>Ga0182740_1000858_pt1 | contig 24324 bp, 20 predicted proteins | sample eDN5th37CKraftBY_FD_128872 | JGI IMG/M metagenome (GOLD analysis project Ga0182740, IMG submission 128872) | Enriched backyard soil microbial communities from Emeryville, California, USA - eDNA 5th pass 37_C Kraft BY (version 2) (version 2) | ecosystem: Environmental > Terrestrial > Soil >...
ATCCTGATTTGCGTTGCCGGCTGGCGGCTTGGGCGGCACAACATCGACACGCTCACCGACATCGCCCCGCCCGGCGTCGCGGACAAAATGACGGCGATCGCGAGCAAGGTGCCGGATGTCGTCTCGGTTCCGCGGCTGCGCGTCCGCCAGGTCGGGCCGCAGACTTTCGCCGATGTGGAGGCGGCGGTCAGCCGCACCCTGCCGCTCGATCGCGTCGATGCATTGAAGGGCGAGATTGCCGCCGCCATCCGCGGCAAATTCCCCGATGCCGAGGTCAATGTCATCACCGAAGCGCGCGCGCTCGATGACGAGAGCATCATGGAGCAGATCATGGTGATCGCGCGCAATCAGGGCTGCGCGGTGCATCACGTCACCGTGCATCAGCTCGAGAACAAGCTGTCGGTCAGCCTCGATCTCGAAGTGGATGGAATTCTATCGCTGGGGGAAGCGCACGAGGTCGCGAGCCGTCTGGAAAACGCGATCCGCGCGGAACTGGGCGGGGAGAATGTGGAGGTCGAAACCCACATCGAGCCGATGCAGATGGACGGCATGAAAGGTGCGGACGCCCCGCCCGGCTTGCGGGAGGAACTCGCGAGGATTCTGCAAGGGCTGGTGAAAAAAGATGCCCGCATCCGAAATGTTCATTCGGTGCGGGTGCGGGAGACGCCGCGCGGCCTCGTGGTGAATTTTCACTGTTATGCCGAGCCGAATGAAAGCGTCGAAGCGGTGCACCGCGCGGTTGACGAACTTGAGCACGACTTTCTCGCCGCCCGGCCCGAGGTGCATCGCGCGATCGGTCATGCCGAACCGCCTGCGGCAAAGCCGCATTAAAGCCTTTCGCTTCGTCTCCGGATTCACTACATCAAGACGGTATTCTTGAGACCGATTTTGGAGACGACATGCGCGATCCCGAACCGCAAGCGATCCGGCTTTCGGATTACCGGCCAACCGACTGGCTGATCGACGAGGTCGATCTCAACGTCAAATTGCACGACACGCAAACGCGCGTCGTCGCCAGGCTGAAAGTCCGTCCCAACCCCAAGGGCCGTGCCGGCGCGCCGCTGGTGCTCGATGGCGACGAACTGAAGCTCGATGGCCTCGCTATTAACGGCAAGCCGGCCGGCGGCAATGAATATGCCGCAACCCCGGCTTCGCTCACGCTCAACAATCCGCCGGCCGAGCCCTTCACGCTCACGATCGAAACCACCGTCAATCCATCGGCCAACACCAAGCTGATGGGGCTTTATCGTTCGAACGGCACCTATTGCACGCAATGCGAAGCCGAAGGCTTCCGCCGCATCACCTATTTTCTCGACCGGCCCGACGTGCTCGCAGTCTATCGCACGCGCATCGAAGCCGAGCGCGAGGAAGCGCCGGTGCTGCTGTCGAACGGCAACCTTGTCGAAGAAGGCAAGGCCGAAGGCTCGCGCCACTATGCGGTGTGGCACGATCCGTTTCCGAAGCCTTCCTATTTGTTTGCGCTGGTCGGCGGCAAGCTGAATGCCATTCACGACACGTTCAAAACGATGTCGGGCCGCGAGGTGAAGCTCGCGATCTATGCCGAGCCGGGCCGCGAAAAGCTGTGCGGTTACGCGCTCGACGCGCTCAAGCGCTCGATGCGTTGGGATGAGCGCGCCTTTGGCCGGGAATATGATCTCGATGTCTTCAACATCGTCGCCGTCTCCGACTTCAATATGGGCGCGATGGAGAACAAGGGTCTCAACGTATTCAACGACAAGTATGTCCTTGCCTCGCCCGAGACGGCGACGGACGGGGATTATGCGGGTATCGAGTCGGTGATCGCGCACGAGTATTTCCACAACTGGACGGGCGATCGCATTACCTGCCGCGACTGGTTTCAGCTTTGCCTCAAGGAGGGGCTCACCGTATTCCGCGATCAGGAATTCACGTCGGACGAACGCTCGCGGCCGGTGAAGCGCATCAGTGACGTTCGGGCGCTCAAGAGCGCGCAGTTCAGCGAGGACGCGGGGCCTCTCGCTCATCCGGTGCGGCCCAATCAGTATCGCGAGATCAACAACTTCTACACCGCAACCGTCTATCAGAAAGGCGCGGAAGTCGTGCGCATGCTGAAGACGCTGCTTGGCGAGAAAGGCTTTCGCGCCGGAATGGACCTTTATTTCGAACGCCACGACGGCACAGCGGCGACAATCGAGGATTTCCTCGCCTGCTTTGCCGACGCCAACGGCGTCGATCTTTCGCAATTCAAGCTGTGGTACGAACAGGCCGGCACGCCGGAAGTCGCCGTGCGCGGGCACTACGACGCCGCGCATAAAACCTTCCGCCTCGAGATCAATCAGGCGGTGCCGCCGACCCCGGGCCAGAGCGCGAAAAAGCCCATGGTCATTCCGCTTGCCTTCGGCCTGATCGGCAAGAACGGCAAGGAGCTGCCGCTCACGCTGAAAGGCGGAAGGCAACTGAAAGACAATATCTTGCGGCTCGCTTCGGAGAGCGAAACATTCGAATTCGAGAATATCAGCGAGCGGCCGGTGCCCTCGCTGAACCGCGGTTTCTCGGCGCCGATCAAGCTTACGAGCAACCTTGGTGACGACGATTACGTGCTACTCGCCGCGCATGACAGCGACCCGTTCAATCGCTTCGATGCGATCAATACGCTCGCCATGCGCCATCTCGTCGCGAGCACTGCCGATATTCGCGCGGGACTGAAATCGCCCGCGCCGCTTGCACTGGTCGCGGCGCTCGAAACGACGCTGAGCGATAGCAAGCTCGATCCGGCTTTCCGGGCGCAGGCTGTCGGCATTCCTTCGGAGAACGACATTGCTCGCGAAATCGGCGCCAATATCGATCCGCAGGCGATCTATACGGCGCGGCGCGATCTGCGGCGCATATTGGCGCAGGCATTACAGGATCGCTGCGAAACGGTGTATGCCGCGCTGTCGGCGCCCGAGCCCTACTCGCCGGATGCTGTGAGCGCCGGGCGGCGCGCATTGAAAAATTCCTGCCTCGATTATCTGACCGCGCCCGGCACGCCGGAAGCGCTCGCCCGCGCCTACCGGCAATTCTCGGCCGCCGACAACATGACCGACCGCTTCGCGGCGCTTGCGATCCTGACGCTGCATGACGCGCCGGAGCGCGAAAAGGCGCTCGCCGAGTTTTTCGATCGCTTCCGCGATCATCCGCTGGTGATCGACAAGTGGCTCGCGCTACAGGCGCAGATTCCCGAAGCCGGCACGCTCGCGCGCGTGCAGGAGCTGATGAAGCATCCTTCGTTCTCGATGGGCAATCCGAACCGCGTCCGCTCGCTGATCGGGGTGTTCGCGGCGGGCAATCCGTCGCAATTCAACCGCGAGGACGGCAAGGGTTACGAATTCATCGCCGACATCGCGATCGAACTCGATCCCAAGAACCCGCAGGTCACGGCACGGCTTCTTTCCGCCTTCAAGAGCTGGCGGGTGCTGGAGCCGGTGCGGCGGGCGGCGGCGGAAAAGGCGCTGCAGCGCGTCGCTTCGACGGCCGGGCTATCGCCGGACAGCGCCGATATCGTGAGCCGCAGCCTCGCCTGACCACATCATCTAGACCGGCGCGCTTCCCGGGCGACCGGCGACCGGCTCGCTTGAAAACATCGGCCTGTGGGCGGCGATTTTCGGGGGCTGGACTCTAGACAAATCACCGTCACATCGATTCTTATCGGTAGTGATTCGGAGAGATGCGGCAAAGTCCCTCCGATCCTTTGATGGGGATTTTATCCGGGAGGCCCGGCGATGGCGCGCGCTCACGCGGCCAACGCATCCTTGCACGATCGAGCGGTGCGCGGGCTCGCGCGATCCTTGAGCCGCCCCGCCTATCAACGCCTTCTCGATGCCGAGCCGTTCCTGCGGCGCGCGGTGCCGATTCTGATCGTCGTTTTTCTGCTCGTCGTGATGACGGCGGCGACACTGCAAATCCTCGCCGCGCGGCAGCAGGCGGCGAGCGATGCCCAGGAAGCGCTCGCGCTTGTCACCAATATGGCCGCCGACAATATCGTCCGGCTTCCCGCCAAGGAACTTGCGGCCGAAAGCGGCGGCCTGTTGCGCCAATCACTGCCGCAGCAAGCACTCACCAAAGGGCGGCAGTTCTTTCTGACCAATGCAACAGGCGGCGTGATTGCCGCTTTTTCATCGTCTGCCAGGCTGCCGGCCGAACAGGCTGCCTATATCGGCCAGATGCTGGCGGGTATGAGCGGACGCGTGCGCACCGCGGACCTTACGCTGCCGGGTGACGTCGCGGTGATCGCCTCGGCGCGCGCGCTCCCCGCTCCGCTCGGCCAGTTGATCGCGGTACAGCCGGCAAAGGCCGTGTTCAGCGACTGGCGATCGAACTCGACGCTGACGGTCACGCTCGTGACCACGACCTGCGTCGTTCTTCTTATCCTCGGCTTCGCCTTCCATTGGCAGGCGACACGCGCCCGCGAAGCCGACACGATTTACGAAATGGTGCAGACGCGTATCAACACCGCGCTCAATCGCGGGCGCTGCGGATTGTGGGACTGGGATCTTGCCCGCGGCCGCATCTACTGGTCGGGCTCGATGTTCGAAATGCTCGGCTTCGAACCGCGCGACGAATTTCTTTCGTTCGGCGAAGTCGACAGCCTCGTGCATCCCGATGACGGCAGCCTGTACGACGTCGCGGCGCTGCTGGCCGAAGGCAATGATCGCACGATCGACCGCGCCTTCCGCATGCGGCACGCCAGCGGCAAATGGGTCTGGCTGCGGGCGCGCGCCGAGATCGTCCGCCAGGATGGCGACACCGGGCCGCATCTCATCGGCATCGTCGTGGACGTCACCGAAGAACAGCGGCTTGCCGAGCGTACCGCGACCGCCGATATCCGGCTGCGGGACGCGGTCGAAACGATTTCGGAAGCTTTCGTGTTGTGGGATTCGGACGATCGCCTGGTGCTGTGCAATTCGAAATTCCAGCAGCTTCACGATCTGCCTCCGGCAGCGACCCAGCCCGGCACGACCTACGAGGAAGTGCTGTCGTTCGGGCATCAGCCGGTGATCCGCACGCCTATCAAATCGGAGAATGTCGCCGAAGGCGAGCGCTCGTTCGAGGCGCAACTGCACGACGGGCGCTGGCTCAAGATCAGCGAGCGCCGCACCAAGGACGGCGGTTATGTTTCCGTCGGCACGGATATCACGCCGATCAAACAGCACGAGGAAAAGCTGGTCGAGGGCGAAAAGCGGCTGCTCGCCACCGTCAGCGATCTGCGCAGATCGCAGCAGACGCTCGAATATCAGGCTCAGCAGCTTGCCGAACTTGCGCAGAAATATGCCGACGAGAAGACCCGTGCCGAGGAAGCCAACAAGGCGAAGTCCGACTTCCTCGCCAATATGAGCCATGAGCTGCGCACGCCCTTGAACGCCATCATCGGCTTTTCCGAAATTATGGAGTCGGGCATGTTCGGCGCGCTCGGTTCCGAGCGCTATCACGAATATTGCCGCGACATCCGTGAAAGCGGCCGTTACCTGCTAGACGTCATCAACGACATTCTCGATATGTCGAAGATCGAAGCCGGCCGCATGAAGCTGACGCTGGAGACCCTGCGCCTCGACGAAATCGTCAACGAGGCGATGCGGGTGATGTCGCTGAAAACCGGCGAAAAGAAGCTCACGGTCGTCTCCCAGGTGTCGCCCGGCTTTGTGGTCCATTGCGACCGGCGCGCGATCAAGCAGATCATGCTGAACCTCCTCTCGAATGCCGTGAAATTCACTGAGGAAGGCGGCCGGGTTGCGGTGCGCGCGAAGATGTCGCGCCGCTCGGTGCTGATCCTGATCGAGGATTCGGGAATCGGCATTTCGCGCGAGGCGCTGAAGAAGCTGGGGCGGCCGTTCGAGCAGGTCGAAAGCCAGTTCACCAAGACCTACAAGGGCTCGGGCCTTGGCCTTGCGATCGCAAAATCGCTTGCCGAACTTCACCACGGCGCAATGAAAATCCGCTCGGTCGAGGGCATTGGCACCACGGTGATCGTGCGATTGCCGGCGGCGCGGCCGTTCCCGGCGGAAGCTGCGGCCTAGATTTTTACGATCGCTTCAAAAGTGCGGCGAACGCGCGTTTGCGTTTCGCCCAGATGTGCATCGAGCGTGGAAAAATCCGGCAAGGCGCCGGCGCGGGCCAAAAGCGCGCGCAGTGATGGCCCCGCCTCTTTCGGCACGAAGGGCCCGCTCAGGCAGAGCCGGAGAATCTGCGTGAGGTCGTGATAGAGCCTGGTGGCGCTTCGCAGGAATTCGCCATCGGCGGCGCTTAAAATTCCGAAAGATTGCGCCTTCTCGAACACGCGCATCGTGTTGGTGTCGAGAATTTCAGGCCTGTCCGCGGCGTGAACCAGCGAAAGATATTGCGCGATGAACTCAAGATCGACGAGGCCGCCGGCGGCATATTTCAGATCCCAGCGATTATCCTCGCCCTTGTCCTGCGCGATGCGCAGGCGCATCTCGCGAATATCCGCCGCGATTTTCTTCGGGTCGCGTTTGGTGCAGAGCACTTCACCGATCAACGCCTCGATCTGGCCGTGAAATGCAGGCGGCGCCGATACGACGCGTGCGCGCGTCAGCGCCATATGCTCCCAGGTCCAGGCCTCCTTGCGCTGATATTCAGCGAAGCTCTCGACCGACGTCGCGACCGGCCCCGAACGGCCCGAGGGCCGCAGGCGCATATCGACGTCGTAAAGCTTGCCTTCGTTGGTCGGCGTCGTCAGCGAACTGATCATCCGCTTGGTGAAGCGTGCGTAATAGAGACTGCCGTCGAGCTTGCGCTGGCCATCGGATTCGGGATGCGCGGGATCGAAGTGATAGAGCAGCAGAAGATCGAGATCGGAGCCCGCCGTCATTTCGCGCCCGCCGAGCTTGCCGAGCGCAAGAACCGCGGTTTGCGAGTCCGCCATGTGACCGTAGGTTTCGGCAAAGCGCTTTTCCGTCTCACGATGAAGCGCGCGAATCAGAACATCGGCGAGCGTCGCATAGGCGTCGCCCGCCTTCCCGGCGGAAACGACGCCCGACAGAATGCGAACGCCGATCAACACCATCTGTTCGCGGCCAAAACGGCGCGAGCGATCGAAAACCTCTTCCTCCGTCGCGGCATCGGCGAGCAGCGCGTTAAGCCGTTCGGTCAGCACTGCTTCGCTGGGCATGGTGCCGAAGAACGCTGGATCCAGCAGCGCATCGAGCAACGACGGGGTTCGTGCGACGATGTCGCCAAGCCGCGGCGCGGTGCCGAGAATGAGCGCCAGCAATTCGACAAGATCGGGGTGTGTGCGGAGCGCCGCAAAGATACGCGTGCCTTCGACAAGCTCGGCGAAGAAGCGATCGCAGGCAAGCAATGCCGCGTCGGCGCTGCCGGAGCGCGCAAGCGCATCGAGCAGCGCAGGAAGGATAGTCTGGAGATCGGCGCGGGCCGCTTCGGGCTTAAGCGCGAAATAATCGCCCTTGAACCATTCGCTGATGATCGCGTGAGCCGGTAATGGCTCGAAGCCCATCTTCACGAGCGTATCGAGCGTCTCGCGATTTTCTTTGCCCGCCTCGAAAGTGAGCGCGCCGAAGCGGCTGGCGAGCGGCGGTGCATCTTCGAACAGGCGCCCGTAATGTTCCTGCACGCGCGCGAGATGGCTGACGAGTTCGTCCGCGAAGATTTGACGATTTTGGTAACCAAGAAAGCGCGCAAATTTCTCGAGCGCCGCCGGATCGGCGGGCAACGTATGCGTCTGCTCGTCCGCCATCATCTGCAGGCGATGCTCGACCCGCCGCAGGTAGCGATAGGATTCGGCAAGGTCGTCGCGTACCGCGGGCTCGATCCAGCGCGCTTCCACCAGCGCATCGAGCATCGGCAGCGTCTGGCGCCCGCGCAGATCCGGGGCCCGGCCGCCAGCAATGAGTTGCTGCGTTTGCACGAAAAATTCGATCTCGCGGATGCCGCCGCGGCCCAACTTGATGTTGTGCCCTTCGACTGCAATCTCGTCATGGCCGCGAAAGGCATGCATCTGCCGCTTCATGGCGTGCACATCAGCGATCGCCGCGTGATCGAGATAGCGCCGCCAGACAAACGGATAGAGATCGCGCAGAAACCGCTCACCGGCGGCGATGTCGCCAGCGGCCGCACGCGCCTTGATATAAACCGCGCGCTCCCAGGTTTGGCCCTCGCGTTCGTAATAGGAGAACGCGGCATCGGTCGACATCGCGATTTGCGTCGAGCCCGGATCGGGACGGAGCCGCAAGTCGGTGCGGAAGACATAGCCGTCCTCCGTGCGCTCCTGAAGAATGCGGACAAGATCGCGCGTCATCCGCACGAAGAAAGTCTGCGGCACGATATTCTCAGGGATCGGCTTTGCGAGATCGAACAATACGATGAGATCGATATCGCTCGAATAATTCAGCTCGGCCGCACCGTATTTCCCCATCGCGAGCACGATGTAGCCGCTATGTGTCGCATCCGTGAGCTGACCCGCCTTCTGCGCTTTCGCGAGCAGATAATCGACCGCCGATGAAATGGCAGCGTCAGCCACTTTCGTCATCGCGCCGGTGATTTCCTCAAGCGGCCAGATGCCGCCGATATCGGCAAGAGCGATCAGGAGCGCCGCCTCGCGCTTCATCCTGCGCAGCAAACGCATTACCTCGGCGTCGTCTTCGGCTGCGCGCACGCCGGCTACCGTCTTGTCGATCAACTCGCTGAAATGCCGCTCGGGGTTATCCTGCAGAAGCGCGACGAGGCGTTCGGGGTCTTCGCTGGCGATGCTCCACAGGAACGGCGATGCTTCTGCGATGCCCTCGAGCACCTGCTTCGTTTCCGGCCGCGCGCAAAGTTTCGCAAGCCGCTTACCTGCCTCGCCCGAGGCAGCGATGAACTCGCCGAGCCGGTGAGCCGCCGCCTCGGGCTCGGAGAGGCACGGTGCCTCCCGCAGCTCGGCAGCCAGCGATCCGTGTTGGGGGGAAATCGAACGGCCTTGCAAGGACATAGCCTAGCGTGGCGGGGCGACAGCGGTTGCGTCAAGCCCTCTCGACCGCAGGCTGCGGCAATGAAAGTGTCGCCCGCAGTCCCGGCTCGTTGCCTTCCAGCAATAGTTCGCCGCCATGCAGATGCGCCACAGCCGCGACCAATGAGAGGCCAAGCCCGGCACCCGGCTTCGAGCGGCTCGTCTCAAGCCGCACGAAACGCTCGACGACGCGCGACCGGTCAGCCACCGGAATGCCTGCGCCCCGATCGGTTACCGACAGCAGAACACGGCCATCGGCCTGCTTTGCCTCGATACGAATGTCGCCCTCGCCGGTGGAGCGCACGCCATATTTCAAGGCATTATCGACAAGATTGGCGAGCGCCTGACCGATCAGTTCACGATTGCCGTGAAGCAGCAAAGCCTCCGGCGCTTCGACCGTGAGCCGCAGGCCCTTTTCTTCCGCAAGCGGCTCGTAAAGCTCCGCGACGCTACGCGCGACCTCCGAGGCGTCGAACTCGGCCATGCCTTCGCGTGCCTCGCCCGCTTCGGCGCGCGCGATCATCAAAAGCGCGTTGAAGGTGCGGATCAAGCCGTCGGATTCTTCAATCGTCGATTCAAGCGCCGCGCGATAATCGCCCTCGCTCCTGGCGTTGCGCAACGCTTCTTCCGCGCGATTGCGCAGGCGCGTGAGCGGCGTCTTGAGGTCGTGTGCAATGTTGTCGGAAACCTGCTTGAGCCCGGCCATCAGGCCTTCGATACGCTCGAGCATGACGTTCAGGCTATTGGCAAGACGATCGAACTCGTCGCCCGAGCCGGTGACGGCAAGCCGCCCGGAGAGATCGCCCGCCATGATGCGCTCGTTGGTCGCGGTCATTGCGTCGATGCGTTTCAAGACGCGGCGCGCGATGAACACGCCGCCGGCAATGCCCATCACAACGATCAACACGACCGCCCAGCGCGCCGGCTGCGCCAGAATTTGCCGCAGGCGATCGCGCTCCTCGTAGTCGCGGCCGACGAGAACGCGAAAGCCGCCGGGGATCGCGAAGACACGCACCACAGCGCGGCTCGGCTTCGCTCCTTTGGCGTCCTCGCTGCGGCGATACAGAATTTCCGACCAGCCTTCGTTCTGCACGACTCTGTCGGGCATCTCGCTCAGATTGCCGGCGAGCTTGTCGCCCGATGCGGTCGTAACGAGATAAAGATTGGAGCCCGGCTGCGCCGCCCGGCGCTCGATCGTATCGACAAGGCGGCGGATACCGCCGATCTGATATTGCTCGTTCAGGCTCTGTACTTCGGCATCCACCGTCTCGGTGATCTGCGAGAAGACGAGCTGCTGGGTGTGGAGGCCGAGATAGATGATGATGCCGGCCGCGAACAGCGCGAACACCAGAAGATAGACGGCGATGATCTTGAACGCCGTGGTGCGGAGGAGCTTGGAGAGCGCGGTCACGATGAGAACGCTGCCGGGGCGGGGAATAGAAAGCCGGAAGAATTATTCATGGCCGCAGTTTAGGCGACCGCCCGCAGCCCCCATAGTGACAAAATATTCATGCGGAGCCGGCGGAGGAGCGGCCGCGTTGCGGATAACGGGCATTTATGATGGTGTGATCGCAGATAGCGCGAATCACCGATGCATTCGTCAAATCCGCCGCACCCCTATTCGGACCGCCCAGAGCGCGCGTTCTGGAGCAAGGCGGCGGCTGCGCAGCACGTCACCAACATCAGCGGCTTGTTCGACGGAGTGCCCGGTCTTGAGGGCTGCAAAATTGCCACCGCGGGAAGCTGCTTTGCGCAGCACATCGGCAAATTCCTGAAGTCGCGGGGCCTTCCCTATCTCGATTACGAACCGGGGCCATCTTTTTTAAGCGCAGAGGAAAGCGCGCGGTTCGGCTACGGTTTGTTTTCATGCCGATACGGCAACATCTACACCGCGCGGCAACTCCGCCAGCTATTCGACGAAGCCTTCAGCAAGCGCAAGCCGCAGGATGCGATCTGGACCAAGGGCAATCGCTATTACGACGCGCTGCGCCCCGGCATCGAGCCGCCGGGCGCCTCCTCCGCGGAGGAGATTGCGGCCCTTCGCGCGCTTCATCTCGCGCGAGTACGCGCGCTGTTCAGCGATCTCGATCTCTTCGTCTTCACGCTCGGATTGACGGAAGCCTGGGTCTCCAACCTTGACGACACGGTGTATCCGATCGCACCTGGCGTAATCGCGGGCAGCTACGATCCGGAACGCTATCGCTTCGTGAACTTCCGCTACAACGATGTTTACGAGGATATGCGATATTTCGTCGATGCGTTGCGGGCGATCAATCCAAACGCGCGCGTCCTTCTCACCGTCTCGCCGGTTTCGCTCGCGGCGACGGCGACCGACAATCACGTGCTGGTGGCGACGACCTATTCGAAGTCAGTGCTTCGCGCGGTTGCGGGCGACCTCGCGGCCGATATTCCCGGCGTCTTTTATTTTCCGTCCTACGAAATCATCACGGGGCCGCCGGCGCGGCACATGTTCTACAACCCCGACCTTCGCACGGTATGCGACGCGGGCGTTGCCACCGTCATGCAGCATTTCTTTTCAAATAATGGCGTTGCGGAAGAACAGGCTGCGGCGTCCGCCGCGCCACGCGTCGAGCGCGGCTTCGAGCATTGCGAAGAGTCGCAACTGGATCTGACGCGATGAGGATGCTGCATGTTTTCGGCGACTCGCACGTGTCGCCGCTCCACCGCGGCAAGCAGGCGCTCAACGAAGCGATGGCGCGAGCCGGTATCGACGCCGACTTCTATGTCCGGCAGGCGCCGAACTGGCGCAATGTGCGGATCAACCAGATCGGAAAAGGTCTTCGGTTGAGGGCTGTCTGCACCTGGGAGCAGCCGCTCAATTACACAATCAATCAGCCCGACGACATATATGTTTTTTCCGGGCCGCTTCACACCGCCGGCCTGTGGCGCGAGCTTGCATGGCGGGAGTTCTGCCCGTGGCGAGTCTCGGAAAAATTTCCAGCGCATCATCCCGTTTCCGACGCCGTGATCGAGCACATGGCCGAGCAACATGCCGGAAAAACGCTGGAAATCCTGAAGGAGGTCAAGGATCGAGGCTATATGATCCTCGTCGCCGAGCCGCCGAAGCCTCTTAAAAAGGGCCCGGCGGTCGATGCAATCGAGCCCGGCGTCGTGGTCGCCGTCGATCAGGTCTATCGCCGTTATATCGGCGGCAGGCTGAACGCTATGGGAATTCCGATCATCCCCATTCCGGATTTTACCCATGAGGACGGCCTGACGCCCGATCTTTATTCGGATGCGCGGCCGGACGACACGCACCACGGCAGCACGATCTTCGGCACCGTTATGATGAAGCAGATCGTTCAGCTGACGATGGGCATCACGCTGGACTAGTTTCTGATTTTGCGCGTTTTCTTAACGCGAACCGGCGCCCGCTTCGCTTGAAAACGCGCCGCTATTTCCCGCTTTCCCGGATCATATAGCCGGTGCCGCGCACAGTATGCAGCAATTGCCTGTCGTGGCCCTTGTCGATCTTGCTGCGCAGACGCGAGACATGAACGTCGATCACGTTGGTCTGCGGATCGAAATGATAATCCCAGACATTCTCAAGCAACATCGTGCGAGTCACGACGTGACCGGCGTGGCGCATCAAGTATTCGAGCAGGCGAAATTCGCGCGGCTGGAGGGGAATTTCCTTTCCGCCGCGCGTAACGGTATGCGACAGGCGATCAAGCTCAAGATCACCGACGCGATAGACAGTGTCGGCCGATTGCGGTGCAACGCGGCGGGCGAGCGACTCGATCCGCGCCAGCAATTCCGAGAAGGCATAGGGTTTCGCAAGATAATCGTCGCCGCCGGCGCGCAGGCCGGTGACGCGATCGTCGACCTGGCCGAGCGCCGAAAGAATCAGAACCGGCGTCAGGACGCCGCGTTTTCGGACCTCGGAAATCAGCGAGAGGCCATCGCGTTTTGGCAACATGCGGTCAATCACGAGCACGTCGAATTCGCCATCAAGCGCGAGCGCCAGCCCCTCCTCGCCGTCGCCCGCGACTTCGCAGATATGGCCCGCTTCGCGGAACGCCTTGCGCAGATAGCCCGCCGCATCGCGGTCATCTTCAACGACAAGCAATCGCATGGCATTTTCTGCCCTGGCTGGAGAATCGTTACCGATACTGGTCATCAACATAGGCATTGCTTCGGCCTTTGAAAAAGCAGGGCGGGAAGCTTTTCAGCCTCCCGCCCAGGGGGCATCGGCGGTCGACGGGGGGCGACGGGAAGACGCCGCCGATACCCAAGCTCAGCCCTGCTTCACCGGCAGGGTCACGAAACGATTGCCCTCGCCGCTCTTGAGACGGAGAAGAACGACGCTCTTGCCATCCTTGCGGGCGATGTTCAGCGCCTCGCGCAGCTCGGACGGCGACGAAACATGCTTGCCGCCGGCCTCGAGGATGACGTCGCCGGGCCGGATGCCGCGCTCGGCGGCAGGGCCGGAGTCGTCCACATCGGTGACGACGACGCCTTCCTTGCCCGCACCCGACACCTGGTTGGCAGGCGCGAGCTTGAGGCCCAGACGCGGCAGATCTGTCTGATCCGCGTTGTCGTCACCGCGCGACGAATTGTTGTCGGCGCGGCGATCCGGCAATTTCGCAAGCGAAACGCTGAGTTCGCGCTCTTTGCCGTCACGCAGCACGGTGATCTTGACGTTCGCGCCCGGCGCAAGCGACGAGATGCGGCGGGAAAGATCGCGTGCGTCCTTGACCTGCTCGCCGTTCACTTTCGTCACGACGTCACCGGCCTTAATGCCAGCCTTCGCGGCAGGCGTATCGGGCTGAGCGTCGGAGACGAGCGCACCGTGCGTTTCCTTGATGCCGAGGCCTTCGGCGATCTCAGGCGTCACCGGCTGAATGTTCACGCCGAGATAACCGCGCGTGACCTTGCCGTTTTCCTTCAGCGACGTGACGACATGGCTGACGGTTTCGGACGGGATGGCGAACGCAATGCCGACATTGCCGCCCGACGGCGAGACGATCGCGGTGTTCACGCCGATCACTTCACCGGCGAGGTTGAAGGTCGGGCCGCCGGAGTTGCCGCGGTTCACCGCGGCATCGATCTGGATGAAGTCGTCGGGGCCGGCCGCACCAATGTCGCGGCCGCGCGCGGACACGATACCCGAGGTGACGGTGCCGCCGAGGCCGAACGGGTTGCCGACCGCGAGCACCCAGTCACCGACGCGCGGCGGATTGCCGGCAAGCTTGACCCAAGGGAAGTCCGCGCCGTGACCGTCGATCTTCAGGAGCGCCAAATCGGTGCGCTGATCGGTGCCGATGACCTTGGCGGTGTAGTTCTTGCCATTTTCGGTCTGGACATCCACTTCGCTCGCATTTTCGACGACGTGGTTATTGGTGACGATGTAACCGTCAGCCGAAATAAAGAAGCCCGAGCCCTGGCCGGTGACGCGGCGGCCATTCGGCATGCCGCGGCCGTTCGGCATCTGGTTGCCGAAGAAGCGCTTCAGGAAGCGGTTGATTTCGGGGGGCATGTCTTCGCTGCCGAGCCCCTCGCCGTTGAACGACATGGTCTGCGGCTGCGTCACCTTGACCTTGACGCTGACGACGGCCGGGCGAACGCGATCGACGACATCGGCGAAGGAATACTGGCTCGCCGAACGGTCGGTCGAAATCTGGGCGGAAGCGGGCGTGGTGGAAGACGGGAGAAGGACGAGCTGGCCGATGGCGGCGCCCGCAATGGCGACGCCAAACACGCTGCCGAGCAGCAGCGAACGGGTGCGTTTCGAACGGGTGGCCTGCGGGATATGATCTTGGGTGGGGAAATGATCTTGGGGAAACATTGATCTCTCCGTGCGGGAATTCGCTTGTCACGGAGATAAATAGGCACCCGCGCCTTACAACGCGCTGGCCGAAAAATTACAAATTCGTAAGGTCTTTGGATTTCTTGACGATTTCGTCGAGAAGCTTCTCTTCTTCACGAGAAAGTTTCTGCGGCTGCGGCCGATTGCCGCGAAACCACAGGAATGCGAGCCACGTCATACCGACCAGCAAAATGCCGCCGGGAATGGCCCAAAGCGCAATGGTGTGAACGCTCACGCGCGGATCGAGCAAAACGAACTCGCCATAGCGCGCGACAAGATAATCGCGAATCTGCTGGTCGCTGTCGCCTGCCTGAATACGCTCGCGCACGATCAGGCGAAGATCGCGTGCGAGCGGCGCCGCCGAATCCTCGATCGACTGATTCTGGCAGACCATGCAACGCAGCGTCTGGGACAGTGCACGAGCGCGCGCTTCAAGTGCCGGATCCTTCATCATTTCGTCCGGCTCAACCGCAAACGCAGCGCCAAGCGAAACAAAAAGTACGAGGGCAACGAGAAGACGGCGCATCCGCGTTACTCGGCCGGCGCGACGGTAACGCGCCGCGCGGGCGCCGGTGCGCCAATCCGCAATCGGCGATCGCTTAGCGAGAGCATACCGCCGAATGCCATCAGCAATCCGCCGAACCAGATCAACGTCACAACGGGCTTCCAGTAAATGCGAGCCGAGATGGCGCCGCCCGGCATCGGTTCGCCAAGGCTGACATAGAGCTGGCCGAAGCCGAATGTGGCGATCCCCGCCTCGGTCGTCGGCTGGTTGTTGGCGAGATAAACGCGCTTCGCTGGCTCGACCACCGCGATCATTACGCCGCCACGCCGCACTTCGAAGCGGCCGACCTGATCGCGCCAGTTCGCGCCGCTGCGCTCGTGCAGGCCCTGGAACGAAAGATCGAAGCTGCCAATCTCGATCCGGTCGCCGCCTTTGAGAGCGACAACGCGCTCCTGGCTCCAGCCTGCTTCGGCGGCGATGCCGAGAAGCGAAATGCCGATACCGAGATGTGCGAACAGCGTGCCGAAGGCCGAACGCGGCAGGCCCCGCGCACGCGCCAAAGAAACGCCCGGCGCAACACGAAAAAGCTGGATACGTTCAACGAATTCCACGAGCGCGCCGAAGATGGCGTAAATCGCACAGAATAAGCCGACGGCAGCGAGAATGGGCCCGCCCTTGGCGATCCACAGAACAACCGCAGCAATAATTGCGGCAACCGCGGCAATGAATGCCAATCGCTCGGCGACGCCGCGCGCGTCTCCCCGCTTCCACGCGAGCAAAGGGCCTGCCGGCATGACGAGCGTCAGCGCGAGCAACAGCGGCCCCGCTGTGCGGTCGAAGAACGGCGCACCGACGGAAATCTTCTCACCGGTCGCGGCCTCGAGCACGAGCGGATAAAGCGTGCCGGTGAATACCGTTGCCGCCGTCGCGGTGAGCAAGAGGTTGTTGAGGATCAGCGCGCCCTCGCGCGAGATCGGCGCAAACAATCCGCCCTGCTTCAGGAGCGGCGCGCGCCACGCAAACAACGTGAGCGAGCCGCCGATGAAGAACACCAGGATGGCGAGAATAAAGACGCCGCGCGCGGGATCATTGGCGAAGCTATGCACCGAGGTGAGAACGCCCGAGCGCACGAGAAATGTACCGAGCAGCGAGAAGGAGAACGCGAAGATCGACAGCAGAAGCGTCCAGATCTTCAGCGCCTCGCGCTTTTCCATGACGACGGCGGAGTGCAGAAGTGCGGTGCCGATCAGCCAGGGCATGAGCGACGCGTTCTCGACGGGATCCCAGAACCAGTAACCGCCCCAGCCAAGCTCGTAATAGGCCCAGTACGAGCCCATCGCGATGCCGAGCGTCAACGAGATCCAGGCGGCGAGGATCCACGGCCGCACCCAGCGCGCCCATGCGGCATCGACGCGGCCTTCGAGCAGTGCCGCGGCGGCAAATGCGAACGTGATCGAAAAACCGACATAGCCGAGATAGAGCAGCGGCGGATGGATCGCGAGTCCGATGTCCTGCAGGATCGGGTTGAGTTGCTGGCCTTCGGCTGGCGCCGGATCGAGCCGCAGGAACGGATTTGAGGTCGTCAGGATAAAGAGGAGAAAAATCGCCGCGATCAGGCCTTCAATGCCGAGCACGTTGGCGCGCAGGCGCAGCGGCAGATTGCGGCCGAGCAACGCGACGAGCGCCGAGAACAGCCCCAGCACGAAGACCCAAAGCACCATCGAGCCTTCGTGGTTGCCCCATACGCCGGTGATTTTATAGAGCAGCGGCTGCAGCGAGTGCGAATTGGCGTAGACGCCAAGCACGGAAAAATCCGAACGCACGAAGCTGACGGTAAGGCCGGCAAACGACAGCGTAATAAAGACAAACACCGTCACCGCCAGCGGCGCAGCGGTGCCGATCAAGGTGGCGTCGTTTTTCCACGCGCCCCACAGCGGCAGCGCCGCCTGAAGTAAGGCCAATGTGAACGCAAGGATCAGCGCATAATGCGCAAGCTCCGCGATCATGGCTTGCCTTTGGGCCGATCGCCCTTTTGTTCACCGTTATGCTCGCCTTGCCAATGCCCTTGCTTCTTCAGCGCATCGGCGACCTCGCGCGGCATGTAACGCTCGTCGTGCTTGGCAAGCACAGTATCGGCGATAAAGACGCCAGTGGTATCAAGCTTGCCTTCGGCGATGACGCCCTGCTCCTCGCGGAACAAGTCCGGCAGCAACCCATGATAGCTCACCGGCAGGTTCGCGCCGCCATCGGTGACGCGGAAGCGAACCGTGAGGCCGTCCTTCGCGACGCTTCCCTGCTCGACCAGACCGCCAAGACGGAAGCGCTTGCCTGGCTCGACCGGCTTTGCGGCAAGCTCGCTCGGCGTGACAAAAAAGACGATCGAATCCCGAAGCGCTGAGAGCGCGAGCGCTGCGGCAACGGAAAGCACCACCGCGGCAATTCCGATCAAAGTAAGACGTCGCTGGCGGCGCGTCATTTCACGTTCCTCTGCCCCCGATTTGCGCGCAACTGTTCCAATGCTTCGCGCACAGCCGGTAGATAAGGTGCATCCTGCGGCGCGCTATTGAGCATTTCGCGCCAGATCTTTTCGGCGTCATCCTTGCGGCCATCCTGCTCCGCGGCAAGACCGAGGAAAAAACGCGCTTTCGGCTGGCCCGCTTCCAGTGCATCGGCCCTCGCAAACGCCTTTCGCGCGTCGGCGGTGACGACCCCCCGTGCATCGGTGACAAGCGCCTCACCCAGATCCGCCTGACGGCCGGCCGTCTCACCCAGAAGCCGCAAGGCATTGGCGCGCGCCTTCACCGCGTCCTCGGTGCGATCGAGGCGAGTATAAACCGGCGCGACGACCTCCCACCCCTTCCCGTCATCAGGATGTTCGGCAAGATGTTTTTCAATGCGCGCGAGCAGCATCGCGACCTGCTCGGATGCCGTCGTTACGGCCGGCCGCGGATTGACCTCGGATAGATAGGGAGAGCCGAGCGAAAGATAGAACAGCAGGGCCACCGCGGGAACGACCGTCAACGCGGCAAGGCCCGCCAGCCGGCGCCGCATGGGCGAACCGATGCTTGTTTCGCGGCCGGCATTTTTTTTCGCAACGCCAATCAGGCGGCGCGCGATCTCGGCGCGCGCGGCTTCCGCTTCGGGCTCCGCAAGCAACCCGCGAGCGCGGTCATGATCGAGTTCGGCAAGCTGGTCGCGATAGACCATAAGATCGGCATTCGCCGGCGCGGCCGCCGCCCGGCGCGCGCCAAGCGGCCACAGCACCGAAAAAACGGCGGCGCCGGTCATCGCTGCGATCAGAAACCAGAACAACATTCGATCTCCCGGCGACTTCTTAATGGACAGGAAGCCCTTTGGTAAGGCCTCCGCAATCGATCATAAGTCGGGAAACGGGGTATTGCGGGAGATCAAGCGCGGGCGGCCTATCAGCCCTGCGCGGCGCGCCGTTCGCTCTGGAGGGCAACACCGGCGGCCTTCGACAGAAGTTCCGCGTAGCGCTTGCCGAATACCTTGCTGGAAAAGCGCACGGCGGCGTCGAGCTGCGACTGGCGGAACGGCCGGTCTGCGTCGGAGGCCTGGCGAATCTGCTCAAGCAGCGCCTGCGTCGCGTTGTCGAGGCAGGTTTCAAGCTCGGAAGAAAGCCGCAGCGTGATTTCGTTGAGTGCGATTTCGCCCGCCGCCAAACGGCAAGCGCCGAGAATTTCGAGCGCGTTCTCGATATCGGCAACCTCGTGCTGATCGAGCGCCGCCGCCGAAATCTCTTCCTTGCGGTGCGGCCGTAACATGCGGCGCACCTTGCCCGGCAGGCCGTCGATGTTCGAGCGCAGAATACGCGCGAGCTCGGTTCGCATATGCGCGATTTTCTTGCTCCAGCGCGTGTCGATCGAAACGTCGAGTTCGGTGGAGAACGCGCGGGCGTAGTCGTGAAATTTCTTGATGCTGGCGCAGACATCCGCCGTCGCACGGGCGCGCAGGCTCTCCGGGAGATGCGATGCCTGGCGGCCTATCTCGTCAACAACAAGATCGACGGCGAAGGCATAGGACGTCTCGGCGATACGCGGCGCCGAATCGGTTTCGGCAGCGGCGACAGCGAGACGCAGAATGTGCGGGGGAAAAGCCAGGCGGGAGAATAAAAGCGCGAGCGCATACGGAAACACGCTCGGACGCTGCACGGCAGGATGCTCGAACAGCGTGCGAATGGCCTGAAGGTCGGAGTCGGACAGATTCTTGATCTGCGGCGGCAAGCGCTGCGCAAGGCCGGCGAGTGCCTCGCGGATTTTCAGGATCGCGACGATATCGAGAAGGTCATCAAGAACGTGCTCGCCGCCAAGCTGCGAAACCAGCTTCTGCCGGGCCTTCATATCCGAGCAGTTTTCCTTGAGCGTTTTTTCGACAATCGTAATGAAGCGGTTCTGAAAATCGGCCGCGATCTGCTGTGCCTGCTCGGCATTGTCTGCGGCAATCGCGACGGAGAGCTTCTCGCCGCAGGCCCTGATGTCGTCGGCCATCAGGTCGCGCTCGAGCCATGTCCAGATGCTGCCCAGCGACGAGCGCGTGATGCGGCCGCGCATCTTCTCCGGGCTTTCCTCGGTAACGAGGAACGGTACCAGCGGCTGGAACAGCCGGCGGTCAAGACCTTCGATGCGCGGCGCAGGCGCCGCCGATGCCCGCTCTGCGCGGCGCAACTCGTCAAGGATAAGATCGAAGCCGGGGAAGGTTTCGCTGTTGTAGGCGCCGCGCTCAAGCTCGCGCAACAGCAGTGCGCGCGCCGCCGGCGACATCTCGCGCAGAAACTGCCGCAATCGCTCGGCTGTTGAAGCGCCGGTCGTCATTTATTCTCCCACGAAAACGCGGGCAGCATAGAAGCGCCGATCTTAAGAGAGGGTTGAGAGAAGTTAACGAAACCTTGCGGGAACGACGCGGATCAACTGATCCGCGTCCAGGTGCCGTCGGGGTTGCGGCAGGCTACGCCGCGGGCCGCTTCGGGGCGGCCGTGGATATAGATGGTGTGGGTATATTGACGGCAACGGCTGTAGTTGGACTGCGGATAGGTCGGGCCGACGACAATCGTGCCATAGGCATCGCGCTCGCCCCGCCAGCTCACGGGATTTCCGGGGCCGCCATATTCGAGCGCGTTCATTTCGGCTTCATAAGCACGCCGGCGATCTTCCTCGTCGAGTGCGTTACCGATCGCACCGCCGACGACGCCGCCGATCAACGCGCCGGCCACGGCCGAGCCCGGGCTCCGGCCCGTTGCCGCACCGATCAGCGCGCCGGTAAAGGCGCCGGTCGCAACCCCCGCCCCGGTCTTGGGTCCCGGCTCGCCGGAACAGCCAGCCAACACGAGCGCAATCAAGCCAACGCCCATCCATCGTGTCGCGCATTGCGTCGCGTTCATTCGCATGAGTTCCCCAGCCAAAGCGGTGTGTATCTCGATTGGATTTATAGCGTGCCGAGAAATGGGGCGAAAGCGGGGCTCAGGCAGCGGGAAGCACCAGTTCCGCGCGCAGGCCGCCGATCGGCGCGCTGCTGAAAATGAGCTTGCCGCCATAAAGCGTTGCAAGATCGGTCACGATCGAGAGCCCGAGGCCGGTGCCCGGCTTGCTCTCGTCGAGCTTGCGCCCGCGCTGAGGAATTTGCTCGCGCATCTCCGGCGGCAGGCCGGGGCCGTCATCGTCGATCAGCACATGGAAAAACTTGCGGTCATCGGGATTTTCGCCGGGCTTGCGGAACACCTCGATATCTACCCGGGAGTTTGCCCACTTGCAGGCATTGTCGATGAGATTGCCCATCATCTCCTCGAAATCCTGCCGCTCGCCGTTGAATTTCACTTCATCGACGATGCGCGTTTCGATCCGCACCTTTCGGGCATGATGAATCTTCGGCATGGTTCGCGCGAGGCTCGCGATCACGGGGGAAACGTCACTCACCGTTCCGACCACCGCAACCCTCGCGGCCATGCGGGCCCGCTCCAAATGATGTTGAACCTGATCGCGCATGGCGATGACCTGCTCTCGAACTTTCTCCGCGAGCGGATCCTTGCGCGATGCCGTCTCGTTGAGCAGCACCGAAAGCGGTGTTTTCAGCGCATGTGCGAGATTCCCGACATGCGTGCGGGCGCGATCGACAATGGCGCGGTTCGATTCCAGAAGCGCATTCACTTCGCCTGCAAGCGGCGCGACTTCTCTCGGGAAATTTCCTTCGAGCCGCTCCGCGCGCCCGGAGCGAATGTCGCTCAGCCCCACGGAGAGGCGTTTCAGCGGCCGCAGGCCGAAGCGCACCTGAAACCAGACCATCAGCAAAAACGCGAAACCGAGCGCGCCGAGCGTAATGTAAAGCGCGTCCTTGAAATCCTGCGTGTCGTCGTCGATTTCGTAAGCGTCGCCCGCGACCGCCACAACATAACGGCCGTCATCGCCAAGATCGACAATTCGCTGCACGAAACGAAGCCGTTGGCCTTCCGGGCCGCTTATATAGCCTTCGCTGAAGCCGCCGTGTTTCTCCGCTTCGGCGGGATCGGATAGCCCCGGCAAACCGCCCTCGGGCACCGAGCGCGAGCTTCTCGTTTCGAGATCGCCGCCGCCAATCCGCACAATCTGCCAATACCAGCCCGATAGTTGCTGATCGAACAGCGGCTCGCCGAGCGCCGAAGGCTCGGCCATTGCCGTGCTCGACGACACGGCGACATCGGCAACGATCGTTTTGAGATAGACATTCAAGCGCCGATCGAACGAACGCTCGACCGACGAGCGATAAAGCGTGGTCAGCAAAATGCCGGCGCCGATCAGCACGATCGCGGTGACCGCAATGGCGGTCAGAAACAGGCGGCGTGCGAGCGAACTAGCGTACATTCGATGGCGGCGTCAGGAGATAGCCCAGACCGCGCACGGTCTGGATGAGATCGACACCGAGCTTTTTCCGCAGCCGGCCGACAAACACCTCGATGGTGTTGGAGTCGCGATCGAAATCCTGATCGTAAAGATGCTCGACAAGCTCGGTGCGCGAAACGACCCGGCCCATGTGATGCATGAGATAAGCGAGCAAGCGATATTCGTGGGAAGTGAGCCGAACCGGGTTGCCCTCGACCGAGACACGGCCAGAGCGCGTGTCAAGCCGGATCGGACCGCAGATCAATTCGCTCGTCGCGTGGCCGCTCGCGCGGCGCAATAGCGCACGCAGGCGGGCAAGCACTTCTTCCATGTGAAAGGGCTTGGCGACATAATCGTCGGCGCCGACATCGAAACCCTGCACCTTGTCGGACCAGCGGTCGCGCGCCGTCAACACGATGACCGGCATCTTCTTTCCGGTGCGGCGCCAGGACTCGAGCACCGAGATGCCGTCCATTTTCGGCAAGCCGAGATCCAGCACGATCGCGTCATAAGGCTCGCTCTCGCCCAGGAAATGACCTTCCTCGCCGTCGAAAGCGTGATCGACCGCGTAGCCCGCGTCGGTCAGCGCGGCGCAAAGCTGGCGGTTCAGATCGGGATCATCCTCGACGACTAGAAGACGCATGGGGATAGCGGGCTCCAGATATTCGGCAATATTTAGCCCGGATGGCTATAACATGTCCTCTCTCATCGCGGAGCGGTTAACAGCACAGGAAGCCCCTCTTCCGTGGCGGCTATCCCGGCGGGACGCGGCAGACCCGAGCCTGATCGCGAAGCGACAACCATTCGGAAAGCGCGCTCTCAAACGCTGAATTCGGCGGCGCGGCCCTTAAATCGGCGGCAAGCCGGCGCTGGAAATCGCGATCGCGCGGGGTCGTCACGGCGCAGATCGGGATTGTTACCCGCTGCAATTGCGGCTCGCCGAAGCAAAGCCGTGCGCCGAGGATGGCGACTTCAAGGCCGAGACAGATCGGATTCATGCCGAGCCCTCCTCCAATCGCCGGATGACTTCCTCACGAACGGCGGGCTTATCGGCAACGGCCCGCATTCGCTCGTCCGCCGCACGGGCGGCCTCATCGTGGGCGGCTTCGCTCGCCGATTGCCCCGCAAGCCAGCCCAACGACGACGCCCGCCACTGCAAAACGGCAGCGGCGGCCGACTTGACCGCCGCTGCAATAGCCAGCGCGAGTTCGACAACGCGCTCGGCGATAAGCGCCCACATCAGGATTTCGCTGCCGCCCGCAGCGACCAGTAGGTGCTGATGAGCGCGGCGATCCCGCCAATGACGGTAGAGAGATTGGTCACGACGTCGGTGAGCGTCTCGGCAGTGATCGTACCTTTGGCAACGAATATGCCGCCGATGAATGTCAGTGCCTGGCGAACAAAATTGAGTATGGTTTCGATATTCATGCGGATCTCCTTTTTTGAATTGAAGGCAAGCGCCATCCACTGCCCGGCGTGCAGCGAACGGCTGTGATGCAGAAATTTCAGATGAGCGCGCGGATGGCGCCAAGGACGATGGCGTGCAGCTTTTCGTTATCGTCGATGTTCTCGTGACGATCGCTCACGTCAAAGCGCTCCAACTTTCCTTTGAAGTCGGCGCCGGCTTTCAGGCGGCCGTGACCGAACGGCGAAAAAATATTGGTGCCGCGAAACCACAAGGCATGGCCGACATTGGCGCCGAGATCCTTGACGGGATACCAGATGGTCGGATCGAAAGCGGCGATCAGGTCGACCCTTCGCCTGCCGAGTTTTGCCGCCGCGGCTACAGCCTGGTTGGCGCCCATTGAATGGCCGAAGATGACGATACGCGTATCATCCGGCTGTTTTCGGATATCGGTGACGATGTTGCGCCACTGGCTGAACCCGAAGCCCGGCAGCATCTCGATGTTTGCATCGAGCTTGCTGATCTTCTCCGCCAGCACGTCGAGGCCGCGGGAATAATACAATCCGTAAGGAAACGGTCCGCCGATCAATCCGTACATGGCATAGCAGCGTATCTTCGCCATTACGCCGCCTCGCGCATGTTCATCAGCTTCCAGGTCACCGGCCCGACAATGCCGTCATCCTGCAATTCGTTCCGCCGCTGAAAAGCGCGGATCGCTTCTCGCGTCTTCGGTCC
>Ga0182740_1000863_pt1 | contig 24189 bp, 24 predicted proteins | sample eDN5th37CKraftBY_FD_128872 | JGI IMG/M metagenome (GOLD analysis project Ga0182740, IMG submission 128872) | Enriched backyard soil microbial communities from Emeryville, California, USA - eDNA 5th pass 37_C Kraft BY (version 2) (version 2) | ecosystem: Environmental > Terrestrial > Soil >...
ATCAACCGCCTCAGTCAGGCATTCTTCCGCATCCGGTGTAATGATCTCCGGCAAAGAGTGATTGTCTTTCTCGAGGAGGTTGCCGATGCCCAGCACTCGGAAAATCTGTATTAGCGGCAACCTGTCATTGATGAGGCGTAAGTGTCTCTCATGAAAGTTGTTGCGCCTGACTGGCTTGCGCGGGTTGCCCTCGAAGGAAGCCGCGTGGCGCTCGAGCCCTTGGAATATCGCCATCACGACGATCTCGCGGCCGCCGGCGCGGACGCGGCGATCTGGCGGTGGCTGCCGACAGCCCATCACCTGCCGGGCTCGATGAAGGATTTCATCGACTCTGCCGAGCGCGCGGTTGCAGAGGGCACTGCGGTGGTGTTCGCCACTGTGGATCTCGGCTCGGGTAAAGCCGTCGGTTCGACCCGCTATCATCATATCGTGCGCGAACATCGCCGGCTCGAAATCGGCGTGACCTGGATCGGCAGCGCGCATCAACGCTCTTATATCAACACCGAAGCCAAGTATCTGCAGCTCTGGTACGCCTTCGAGGTGCTTGGCTGCCGCCGCGTCGAACTAAAAGCAGACGTCGAGAATCTGAAGTCGCGTGCGGCGATCGCGCGGCTCGGTGCGACGGAAGAGGGCGTTTTCCGGAAGCACATGCTCTACGCCGACGGCCGCAATCGCGACAATGTCTACTTTTCGATCATCGACGACGACTGGCCTGCAGTGCGCAGCAAGCTGTTGGAAAAGCTCGGTTATTCGGTGAGCCCGGTGGTTCGAAGCCAGCGCTCGTAAACGAAAAGTCCTTCACCATGCAATGGTGAAGGACTGAAAGTTTTTCGGTTGCCGAGTTTTCGTCCGAAGCCGTAACAGCTTCACTGAAAGCTTTAGCGAACGGCAGCGAGCTTCGGTGACTGAGCCGCGATGTCGAGCAGTTCGTGACGATGCCAACGCTCGCAGGAGGCCACGGTGTTCACGAGCAGCATCGAGACGGTCATCGGCCCGACGCCGCCGGGCACCGGCGTAATGTAGGATGCCTTGCGCGAAACGCCGTCAAAATCGACGTCGCCGACGAGCCGGCCATCCGGCAGCCGGTTGATGCCGACATCGATCACGACAGCTCCCGTGCGAACCATTTCCGGAAGGATGAGATTGGGCTTGCCGGCCGCGACGACCAGGATGTCCGCGAGGATCGTGAACTGCGCGAGATCCTTGGTTTTGGCGTGGCAAATGCTGACTGTGGCTTCGTGATGCATCAGCATCAGCGCCATCGGCTTGCCGACGATATTGGAGGCGCCGACAACAACGACGTTCTTGCCTTCGAGCGGAATCTTTTCGTGTTCGAGCAGCTTGAGGACGCCGTAAGGCGTGCAAGGCGGGAACACGGTGTCGCCGACGACCAGGCCGCCGACATTGTAAAGATGAAAACCGTCGACATCCTTGTCCGCCGAGATGGTGCGGAGGATGCGCGAAATGTCAAACGACGGGGGCAGCGGAAGCTGCACGAGAATGCCGTGAATATTCGGGTCGGCATTCAACTCTTCGATTTCGTCGATCACCGTTTGCTGATCGATCGTTTCCGGGAAGTCGTAGCGGAATGACTTGATGCCGACATCTTCGCAGGCACGAATTTTGTTGCGCACATAAACCTGAGAAGCGGGATTCGAGCCGACCACGATAACGGCAAGGCCGGGAGGCGTGCCGCCCATTGCGGTGATGCGTGCCACACGCTCGCGGCATTCGGCGCGGATACTAGCGGCTACCGCATTTCCGTCGATGATTTTGGCTGTCATGATGTTTTCGAGTGATTGCATATTCAGAATGAATGAGCGGGCGGCCTTCGAAAGGCCGCCCGCTTTTTTGTTTAGAGTTGAACTTCTTCGAGTTCCTTGCCGGCGGTTTCCGGTCCCATCAGATAACCGATGATGGTCAGGATCCACAGGCCGGCGGTCGCGAGGAACGGCCCCGTGACGCCGTATTCCGCGATGCCCCAGCCGACGAGATACGGCGCGAAGATCGAAGCAACACGGCCGCCACCGACCATGATGCCGAATCCCGTTGCGCGCAGGCTCGTGCGGAAGAACTCGCTGAGATAGGTGTCGCCGACACCCCACAGCCAGCCCAGCATGCCGATCATGATGGCACCGAACGCGAGGAAGGTATGGAAATCCTCGGTGCGGGAAGAAACGATGGTGCAGCCGATCATGATGAGTGCACCAAGGATGCCCGCAGGGCGCCGGCCGATAAGATCGGAGAGGCCCGTGCCGACATAGGCGAGGACGAACTGCACGACGTAGAACATCATCGCGTAGAAGATGGCGTCGGTCGGCGTCACGTTGAACTTCTTCACCATGAAGGTGGTGAGGAAGACGGTGATGCCCCAATAGCCGCAGGCATTGGCGATATAGAGCAGCCAGCCAACGGTGATGCGGCGCCAGGCACCCGGGATCGAGAAGATGCTGACCCGCGGACGCGCCTTGCCTTCGACCTTGATGAAGTGCTCGACCTCGGCCGCCGCATGTTTGTAGCGAGCCGATTCTTGCACCATCTGGCGAAGCATGAAGACGCCGATCGCCGGAACGATTGCGAAGCCAAACGACCACTGCCAGCCCCAACGCGGCACGATGTAGAGCGCGCACGCCGCAGCCAGGATGTAGCCGGCGGAGTAGAGCGAGAACATGATGCCGCCGGTGCCGAGAGCGCGCACCTTCTTTGGCCACATCTCGGCGGTGTAAGGCGCACCGACCGCGAGTTCGCCCGCGCCGCCGATACCGGTCAAGAAGCGCAGGAAGGTGAAGATGTAGAGGTTGGTCGAAATGCCACCGAGTGCGGTGGTGAGGCCGTAGAGAATGATCGACCAGCCGAGAGCGTCGCGGCGGCCGATTCGGTCGGCGAGAAATCCGAATCCGACGGTGCCGATGGTGTAGCCGACCAAGAAGATCGAGCCGATGAGGCCGATCGTCTTCATCGAGATGTCAAGGTCATGGGCGATAGTCGGCGCCAACATGCCAAAGATGTTCACTGCGTAAGCGTCGAAGCCGTAACCCAGGCCCGCGGCAAGCGCGACGAGAAACGCTTCCTTGAACGGGATGTGGATTTCGGCGTGCGGCGGTGCGGCTTTAGACGTTGATGAAACCCCACCCGCTTTGAGCGTTGTATCGGTCATCTTTATTTCCTCTCCGTTGGATCTCGAACAGCAATTTTTTGGCGCTGCCGTTCTTTTGAGTCCGTTTTCTTTCTTCGCGGGCAGCTGCTCGCCTCAAGACAGTGCAAACACACTTTCGGTGAATGCGAAGCGTCCCCCATGGAAATCATGCAGCGGACATCGTTCGCCGGTAAATCTTTCCTGCAAATTCCAAGATAGGACGCGGCTATATTCACGCGGCCTTGGCATTCCACGCCCGGCCGCCCGCGCGATCGCGTTCTGAATCGGGAGGGGACCCCTCGGTTCAGTCTATAGGTAGATAAGTAAATTCGATTTTTCTCAACCTAGCAGAGGTTGTCGCAGGAGAGGTATGATGCGGTCAGTCGGAACCAAGGAACTGATCGCCTCGTTCTGCTCCCAAGGAGAAAGCCCATGGTCGCCAAAAACCACCGCCAATGGACCAGCGAACCCAATCTCAAGATGAACGAGTGGGTTGACAGCCGGATTTACTCGGACCCGCAGATTTTCGAAGAGGAACTCGAGAAAATCTTCAAGAAAACGTGGATTCCGGTCTGCCACGAATCAGAGCTGCCCAAGCCTTACGATTTTCGCACGATGTCGATCGCCCGCGAGCCGATCGTCGTCTGCCGCGGCCCGGACAATGAAGTCCGCGCCTTTCTGAACGTCTGCCCGCACCGCGGCATGATGATCGAGCGCCGCCCGGCCGGTAGCTTCCTCGAGGGTCAGCCCTCGGGCAACCCGAAGCGTATGACCTGCATGTTCCATGCATGGCAGTACGACATGAAGGGCAACTGCGTTTACATCAGCCGCGAAAAGGAAGGCTACCAGGACCGTCTTTGCAAGGAAGACATCGGTCTGCGCCGCTTGCGCTGCGAAGTGAAGTTCGGCGGTTTCGTTTGGGTCAATCTCGACGACAATCCCGCCGTCTCGCTGGAAGACTGGGGCTCGGCGGCGTTCGAGTGCCTGCGCAAATCAATCGATGCCGAACCGCTCGAGGTTTTCCATTATCACAAGGCGATCGTGAACACGAACTACAAGCTGTGGCACGACACCAACTGCGAATTCTATCACGACTTCATGCACTACCATAACCGCGTCACCGGCTTTAACGACGCGTACTTCGCGCGCAAGAACTCGGCGTTCGATCACGGCCACATCACCGTCGGCACCTTCGAAGTGAACTATGAGAAGTACGAAGGCTTCGACAGCCGTGCGGCGTTGTCGTTCCCGCACTTGCCGCCGAATCAGTGGTACATGATCGACCTGTTCCCCGGTATGAACTTCAACCTGCGCGGTTCGGCGCTGCGTTGCGATATCGTGACACCGCTCGGCCCGAATAAGGTGATGATCGAGTATCGCGGTCTTGGCCTCAAGCGCGACACGCCGGAAGAGCGGAAGACCCGCATCGACCATCACAACTCGATCTGGGGTCCGTTCGGACGCAATCTGCACGAAGATCTCATCGGCGTGCAGGGCCAGGGGTCGGCCATGCTCACCGGCTCGGAGCCGCGCCGCTTGCTGCTCGGCCGTCACGAGAACCAGACGATTCACGACGAGAACGGCATGCGCCACTACTACGAAGAGTGGGGCCGCTGGATGAACCGGATGCCGAGTCATCCGGAGAAGCCGTTCGCCGAAGAAGCGTCGGTCGCAGCTGAATAAGCAGAATCCGGCCGGCGGTTTGTCCGCCGGCCGGTTCTTCTATCGTCGATCAAAAATCTCCGGCCGTAAACGCGCCGGGTGCAGTAACGCTATGGGGAAATAACGTGGAAACGGCCAATCTTGTTCGTGATGCTATCTATCGTTCTGCTATCTCGCTCGACAAGCAGGATTGGGAAGGATGGCTGAAGGAATGTGACGACGAATTCGAATATGCGATCCGGTCCTGGAGTCCGGAAATCAACAAAGACATGACCTATCTCTCGCTCGACCGGAAGGGCCTCGATAACCTGATCAAGCTTTTGCCCAAGCACAACACCGATCATTCGCCGTTGACCCGTCATACCTCGGTCTACACGGTCGAGATGAACGGCGACGGGGTCGCGCATGCGGTCAGTTCGTTCGTCGTCTATCAGAATCTGCTCGACGGCATCAATTCGCACATCGATGCGGGCGAAAGCCGCTTGTTCCTCGTCGGTAAATACATCGATAAGCTGAAGATCAAGGACGGCAAGGCGAAATTCATCAGCCGCGAGGTACGCCTGGAAAATCGCCGGCTCGACAAGGGCTCGCATTGGCCGATCTAAGCGTCGCGGTGGAAGAAAAGAACGAAAATGAGCTGGACAAAAATTTGCGATGCGTCGGAAATCTCGGCCAATTCGACCAAGAAATACAACGTCAACGGCTTTGATGTTCTGGTCATAAACTACGGCGAGGGGTTCCGCGTCATCCCGCCGCTCTGCCCGCACATGGAAGAGCCGCTGGAAGAATCGGGAATCGTCGTCCGTTGTTCGCTAACCTGTTCGAAGCATCTTTGGGCCTGGGACCTGAAGACGCTCGAACTGAAGGGTGCCGAAACCGAAAAGCCGCTGAAAATTTACGAATCGAAGGAAGAGAACGGCGTGATCTTCGCCAACGTCGATCAGGAACTGGTCTACGACTTCGAGGAAGAGGGCGGCGGCGACGACGACGATTTCTTCAAGTGAGCTTGTGATCGAATGAAAATCTCGGTCCAGAGTAAGAACGGCGAACACAGCTTCGATTGCGGCGAACGCGAAACAATCCTGTATGCGGGCCTGCGCGAGGGGCTGACGCTTCCCTACGAATGCGCGACCGGAACTTGCGGCACTTGCCGCGCCCGCGTCGTCGGCGGGGAATACGAGGTGCTGTGGAAAGAGGCGCCCGGCGGCAAGCGCCTCAAGCCCGAAAAGGGCGATATCCTGATGTGCCAGACGCGGCCTCGGTCGGATTGCTCGATCATGGTGCCATCGGAGCTGAAGATCGTGGAATCGGGCCGCCCGGCCAAGCGCGCCGGCAAGATCCGCAACATCAAGCCGCTGACGAAGGATGTTGCGCATTTCGACCTTCATCTTTCGGAGCCGATACAGTTCGAGGCGGGTCAGTTCATCGTTGTCGAGACACCTGACTTTGAAGGCGGCCGTGCCTATTCGATGGTGAACTTCACGACGGCGCCGTCGGATCACATCCAGCTTGTTCTGAAGCAGAAAGCCGACGGGAAATTCAGTGCCTGGCTGTTCGGCGATCGCAAGGCCGAAGAAGCGGTCACCGTCTTCGGGCCGCTCGGACGGGCGGTTTTCCGGCCCAGCGAAGACAAGGATATCGTCTGCATCGCCGGCGGTTCGGGCGTCGCGGGCATGATGTCCATTCTCGAACACGCCGTGCATGTCGATTATTTCCGTAATCACAAGGGCACGGTGTTTTTCGGCGTGAGGACGCACCAGGACACGTTTTATCTCGCTCCGCTCTCCGACTTCGTGTCGCGTTCGCACGGCAATCTCGAAGTGACGATCGCGCTCTCGCACGAAGAATCGGTGAGCGAAGTTCACGAGCAATATCCAAATCTGAAGCTCGCCACCGGCATGGTGCACGAGGTCGCGAAGAACGGCCTTGGCGATCGCGGCGAGAACGCGATCGCCTACATCGCGGGGCCGCCGCCAATGGTGGACGGCGCGATTCGTACCCTGCTCGGCAGCGGAATGACCGTAGGGAGCATTCGATATGACAAGTTCGGCTAATGCGAAGGTGACACCGGCGATGGCTGTACCTGTCTGGGAAGACATCCCCGAAGCCAGCGAAAAGGAGTTCGCGCTGGCGCGCATGGAAACGCTCAATCTCGTGCAGTGGCTGGCGCGGATCGCCAACAGCTACGTAACGAGCAAGATGCCGGAAGAACGGGTCATTCTGGAGTTTCGCTCGGCCAACCCGGCCTTCGTTACACAGCAGTTCGAGAAGCAGCTGACGCTGGAATTGCGTCTCGCCAATCTCGAGATGCAATTCTCCGAATATGGGCGTGCCGTTCCGCACATCTTCGATCCGGAAGAGCATTCGCCCGCCAAGGTCGAGGCTTGGCTCCTGGTAGAGCTGCTGCACCGGGGCATCGATCGCTCGAAATTCTCGAAGAAGCTGCCTTATCCGATGCCAAACCTGATGACGGGCGACGCCGAAGATCATTCACCGGAAGCTTGCCGCGAAGGGCTCGCGAAGCTCGTCGTGTGGTGCCGGAATGCGGCTTCGGTGCTTTCCTCGGCGAGCCACGGAGCGCGGATCCTGGCGTTGCCGCAAACGGTGACGCTCGTTTATGAGACCAAGAATGGGCCGGAAACGAGCTGCGGCTTCGCGATCGGTGACGAAAAGGCTGAGCCGTATTTCTTCGCCAAGAAAGCCGGCGAGCGGAAGCCCGCAATGCTGAGCGCTTCGGAACTGGCAAAGGAAAGCAATCCCGGCCTTGCGGCAGCGCAGTTCATCTCTGCGTAGGCGCCGCTCTTATGCCCGCTTCAGCTTTTTGGATGCGTCGATGAGAGAGGGGGGTGCCTCATCCTCTTCGATGCGCTTTTGCAGCGTACCCGACTTGCTGAATTCCTTGAGGATCGTCACGAAGGCATTGGCCATCGGCAGCACGATCTCGCCTTCCGCCCAGAACAGGCCGACCTCCTGGCTCACCACCGGATCGACCAGCGGGAGCGCCCGCGTGCCTTTGAAGAGGCCGGGCATATGAGCGAAGTGCGAAGGGATGATTGTGCAGAGCTCGGTGCATTGCGTCTGAAACATCAGGTGCAGAATCGATTCCGATTCGACATGCGGCACCGGCGAGCAGCCGACGCTCTTGAATACGCGATCGACGAAACGCCGCTCGTGCATCGAAGGACGAAGCATGGCCAGCGGAACGTCGGCGGCTTCGCGCCAGGTGATGGTTTTCTTTTTCTTGAACTGCTGCGTGTCCGGTACCAGGAGGCTCATGCGCTCGGTGTAGATCGGCAGCGTGTTCTTGCGGCCGAGATCGGCCTTGTCGAGATAAGTGAGCGCGACATCGAGCGCAAAATTGTTCAGCCCAAGCTTCATCGCTTCGTTGCCGATGAACTGAACGTCGACGCGAACGCCGGGGTATTCGCTGCGAAAAGTTTGCAGCACCGACGGCAGAACCGGCGACATCGACGGCATCGCGCCGAGGCGCAGATGACCGATCAGGTCTTTTTTCATCATCGCGATTTCTTTGCGCATCGCGTCGCAGTAGGCGAGGACGCCGCGCGACCAGCTTGCGACACGTTCGCCTTCGGCGGTCAGCCCCTGGAAGCGCTGTCCGCGCCCACGCAGAAAAATCGGCACGCCAAGTTCAAGTTCGAGCTGCTTGATGCCGCTCGAGAGACTGGGCTGCGTGACGTTGCAGCGGTGCGCCGCGCGTCCGAAATGCCGCTCTTCAGCAACAGCAACGAGGTAGCGAAACTGCCGGATAAACATGACAAGTCCCATCCGTCCGAGAGGGCCTATGCCATGATAGATCAAATCTAAAATAGGCGCGATTTAAGGCTATCGAACACAAAATAGATCAAATCTTTGATGCGCCGCGGAATTTGTTGGGGGATTTCGGAATGCAACTTCAGATTTTCGAACTCATCTGTGTCGCGTTGCTCGGCGGCATCTCGGGCTTGATGATCGGTTGCATCGGCATCGGCGGCGTTATCCTCGTGCCTGCGCTGGTTTTTCTCGGCGGTATTCCAATCCAAATCGGGATTCCGGCCGCGATCTTCGCCTACATCCTATCTGGGGTTGTAGGAACTTTCGTCTTCGCCAAGCACAAGTCGATCCCGTGGGACATGTCGGGCCTTTTGTGTCTCGCAGCAGCGCCCACCGCCTTTGCGGGCGCATGGGCGGTGAGTGTCGTCAATCCGCGCTGGCTTGAAATCGGTCTCGGACTGCTCACGCTGCTTTCAGGTGTGAATGCGCTGCGAAAACCGCATGTCGAAAACGCACCGCAACACGCCATATCCGGCAAGACGATGTTCGGCATCGGCGCATTCACCGGTTTCGTGTCGTCGGTGACGGGAACAGGCGGGCCGCTGGTGCTGGTGCCGATTTTGGTCGCGGCGAGCGTTCCGGTGCTGACCGCCGTCGGATTAAGCCAAGTGATTCAGATCCCGATCGCAGTTGCGGCGACGGTCGGAAATCTGATGTACGGCACGCTCGATCTCATCCTTGCGGCGATCCTCGGTGTCACCTTGACCATCGGCACCTGGTACGGCGCCAAGCTCGCGCATGTCGTGCCGCGCGAAACCTTGCGGCGCATCGTTTCGGCCGCGCTCGTCGTGATCGGTTGCGGCATCCTGTCCACCGCGGTGTGGAGAATGGTCAAGTGAACATCAACGGCGTCGAGCTCAGGGCCGACTATGGCGACCCGTTCGGCGAGGCGAGGGCCTGCCGGGACGACTGCGCACTGTTCGATTTTTCGTTCATCGCGACGGCGCGCGTAAGCGGAATAAGGGCCGGGAAAGCGGTGGAGAACTTCGCCTCCCGCTCGCTGACGATGCTCGATAACGGCCGGATTGCTTATGCGCTGCGCGTCGACGGCGAGGGCCATGCGCTTTCCGACCTGACGATCTGGAAGAATGGCCCGGATTCCTTTGATGTCATGAGCGGGCGTTCGCAGGATATCGAAACGCTTCTGGGCATGCAGGATGAGGATTTGCAGGTCAGCGATATTACGCTGGACAGCGTCGTCATGGCGCTGCAAGGGCCGGCTTCATTCGATGTTCTCGATAGTTTAGGCGTCGCTGCGGAAATCCGCGCGCTGAAATATTTTTCATTCGCCGATAGTTACATCGCGGGAATTCCGTGCCGGATCGGACGCCTGGGCTATACGGGCGAGGCAGGTTTCGAGCTGATCGTCGCGCAGGAATACGCCCGCAAGCTTTGGCGATTGCTTGCGGAAGCGGCCCGGCCTGCGGGCTTCATCGCCGCCGATGCGCTTCGCATCGAAGCGGGATTTGTTCTGTTCACGAACGAGTTTCGCCTTCGGGTTTCTCCCGCCGAGGCGGGGCTCGCGAAATTTTATTCAAACGGGAATGGCGCGCCTTCGGCGATGAAGCTCGTGAGCTTCACGGCCGAGGCCGGCGCGTTTCAAACGCTGCCGTGGCAGCCCTCGAATTCGCTTTCGCGCCCGTCGAAACCGGGCGAAATCGTGGTCACGTCGGCCTGCCGAAGCGTCTGTACGCGAGGCATCGTCGGGCTTGGCTATGTACTTGCCGAAACGCCGCAGGGCGCAATGTTACATGATGCGAGCGGCATTTTCCGTAACGTCGCGCAGGCTGATACGCCCGTCTATGACCGGCAAAAGCTGCGGCCGCGGGCGGTATGGCAGGCGAATAGCTCTGGGCAAACATAAGATAGCTTAAGCGTATTTGACGAAAGCGCTCGCACGGAGCCCCATAGCCTCCTGATATTCCACTGGGAGGAAAGTGATGGCTGAAGCGCCTGCAAGAAAAAAAGTTACCATCAACACGTTGATGGCAAAGATGAAGAAAGGCGAGCAGATCACGCAGCTTGCCGCCTATGATTACCGCACTGCGGTTGTCGCCGACCGTCTTGGCATCGATATTCTCTGCGTCTCCGACACTGGCGGCATGATCCTGTTCGGCCATCAGAGCACGGTGAAGGTCAGCTTCGATGAAGTGATGATGATGGCGCAGGCGATCGACCGCGGGTCGAAATACGGCCTGCGCATGATCGACATGCCGTACTGGAGCTTCCACGTTTCGCCGGAGCAGGCAGTGGAAAACGCCGGCCGCTTCGTGCACGAGGCCAACGCCGAAGTGATGAAATGCGAAGGCAACAAGTATCACGCCAAGAATATCGAAGCGATCGTTCGCGCCGGCATTCCGGTCCAGGGCCATATCGGCATTACGCCGATGCGCATGCCGCAGCTCGGCGGTTTCGTCGCGCAGGGCAAGACTGCGAAGCGGGCCAAAGAGATGGTCGAAGATGCCAAGGCGATGGTTGACGCCGGTTGCTTCTCGATTCTCTGCGAAGTCACGACCTCAGAGGTCGCCGAATATCTCGCTGAAACGCTGCCGGTGCCGGTAATCAGCCTTGGCGCGGGTAACTGCGCACACGGCGTGCACATCATCTCGTCGGATCTTTTCCACCTTTGGGAAGAGCACGTGCCGCGCCACTCGCGCATCTACACCGATCTCATCCCGATCATGGAAGACGTGATCACCCGCTACATGAATGACGTCAAAACCCGCAACTATCCGGGTGAAAAAGAAACGGTGTTCATGAACCCTGACGAAGCTCTCGCCTTCGCGAGCGATATGAAGTGGGATCGCAAGGTGGACGAGCTGCGTTCGGCAAAGAAAAAGACGGCGTAAGTTCCCTCCTGCGCCATCTCGGAGCGCCTGCCACCCCATCCCCTCTAAGCAGGCGCTCCTTCTACCTTTGCTTTGCTATTGTTCGTTGCAAAAGCCCGTTTCGTATTTTTCGCGCCGTCGATTATTGGCGGTGAAATTATCTGATCGAAACAAATCGCAATCGTCTCAGGATATCGTGCGGTATCCGGCGCGCGCCCTGGCATGCAAGGCGGCGCCAATGATTCGATAGAGGAGATCAGAGAGCTTTCTGTTCCAGTCACGTTAGCCTTGAGCCAATTGCCGCGCGGGAAAGCGCGGCATCGAACCGATATGCGGTTCAAGGGAGAACGCTCATGGCAAACGGAGAGAACGTTCACTACGACGAAAAAGCGAGAAGAATGGCCGATGCAATGATCGCCGCGGAAAAGCGGCATCTTGCGGAACGAGCCACCGAAGAAGATTGCGATTGCAAGGAAGGAATGTTTCCCCGCGGGAACCTCGCCAGCCGGCGCAGGTTCCTTTTTGCTGCCGGTTCGCTGGCGAGCACGCTGGGAGCGGTTTCACTGGCGCAGGCGCAGGAGAAAAAGGCGCCTGCGGGCGCGGTTCATTTCGATGTTCCGGCCGATCCCACGAAAGAGCAAGGCCGTGCTGTTGCCGCCGATGGCGGCTATGGCTCACGCTCTCAGTTCGAGACGGAAACGCGCTGGCGGTTTCCGACCGCGAATGAATACACTTCATGGAGCATGACACCGCTCGATAAATCGATCGGCAATCTGACGCCGTCGGGCCTGCATTTCGAGCGGCATCATGGCGGCATTCCGACGATCGACCCGTCGAAGCATACGATGATCGTGCATGGCATGGTGAACACGGCGAAGAAATTCACCATGGCCGACCTCAAGCGGTTTCCATCGGTCACGCGGAAATATTTCATCGAATGCTCGGGCAATGGCCTTACCGAGTGGAACAAGCCGACGCTGAAAACGGTACAGGGCACGCATGGCCTGCTCAGCACCTCGGAATGGACCGGCGTGCAGTTTTCGACGATCGCCCGCGAAGTCGGCCTCAAGGACGGTTCGGCCTGGGTGCTCGCGGAAGGCGCCGATGCGGCGGTGATGACGCGCAGTATTCCGATGGAAAAGATGCTGCGCGATGCGCTAATCGTTTACGGGCAGAACGGCGAGGCGATCCGGCCCGAGCAGGGCTATCCGCTGCGCCTCGTGTTGCCGGGCTATGAAGGCAATACGCACATCAAGTGGCTGCGCCGCCTCGAGGTCAGCGACAAGCCCTTCATGACCCGCGAGGAAACTTCCAAATACACCGATCTTCTCGGTAACGGGAAGGCGCGGCAGTTCAGCCTCGAGATGGATGCGAAATCCGTCATTACTTTCCCGTCAGGGGAAATGAAACTGCCGGGGGCGGGCTTTTACGAAATCTCCGGCCTGGCCTGGAGCGGACGTGGCCGGGTGCAGTCGGTCGATGTCTCCGTTGACGGCGGCAAGACCTGGCAACCGGCGCATCTCAATTCGGTGGCGGATCCCATTTGCACGGTACGCTTCACCTATCCGTGGATGTGGGACGGCAAGCCGGCGGTTCTGCAAAGCCGCTGCACTGACGAGACCGGCTACATCCAGCCGACGCTGAAGCAACTGATCGCTATTCGCGGATCGAACGGGCCGTTCGGCTCGATCTATCATCTGAATGCGATTCAAAGCTGGGCCGTCAGCGCCGCCGGGGAGGTGTCCAATGTCCACGCGTAAATTATCGCTCGCTGGCTGCCTGCTTGCTTCGGTGATGATGATCGGGGCGGCCGCCGCGCAGGAGACTTCGACGCATTATGGCTTAGGATCGCCGGTAACGCAGGATGAGCTTGCCGGGTATTTCTCGATCCAGCCCGATGGCCGCACTTTGCCGCCGGGCAGCGGCAAGGGTACCGACGGCGCCAGGATTTACGCCGAGAGTTGCGCGGCCTGTCACGGCGAGAAACTTGAGGGCAATCCGGCGAAAGGCATCGGCGGCGACAAGCTGATCGGCGGCCGCGGATCGCTCGCGAGCAAAACGCCGGTGAAAACCGTCGAGAGCTATTGGCCCTATTCGACGACGTTGTTCGACTATGTGAAACGGGCAATGCCGTTCAGCGCGCCCGGCTCATTGAGCGACAACGACGTCTATGCGGTGGTGGCTTACATTCTGTCGGAGGCAAAAATCATCAAGCCGACCGATGTGATGGACGCCAAAACCCTGCCGAAAGTGGCAATGCCCAATAAGGACGGGTTCATCGCCGACTCGCGGCCGGAGCTCGAGCTTTATCGCTGAGGATGCGGGTTGCCGGGAGAGGATCGACTTCTCCCGGCAACCTTCTATTCGGCAGTATCGCCGCTCGTGAATGAGATCGGCGAGAGGCGCTTCAGGTTGACGTTGAGATCGAAGACGTCGAAACGATTGTAGTAGCCCGCGACGTCGTGGAATTGCTTCGGCTCGACGCACTGGGAAATATCGATCTCCTGATACAGCAAACCCTCGGATTCGCAGAGCGTGTCGCTGACCACTTCGCCCGACGGCGCGGTGATCATCGAGACGGCTTGCGGGCTCTGCTCGAGGATTTCCCGCGCGCTGCGGTCGAGCGAGGCCAGTTCGTCGAGGTTCGATTTGTCGAGGAAGGCCGACGACACGACATTGAAAACCTTGCCTTCGAACGAATGAGCGCCGGCGCGGATGCGGATCGCACCCGCCAGATCGTAGCGGCCGGGCTGGTTCGAAGGCCGTGTCGGCCATACCGGCGGAAACGAAGAGATGTGCACCTGCTCGCCTTGCGCAATCATGGAGTAGCGCGCGAGCGGATTGGAATTCTCGCCGCAGATCAGCATGCCGATCTTGCCGATCGGCGTCTCGCTGACGCGCAGACCGGCGCCGTCACCGGGCGCCCAGATGAGCTTCTCGTAGAAGGTCGGCATCAGCTTGCGGTGATGATTGAGGATCGCGCCATCGGCGCCGATCACAACGTTCGAATTCCAGATGCAGCCGACCGAGGCGGGGGATGCTTCGCTGAAGCCCATTGAGACGACGATGGCATTTTCGCGCGCCGCATCGCGGAGCTGCTGCACCTCGGGGCCATCGATCATGATGGATTCGGCAACAAGCCGCTTGAAATGCTCATGGTTGTTGACGGGCGCCTGAACGCCCGCCCAGAGCGGAAAGCCGGGGATGTAGGATTCGGGGAAGGCGATGAGCTTGGCGCCGTTGCGCGCGGCTTCCGCGATCAGGGCGCAGGCCTTGTCGGTCGTGGCCTTCGCATTCAGGAAAATCGGAGAGACGTGGGCGGCGCAGGCCTTGAATTTCGGATAGCTCATGAACTCACCTGAAAAAACAGTGGCGGCGGGTTGCCGTCGCCATTGTTTTTAGGCCGAAATCGAGGCCTGCGGAAGCCGCCGGGCGGAATTACACGGCTAGAAGTTAATGCCGAGCCAGGCCTTAACCTGCTCGTGCAGGTCGCCAGCAAAATCCTCGGGTTTGCCGCGCGCGGTGATCTCTCCGAGGGAGAGCACATAAATGTAAGACGACATTTTCACGACACGGCGCACATTATGGTCAACGAGCAGGATCGCCATCTTTTCGGACGCAAAGAGGTTGATCCACTGATAGACCTCCTCGGCGATCTTGGGCGAAAGGCCGATGCTGGGCTCGTCGATCAGGCACAGGCGCGGTTGCTGCAGATAGGCCTTGGCGAATTCGAGCATCTTCTGCTGGCCGCCGGAGAGATCGCCAGCCTTGGCGTTCTTGCGCTCGCGCAACAGCGGAAATTTCTCGAAGCAGTTTTCGAGGCGGCCGGCGAGGTCGGCGGTGGTGAGGCCGATTTTCTTGCGCGCGAGATGCTCGAGCGGGAGCATCAGATTGTTCTCGACGCTCATATAGGTGAAGAGGCTCGACTCCTGCGGGATGTAGCAGATCCGCTTGTCGATCACCCGATGCGCGGGAATTCCGGTGATATCTTCGCCGTCGAAGCGGATCGCACCCGCGCTTGGCGCGAGGAAGCCGCAGATCGTCTTCATGATGGTGGATTTGCCGGCGCCGTTGAGGCCGATCAAGCCGGTGATCGAGCCTTCGGCAATCTCGACATTGACGTTGCGCAGGATCGGAATGTCCTCGATGTAGCCCGCGGTGACGTTTTCGAGGGTGAGAAGCGCGCTCATGCCGCGGCCTCGCCGAGATAGGCCTCGATCACAACCTTGTCGGACAGCACCGTGCGGGTCGCTTCGTCGGCGATGACGCGACCGGCATTCATGCAGACGCTGCGCGGGCAAAGCTCGACGACGACCGGCATGTCGTGGCTGACGACGATGAAGGTCTGCCCTTCGGCATGGCGGCTGCGAATGAAACCGCTCATGATCTCCTTCAGCGTCGGGTGGACGGCGGCGAAAGGCTCGTCGAGCAGCGCAATGCGCGGCGGCACCATGAAGCAGGAGCCAAACTCAAGGAGCTTCATCTGGCCGCCCGAAAGTTGTCCGGCATCGAGGCCCATGATGCGGGTGAGGCTCAGGTCTTCGAGCAGCTTCATCGCGCGCTTTTCGGCATCGCCTTGCGAAAGGCCGAGCGCGCAGCCGGTGACCATCAGGTTATCGAAAGCGCTCATGCGCGGAAACGAGCGCGTGAGCTGGAACATGCGCAGCACGCCATGGCGGGCGAGCACTTCGGGGCGCAGCCCCGTGATCGGCTTGCCGTCGAGTTCGACCGAGCCGGAGTCGCAGGAGAGATGGCCGGACAGAATATTGAGAAGCGTCGTTTTGCCCGAACCGTTCGGGCCGATCAGGCCGACGAGCTCCCCGGCTTCGATCGAGAAGCTCGCATTGTCGATTGCCTTCAGGCCGCCGAAGGCTTTGCTGACATTCTTGATGGCAAGGCACGGCATGACTTACTCCGTCGCCGTTGCCGGCGATGCCGGCCGCGCAGGCTTACGGTCGAATGCCGAGAGCAGAATGCCCCACAGGCCCTGACGGAAGAAGCGCGCAAAAACGATGACCAGCAGCGAGAAAATGACGAGCTGCCAGTTGCCGGAATCGCGCAGGAATTCGGAGGCGACATACACCAGCAGCGCGCCTGCGAGCGGGCCGACCATCGTGCCGAGACCGCCGATCACGACCATGCTGATGACGATGCCGGTCTGCGAGATGAGGCCGAGCTCAGGGCTGACGAATTGCGCGAAATGGCCGTAGAGCGCGCCGGCAAGTCCGCTGATCGCGGCGCTCAGCGTGAATGCGAAGGTCTTCCAGTAAACGATCCGCACGCCGCGGCTCGCGGCGGCGATTTCGTCGTCGCGGATGGCGCGGAGGAAAAGCCCGGCGCGCGAGCGCAACAGATAGAACAGGCCGATCTGCGTGACGAGCAGCACGATGACGAACAGATAGTAATAGGGCAGGCGGCCCTGAAAGATGCCCGGCACGTTGAGGCCGAGGTCGCCGCGTGTGAAATCAATCGAGTTCGAGATCACGAGCCGCATGATTTCGGCGAAGGAAAGCGTCGTGAGCGCAAGATATGGCCCGCGCAAACGGAGCACGATGCGGCCAAGCAGGAGGCCGACGCCGCCCGAAACGATGATCGCGGCCGGAACGCCGATCGCGGCACCCGTGCCGTAATAATATGAGAGAAGGCCGGTGGTGTAGGCGCCGAGCATGCCGAAGGTGGCGGGCGCCAGCGAAAACTGCCCGGTGTCGCCGGCGAGCAAATTCCAGGCGATCGACAGCATCGCGAAATACATCGAGACGATGATGACGCCCTGCCAGTAGGCGTTGGTAACGACCGCGGGAAGCGCGGCCACGGCGGCAAGCAGCACGAGCGAAACGGCGAACTCGACCTTAAGGCGGGTATTGGTGGGTTGCGTGGCAGCCATCAGGACTACTCGTTACACTTCTCTGGCTTTCTCGCCGAACAGGCCTTGCGGCCGGAACAGCAAGAAAAGGATGAGCAGGAACAGCCCGAAGGTGTCGCGATACTGATAGGAAATGTAGACGCCGCCGAAGCTCTCCAAAACGCCGAGAATGATGCTGGCAATGATGCTGCCGGGCACCGAGCCCATGCCGCCGAGCACGACGATAACGTAGGACTTGATCGCCGGGAACACGCCAACATCAGGTGTCGGGTTGAAGATATTGGCGAGGAGCGCTCCGGAAATCGCGGCAAGCCCACCCGCGAGCGAAAAGACGATGGCGCTTGCCTTCGCTGTGTCGATGCCGGCGAGCGACGCGCCGAGGCGGTTTTGCGAGACGGCCTGAATCTGCCGGCCCCAGAAGCTGTAGCGGATGATGAGCGCGACAATGACGATCACGGCAATCGCGACGATTGCGGCAATCAACCGATGGCCGGAGATCGCGATTGGCCCGATGGTGATGCGCGAAATGTCGATCAGCGCCGGGCCCTTGTAGGCATAGGGGCCGACAACTTTATCGACGACGTTGATGAGGAAAATGGAGAGCGCGAAGGTGACGATGACCGCGTATTCGTCGCGCATCACGCCCCACGAGGTATAGCCGCTATAGAGCGGGCGCATCAGCAGCCGCTCGACGACAAGGCCGAGCAGCAGCCCGGCGATCAGCGCGAAGGGCAGGGCGAGCCACGGCGAGACGCCGGCCATCAGCGCCAGCAGCGTGTAGGCATAGGCGCCGACCATGTAGAACTCGCCATGAGCGAAGTTCACGACCTTCAGGATGCCAAAGATCAGCGACAGGCCAATCGCCATCAGCGCGTAAAACACGCCGATCACGAGGCCGTTGATGAGGAGATCGAGGGTAAGCATTCAGGTCCGCGAATACTGAGCGGGGAGGCACGGCATGCGCGCCTCCCCGCAAGCCAGACGACTATTTACTTGGTCTTCTCGACGCGCGAGAGATCGAGCGCCTTGCCCGGATCCTGCACGAGCTTCATGTCGGCGACCGGCTGTTTCACCGCCGTGATCTGGAAGGTGACGTAGGGTACATCCAGCCACTGGTGATACTTGAAGCCCGACTTCTCGTTCGAGAACGAGACTTCGCCGCGCGTGCCGCTCCACTTCATGCCTTCGAGCGCCTTGATCATGTCGTCGGCCTTGGTGGACTTGGCCGCCTTGATTGCTTCGGCGACGAGGAACAGGCTGTCCGCCGCCTGAAACAGGAGGCGGTTCGGATCGGCCTTCACTTTCGCGGTGTAATCGGCAGCGACTTTCTTGCCGAGCTCGGGCATCGGCATCTTCGGGTGATAGAGACCGAAGACCAGCATGTTCTTCGCCGCATCGCCGACGTTCTGCCAGAAGTCGGGATAATCGGCGATGCCGGAGGCGTCATAGATCATCGTCTTCGCGGTCGGCGCGACGCCTTGCTCGTTCAGCTGATTGAGCAGGATGTAGGCGCCGGGCGGCAGCAGGATTTCAACGATGACATCCGGCGGATTGGCCTTGAGCGGCAGGATGGCCGGCAGGTAATCCTTCGAGGCGCGATCGAGCGTCTCGTATTTGTAGCTGATGCCTTGCGTGCGTTCGGCGATCTGGGCGCCGATGAGCTTGGCGAGACCGACGCCGTAGTCGGTGTTTTCGCAGAAGGCGACGACGTTCTTGGCGCCGAGCGACTTCATGGTGTCGGCGACGGCGATGGCGACGCGGCTGTTGTAGTTGCCGGGGTTGAAGACTTCCGGATAGCCCTTTTCGCGGATGACGTCGGACCAGCCGTTGGTGTTGATGTAGGGCACGTGATAGCGATGCGCGACTTCGATGCCGGCAAGCGCCGCCGAGCTCTGATGCTCGCCGACGATGGCGACAACCTGATCGCGGGTGATCAGCTTTTCGACCGCGGCGCGGGCTTTTTCCGGAATGCCCTGGGTATCTTCGACGATCAGTTCGATCTTCTTGCCGTCCACGCCGCCGGCATCGTTGATGATCTTGGCGGCGACTTCGACGCCGTCCTTGACCTGCGTGCCTTGCGAGACGGAGCCGGGGGGCGACTGGGCGACGGTGACGCCGACCTTAATGGTGTCGGCGGCAAACGTGATGCTGGAAAATGCAAACAGGCCCGCGGCAAACGTCAGCAGGCCGAGACGGCGAGAGAGCATGGGTGATCCTCCTGCGGCGACTTTTTTGTAATCGTTTGAGCCGGAGGAAAAGACTAAATGACAGTTTCCAGATGGTCGAGCGCTAATTGGCTGCTGCGCTGCGCCAGAATGTTGCAGCGCTTTCAGGAAACGGTCAGGTTTTTTGCCGGGTTTGTTCCGCGAGCTTGCGGTCGTAGTTAAGCACCGCCTGCAACAATACCTGCGCACCCGCGGCACATTGTTCTTTTGACGAATATTCCGCTTCGTTGTGGCTGATGCCGTCCTTGCATGGCACGAAGATCATGCTTGCGGGCGTAACGCGCGAAACATAGCCGGCGTCGTGTCCGGCGCCCGATACCATGTCGCGCACCGAGTAACCGGCGGCACGAGCCGCTTCGCGTACGCAGCCGATGCAGGTTTCGTTGAAATGCACCGGCGGCTGGTCGAGAATCTTGACGATCTTCGCTTCGAGGTTTTGCGGCTTGCAGGCTTCGGGCAGCGCCGCGCGCAGGGCCGCTTCCATCTTTTCCAGCGCTTCGGCTTCTGGGTGACGAAAATCGACGGTGAAGAAGACTTCGCCCGGAACGACATTCGGTGAGTTGGGCCTCACCTGCATGAAGCCGACAGTGCCGACGCCCGATGGCGCGTGAGCGAGAGCGATGTCGTTCACCTTTTCGACGATTTGCATGGCGCCGAGAAGAGCATTGCGCCGGCGCGGCATCGGCGTCGTGCCGGTGTGCGAATCCCGTCCGGTCATGGTGATTTCGAACCAGCGAATACCCTGGATGCCGGTGACGACGCCGATTTCCTTCTCTTCGGCTTCGAGCAGCGGGCCTTGCTCGATATGCAATTCGAAAAAACCCGAGAGCGGGTGATCGCCGCTTCTCTGCGGCCCGCGATAGCCGATCTTCTCGAGCGCTTCCGAGAATGTGATGCCGTCGGGATCCTTGCGCGATGACGCCCACGCATGGTCGAAAGCGCCCGCGAATACACCCGAGGCAACCATCGCGGGCGCGAAGCGCGCGCCTTCCTCGTTGGTCCAGTTCACGACTTCGATCGGCGCGAAGGTTTCGTAACCCGCTTCGTGCAGTGTGCGTAATGCTTCGAGCGCACCAAGGACGCCGAGCACGCCATCGAACTTGCCGCCGGTCGGCTGCGTGTCGAGGTGGCTGCCCATCGCGATCGGCGGAATGTCGTTTCGCTGGCCCGGGCGGCGGGCGAACATCGCGCCCATGTCGTCGACGGTAACGGTGCAGCCGAGGCTTTCGGCTTTTGCCTTGAACCAGTCGCGCACCTGCCGGTCGAGATCGGTCAGCGTCAGACGATTGATGCCGCCCTTCGGCGTGCCGCCGAACCTGGCGGTTTCCATCAATTCGTCCCACAGGCGCTGGGGATTGATCTGCAAATTCTGTTTCATGATGCGGCGATCTTTTGTGCGGCGGAAATCAGCATCTCGTCGGTGTTGCGAGCGCCCATGATCGATAGCCCGAGCGGGCAGCCGTCCAGCGCCGCGAGCGGCAGCGTCATTTGCGGCGTGCGGGCGAGCACCGAGACACTCAGAAGGCTCATGGCGCGGCCGCGATAATCTTCAGCGACGGCAACCGGCGTCTCGATTAGCGGCGCAATGCCCGGCACGGTCGGCAGCACGAGCATGGCGTTGTTCCTGAGCGTGTCATCGACGTAGCGGGCGACTTCCTCGCGTGCGATCTTTGCCTTCTCGACTTCGGCGGGATCGGTCTTTGCCGCGCCATACATGCGCTCGTGAATGCCGGGACCGAAGGTGGGTTTGTACTTTTCAACCCACGCGCCATGAATCCTCCAGACCGCGCCGGCCTGAATGACGCGGTAGAGCTCGAAGCATTCGCGCAGCGGCCGGTCGCCGATTTTCACGGGGCGGGCCTTGCCATAGATTTTTTCGATGCGGGCAATCGCGGGCGCAAGCGCCGTTTTCTCGCGCTCACCCAACAGCGCAAACATGTCCTCGGCTATCAGCAACTCGCGCGGTGCTGCGTTCCAATCGCCGCCATGCATCAGAACCTTGCCGATGCGGGCATAGGTATCGGCATCGCGTGTGAACCAGCCGGCGACATCGAATTCCGGCACGAGCGGCACAGCGCCTTCGAGCGAGAGACGCCCGTGCGTGGGCCGTAAACCGTAAAGGCCGGTATAACTCGCGGGCAGTCGGATCGAGCCGCCGGTATCGCTGCCGAGCGCGAAATCGCAGAGCCCACCGGCGACGGCGGCGACCGAGCCGCTCGACGAGCCGCCGACGACGCGGCCTTCTGCCTTTACGTTGATGGGCCGGCCGTAATGCGCATTGATGCCGTTGATGCTCCAGGCGAACTCTTCCGTATGCGTCTTGCCGACGATGCTGGCACCGGCCGCGAGCAGTTCCGCAACGATCGGCGCGGTCTTTGCCGGCGCATCGTGTGTCTCAAGCCATGTCGGATTGCCAAAGCCGGTTTTGACGCCGGCGACGTCGTAGAGGTCCTTGACGCCGAAGGTGAGGCCTTTGAGCGGCCCGCCGGGCGCACCGGCAATCTCGATATGAGTATGGCGGGTGAAAGCGTTGAGTTGGTCTCGTTCGAGGATGGACGGCATTTTGTTCTTCGATGTGATTGAACGCCGCCGATCCTACTTTTATTGCTGCGACAATCCAAGGCGAGCAGTGGGCGCGTGATTATCCGGCTGCAGCGGCAGCTCGACCTTGATGGATTTCTTCAGCCCGTCGATGGCTTTGCGGATCAGGGCCTGATCGGTATTCGCCGAATAGATGGCGTGAACCGGATAGGCGAATGTCGGCGCGCCTTCGACGAGATGCAGACGGCCATTCGCGAGATAGGGTTTTGCCGCGCCCATGCGGAAATAACCCGAGCCGCCGGCTTCGACGATGTAGTGCAATGCGAGCGGGCCGAGGCCGACGAACAGGCCGGGATTGGTGACGTCAGGAAAATTGAGGCCGTGATGGAACGCGAAATTCGGACCCCAATCGACATAAACATATTCAGGCTTTGTCGCCGCCGTCTGGTGGGGATCGGTGGTGACGAGCACGAGTGTTTCGTCGAACAGACGCTCGACTTTCAGCCCCGGACGATTTTGCGGCGCGTACATGATGGCAAGATCGAGCACGCCTTCCGCGACGAGGGTGGTGAGCTGATCGGGTACGCCGACCTGCACGCGCAATGCGATATCGGTTTCGTGCTTTCGCATCCAGAGCAGCCAGTCGAGCATGAACGGCTGCCACAGACTCAACTCGCCGCCGATCGCGAGCATCGCGCTGTGACCTGATGGGACGGCGACCTGATGACGGGCGCGCTCCCATAGCTGCACGAAGGTCGGTGCGAATCGGAGGAACTGTTCGCCCGCGGGTGTGAGGGTCGCGCCGGATTTGTTTCGGATGAACAGCGGACGTCCAAGACGTTCTTCTAAAGTCTTAATTCTTGCACTGACGGTTGTCTGACTCACGTTCAGCCGTTCAGCCGCGCGGATGAAGCTGTGTGTCGAGACGATTTCGAGAAAAGTCCGGGCGAGTTCGATATCCATGAAGCTTCAACCGCTTAGTTTGAATAGCAGGAAAACTGCTACCATTCGATAATTAAATTCATTTGTCGGGCTGAAAGCAAGCGGGCACGGTCCCCACGTTCGTCTAGAGCTCCCGAACGAGCCCCAATGGAATTGAATTTCAACGAAATTAGCGTGATCGCTTTCATCGCCGCTCTGGTGTGGTGGAAAGCGCGTCAATTGCTTCAGGGGTTGCGTCGCGGGGCGGCAATCGACCAATCGGCTCACCCATTATCCCCCGGGTATCGAGGTATTTCCGCGCCTCTCTATGAGGGACTGCCGGTCGCCGAGCATCACCTGAGCGGCGAGGCCGAGCGCTGCTTCGAGCGCATACGGGAGGCCGGGATCGGTCTCGATGAAGAGCAGTTTCGCCGTAACGGCTGCAAGGTTTACGAGGCGGTGGTGGCCGCCTTTGCAAGCGGCGACCGCGAGCCACTCCGCAAATATCTCGCAGCCGACGTTTACGAGACGTTCGTGTGCTCGATCGAGGAACGCGAGCGGCGGCACCAGCATGTCGAGTTCAGTCTGGTCCGGCTGAAGCACGCCGATATCGTCGATGCGCGCATCACCCGCGACGAGGCTGCCGTCTCGATCGACTTTGAAAGCGAGATCGTTTCCGCAACGCTCGATGAGGCAGGGGCGGTTATCGGCGGCGATGCGACGCATATCGTCACGGCGCGTGATCGCTGGACCTTCACGCGCGAATGGAATTCACCTTCGCAAGCGTGGCTGTTGAGTACGACCGAGACGTTTGGGGAGCGGCGCGCTCCGGCGTTCAAAAAAAACAAAACAACAAAGTTTCAGGAACACACCGGAAAACTCCGGCCGTGTATGTGATGCCGCGCGCAATTAAGCGGTTTGCATCACTAAATTTGGGGAAACAACTGTGGGAGGGAATTCGATGAGCAGTTTGCTACCATTCCTCGATCGATCGCATACGATTGCCAAACCCGGCTATAGCCGTTGGTTGGTGCCGCCAGCGGCACTTTGCGTACATCTTTGCATCGGTCAGGCTTACGCTTTCAGCGTCTTTAATCTGCCGATGACGAAACTACTCGGCATTTCGGAATCGACAGCCGGCGACTGGAAACTGACCCAGCTCGGCTGGATCTTCTCGATCGC
>Ga0182740_1000864_pt1 | contig 24184 bp, 25 predicted proteins | sample eDN5th37CKraftBY_FD_128872 | JGI IMG/M metagenome (GOLD analysis project Ga0182740, IMG submission 128872) | Enriched backyard soil microbial communities from Emeryville, California, USA - eDNA 5th pass 37_C Kraft BY (version 2) (version 2) | ecosystem: Environmental > Terrestrial > Soil >...
ACCAGCGTAGGACATCGTTGCCTGTCCCAATGGGCACCATGGCGACTGCTCGCATGGCCCTATCGTGACGTCTCAATCGGCTCCTTCAAGCAACCCGCACAAGGCACCCGGCCGGACGCTTACCATACCCAAGTTCCGGTCCAAAGTGTTCCAACGAGCCCTAAAGGAGGGCATGTTGGGGTCAGAAGATTTCCGAAAGCTGCTGCGCGTCATCTCCAAGATTCTCAGGCGCGAGTTTCGACGTTCGACCAAATATCCCGGTGCCGACCGGGGCCTTGAAGTGGAATTAGTCCTGTGGCATTTACAGCAGGGAGCGCTCCACTGCCACGTCGTCTTCCGCAAGGCTGATGAGGATCAGAAGCGCTTGGGGCTGATTGGAAATCGAGGGAAGCTCATTTGGAATGAGCTGGAACTCGCACTTGTTGCCGAACGGCGGCGGCGTGCTCTCGAATTCGCGCCTATCCCCAAAATCCTACAATCCGGTCACCTGGTCGAGGACTGGAGCCTGCTTGATCGCTGGACCCGATCGCGTGTAGAAGGAGACGATTCGTCGGGAAAATCGCGCCGCGCCCGAGATCGCGGTCTCGGTGAGCCGTGGGATATGCAGGTGAACGATGTCGTTGATCTGATCCTGGAGGACTTCGCCATTAAGCGTCCGGCAATCTGGAAAATTTGGGAAGAAGAAGAGCAGAAAGCTCGGCAGGAAAACCAGCAGGAGTACGAGGTCTTCCGAGACCGCCTAGGGATTTCGAAGCGCGAAGAATTGGGCCGGCTGCTGGCGGGGGCCAAAGAACAGGTTCAAGCGGCGGCGGAAGAACTGAAGAAGATGGAATGCAAGGCCGACGTATTGACGAAGGAGTTGGATTCCGTGGCCAAGCGCTTGGGCGGTCTGGAAGACGAACTTTCCGAGGCATGGAGTGTTGCGAAAAAACAGGCCCAGAAACACCAGAAGGAGTTGGAGGAAGCGTTGACGAAAGCCGGTGAGGCCGAAGCGCGTCTGGCCCAAGCCCGCTTGAATCCACTCGTCCTTCTGAACGACCAACGCACGAGCATCATCGCTATGACAGACGCCTTGAAGCGCGTGCTCACGGGGGGTTCCCCAACAGCGCTTGATCTTCTGTTCCTCCAGCCCAGCGCGGCACATATCGGTGGGTACCACTTGGCGTCTGCCTTCATTGTTGAGGCGCAAGTGCGGGGAAAGAAGGACGTCGACGCTCAGGTGCTGATGGATCTCGTCCGGATCGGTAGTTTTACGGCGTTTGAAACCGCCGCCGCGGCTATCCATAAGAAGCGGCACTCCGAGGTGCTCACGTCTGAAGAGCAACGCACCCTTACGTCCCAAGGGACTGTGAAGCCCCACATCCTTCGAGCTGCCCAGCTCGCGGTGATGATCGCAAAATCCAGTGGTCGCGACGCGAAACCACGCAAGGCCCAGCAATGGGGAGCGGAGGCTGCGGAGCTGTTGGAAGTCGTCCGACTCGATGCAGAGATAGCCAAGCAACTGGCCTGCGGCCGAGAAGAGTCCCCGGAAAGCCAGAACTCAAAATCCAGCGACCAATCCCGAGGATAACTGCAATCAAAACAACCACTAGCTATATGCTCGAACTAAAACTCCTGCCATTCCATCACCACGGTAACTATTCGACCGTCGTGCTTCCCGCCGACGTCGTTGACGATCGCGTCCTCCACCGCTTGCGGAATCTGCACACCGTGCCCGTCGACGACGATTTCGCTTCATATCTCAGCGACGACGAAAACGGATTCGGACTCACCCTGCGTGACGCCTGCGGCGATCCTCTCACCTGGACCACCGCAGACGCACTTCTGGACAGCGGCTTGACTGGGCCAACCAGAGCGTATCTGTGCGCCCTCCCGCCCGAGTGCCGGGTTGCGCTCTTTTGGTGCTGAGTGCGCCCGCAGCCGCAGGGCGCGATCGCCCGGCACTTGTTCATGATCACACATAATTTGACCTATGAACCCTGAAATCACCCAAAGTGAGATTGACGCCGCAGCCGCGAACCTCGCCCGTTGCGACACCGGTCAAGGCGCAATTTTCGCCCTTTCCGCTTCCCGGAGCGAGATCGGTTCGAAATCTAGAACTTAATACCAACCGACAAATTCTATGCATAGTCCAGAACCTCCAAACCTGCCGTCCACAGTCACCACAGCATCCCTTTTCTGTGAACTCCGGGACAATATCGCTGAAAACAAATACGTCCTCCCCTGGGATCCTGCGGCCCAGACGCGCGCCGCATTTCTAATTGATGAACTCGCTCGACGCGGCCGCCCCGACTGCCAGATCGACGACCTAATCGAACAGGCCAATTTGGACGCGATTAAACGCGCGACCGACGAGCAGTTGCTCCAAGAGGTTCGCCTTGCGTCCGGCTTTTTTGTGTTCGCTGGTGTATCTCTTCGAGACGTTTGTAACCTTGAACGCATCATCGATGAGCTGCTCCTGCGGGGTCGCTCGGTCGAAGAAATCTCGGCCGCAGTGCACAAGGGCAATGAAGAGGGGAAAGAGATCGCCGAGGAGATGCATGGGACAGCCAGTGAAGAATAGCCAGATTGCCAACGCTCCGCGATCGACAACGGGCCTTGCTGGGTAATTGGCCCGCGACGTGCCCGGTCGCTGGAGGGTGGCTGGGCCTTCAGGTCGAGCACGAAAGCTACATGCCCGCACGGGCCACGTGTGCGTGTGATGCGTCACTTGCACAGAGCCGGATCAGCAACGTCGGCAAAATCCGTCCGTTTGTTGCAAAAAATAGGCTCGAACTCCCTCCCGATGCACGTAAGGCTGAACTAACCAGCTGCAATGAGGGAAGGGTTTGCCTGTTCATCACAATTTTTGTCGCGGAGGGCGTCGAAGAACTCACGCCCTCTGATCGCCAATTCACCGTGGAGCCACGATGTGCATGACCTCGGGTGACTTAATCCGGCGTCATGCTGCCCGTGCTCCCAACCTGATGTGGTTTCTCGGAGCAGGGACCTCGGCAACATCTGGCATTCCTACCGCTTGGGACATGATCTGGGACTTCAAGCGGACCCTGTACTGCACAGAACAGAAGGTTTCCGTTCGTGCTTGTCCCGACCTCCACGATCCGGCGCTGCAAAAAAGAATTCAGCAATTCTGCGAAGCGCTGGGAAAGTTCTCTGCGCTAGGATCTGAACAGGAATACGCCGAGTATTTCGAGGCGGTGCACCCAAGTGAGGCGGATCGCAGGCGCTATATCGAGAGCATGATCCAGCGAGGCCGGCCGACATATGGTCATCTCGCGTTGGCGACTCTCATGTTACGCGATCGAATCCGCGTCGTTTGGACAACGAACTTCGATCGTAATATCGAAGACGCAGCAGCAAAGCTGTTTCAGACGACATCGAAGTTGGGGGTTGCAACACTCGATTCCCCTCAAATTGCCACCGACTGTTTTCAAGAGGGGCGTTGGCCGCTGCTTGCCAAGCTCCACGGCGACTTCAGTTCGCGCAAGCTGAAGAATACCGCGCATGAATTGATTGCGCAGGATGAGCGTCTTCGATCGGCTCTTTGCGATGCTTGCCGAAGGGGCGGGCTGGTCGTTGTCGGCTACAGCGGACGAGATGATTCCATCATGGCCGCTTTGGAAGAGAGCGTCAGGACAAAAGGCTCTTTTCCAGAGGGCCTCTATTGGGTCATCCGTCCGAACACGAAACCCTTTGCCCGGGTGGGAGCGCTCATCGAAGCAGCAGCAAAGAACGGTATCGACGCTGCCGTCGTTGAATCCAACAGCTTCGACGAGCTGATGGCTGATATTCTCCTCCTTGAACCGGAGCTTCCGCCCGAGATCGCCAAGCTGATCGATGTGGAGCGGCCTCGCGTCAGCGACGCGCCGATGCCGGGGCCGAAAGGGACTTGGCCTGCGATCCGGTTTAATGCGCTCCCGATAACATCGTTTCCCGCAAACTGTCGCAAACTGAACTGTAAGCTCGGAGGAGCAAGACAGGTTCGGGAGGCCGTCGAAAAAGCCGGACGACTAGTTGTTGCCGCAAGACGAAGGACAGGAGTCCTCGCATTCGGGCGAGACGAAGACGTGCGAGCGACCTTCGCTGAATTTGAGCCATCAGGCTTTGATCTGCACTCGATCGAGGCGACGCGACTTGAATTCGATTCCGCTGAGTTGGGCTTGGTTTACGACGCGCTCACGAGGGCCATTGCTCGCGAGCGGCATTTACTTGCGCGCCGGCGGAACCACGCGCACTTGCTGGCGATCGACCCTCAGTTGTCAGATGACGCCCAGTTCGAGAATTTGCGTCGAGCAGTTCGCGGCCCGATTGCTGGGAACCTACCCAGAGACGCCGGTTGGTGGTCCGATGGCATCATGATTCGATTGGAGCGAAGAAATAATCGGCTGTGGCTGCTCTTCGAGCCAACGACATGGATCGGAGACTTGGTGAAGAACGCCGATTTTGACTCAGTAAAGGAATTCCAGCGCCAGAGGTCCGCCTCGCGATATAACGATCGCTGGAACCTGCTGCTGGACGCTTGGAGCGGGATCATCTCGGGTGGTGCGAAGACAGCGACGCTAAGCGCATTCGGAATAAGCGAAGGCGTAGATGCACTTTTCGAGGTTGGATCTAGGACCGCTTTTTCGTGGAGGTTGGAACGACGATGACTGAAGAACTTCAGTTGCCTGCTCACGGTCTGGCAGCAGAGCCAAGACTCACGTTCCACCCAGATCGTGAGGAGGTTCACCCGCATCCGCTTCAGGGACTAATAGAGTTTGGACCATACAGCCGCTCGTTACTGAAGACGGTCATTGACCCGATACGTGTGGCGATAATTGCGCCTCACGGTGAAGTTCCGGCGGTTCGGAATTTAATCCAAGACCTCGAACGGAATCACCTGCCCCGAGAGCGCCGGGCCTATCTGGTGCCGTTTCCCGGGTTCACGCAGGTTTTCAGGGTTAAGGTCACCGCCGCGACCGAAGCTGCAATTGTCGAGTTTCCGAAACAATTCGACGAGGATCTTAGGGCAGCCGCTGCCCCTTACGTATTCTTGGCTGAGGCGGTAGCACGGGCGCTGCGTGATCTGGGTGCACAGCGTCACAACTTTGATGTGGTGGCAATTTATCTGCCGAACCGGTGGAGCAGTGGCTTCTACGGTGAAGAGGAAAGCGACTTTGATCTTCACGACTACTTGAAAGCCGTGACCGCGACACGAGGTATACCGACGCAAATCATCCGGGAGGACAGCGCCATGCGGTATCACTGTCGTTGCAGCGTGGCATGGCGGCTGGGCATAGCTCTGTACTGCAAGTCCGGCGGTATACCATGGAAGATGGCGACGGCAGAACCTGAAACCGCCTATGTCGGCCTGAGTTACGCAATGCGCCCACAAGACACGAGGCAGCGCTACGTCACTTGCTGCTCTCAGGTTTTCGACGCTGAAGGAGCCGGCCTGGAATTCGTGGCGTATGAAACGGACGACGTCCGTGTCGAGCGCGACAATCCTTTCCTTTCGCGGACTGAAATGCGCCGCGTAATGACTCGAACTCTTTCGCTGTATCAAAGACGCCACAACGGAGCGGCACCGCGCAAAATCGTCGTCCACAAGTCCACCGAGTTTAAACACGACGAAATCGAAGGATGCTTCGACGCCTTTCCTGTGTGTGAAAGCATCGATCTCATCCAAGTTCAGCAGGAAGTATCCTGGCGCGGAGTACTTCTGAACAAACCAACTATGTTCGGCCTTCGGAAGGGCGAACCGAGTGGATACCCTATCAATCGTGGAACCGCGGTTCTTCTCGACGGGCGCTCGGCTTTATTGTGGACGCAGGGCAATGCTCCGACAGCGGTCGGAGGACGAGACTTCTACAAAGAGGGGAAAGGCATCCCGATGCCGCTTTTGCTGCACCGCTTTGCCGGCCATGGGCCGTGGGGGCCTTCATGCAGTGCCGTTCTGGCGTTGACGAAGATGAATTGGAACAACGATGCGCTCTATGACCGACTGCCAGTGACGATGGCGTACGCGCAGGTACTCGCACGGGTGGTCAAGCGGATGCCTGAGATGTCCCCTCAAGCCTATCAATTCAGGTTCTTCATGTGATCCTCGTCCACTGATTCGGATCGGGGACTGTGCTTCTTACCTTTTAATTCAGAGCATGGATTCAGAGAACGAGGAGAGCGAGGAGATCGGCGACCCGGATGAGATGGGCTTCGAGAGCAGCGCCAGAGAGGCAGTCGAACACCTTGTCGAAACCGCCGAGTTGGACGAAGAACACGGCGTTATTTTCCTCCTTGATCGCGAAGACCATCACGGCAATCCAACGCGAAGCGAGTATAGCAATCTCGACGACTTGGCCGAGGCCCTCCGTGAGGCGGCAGAGAACGAGTGGATAAACTACGTGCCGTTCGACGGCGGAGAACCGGTGTTCTCTCCTCGCGTTTCGGGCTACGTGGAGAATGCTCTGGAGCAACTCGGCGCAGAAGACTTTTTTCTCCGCTTCCCGCGTCCCCTAGACACTGAAACGATTTTCGATTCGGAAGAACTCCTGCCGGAGAAAGGTATCGGAGTGCTCCGCGTCTCGTTGGAAGCGATCAACGCCGAGTTGATCGCCTACTTTGCCAAGCACCCTGAGAAGATGAGGGAGTTGCAACCGCGAAAATTCGAGGAATTGGTAGCGGAATTGTTCCGGGACCGGGGGTACGAGGTCGAACTCACGCCCGCGACCAAGGATGGTGGCTTCGATATCATGGCGGTTCGCAAGACGGAGGTGGGGACAGGACTCACTTTGATCGAATGTAAGCGCTACCATCAGACTAGGACCGTCGGTGTCGAACTCGTTCGAGGACTATACGGAGTCGTCGAATCAAAGAAGGCTACCAACGGCGTGCTGGTCACTACCTCGTATTTCACGAAAGGTGCGAAGGCGCTCCGGGATGACCTGAAATACCGCATGGACCTAGCCGATTTTGACCGACTCACCGCGATGTTGGTTGAATATCGCAAAGGTAACCGCAAGCGGTGACGTCGCTGCCCCGATAACCCACAGCATGATCGATCAACTCAAGAAAGACCTAGTAGCGACAGGTTACCCCGGCGGCTGGTGGTATGATGGGCCAGTGCGCGATTCAGCGAATGGATGGCCACAGATCTACGCGCAATCCAGATACCATTGCGTCTACTGCCGGAAGGATATCAGCGTGTCTCTGGACGAGATTGCCGCTTCTACGACCGACCATGTCGTCCCACAGCGGCTCTTCCCCGAAGAAGGTGCGCATGACAAGGGACCGAATCACATCAACAATCTCGTCACGGCGTGTGCCGTATGTAACTCGATCAAGGGTGGCTGGGCTCCGGAGCCATCTTCGCCTGGGTGGAACTCGCGGAAGGCGTTCATTGAAGAAGCGAGGAAGTATATCGGAGCGGAGCGCACTGCGCGAGCAAACCGGTACAAAGATCACATCGGCGAAGGGAAGCGGCTAGTCGAAATCTGGGACTGGACGCGACCAGGCGAGGGCGACTTCGCGTAACCCAGTATCACGCCACCGTCTTCGCACTAAGCCGAATAACCAGTGAAAATTCCTCCACCCTCCTACGATCTGTCTTCCATTGAAGACAGCGGGCCGGAAACGGTTTCGTTTGCGATTGCTTGCCGAAATCCAATTTGACCCAGTAGCCACGGCCCGGGCGTGGCACGAACAAATTCTTGCAGCCTACGAGGAGATGGATCCGTTCGTCCGCAAAAACATCAAGCACCGCTCTGATCTGAGCGAATGGTTAGTCCACTTCACCCAAGGAACTTCCGAGGATGCTGGGAAGACCTTGGCGAAAATTATAGAAGATGGATGCCTCGTCAGTTCGACGACGGTACCGGTAATTTGCTTCACCGAAGCGCCACTCAACCAGTTCCAGCAACTGTTCACACATGTTTTCAGCGCCTATCGAAAGGCCCGGCTGGCACCCTATGGCGTTGCTGTGAGGAAGCGCTGGGCGTTTGAGCACGGTGGTCGGCCGGTCATTTACGGTCCTCCAAACGAAAAGGATCTGCTCCCCGCATCGATGCGTTGGCGCCACGTGGACTTCACCCCTGAATACGATTTCATGTGGATGAGGGAGTGGCGCATTCCGACGGCTCGGATGGAACTAGACCCGACCGAAGCTTTAGTCGTGGTTCCTAACGAGGACGCAGCGTGGGGCCTCACACACGAAATGGGTCAGGAATTGGAGTACGACGGACCGGGCGAATATATTTCTGCTGACTGGAGTTGGCGCGATTGGTTTTCGTTCTCTTTGGACCAGCTAGATAAATCCGAAGGTAATGCCGACGAAGTAATCTCAAAGTCGCTCGAACGGCAGAAACTCGACCGCCGCGACAAGGACGAAGAACAGCCGCGTGGTCGATTTTAAGGGTGGCTTGTTGCCCGGAGCTGAATTCCGGACGCTCAATCCCAAGACGCCGTTTGTGACCATTCGGGGCGCCCATCTTGTGCAGAATCTTGGACTGGCACACGAGAAACAGTTTTGGAGGAGGAGACGGGCGAGGATTCGCGTCGAGTGTGATTACGCGAATTCACTCGGCAACTATTCGTCACGCTGTCACGACACCCATTTTCTTGATCGTCGAGCGAAATAGCACCTTTTACTTTCAGAGGCCGTGAACCCTGCTTTACGAACACTTTTCATCCACCAGCTGAGCGCAGGCATCCAGGTCATCGGACCGCAGTTCGAAGCGTTCGCGCGAATCATTGTCGACGATATCTCACCAGTGTCCGTGGTGCATGCCGGCCTGAATCCACTCGGGCACCCGGTCGGCCACGTGGTCGATACCCTCGCTTCCAACGGAACGGTCGCTGCTGAGTATACGACCGATGAAAAATCGTTTCGACAGCCGTTCAACAAATTGAAGGGCGACTGCGAACACGTCCGGACAACACAGCCTGACGTTAAAACGATCTATTTAGTAAGCAGCCGAGAGTGTGGACCCAAGGCAAGAAACCATCTCACGCGGCTCGCCAATGTCCTTTGGAGGAAGAAACAAATCACGGTGGAGATTTACGATTGCATTCGTTTAGCCGCATATATTGTCGATCACCTTTTGCTCAAAGATCAGATCGCCGATCGCTTGGAACCGTATCTCGGAGCCTTAGCGCTCATTCGAACTCAGTATGCAGCAAGCAACCTCGTGCCCCTGCAAAAAGCCGGATATCGCCCACGCCCTGAGATTCTCGCCGTAATCGAAAGCAGATTAGCGGCAGAAAAGGTTGTTGTGATTTGCGGTATTGGCGGATCAGGAAAATCCGATCTTGCCGCGGAGTTCGGGCGGGCCGCAAAAACTCGCTACACATGCGTCCTTTGGTGCCTTGCTTCCTCTCTGAGATCACCCACCGAACTCGCTGCCGTGCACGTCCAACGGCGGGGGAAAAGTGCCAATTTCCAATCAATGGTGCAAGCGGGCCAGTGCCTGCTAATTCTAGATGACTTGAGCCCCGAATTCGCGAAAGAGGATCTCCTTCCACTTTGTGGCCCAGGCTCTGCGATCATCGTTACGCGACAAGTCGGAGCAACCACTGACTTCAAAATCCCACTCTTGGACCAGAAAGGAGCTATGGAATTGCTTCAATCTGGGCCTGTACCTCCTTGTCCCCGTGAGATCGCCGACACCATCTGGAGTACTGTGGGAGGCCATCCGCTCGCGCTAAGACTTCTTAATTCTAGTGCACGGGCTGCCTCTTGGAGGGACGTGGCGAGCGACTGTGCGGATATTGGTGCCATTCCGGACGAAGACCGGGCGCGCCGGCTGGCCGACAGATTGCTGAATCGGATTTCAGGTCCACTCGCGAGCTACATTGCTCTTTTTCAATGGTGCGGGGCTAGTCGCATCGATCGCAGTTGGACTCGATTTTGCCTGAACGGGATGGCACCAGCGCGTCTCGAAGAATACTGTCTTCTCGCTGCTGACCGACTCGACGTACTCCGCCTTCACGACATATTCGCTAGTGTCGTGCTGGTTAACCAGTGCGCCGCCGAATTGGCGCGTTCATTCGAGTCGAAAGTGACGCAATATATCGAAAGGCTCGCTGTCTCTTCCGGGGAGGAGGACTTGGCCTTCCACAATTTCTGCGACGTACATCGACAGTTGTTGCTGCGGCTGGTTGGCAGCAGCCCAAATCCACGGCCATTTCTTTACTGTCTATTGCAGACTGACTCTGCTGACGACTTGCCGCTGCACTTGATCGGTGATCCTGAAAAGCAGGTCGATGATCTGGTCCGCCAGCCCGCAATTGCATCTATTGACGTATATGAGTCGATCGAAGCGATCGAAGTTATTTATCGCCGAACCAAGCGGTCAAATGATGACGAGGCCGCAAAGACCTACCTCAAATCGTCTCTGCCACTGTTTGACAAACTTGCTACCGCTTCCGGCTTTCCAACTGAGGCGCTTCCTCGCCTTCGCCACCATCAAGCTAAAGCCTTGAGAAACGTTGGTGATTTCGACGCTGCGCTCAGTGTATGTCGGGAAGTGATGAATTGCCCGGAGCCCCCCCCGGCGGCGCGTCTACTTTTCGGCCGATTGCTAGCCAAAGTTCCGGAGGAACGCTCGACTGCGGCGCAGCAGTTTCTTCGCATTCTGTCAGACGCGCAGAGCAAACCCTCACAAAACGAGATGACCGTGGTTCTTTCTGCATTTACAGAACTAAACTACGTCACTCGGGATTTTCCTTCCACTTGGAGAGAATTCGGCGCTTTCGTCGTGTCGACGGCGCTTGACGCTGCGGAGCGCGGCATCGATTTGGCATACGAAACAATAGCAGGCTTTGCCACAAAGCTTCAACAGCATGATCCTGAGACTCTGTGCCGTCTTTTTTCAAGGCTACCGCCACGTCCAGAGGTTAGTGAGCTTACAAAATCGGAAGCAGAATCATGGGGACGCATTCTTTTGACCGTTGGGATCGCGGAAAAAAGTCCCGAACGAAAGAGAGACATGCTAGAGGACGCAGTGCAGTGCTTCAGATCAATTAGCGCGCCATCAACCTTTATTAAGAAGGAAATTTCGCGAGCACTGAACCATCTGGGGCGATATGCGGCAGCAAAGGCCCAATTAGCAACGATCACGTCCGAAGATTGGGGGGCGTACGAATACCTTGAGTATGCACTGGCCTTATCCGGCCTTGGTGATCCGAATGCCGTCAAAGCGATTCAGACCGCTGAAACTACTTTCGAAACGCAATGTGCGAGTGCCCCACGCAACGAAAGCTTTCGCTCCATGTTCGTTGATGCGGCTAAAGAGATCAGGATGAAGTTCAAAGAGAGCTAATTACCCGAGGCGCCACTTCACGTGAAATGAAATCGTTGGGTCCTAAGACGCCGCCGCCGCACCTTCACCCGCGAAGATGCTCACGGAGACCTTCCAGCAAACGAACGTAGATCCGCGCTGGTTGCACTATGGCGCTTTCCAATTCGCACCGACGCCAACTCGGAAATCGTGGCTGTACGTGACATCAGGCATGTCGAACGCGTGGGAAGACGATCAACCGGATCCTAAAGCCTGTTCAGGTTTGGGATGCGAGTTTGTGTTCGAAACCACTGAAGCAGGTCAGTGGCCGATCCTTCTCCTTCATGTGATGGCCTGTCAGATACTCGCGTGCCATGGCCGATATCCAGGGCGCCCACCTCTGAGCGTTTTCGACCGGATTCCACTGAGGTGTGCAATTGATGGCCGCGACTCCAGCGTCCGCACGGTGATGCTTGCGCCGAGCCCCTATGGGATCGAACAGCAGCTGGAATCCGGGACATTCGACTTTGTGCAGGTGGTTGGGATCACGGAAGAGGAAGCACTCTACGCCAAAGAAAACGGCGGGCCGACCCTCCTAGATCGACTCAAAAACGCGCAGGCGTTCCCAGTGACCGATCCACGAAGAGCCAACCTCTGCGATGACGCCTGACATTCGACGATCTGACTGACGCTTGCCCCTCAAATCTGATGTCACCGTCTTCCGACCTTCTCAAAGAACGTCAGCCACCTGCATGACCAGTCAGAACACCAAGCCTCCAGGTCCGGGATTTGGCGAGGGCCACACTGGTCAGTACATCACCTTGGCAGAAAGCCTGCGGCAAGCCGCTGAAGCAATGGAGGCCGACATGGCCTACCTGGATAAGAATGGCCTGACCACCTCAAGTGCCTCGCTTCGGATCGAAGGCCGCTGTGCGACCATCACTGTCCTTTCGGCGGCGCTTTGCGAATGCGTCGCGAACACGGTTCTCGCGAGCTGTTCGCCACCAGCGGAATTTGAAAAAGCACAGAGAGAAAGAATGCCTCGAAAATGGAGTCACGTGATTCCAGCGACGCTCAACTGCGCGCCCCCAAGTGACGAGGTCACACGCGAACTGTGGCAGCTGTACGAGACTCGGAACTCAATCGTTCACTCCAAGGCCACCGTATTCTCCGCCGGTGAAAAGGTGCACATCCAAGGAAACGATCCACAATGGATTCACCTCACACCAAACGCCGCCAGGAAGTTCGTCACCCTCCCATTGCGCGTTTCTACATCAATCCCTTCCACGGCAGGTTTGGTGTATCATTCGATCAGCTCTTCGCTGCGAGAGCGTCAACCACGCCTGCCTCGTGTTCATGTTGACGAAGTGCTCGCGGCGCTGGAACTGCTCCCTCCAGCACAGCGGCGAACTGTGCGTACCGCGCTTGATCGACTGGATGCTGCGGCGTGTTAGCGGACGGCTCCCGCCACCGTCGGGGAGATATGCTTTCGAGAAACGACCACGTCTTGCTTTCTCTCAGAGTATTCGTGGTGATCGGCTTTACAGCCGCTTCAATTCGACGACTCGCACACCGAGTGAATTATGGAGGGGAAGCAGCTCCACAGGCAAGCGGCCTTCGACCAATAGGACGGCGCTCACGCGTTGTTTACTGCGCCTGAAAGCCACCATCGCCTCCATGACCGCGACATACTTAACGACCTGGAACAAGCCACGGGTGACGTCAGCAATCGATGAAAGCCGAGACTTCACCTCCACTGCGACCAGACGTTGCTCGTCCTCGAAGCAGACGTCGAGAGCGTCACCTGAAGGTAAACGATACTCGATTGACCCGCTGATCGCTGGGAGTCCGGCCAACCCCGGTTTACGAAGAACCTCCATCTTCAGCGCCCGGTGCTGTGCACTTTCGCCAGAGCCCCTCCCGCTGCGCGCCGCGTCCTCCAGAAGCTTACGTTTCGATTCATCGACCTCCGGCAGCTTTAGGTGACGCAGAACGTCGTGCCATCGTGTATACGTGAAAACTGCCTGGTGCCGCTTCTTAATGATTTCCCGCCGTGTTCTGTCGTCGAGCTTGTCGTAACCGTCGCCAGCGGCAAACCACTGTCCCCCGGAGCCCGGCAACCGAGTCGCCTTGTTCACCACGATTGTCTGAATCGCTGGCACGTCGTACCCCAATTCCATTGCTGCACGTCGAAGAGTGAAGCCGACGCTTCCAAGCACGAAGTTGAGGTTGCGTGGATTCGCCATCCCCATCTCGCGGGCAAGGTCCTCGTAGGTGATGTCACGCTGCGAGTGCGCTTGCCGGACGAGAATTGGTAGAGCCTGCTCAGCGCGTTGCTGATAGAGCTTCGGGCCGGGGAAAGGCTGGGCCACGCCGTGTGCTTTCATAGTTCGAGGCGACGTCGGTTGTGGCTTGATCAACACGGTCGGGCAATCATCTGATTCGTTTCCGAGCGCGGCCTCGCCTGAACCTTGCCCTAGCGTTCACCACAACGCAGCTTCAAACGGTTGACTCTACCAGTCCCAAAATCACGCCGTGGAGCACCATCAAAATGGCTGACGTTAGCCGTGCGGGGGGGCGATACCTGGCCGGCCTTTGATCACGTTCAGCGCTATGATGGCTTCGAATTCCTGCTCCTCCCGGAGACGGAGTCGACTCCGACTGCCGTCGCTATCGAGGTCCTTGCGCCCCTCGACTACAATTCTGCGAGGGCGGCCATCCGACGCTTTCTGTCCGCTTTCGCCTGGGTCCACCGCTGCGCAGCAGAAGACGATTTTGGAATCGGCGCCGCCTTTCCCGGCGGAGTCGGCAAGGACAAGGGTCCAATTCGATGCGCGAGCAAATCGTTCCACCTCGACTACCTACCGTCGACAACGGATCCGAGGGCGAAGCTCTGTCTCGCGCTCTACCGTGAGGCACTTGGGCTAAGCAACTATGCCTACCGCTTTCTTGGCTTCTTCAAACTGATCAATGTGCTCTTTGCCAGGGGCCGTGGGCAGGAAGCGTGGATTAATGCCGCGATTCCGAAGCTCAAGAACCACGATGCCCTGAAACGGATCGCTGAGCTTCAGACGACGCAGGCAGACTTGGGCCATTACCTCTACGAGTCGGGTAGGTGTGCAGAAGCCCACGCGTACAACGAACCGGTCGTGGATCCAGACGATCCGGAGGACACACAACGACTCTACTCGGATCTACCGATCGCTCAGGCCCTCGCGGAGCACCTCATCGAGGCCGAGCTAGGTATCCAAACGGCTGACAGTGTTCGCAGCGCGCACCTCTACGAGCTTCGCGGCTTTAGGGACCTATTCGGAGCGGAGACGGTGGGCAAACTGAAGGCCAAACAAGCCGTCGATGCGGGATTGCTCCCGCCAACTCCGAACGGATCGTTCCATGTTCGGCACCACCTTCCGTACACGGCCGTGCAAAACATGACCAGTAGGGTGGTCGCGTTGAAAGACGGGGTCGTGGGGATTGAATACGTCTCAACGACCGGTCGGATTCGAATTTACGTCGAACTAGACTTCCTGGAGGAGCGATTGCGGTATGATCCGCTAGAGTCGATCGAGACGTCGGATGACGGTTCGGCGGACGCCATGCAGGAAGCAGTAGAGGCGCACCGCCTCTTTCGGGACGTCTTCACGAACGGCGTGGTGGAAATCTGGACCGACGGCGAGGATTCGGCCTACGCCCAAGCGCAACCTTACGTCCCGTGCAACATGCGCTACGACGGCGAAGCATGGCAGAGATCACATGACGCCATGTTCCGCGAGCTTCTGCTACGGGCGGGCTCTCCACACCCGCGGCACCCCCACCGTCACCATGACAAAGGCAGCTAAAGTCTATTTTTACCATAGCTTCCCGAGGCAGAAGGACCGCGCCCTAGGGCTGCGAATTCTTGAGTCTATTCTGAAGAAGGGACTTCTTCTCACGGCCGAATACAAAACCATTCGGAGGTGCAGCGACCTCTGCACAAAGAAGTTTCTGCAAAGACGGGTATGCTTCACGGCGCTGACACCCGACAAGGTGAGGAGCCATGCGCGGAAATTCGGCTCGTTCAGCTTCGAATTTGACGCCAGGGCGCTACGCGAATTTGGCGCTCTGCCTGCCCTTTACCTGTCAGGCCGTCTTCCAAACGCCGGGATGCTTAACCAAGGGGGAGAGGAGATCGCAAGGCACCTCCTTCTTGTCCACGACGCGTTGCGAAGGCTCTGGGACATGCACGATAACGGGACGCCGCGGCAGAAACGGCTCGCCGTGGCCGTGCTTAAGAAGATCAAACCCGAAAAGAAAACGGTCCAAGAACTCTTCTTCACCGCACAGACATTGCTCAATCTTTACTATCCGACTGATGATCCGAAATGGACGGGCCCGCTCGGATACTACGAGCAGCGTGAATGGAAGATAACGCCAAACCTGGTTTATCGAAGGAAGTGGCACTACGACAGGCTCACTGAGCAGGAGTGTGCCGAGCTGATCGCGCTTAACCCTGATTTCTTCGGAAGAAAGATACGTGGGAAGACACGAGCTTCACTTAGTTTTCGTTTCGCGAAGATCGGCAACGCCAATGTCGTCGCCTCCGCGAGGCGCCTAATTGTCCCTGACTCACTCGTCGCCAAGTGCCGGCGCATTGTGAAGAGTGCAGGGTTTCGCATCTCTGTCGTCGGGATCAATAGTTTGTAGGCTGCACCCCCATTCCTCGCGCAAACGAAATCAACCCGCGCAGGCTCGGGCGTGTTGAACGGGTTAAGAACGCATCGACTTCGTCGCCGCGAAGGCGATCGAGCACCATCAACTGACTGACTCGGGCCACGGAAACACCTTCTCCCGCGGCGATGTCAGCGAATGTCGCGCGCCCTGAGCTGAGCTGACGTGACCAGTTCCGGACCTTAGCTACAGTCGCCAGAACCTGGTTCCTGCGATCTGCCCCGGTGTTTGTTTGTACGCTCAAATGTGGGTGCCGAAACGGGCTGAAGATCGAGGGAGGGGCTTTCGATCGGCCCGCCGGCAAAGCCACCCCGATGATTAGGTCGATGGATCGACCCCGGCCTCGGCGTGCGCAGCCAATTTTCATAGGTAAAACGAAAATCAGGCAGATGCCATCGCCGGAAATAGGCCGAATAGCGCCACTTGCGGATGCCACCCGAATTGCCATATCCCACCACACTTTGGACCAACTTTGCCCCTTGACCTCACAAAGAAGCCCCACGGGCCTTATCCCGTAGGGCCTGTTCACTGAACTGACCGGAGCCGGTCAGTTTAGCCGCACTGGGCGACGACGCGCAGGCGGTGCGGCTCCGTGCTTGGACGAAGGGATCGGCCTTCCCGTTCTCCTCGTGGAAAAAGGAGAGGCTCCGTCGGGTGACGGAAGCCTCTTCGAGTTAGACCTGCGCCATGCCTCCGTCGACGGCGAGATCCACGCCGGTGATATATGAACTTTCAGCGGAGGCGAGGAACACGACGGCGGCAGCAATTTCCTCGGGATTGCCTCTGCGCCCGAGCGGAATCTCTGAGGTCCACTGAGCGGCCACCTGCTTGACCTGTTCAGGAGTAAGTCCCGTTTTTTCGAGGGCCGGTGTTTCGATCGGGCCAGGACTGATCGAATTCACCCGAATCTTGCGATCCTTTAGCTCCACCGTCCAGCCACGCGCGAAGCTGCGCGCAGCTGCCTTACTCGCGGCATAGACGGTAAACGATGGCAGTCCCATCACGTTCGAGACCGAAGAGTTCAGAATGATCGAGCCGCCATCTTTGAGAAGGGGAAGGGCTTTCTGCGCCGTGAAGAACGTTCCCTTCACATTCAAATCGAAGGTCTTGTCGAAATGAGCTTCGGTAGCCGTCTCAAGCGGCGCGACTTCACCCCAGCCGGCATTTGCGAAGAGCACGTCGATGTGGCCGTGCTTTTCTTTCACGACGGCAAAAAGCCGGTCCAGATCTTCTAAACGCGTCACATCGCCCACGACGATCGTGACGTTTCTCCCGATCAGCGCTGCAGCCTCTTTCAGTTCTTTCTCTCGTCGGCCAGTGATCACGACGTAGGCGCCTTCGTCCACGAAACGCTTAGCGGTGGCCAAGCCAATCCCACTGTTTCCGCCTGTGATCACCGCAATTTTTCCCGCCAATTTTTGCCCGTTTTTGTTATTCATGTGTTTTCCGTATTTAGTTTTTATAACGATTCAAAATTCCAGTCGCTTGATCAGGTCCAAATGGAGCCCGCTCAGCGCAGCGCCCATTTCCTGGAGTTTTCCGCCATCGATGAGCCCGCCAAGGTCCACTGGGACAAAGCCGCTTTCCGCCAGCGCACGGGCTAGTTTCCGTTTGGCGTCGGGGTCGTCACCCGAAAGGAACAGAACTAATTTAGGCTTCTGGTCCGAATAGTCCTGAATCCAATTCACCACGAGTGTATTGAGCCCTTTGACCAAACGGGCTCCAGGAGCATAACTCGCAATGATCTCGCTCCCAATCTTGCCCTTGGAGTCCTCGTCTAGAGGGCGATTCGTCGCATCGACGAGGATACGCCCGGTCCAGTCAGAAACCTCGGCGAGGGCTTGCTCTGCCTGTTCCCAGCGCACCGCCAAAATTACGATGTCTTGGTTTGCCGCTTCTTTCACGGTGCCCGCTTTGGCCTTCGGGCCGATACTGCGAACAACCTCGGCCAGCGAGTCCGGCCCCTTGCTGTTACTCAGAACCACCTCGTGCCCATGCCGGACAAAGTGTTTGGCGTAGGTCTGCGCCACATTTCCTGCTCCAATAAATCCAATTTTCATATGCTTTCCCCTTCATTCATTGTTATAGTTACTATAAAAGTATCCGTTAGGGGCAAAAAACCCTAGCTGGCCCTCTTCCTGATTTTTGAAACCACATCCGCGAGAGTGGTCCGCTTCAGATCACTTTCGACAGAGTTCTGTGTGCCGAGCAGAACCTCACCCATTACTTCCTTGATGTTGCCACTCACTACACACCCCTTGCTTTTGGCGTAGGCGTGGATGGCAAAAACGCTTGGAGCGCTGACCGCAGAGTAGATGTCAAAGAGGGAGATCGTTTTCGGACTTCTAGCCAGATCGTAGCCCCCGGATTTGCCCACCGTGGTTTTGACCAGCTTGGCCTTGGAGAGTTTGACCAGAATTCTCTTAACGAAAACCGGGTTCGCGTTCACGCTGCCGGCCAGCACTTCTGACGTAAAATTGCTCTCGTAATGCGCAAGTGCCGCCAACACGTGGACGGCGATTGAAAATTGCGTGTTCACGGAAGCCACAGTCGGATACTTTGGAAGTATCCGTAGCGAATGCAAGAAAAAGAAGAGGCGAGCATCCTTCGCCGAAGACACTACGACTTCCGCATATTGCTGATTCTCGCCCACGACGTGCAGTCCGTCCGGAAGAATCTTTTTCACCACCGCTGCGAACAGGCGAAGCGACTGATTGGAGACCAAATGGACGGGCTCTCTGTCGTCTATTTCCTTCGGCTTCGCCCTGGTCAGCTCTATATCGGGTCGCCGTCACTCCGCCCGCAACGCCTCCGCCGGGTTCACCCGCAGCGCCTGCAACACTGGAACCAGCGTCGCCGCGAACACGCCGACCGTGAGCAAGGCCACCGCGCCCAACAGCGCCACCGGATCTACTCCGTCCACGCCGTACAACTGGCTCCGCACCAGCCCCCCTAACTCCAACGCGGCCCAGCCACCGAGCGCCGTGCCGATCAATGCCAGCACGCCGACTCGACCGAGGACGAGGCGGATCACGTGCGCCCGTGACGCCCCGATCGCGAAACGAATGCCAAATTCCCGCGTGCGTTGCGCTGTCGCGTAACCCGTTACACCGAAGACGCCCACCGCGGCGAGAATCACCGCCAGCACCGAAAACGCGCTGACCAGGCTCGCCATGAATCGTGGCAACGCGAGCGCCGAGCCTACCCGGTGCTCCATCGTATCCACGAAGTACATCGGCACCGTCGCGTCGACCGCCGCCAGCTGTGCGCGCGCCGCCCGGGCGAGCGTCGCCGCCGGCAACGTCGTCTTCACGACCGTGTACATGCCGCGCTGGTAGTATTGCGCGTGCGGCACGTACGCCTCCGGCTGCGGCAGCCGGCCGGGGCCCCAGTGCTTCATGCGATGAATCACCCCCACGATCGTGCGCACGTGCGCATCGCTCCCGTTGCTAAACTTCACGGCCTGCCCGACCGCGTTCGCGGGGCTGCCCCAGTAGCGCTCGGCGAACACATCGTCGACGATCGCGACCGGCAGCGACTTCGCCGTGTCCTCCGGCCCGAAATCCCGGCCGTGCAGCAGCCGTGTCCCGAGGGTCGCGAAATACGGCCCGCGCACCACGCGCCACGGGGACGACGCCGGTGCATCCGCCGCGATGGGAACGGTCGGTGTTAGCGGCGCCACCGCCCGGTATTGTGACTCCCCGCTCAAGGGCAGGTACGACACCCCCGCGACGGCCGTCACGCCAGGCAACGCCTCAAGCCTGGACCCAAGTCGCTCATAAAATGCATTCGCGCGGGCCATGTCCGGGTACGCGTCGCTCGTGAGGTTGGTCTTGAACGTGAAAAGTTGCGGCGCGCGAAAACCTACATCGTCGCGCAACAGATTCTGCAGGCTGCGCAACGCGAGTCCGCCCCCGATCAGCAGAAGGACCGCGAGCGCGATTTCCACCACGAGCAATGCTTCGCGCGCCCGCGTCGCCGCACGACCCTCGGTCACGCGCGCCATGGCGTGGAGGCCGCCCACCACTTGCGCCGATAACACCGGCAACGCCGGCGCGAGCCCCACCACGATCGTCACGAGCCCGAGGACGCCCACCATGAACGCGGCCGTCGGCACGTTCAGCGCCACGTCCTCCAGCCGCGGAATTTCCGCGGGCGGAAACGCCTTCAGCAGATGAATCGCCCCGACCGAGAGCGCCAGGCCACCGAGCCCGCCCGCGACGCAGAGTAGCAGGCTTTCGGCCAGCAGCTGACGCACGACGTGCCAGCGTCCCGCGCCCAGTGACAACCGGATCGCCATCTCTCGCCGCCGCACCGCCGAGCGGAGCAGGCTCATGATGGCAACGTTGACCGTCGCGATCAGCAGCACCGCGCTCGCCGCCGCAAGCAACGCGCCGAGCGGAGCCCGAAACTTTCCGAACTGCGTTTCCTTGAGCGGCACGACGCGCAGCGACCAATCGGGCGCCGCGGGGAAGACGTCGGGCGAGGCCGCCCGCAACTCGCGCGCAATCCGGTCCAGGTCCGCCTGCGCCTGCGCGAGCGTCACGCCCGCTTTGATCCGCGCCGTGGTCGGCAGATAATGCTCGAGCCGATCCGCCGCGCCCTTGCTCGACAGATCCGCCGGTTGCCAGAAAGCGATCGCCGAATCCTCGAACACGAACCCCGCCGGCATCACGCCTACGACCGTGTGTGGCTTCCCGTCGACCCGCACCGTGCGCCCCAGCACATCGGCCGCGCCGCCGAACTGCGCCTGCCAAAACGCGTGACTGATTACCAGCACCCTGCCACGCCCGGAGGTCTCTTCGATCTCTTCGAAGCCGCGTCCCAGCGCCGGCTGCACGCCGAGCAATGGGAAAAGGTTCGCCGTCACCACCGCGCACATCACGCGCTCCGCGCCATCATCGCTGCCCAAGGTGACGCGTCCGATCGAATGCGACCCGATGCCGTCGAAACTGCGTTGCCGTGCCCGGTATTCCGCCAACTCGTAGCGCGACACCCGGCCGAGGTTGGCGCCGAGTCGTTCGCCGACATTCTGGACTTCGACGAGCTGGTGCGGTTGCGGAAACGGGAGCGGTTTCAGCGCGACGCCGTAGAGCACGCTGAAAAACGCGGTGTTCGCTCCAATGCCCAGCGCCAGAGTGAGGACGGCGACCGCCACAAAGCGGGGTGATTTTCGAAACGACCGAAAGGCGAGACAGAGATCGGAGAACATGTGGAAGTGGCAACGTGGGCAGGTGGCGGAACCGAAGTGGGCGAAGGATCCGCCCCTTCGGCAAGAGGGAGCCATCCCCTTCGCAATTTTGATGCCACCGACCGCAGCCGCGCACCCGCACCAGTGAGGAAATCTTTGTCACCTGGCCGCCGGGCTCCAGCCGCGTCCGTTCCCGGAACCCTGAAGTCCCAAAATCGAGACGGGAGCTCGGATCTGGCGTCTCGAATCTGAGGTCTGGGGGCCCTGGAGCTGCGACGTCTCCGTCGCGCCCTGCTTCGTTCGCGTCCGTCGCCCGTCGCGGGCAATTCAGATTCAGGATTCACTTTCGAGCCGCTTCACCCGCACCCATACGCCGATACCGTCCCAATACACGAGTTTCGGCCGCGTGCGCTCCTTGTTGATGAACGCGAACAACGCACCGCATTTTCGGATCCTCGTGCGATTGCTCGCTCATGTCGCTCCACAGTCCGTTGAAGGATTTGCGCATGTCCACGGGTTGCACGGCCACGTAGATCCGGATCGCGGCGGCAAACGCGAACATCGCTCAGGCGCGCAACGTCCGCACGAGGGCTAGCCATCACCGTTAACGAATTCACGAAGGCGTCCAAGTCAGGCTTAACCGATTCTGAAGATCCCCTGAAAATCCTTTCAGCCTGCGCAGAAAACCCGGCTCGATCAGCCGGAGACTTTCGCCGTCGGCGCGCGCCGCCGCCAGTGCTGGGGACTCAGTTTGCAGATCCGTTTGAACTGCCGCGAAAAATAGAAGGCGTCGTCGTAGCCCAGAGCGTCGGCGATCTCGGCGACGTTCAGCCTGCTCGTTTGCAGAAGCATCTGCGCCCGCTCGATTTTTCGCGCCACGAGATAATCGCGCGGGCTGCACCCCACCCTCTCCACGAACATTCGGCGAAGGTGTGCGGGCGAAGCGTTCATGAAAGTGACCATCTGTTCCACCCGGCCAAAGCGGTGCGGCTCGGCGTCAATCGCCTCGAGCAACGCTTCCAGCCGCGGCGCTTTGGGGCGCTGCCGCTGATGGTGAAGCCGCCAGAGCTGGGCCAGCACAAGAAAAACCATTGCCTGCACTTCTCGCGCTGCAAGCGGATCGTTCCACCGCGCCCGCGCCGCGATTTCGCGAAGGCGAAGATCCAGATCCGCGTCGCGCGGGACCTCAATACCGTGGAAGGCACGTCGCGCCGGCGGTCGCCCTTTGGCAAAAACGAAATGAGCGGCAAAGTTCACCATCGTGCCGTCGCCAATTTGCCGCGCTTTTACCCGGCTTCGCGGTGCAAACAGGAACGCCCGACCAGGAGCGATTTGGTGAGATACTCCGTCCAGATCCAGGCTGCCTTCGCCGGCGAGACCGATCCAGAGATTGTAGTAGTTGCCGATCTCCGCCTCCCAGTGCCAGGGATTCAGATTCGTCCATACGGTCGGGCGATGAACCAGCCGGATTTCGGGCAGGTTGAGCACCTCCTTCGCCATGAGCGCTGCGTCCATGCAAAATTCTTCCGCCGTCCATTCTCCGAGTCACCCCAATTTGCTACTTTCGTGGCGGAATCATGGACTGCCTCAAACTCAAGATCGGCATCGTCGGCATGGGCAACATGGGCTCGGATCACGCCCGCCGCATCCTCGCCGGCGAGGTCCCCGGCTTGGAACTCACGGGCGTGTGCGACGCCGACGAGTCCCGGCTCGCCCCGTGGAAGGCGCGCGGCGTCGCCGTCTTCACCTCTTATCCCTCGCTCCTCTCTTCCGGCATTCAGGCTGTCCTCATTGCGACTCCTCATTTCAGCCACGTTCCTTTTGGGGTCAGCGCCCTGGAGGCCGGCCTGCATGTTCTGGTCGAAAAGCCGATCGCCGTGCAGAAGGCCGATGCGGAACAACTCGTCGCCGCCCACACCAAGCCGGGCCAGGTGTTCGCGGCGATGTTCAACCAGCGAACGGATCCGTTGTATATCAAGATCAAGCAACTGCTGGACACCGGCGAGTTGGGAAAAATTCAGCGGATCGCGTGGACCATCACGGATTGGTATCGCACTCAGGCGTATTACAACTCGGGCGGTTGGCGGGCCTCTTGGGCAGGCGAAGGCGGTGGGGTTCTGATCAACCAATGTCCGCACCAGCTCGATCTCTACCAATGGCTCTTCGGACTTCCCGTGCGCGTGCGCGCATTCTCCCAATACGGTCGTTTTCACGATATCGAGGTCGAGGATTCCGTCACCGCCTACTTCGAACACGCCAGCGGCGCCACCGCCGTCTTCATCACCACCACGGGTGAGGCGCCCGGCACCAACCGGCTCGAAATCGCCGGCGAGCGCGGGAAGCTCCTGGCCGAGGGCGGGAAGCTGCATTTCTCCCGCAACGAGATCTCCACGGGCGAGCACCTTCGGACCGCCAAGGAGAGCTTCTCCCGACCCGAAGTGTGGGAGATCGACATCCCTGTTTCCAGTCGCGGCGAGCAGCACGTGGGAATCATGAAGAACTTTGCGGGCGCATGTCTGCGCGCCGAAGCGCTCATCGCTCCGGCGGCCGAGGGAATTCACTCGGTCGAGCTCGCCAACGCCATGCTACTCTCGTCGGCACAGGACAAGACGCTCACGCTGCCGCTGCAAAGCGACGATTACGCTCGCTGGCTCGCTGAAAAGATCGCGGGTTCGCGCTTCCAGCCAACCGCTCCTTCCAACGAAGCCGTCACAAAGGCGAAATCCGCGTAGGTCACGCGAAGCTGATTCTTGGGCGCGCACCCTTCCGTTTTCATTCCTCATGCGACTCGAGCAAATTTCGGTTAATCTCTATAGTCTTCGCGATTTCCTGACCACCCGCGAAGACTTCATCGCCTCGATCAAACGGCTGTCGGCAATCGGATTCCGATCCGTGCAACTCAGCGGCGTGGCTCCCGGCCTCATCCCCGATGCCGACTTCGTCAGCATTTGTGCGGATTCAGGAATCAAGATCACCGCGACTCATGAGCCGGCCGTGCAACTGCTCGCGGAACCGCAACGTTCGGCCGAGCGGC
>Ga0182740_1000865_pt1 | contig 24142 bp, 42 predicted proteins | sample eDN5th37CKraftBY_FD_128872 | JGI IMG/M metagenome (GOLD analysis project Ga0182740, IMG submission 128872) | Enriched backyard soil microbial communities from Emeryville, California, USA - eDNA 5th pass 37_C Kraft BY (version 2) (version 2) | ecosystem: Environmental > Terrestrial > Soil >...
CGTTTATCATTTTATCGAAAATAAAAACAACCTCGCGCCGATAGGTGCGAGACTGTGAGTTGGTATGCTATTTTGCGATGTATGCAAGGATGTTTTTAATATATTTCTTTAATATATTTCTTTAATATATTTCTTTAATATATTTCTTTAATACTTTCTTTAACCTCGGCGCTCTAATGAAGGAAAAAATGTAACTGTACCCGCTTTGGTATACACCACTGTACCCATTTTAGAGTACACCACTGTACCCGCTTTGGTGGACAGTTGCGAGGGGCAAAAGTAGCGTGTTTGAAACGCCGAAAAGCCTTGATCTTATGCGGTTTTGGTGCTCAAACTGTACCCACTTTAGTGGACAGTTGAAAACTGTACGCATTTTAGAGGACAGTTACACCGCATTTAGGGACAATTGAAGCGCCGGTACAAAGCCCCGACGCACGGCTCCGGTTCAGGCTTTTTGTTGAGGGAAAACAGCACCGGAAACGCGAAACCCTCGCGTTAATAAGCTGGCTGAGGGAGTCGAACCCTCTCGCGCACCATGCACGCCCCTGAACGGGACGCGGCGGGACTCGAACCCGCTCTCTCGTGTCTTATCCGCCACACCACTAGCGTAAGCCAGCATGTTAGAAGCGTGGGCTCGGATTTGCACCGAGCATAGCTCTCTTCACCCGCCAGCGGGAACCTACCGGTCGCAGTGCCCCTGTACGTTGAGCCTTAGTCAAAGCGTCTACCTTTTCCGCCACCACGCATGATATAAGATGCGGCCATTATTGACGCTGGCCGCTGGCGCTCCCGATCCGCACCTTAGCCGCTGGGATCACGGCGAGGAAGGTTGCAGCGTCTTCCCGGCCGTTTGCCCCGTGGGCCGAGTCGATGTCGTGCGCTGCATTGGGGAGGTGCGGCGTAAAAATGAGAAAAGCGCCCTCATCGGACGCTCTTGCACAATACCAATATATCACGGGTAAACGGTAGCGACTTCTACCGGCGCGCTAATCTATTTCTATTATTCGTCCAGTTTTCAAAAAGTATTTGTGTGCGCACTTTGGTTTTGGTTATAATCAACTTACAAACTAAAGGCGAGGTGAGATGCACATGCTCAAAACTGACTACTTAATCAGTCTTGGAATCGAACACATCATCAACTATCTGCGGAAGTCTCGCGCCGACGAGGAACACGAGCGAAAAACCGGCGAGGACGTTTTGAAGTCCCAAAAAGAGCTCATGGACCGCGTCTTGGAACCGCTCGGCATCCCCTACGATCAACGGCCGGAAGTAGGTTCCGGCGATAAAATTTCGACGCGTCCCGTCTTCCAGGGCGTTATCAAGGATTTGGAGGCCGGAAAATTCCAGGCAATCGCCGTCAAGGAAATATCGCGGATGGGTCGCGGCAGCTACACCGATATGGGCATCATCTACGACCTGATCGTCGAGCGGAGAATCTTTATAATCACCCCTTATCGGCTGTACGATCCGCGCAACGCCGCCGACTTGCGGATGATTCGCTTTGAGTTGTTCATGTCCCGCGAAGAGTTTGAAACAACGCGGGAACGCCTCTTTGGCGGGCGCGTAACGAACGCAATGGCCGGCCGCTGGGTCGCAGGCGCGGCTCCATTTGGATTTAACTACAACCCCGACACCAAGATGCTCGAGATCAACGAAGAAGAGGCTGCGGTCGTCCGCCAGATTTTTGACTTTTACGTGAATGGCGTGCCGGACAAGAATGGAAAACTTCGCGATGTGAGTTTCCGGGCGTTGGCTACGTACATCATGCGCAAAACGCTGCTGCGAACGCCTCGCGGTTCTCGAAACTGGTCGCCAGTCGTCCTCAAGCGGTTGATCACGAGCGAGCGCTATATCGGCACTATGCAATTTCGCACGACCCAGCGAGTCGACGGCAAACAAGTCCCCCGCCCCGAAGATGAGCATATTGTTGTGCCGAATGCCATCCCCGCCATCGTCGACTTCGAGTTATTCATGCGGGCGCAAGAAAAAGTCGCAAGCTCCGCGCACAAGCCGCGCACCAAAATGGATTTCTCGCCCTGCGAGCTGGCCGGGCTCTGCATCTGCTTGAAGTGCGGGCGGCGCATGGTGCGTCAATCCAGTACGCAGCACTACAAGGCTGTCGGCGGTGATGTGAGGATTTACGAAAAGGAATTCCTCTGGTGCACCACGCCGGGATGCACGTTCGTTAAATACCGCACCGTCGAGGAAAATCTGCTCGGCCTGCTGCAGCACTTCCGCGATCTGGACGAATTGCAGGTCGAACAGCAGATTGCGGCCGTTATCGAAGCGGACAAGCAGGAACGACCGCGAGAGGACATGACCGAATACATCGAGCAGCGAACCAAAGAGCTTAAGAATCGGATGCGATTTATTTACGAGAAATACGAGACGGGCCGATATACGGACGATATGTTCGATGAGCGGAAAGCGGAGGTTGACAGGGAGTTAAAGGAACTCGAAGATATGCGCGCAGAGTCCGCCCAGGAGCCCGCAGAGAAGCGGGACGGCGTCATCGATACGTCCGTGGTCAAGAAGAATCTAACGGCTGTGCTGGACGCCTACAACGCCGCAGAGGACAAGACAGACCGCAACACGATCATGCGCGCTGTATTCAGCCATGTGCACGTCGAACTCATTGAGCGCGGACGCGGGCGCATCCCTGCGAAATTCAACCTTTACCCCGAATTAAAAAAGGACTTGACTCGTTCTGGTTTTTTGGTATTATGATGATACAACCTATTCGTTAGATGTTACATCATAATACTAAATTACGAAGCCCACGGGGCAGGGAGGTAATGGGGATGGCAAAGAAAGTTTACGAAGCGGTACAGTTGCCCAGTTGCATCGAAAAGGATCGCATGGAGTGGTCCGGCGACGAATGGAACATCTGGATTGAACGCTTGGATAACGGCAAAGTCAGGCTGCGCGGAGAAGCGCTGGAATGGGAAGATGACGGGCGAGGCGACGGCGATTGGAAAGGTGTTCCGCTCACGAGGGATGAAATTCTGGACATTGCCGAAGTATCGAAGCTAATTATCCCCGGGAACGGTGACAGGCAGTTGTCAGAAGTGTTTAAGCGCAAAACGCTGGCATAGATCATTCGGAGCCCTTCGGGGCTCCCCTATGGGAGGATGGACAAGATGATTCGCGAATCGATCGAGGCGATAAGCGCATATGATAATCGCAAGGAGAAGGTTTTGGAGGTGGTTTCCGTGACCGATGATCAATACGAAAAACTGTGCGGCTTTCTCGGGCGGGTGAACTCGATTTTGTTCGATTTAGAAAATGAAGCGAAGGACAATGGAGATGGCGAGTCTGCTCGATTCTACGATGATTTGTATGCAAAAATCAATTCCGTTTCCTGTCGGATTCACGAGAAGTTCGACCCCGTAGAATGGGAGAAAATCAGGCGCGGAAGCGCGAGGTAATTGAATAAAGTGGTCCACATAAAACAACAGCCGCCCTACTCCTGGGCGGCTTTCTTCTTGGCCTGTCTCACGTGCACCTCGGCAAGCGTATGGTATAGTTCGCTTAAATCGTCCGGGTCCGGGTCATCCTCCGGCAGTATGATTCCGATCCTGCAGCCGTTCACTTCGATGTAGGCGGAAACTCTGGCCTTGATCGCGTCCGCCTTTGATTGCTCCTGCGCCGCTTCCACCGCTATCGCCTCCCCTGCTTCAATCTATTTCGCCCCGCTTGTCCGTTATGACGAGGTTGTTCAAATCAAGCAGCCGACTCTCGACCATCCGAAACGCCAGCTTGTAGAAGGCGCGCCAACGGATTTTCGCGTATGTGTCTTTGTTGATCGGCGGCTGGAATTTGAAGCTGTACACGTTCAAGTCCGTGATATACTGCGCGTCTTCGGACATGTAGCGCTCTTGGATTAGGAACCGCTCCATGCGCGGCAGCCGGTTCACAGCCCGCTCGATCCGCTCGCAATACTGGCGTCGCCTCTCCTGCTCGTCTACGTTGTGGATGGCGATGCTCGCCGTCTGGTCGCTCGTGACGTTTGTGCGCCCGCCCTCTCGGGCTTCGTATGACGCCGTGATCGTCGCCTCGCGCTCGTCGAACGTCAGATACTTGTATAGCCTGTAGCGCTCCAGCGCGGCCTCTACGGCCTTCTGCGTGGCTTTGCGGTCAAGCTCCGGCAGGAAGTCGCCGCCTAGTGCAAGTTGGTCCATGTGCTTCACCTCGCTTGGGAGGATACCCCGGCCAGCCTACAGCCGGGGCTTGTCTCACTTTCAGAACGGCAGCGCGTCATCGTCAGCATCAGCGGGCGCGGGTGCCTCTTCTGCACCCTCGTCCTTCTTCTTCCCGCGCTTGCTGCTGATCGGAGTGACCTTGTCGTCACCCTTGATCTTCTGCGATACCTCGTTGTAAGTGCCTGTGCCGGTCGTCGCCGTCTCTTCCTCGCTTGCTGCGCCTGCTTCCTCTAACGTGACTTGGTCCGGGTCCACGCTGACCGTTCCGTCCGGGTTGACATTGTATTCGAGCCCTTCGTGGTCCTCGCCCTCGTAATAATCGTCAATGCTCATCTGCGACGCTTGGAGGTTCAACGTGACGTTGCGGCCGGCGAGCGGGTAGAACTTAATCACCTTTTCCTCGCTGTCGCCCTTGATGTTAAACTTGAGCGCCGTCTTTTTGCTGTCACGCTGGAGGCTTGCGAATTCGGCCATGACCTCGCCCGCATCGCACCCTTCGATGTCCATGACCACAATGCCGCCCGCCAGTTCGACGAGCGTCTGCGCGTGTTGCAGCTCGTCGCCGTTCACCTGGAACACGAGAACTTCCTTCTTGTCGTCCTTCTGCATCTTCTTGAACAGTACATTGAGTGCGGTTTTCATTGTCCATTCGCTCCTTTGGATTTTGAATGCCCCTGTGGGCTTCTGTGCGCCGTGTACAGGCGTTTGATTTGCTTGGTAGGGTTATACACTGGACCGACCTATGCGTGCCTGTATCGGGCTGATACGAGGTTGTAGCACTATGGGCGTAAAAATAGACTCTATGACGGAAACTCATCCCACGTGCGGCCGTCGAGCATGCGGCCTGCGGCCTGTTTCCCTATACGGCAAAGCGCTGTATCGGGGTCGAAGTTGAACCACTTCCGTCCTTTGATTCCTGGATCATTGCATCGCAGTTCATGAACCGGCGCCCACTCGCCCCACTGTTTGAAGAAGAACGGCACTCTTGCAGCCTGACACTCGAACCTGAGTTGTCGAATCCAATCCGGATGAACCGGCCTCGCTCGCGGCCCGGATTCCCCGCCAACGATCACCCAATCGATATACTGCAAATAATGGCGATAACTTCCGTCTCGCGCGTCACGGCCTTGAAGGCTCACTTCCTCCAGTAGTGGCTCGCAGCTTAGGAACCGCACAGCCGCTGGCGTATCGATCAGTAGTGGAATGCGCTCGTCTGCCGCCTTCTGGTTCTCGACGCTGGTGCCGATCCAGACGTTCGGGAGGGGCCACGCTTTCGGATGCACCGGTATCGATGGATGGTTGCTCACTTTGCCCGGGCCATGAATCAGGCCAGCAGCCAGACTGCAATCCCCACGGCCGCCAAACTGTTCATACAGGTACATCGCCTCGTGCCCCAGAGTATCGTCGAGTTCTTCGCGCTGGAAATACTCCTTCATGCGCTCCGGCCGCTTGGTCAGAATTTGAAATGTATGATGCGGTGCCAAAGCCATAACCGCGAATACCTTGTCAATGAAATCGAACGGTACATCCGGATGAAACAGGTCGCTCATGCTGTTGACGAATATTTTGCGCGGACGCTTCCAGCGGAGCGGCTGGTCCTGTTTATTCGGCCTAAACGTGATGTCGAACCCGTTTTCGAAGTAGTGCCCCGGCGTTCCGCGCCAGCGTTCGGCGAACTTCATCGCATAACAGTTGCGGCAACCCTCCGAAACCTTGGAGCAGCCGGTTACCGGGTTCCACGTGGCGTCGGACCATTCGATCTTAGTTTTGTCGCTCATGCCCTTTCACCCTCTCTGCTATTTATTTGCTCGATCACGCTCCGCACCAGTTCATTGTCTGAACGTGGATGGTAGCGCCGCTCCTGATTGATTCGGACGTTCTTCGCCACTTCGTCCCGAATCTTGTGAAGGCGCGGCAACTGGTTCTGATGTTGCTTGAGAAATTCGTATAGCGGTTTGAGGATAAAATTCATATCCTTGGCTTCGCGCCGCCGCCTGCGGTTGTTCTGGATTTCCTTGGCGAGTTTGTACCCTTGAACGCCGCCGAAATTCAGCAGTTCGGCCACATGCGTCAAGTCGGAATGCTCGTAATCTCGGCGCTCGACTTCTTGATCATTCTGCTCGTATAGCTGCGGGATGACAGTAAAGATGCTGATCAGGCGCTCGACAACTTTCTCGGCATCGATCTTCTGCTCGATCATGGCGGCCCTCCTTTCGCTCTTTGCTCGTAAAGCGCATTACTCTTCTCCGATGTAGTTGCCTTCTTCGTCGTAGTAATCAGGACGTTCATAAACATTATCGAATACCCATTTGTTTGCCGCTGGTGTCCCTTTTTCTGGTAGGGAATAAACCAATGTTCCTATGCTGTCGATTTTCAAATGTCCGAAATTGTAGCCCGTATCCTCATCGGCGTATTTAAAGTCAAACGAATAATCAGGAAACTTTTTCGCTAGCGCTTCGAAAATTGGCGTAGGAGCATTCCAAGCCGTTTCAAACTTAACGCCTTGATCGTGGGCCGCTATCTCATAAGCGTTCCACTTCGTCCCCCAGTTTTTTACGCTCCAGTCGTACCATGGCGGCGAAATTCCCGGCGTTCCAAATGACTGCTTAATTTCCTCTGGCATTGGAATCAGGGTGTTGAAGTCGAATTGTGTGTCTTCTGTTTTCACATAATCCAAGACTTCTTGAATCGTCCTGCCCTCTGGGGCAGTAATTGTGATGATGTTTGTAATATGGTTCGGCATTGTTTTCCTCCTCGTCTTTACTGCGCTTTTTGGATCGTACTTGCATTCGAACTACGCAGTAACTTCGATCTCTCTTCGGATTTCATTCCATCCGAATTCGTCCTCGGATTTCAAATCGCCATAGCCGATCTCGTCACCGTATTGCATATACTTTCGCCAATATTCTTGACAGGTATCGCACCAGTACGCTCGTCCAATTTCACCGCCATCGACGCTTGTGATAACTTGAAGGCGTGAACCCTTCGGGAACTTCCTCGCACACCCGAAACAGTGATGCTCTTTCCTTGTCATAACCGTCTTTTCGCTCAAAATATCCACCGATTATTCACCGTCCTTCTATCGAAAAATGGATCGATCCGCTGCTCAAACGAATATGACGCTCTTCAAAACCTGATCGCATTCTTCGTCAGACATCGAAAACAAGACTACTTCCGAAAATCCATAATCCTTGAGTATTTCCCGGCTTGTTTTCTCCTTGGGTTCTTCCATACGTCCCGCCCTCTCCTACTGCGCAAAATGGATCGTACTTGCATTCGTTTTATTCATCAATCGTCTTCTATTGGATGGCAGGTATATTCAACCGAAATGGATACGAACATATCCTCTTTGCACTCTGGACAAGTAACGGACCTACGGTCCATATCCGCATTGCAAGCATCCCTGCCATTGAAAATGTGACCGCAGTAGACACATTGGCAATCATCAATCTTCACTGTTTCTTCGCTGAATAGCTTCTTTTTCTTCGGCATCTCAATCATCCTCCATATGTCGCTTTTTGGATCAAGTACTCACTTCGCCCGTCCTTCTTCCCGTAGCCCTTCCAGCGCGATTTTGCCGGCCGTCATGATCAATTCCCGTTCCCGGCGCTTTGCGAGGCGCCTTTCGAATCTGCGTTGTTTGCGGCTCTTGGCGGGCTTGGTCATGCCTTCCGCTTCCGCTTCGGTTTCTTCTCGGGCGGGGTGAGGATCGAACGAATAACCTCGGCTTCGTATTGGCATGTCAGAGTCGGACCGCCGAAATCCTTTGCCATGTGCAATTCCTCGGCGATCTTCGCCAGTACGAACGCATCCCGCACGTTGTCGCTCGAATGCTCGAATCCCCACTTGCGATAGATTGGCAGGACCATGTCGTCTTTCTTCGCGTTGCCCTTACCTGTGGCGAATTTCTTCACGGCGGCCGGGCTGACTTCCGTATAAGCGATCCCGCGCCGGAATAGCGCTATGCGAATCCCCCATCCGATGCCGCCTAACTGAATGGCCTGCTGGGATGCGAAGCCGAAGCCCTCAATCGCAATCACATCGTCCGGCTGAATGAACGCCATCACCTCGCCGATCAGCGACGCCATGCGTTTCGGGTCTTTGTCACCGACGCCTGTCAGTTCCTTGACGCGGAGCACGTTGCCGGCCTCATCAAGTGCGACGAATCCAGTCTTGGTCGAGGGGTCTAGTCCAACGAATCGCATAGCGTCTTCACCTCCTTGCATTTTGCTTCGTGCCGCCTGATCCAGTTGGACGCGATCGCTATGTCGCAATATCTGCACTTAATTTCCCCGAACCGGCCCTCGTACTGGAATTCGCCCATGACTTCCTGACTCCACGGGATGAGCTTCGCGATCTTGCGGTAGTGCTCGCGGTCCTCGTATTTCATGTGCTGCGATCCGGCGAAGTATTTCTTGGACTCGGCGCGGATGGTTTCAAAATGGTCGCCGCACAGCGGCACGAGTGCCCAGGTTTTGTCGCCTCGTTTCCCGCATCCGGGATATTTGCAACGTTCAATCATGCGTTCGACCTCCTTTTCCCCCGCCAACCTTCGAGCGGCCTCGTATCGGTGTTCGAGCAGCGCGCTGTCATCGGTGGCGATTTGGTATAGTTGTTTTTTGGTCGTTGCTGCAAGGTTCACACCGTCACCTCAATATCCGTTGTCTGTCATCAGATCCTGTTAGAACAAAACCGGCTGGATTTGCGAAAGCCTCGCCTTTGATGTCATGAAATGATTCGCGGCTATTTCGATGCCTATGAATTGGCGGTCACAACTTAATGCCGCTTCTCCCGTCGTTCCCGATCCCATGAACGGGTCAAGCACAACGTCTCCCGGTTCGCTCGACTTCTCGATAAAAAATCTGCATAGGTCGACGGGCTTCTCGGTTGGATGAATCATGCTTTCGCCATTGACTCTTTTGAAACGAATTACATCAGGAGTGCGTCCACCTTTGAGAAGTCGCCTGCCCTTCATTCCGTAGAGAACTAATTCGTGCATCGGGGCGTAAGAAGCTTCTAAGTCTCCGGGTCCAGTATTGTTCTTCACCCAAACGAGCAAATTCTTAAGAGTGAAATGCTGCTCAAATTCTCGTTTGAAAAAGTCAACATGATGCCAACTGCAGAAAACGTAGACCGCCGAGTTTTGCTTTAGAACTCTCGCCATTTCCGCGAAAGAAGTGCGAATTAATTCGTGACCGTCTTTGTCTCCTACGATCTTGTCGAACGCTTCCTTTCGCCACCCCGATTTATAGTCCATCAAGTAAGGCGGGTCGGTGACAATCAGGTCAATAGATTCAGAAGGCACCGACGGGAGAACGACGCGACAGTCTTCGTGATGCAATTGAACGCTCATGCTCGCTCACCTCTCAATCATCATCTAGCCAACCGGCGAGCGCTGCCGCTGGCTTCGGCTGTTTCGGTTCCTCCGGCGCAGGATCGGACTCCGGCGGTTCCTCCCGCTGCTGTGGCGGCTGCTCCGGCTCGTCATACGCCCATCCGAGCATCTTATATTTCTCCCGCAGGCCCGGATACTCTCGCACAAGCTGGCCGCGTGTGTACCGCTGCAAAGCGTCGAAGGTGATGTCATACGCTCGCTGCATCTTCGCCTTTTCAGCCGGGTCGAGCAGCGGGTCTTCCAATTCGATCGAACGCTTGATCAGCCATGTCCGCGAGCGTTCGAAAACTTCCTCACTTTCGATACGTTTTGCGCTCACCGACCGCCGCCTCCTTTGGCTCCAGTTCCTTGAAGCGTTGAATCCACCATTCGAACGCGAGTCGGAACTTCTTCGTGCCGACATTCCGGCCCTTTGCGAAGATAGATTGCACGATCTTCGCGCTGCCTTCCATCTCTCCGGTGCTCCAAAGGAACTCGACCACGTCAGCGTCTTGTTCGATGCTGCTGGACTCCTTGAGGTCGGACAGTTTCGGCTCGTCCCGGTTCTCGCTGTCCCGCGTCATCTGCGACAGGAGCAAGAACACGCATTTGAGATGTCTAGCCGTCTGTTTCGCCGTCGACGTCACTCGCCCGATTGCCTGCGCTCGATTCTCGTTTTTGCGCTGCGGGATGTCCATGATTTGAAGGTAGTCAACGATGATCAGCGCCAGCTTGCCGAAGCGCTTTTTGAACCGCCGGGCGGTGGCGCGCACCTCTTGGATCGTGACGCCCGCCGAATCTTGGATGTAGATGGGCAGCTTCGAAACCTCGTCATAGGCTCGGTTAATTCGATCCCATTCGTTATCCGTGAAGCCCTCCGCGCCGCCCTTGTTGATTAGCCGCTTATAGTTGACCTGCGCGACGGCGGATACAATCCGGTCAATCAATTCGTTGCGGTCCATCTCCTGCGAGTAGATCAGCACCGGTCCGGCGCCGGGATTGTGCTTCGCGACCCCGTAAGCGTACAGCAGCGCCTTCGCCGTTTTTCCTGCTCCCGGCCTGCCCGCCAGTACGAACAGCCATCCGATCCACAACCCGCCTGACCATTCATCCAGCAGTTTGAACAGCCCCGTGATCAGCTTCTTGGCCTTACTGCGAAGATGTGCGAAATAGTCGTCCCGACCATCCGCGAGCCCGATCATTCCCGATTCTTTCGCCGGCCGAATCTCGTCCGTCAGCTCGTCGATCTTGGCAAAGTAGTCATCGTCGCTGTCGTATGCCTCCTGCGATGCCTCGGTGATCTTCTCGGCCAGCAGCAGGCCGCGCCGCCTATGCGCCTTGGAGCGGACAATTTCGGCGTAATGGCGGACGTTGCTGGCAGTCGGCACGCTGTCCGCAAGCTGGGCCAGATACGAGACACCGCCGAGGTCATCGATGCGGTTGTGGCGGTTGAAGTGCCCGACGATCGTCACCACGTCAACCGGCTTGTCGTGGTCGTAAAGGTAGCGCATAACCTCGAATATCAGCCGGTGGCGGTCGGCGAAGAAGTCGCGCGGTTCGAGAAAGGTTATCTCATCCAAGCATTCCGCCTTGAGCAGCACGGACCCGAGTACCGCCTGTTCCGCGCTCAAATCATGCGTCGGGGTTGAAGTCATAAGGATCACCGCCTTGCTCTATCCATTCCTGCGCGGCTGCGAGGCGGTCAATCTGTGACGCGCCCCCGCCGCCCTTGCCGTTCTTGCCTTTCTTCTCCGCCTTCATCTTGAGCGCCAGCTCACCGAATCGCTCCCGCAGCTTCTTAGCAGACAGCACATTCGTGCGCCAGAAGTCGTGAGCCGTCACCCAATTCATCACATCGAAGATCAGGCGCTTATCCGTCACCTTGTCCCGCTCAACCATCAGGCGGAATTCGTCGGCCCACTTTTGCAGATCGGCCTTCGCGATTGATGCGTGATTAAATCCGATGTTGGCAGCCATCTCCTTGATCTTGTCGAGGAAGTATTCAGCCATCTTGTAATAGGTGCTATCCAGCGCGTATGCCTGCGGCTTCTTCCCGCGCCTCTTCGGCGGCGACTGTGCGGCAGGCTTCGGCGGCTTGCGCTTGACGGGCGGACGGTCGAGCCATGAATCATAATCCTTGTTAAAGCCCATCACCCGCGCCTTGCCCACGCCGCCCGCCGTCACCGTCAGCACATTCCGCTCGATCAATGTTGTCACCGCTCTGTCGACTTGGCTGCGAGATGCCCCGATTGCATCGGCCAAGAACGACAGTGAGAATTCGTGATCCTTGCGGTGGAAGCCGTAGGTGTGCCGCCAGATCACGAGCAGAATATCGTGCTGCGTGCCGTTAAAGCGGAAGCGCGGGACCGCCTCCATGATCTCGTTCGAGATTCGCGTGAATTTGTGCGGTTGCGGATTTGCCAATTAACTCACCCGCTCTTTTTGCTCCCTTTGCTTGATGTGTTCGAGGATGCGGTCGACGAGTCTGCGGCACTCTTCTTCCGAATCGCCCGAATTAGGCTCGGCGAGCCAGTAGTCAACGATATCGGTCAATTCATCCTCCAGCGGTTTCGGCGGTTCTTTGACCGTGTAGCCGTAGCGGATAGCGTCGATGAGTTTGAAAAATGACCCTCTATTGGCTTCGTCTTGCAACAATTTCATGAATTTGTCGCCGCCATCCTCACCGTGGTGGGCAATTATCCATGCGACGTACTCCTTATCACCAAAGTTTTTTGGGATAACTTCATCCAACGCTGCCGCCACCTCTTGAGACAGCACGACCGGCTTGCGCCCTTCCTCCATGCGGCGGATTTGTTCGAGCAGTTCGCGGTTGGCAACCTTCTGCAAGTCGTTGCGTTGCGTCAGCTCGCGGACTTCTTCGCGGCGTTGGAGCAGTTCTTGGTTAATGGCGTTGTACTCGGCTTCGGAGTAAGTTTGTTCTAATGGCAACACGACGGCGAATTTAAAAGGAACGTCGATGCCGGAATGCTCGCCTTCGATAATCTGGTACGGCGTTTCCAAATCGAACATCGAAAGCGTCAGGCGGCGCGCTTCGTATTCCTCGCCTTTCTTGATCCAGCCAGAAAGCGGATTCGGCTTGAAATCTCTGACGATCTTTATTTTTACGGTTTTCATCTAAACCACCTCACAGAAATAATGTTTTCCGTTCTCGTATCCCCGCCGCCGCAAGGCCGCCTCAACGGTCGCCTGCGCCAGCTCGGGCATGTTGTTGCTCTTGGATAGGTGCGTCAGGTAGATGCGTTCCCCACGGCCCCGCACGAGGCGGGCGAGTGCGTCCGCTGTCTGCTGATTGCTCAGATGACCGATGTCGGAGAGAATGCGCGCCTTCGTGCTGTCCGGGTAATCGCTGACGGCGACGAGCTCCGGGTCGTGGTTGGCTTCGATGATGTAGATGTCGCTGCCTCGCATAGCCTCCAGCATGTCGCGGTCGACGTGGCCGGTGTCGAGGCAGATGCTGACTTTGCAATCGTCCGACTCCACCACGTAGCCAACCGGGTCATAGGCGTCGTGGTATGTTTTGAACGGAAATGCGCTGACAGATTCCACGAAACCCTTTCCTCTCGCGTATAGCGTGATCGGTTCGACGCCTCCGGGCAGATCGTTCCTCAGTTCCTCGTCGACGTTGTTAATGTCCCGCCATTCGTCCGACCCGGCATAAACCGGGATGCGATACTTGTTCGCGAGCGGCAGGCCCTTGATGTGGTCACCGTGCGCGTGGGTGATGAATATGCCCACGATCTCGTCCGGGCGGATGCCCGCTTCGAGCAGCCGCTTTTCGATCTTCGTTTTGGCAATCCCGGCGTCGATCAGGATGACGGTGGAACCGGAGCGGACGGCGATGCAGTTGCCGCCGCTGCCGGACGCGATAATGTCGATTTTCATACGCCGGACACCGCCAGATGCTTGACGGCCTCCCACGCAGCGCGCCCATCGCGATAACCGCGTTCCGACTCTTCGCGCTCGTTCGGCTGGGTAATTGGCGGCGAGGGTTGTCCGTCGAATCCGTAGGTGAACCCATAGATGTATGATGGGCTTAAACCGAGTTCGTCGCCGATCAAATCAGATTCCGAATATAGTGATCCGTAGAGGGTTTGAAAGCCATTTTCGACCTTGGACGAAAATATTGCTCCCAAACCACAAGCGCACCGCGAACCACCTTCGTATTCAATTGCCCATTCTGCTTGTTCTGGCCGCAAGCCCGTCGCCTTGTAGGCCGCCAACACTTCCTCCGGCGTTATGCGCTTGGTTTCGATCACTGGGGATCACCTCCGAGCAAATCGTCATCGTCCGACGCCTGCGCCTGCTTCTTCGCGATGTCCACGTCCATCAGTTTGATGAGCTTGGTCAACTCCTGCAGCGTGGGCACATCGCCTTTTACGACGTTTTTGCTGGCGATATATTCGGCCTTGGCGTCTTTGCCAGTGATGCCAAGTTCGCGGAATTTCACGTTCATCTGCTTGCGCAGAGTTTCGATCTTGGCGGATTCGTCGTCCTGTGGCTGCGGTTCGGGATCCGGTGTCTGGTTTTGTGGTGATGCTTTTGCTCCATCCTTCGGGCCGAATCGCTCTTGTGCGTGTCGCATCCCTTCCGCGAATGGTTCGTTGCCTCTCGATGCGGCGTTCGCCTCTTCGGTGATGTCGCGGCGAGTTGGTTGTTCGTATGGTTCGGGATTATTAACCGAAAAATCATCTTCGTTGATATCGATGCCGAACTGTCCTTTGAGAGCCCTTTTCAACACATGTTTTTTGAACATATCGGCGGTATACTTCTTCCACATCGTTTGTTGATTCGGGATTGGGCTTTTCAGGAAGTGTTCGACTTCCGAGAATTTCATGATGACGGTGTACGGCTTGAATCCATCGCGGTAAGCAACGGCATAAGCCCCTCTGATTTGGGCATCATCTGGCGCGAAAACATCGGGTTCGTGTTCGATCTCCCAAATTCCGTCTTTGTTTCTGGTTGCCTTGAATGGCTCCCCTTCGTAGACAACCTGTGCGTCATATCCTTGAAACCCTTCCTTTTGCTTGGCAAGATACGCAATGCCCTCAATGCCGATTTGCAGCGACATCGTGCCTTTGTAGCAGATAGCGTAGATGTGATTGAGGAACGGATTAAGGCCGGATGCGTGCGCAGTGCGGATGAATAGTTGAAATTGCGAATCCGTTGTTTCGGCAGCAAGGGTTTGTTTCATTGTTTGAATGTCTTCAATGCTCCAATTACCGACAGTTGTAAGTTGTTTGCTCATTTCGAAGTTCCTCCATTCTGAATGTCCATCTTCGCTATAAATTCCTTCACTTCGCGGCGGTGTTTCTCGTCATCGTCGTCATAACCGCCCGTGCCAAAGTTGAAATGTTCCGATTGGAGATATTCGAGAGTGGTTTGCTCCGGCGACCATTGCCCCTCGAATCCATAGCAAGAGCAATGCGATCCATGATTCTCGAACAATTCCCCGGTCTGACGGTCTCGCAAAAGGAAGAATGAAGACGAATCGCAACCCCAGGAACCAACGGACTGATAGGCGATGAGGATGTCGAAACGATTGACGTCGGAAGCGGCACATTCGTATTCGCCGACGATGTGCTCGCGAACATGATCGTCGTTCATGCCCGCGAGGTCAGCGAGAAATAGTTGAGCCCCCATCTGTTCAAAACCCCCCTTTGCTGGTCTCAAGGCCGCGCTTGACTTGTTTGCGGGTCGCTTCCCACGCTTTGGCATAGACTTCATCCGGGCTATCGCCAGGATCGACAGTCATCGTGACACCTGCGTCGACTTTAAGCGATTCGTAGTTGCCGAGGTTCTTCGTAAAGGTGAATCCGACGGTGATTTGCTGAACTTGACTCATTCTTTTTCATCCTCCTGTTCGAATATTTCGTCGAAGCATGATTCGCAAATACTGCTGATCAGCAATTCGCGGTCATTGTCACTCAGGCAGGGCATCGCGTTCTGGATGAGTTCGCCCTGTTGCCATCTGCGAAATCCGACCTCGGGCACGCGAATCATGAAATTCCGCTCGCAACGTTTGCACGTCCTCGGGAGTATGGCGTGGCTCATCCCTTCGCCGCCTCTCCGTTGTAGTAGGGCGCGAACGGCACGGGAAACGGCGCGAACTTGTTTGCGAGGCGCTTGCGCTCGCGGCGCGATAGAACGCGGCCATAATCCGCCTTGATCGACTCGGATACGACAGAAACGCCGAGCGTGCCGGGGATGTAGCGCGCTTTCTTCTGGCGCGGTTCCTTGGGCTTGGCCGCCATCAGGCCCCTGTCGCGCTTGCTTTGGGCGCGGCGGTCGGCGGCATTCTTATTGCGGCCTCGGACGGACATGCCGCCCTTGGCTGCGGCGATGTCGTAGAATGCGGCGGACTGGCGAGCGAGCGCGAGAGCGCGGTCTTTCTCGGGGCTGCGTTTGAAGCTCGGGAGTTTGATTTTCATGGGATTGGCCTCCTAGTCTCTCGAATTGTCGATGTTGATATTGATGTTTGCCCGGTATTTGTTCGCGACCGCTTCCATCGAACCGTCAATGAAGCTTCGCGTGAATGCATCCAGCGTTTTCGTCTCAGTGAGTTGCTTTTTCAGCAGCCGCTTGAACTCGGCGCGATTCTCTTCAACGATCTCTTGCACGGCTTCTTTCGCCGTTTCACGAACAGCTGACAGGACAAATGCTTCCAGCACGGTATATTTGTTTTCCCTGTCATAACTGGAGACCTTACCGTTCTCGTCCACTCTCTTCATCAGGACGTAATTAACGACAGAACGAACAAGGTCGTCCTTGTTGCCAAGTGCTGCGACTACTGCGGCCTGAATGACGTTCTTCGCGGATTCCGCGATCAGTTGCTCGTCCACTTCAAGATTGAGCCCGATCAATTTTCCGTTATTGTTCATTGTGTGTGTCCTCCGTTTCGATTTTGAGTTTGTTCTTGTCATCCTCTACAGCCCGCGCGATGATCGTCTGCCCGAACGTTGCGAGTTTGCCCGTATACGATTCGCGGTTGTCGAAGAATAGCGGCGTGACCATTTCCGATTGATTGAAGAAGAATTCCGTAAGCTCCAGCTCTGCCGCCATGCGCTCGCCGGTGGACAGTTGCAGATAGTCCTTGCCGTTCATCTGGATCGAGAAATCCGGTTCGTATTCGTCCGAGGATTTCACGTATTTGAAGAGGCGAATCGACAGTGTCGTAAATAAGGCTTGCACCTTCTCGGCCATCATCTCGGCCTCTTTGGCGCGGTAAGCCTTGATCGCGTCGAGGATGAAGATGGTTTCTTTCAACTCGGCGAGCGTGGCGGCTTCGTCTGTTTTGGCCTTCTCGACATCTGCGGCAAGCTGCTGGCGGCGATCCCATTCTTCGAGCAAATCGACGAGGTATTGGCGATCCTCTTGCAGCTTGCGGACGGCGGCCATCGTCTCGGAAACGTCGATGTATTGGAGGGCGGCAAGCTGGGCCTCGGCCTCTTTCCGCTTCGCCACTATCGCGTCATATTCGGCCTTGAACTCGGCAATCCGTCGCGCCTTGTCCGCCTTGGCCGCCTCAACCGACTCGCCTTGCAATGGCTGACGGCAGACACGGCATGTGTCGGCGATGGGTTCTTTTTGAAGTGTGCCGAACCGCTCTTTCATGTGGTCGCGTTGCTTCAAAAGCTCCGTGACGGAATTTCGCAGTTCGATAATCTTCCGGTTGTTCTCGTCCGCGCTGGACATGCTAGCGACCTTCCAATCGATCATGCCGTCGAAAGTGGCGATGTCTTGCTCGGCGCGCTCTCGGTCAACGGGCGTTCCGCCGTTCAGTAGCGGCAGGCGGTCCACCTGCTCTTGCAGCGTCTTCGTCTTGCTCTGCGCGGCGATATACGCCTTCTCAAGCTTCGTCTTCTTGCCATCCTTGCCGCTGTGGATCTTCGTCAGATCGTCCAGGCTGTGCTTCTTGGTCAACTCGGCAAGCTTGTCCGCTTGCGGGCCGGGCAGATGCTTGAGCACTTCCGACTTCGCGGGCGCCGTCGTATTCCGCAGCACAAGCTCGCGCTGTTTCGACCAATGGAGGCCGAAGAAGTAGGCCGGATAATAACTCGCCATGAATTCGTCTTTGTCGAACAGGCTGGAGACCGCTGCCTCGTATTCCTTGGCCTTCGTCGGCACGTCGTTGAGGCGATAAACGATGTCGCCGCCTTCCAGCCCGCGTTCGAATTTGTACTGGCTGCCGTCGACCTCCAGCAGCAGGGCGGACCGCGTCACGTCTGCCTCGTAGGTGGTCGGCTTGGGGCTCCACTTCTTGCCCGATAGATCGGTGCCGTAGAGCGTCCATACAGGCGCGCCGCCGATGCTGGACTTGCCTGCGCCATTCGGTCCCGATAGGCGCGTGATGTCGCCATAGGTGACGGTGAGCGAGCGGTGCGAAGTGTAGTTTTCGAGGATAAGTTCGATCAAGCGAATGACCTTCGCCATGTTTCCTCCTTCTCCCCACCTGTGCTATGATGGGGTTGTCCATTTTGTTTGGCCGCCTTCTCGGGCGGCTTTCTTTTTTTATAGGGCTGCAAGTTCTTCCTCAAGTCGGGCGATCTCTGCGTCGATCTCTTCTTTTGCCAGCGACATCATTTTTGCGAGAATACTACTTCTAACGGAGCCGCTATCAGCCGAGAAACGAATGGTGGTTCTGCCGCAATAAATATCAGCGGTTTTCGCCTGTTCCAGGTCCGCTTTCATTTCTTTCAGTTTCTCGATCGCCTTCACAATGCCGCGACCCTTCCCGGCCCGTTCCTCCAGGTACTCCAGCGTTTTCATGTCCATCGTCTTCGTTCACCTCCTTTCGTTCCTCTAACTCCATGTCCCGCCGCTGCTTGTAAGCGTCCAGTGGATCGCCTTGCTCGATGCTGCGGTTAAGCATCTACCGCCTCTGTGATGACGCGGTAATACTTGCGGCTGTACGATTCGACGACATCGCCCCGGCGGATGATGAAGCGTTCGGCATCCATGCGGACGATCACGCCGGTGATTAGGATTTTTGCGCCGATCATCTTGCCGCTCCCCTTTCCGGCATCGGGACTTCCACGAGGCCGAGGCTTATTTTGATCTTCCTGTCGACGTGCACCATGAGATGCGGCGGAAGCGTGCCCAGCCGTTTTTCCAGTCTGCGCTTGTCCAGCGTGTGAATTTGCTCCAGCAGGACCGCCGACTCTTTGCTCAGACCGCCGTAGGTGCCGATCGTTTGATGCGTGGGCAAGCCGCGTTTCTTGGCGTCTGTGATTGCGGCGGCGATCACGTTCGGGCTGTAGTAGTTGCCGACATTGTTTTGCAGGATCAGCACCGGCCTGACACCCTGCTGCTCATGCCCGAAGCGTTCGCCCAGGTCGGCCATCCATACGTCACCACGTTTCGGGTTCATGTCATTGCCTCCAATCTAGCGCGGTAACGTTCGCGTTGCTTCTTGGCATGCTCGGCGACTTTGTGATGGCCGGAGCGTTCGGCGTTCTCTTCGATGCGGAGATACATAAGGCAGATTCCCAATAGCGTGTTCACAGGTTGTTCACCTCCCTTCTTGAGTCATCAATGCGGCGGTTAGATTGGCGATGGCCGCTTTGAGGTTGGCGTTTTCTTCGTGCAGGCGGGCATTCTCGGCGAGCAGGCGGCGGCATTCGTTTTCGAGATATTCGTTATTCGTCGGCCGCTTGATGTCGATATATCCGGCCGCCCGCATCAATTCTTCGTGAGGTACGCGAAGCGCTTCGGATAATTGCAGGAGCGTTTCTGGTGTCGGCATGTGCAATCCGGCTTCAAGTCTGGAAATCGTCGCCGTGCTGATACCGGACGCTGCCGCTAAGCCCGCTTGACTCGCATATCCCGCCTTGACACGAATGCGGCGCATCCACTGTCCCAGCGTTCTTAGTTGTCGCTCGTCCAATTCGTTCTCTCCTTCCTAAGCGATGCGACCACGCATCACTTCTTCCAAAAAAAAGAACTTGTCAAACGGACCGAAAGCAGCGATCACGCCAGCGATAAATGTCGACCCAGGCGCATTGTATCGTGGATCGTCGACAGGCAGTTTCGCCCGCCATATCTGCGTTGTTGATACCCCGATTGTAGCGGCAAGTTCCGTGTCGTTCTCGATTCCGTGGTCAATTGCAGCCTTCATGAACTCCTTGACGTTGAGCCGGATCGCGTATCTTTTCATTGTCGAATTCATTGTCGTTATTCCTCCTTTCTTGTAAGTGATTCGTTGGCGTATCACCACGATACAACAAATCGCTCCGACTTCGCAACAGTTTTAATAAATAAAATTGCGTGGACGCAATGAAACTGTTATAATGCACAAGGAATTGAAACTAAGTTGGAAGGGTTGAAAAGTGTGGAATCGAACGAAATTGCTCGCTTTATCACACAACACAGAATAAACAGTGGATATAAAAGCCAGAGAAGACTGGCGGAGAAGGCTGGCGTATCGTCGGCGACTATTTCGAGGATTGAGGCGGGATTGCAGAAGCCGGAGCCGGAGACGCTGCAAATACTAGCGAAGCACTTGCATACTACATCCCTCGTCGAGCTCATGGTCGTATGCGGCTATTGGGGCGAAGAAGAGCTGCTGGAGCCGATACAAATTAAAGAGGACTCCGCGTCATATAGCGCGAAGCCCCCTATACCTATCGAGAATTTGGCCGCTCACACGCTCACGTATAAGGGCCACGTTTTGACGGAGGAAGAGAAACAGCGTCTGATAAAGCTGTTACAGGCCGGCGCGGAGATGCTGGATCGGAAATAAGCGACTCCAGGTATTCGACCGCCCGAGAGGTGTCAACGCCTGTTTTTTGTAGCGAAGATAAATAATCCTCAACATCGATCATGCTGCTGACCACCGCCTTATAAAATTTTGAAAGGACCTAACTAAATATGGTGCGTCCCCAAAGGGGGAGGTGCCGCTTGCCCGAGCACTTGAGGAATGCCAATATGACGCCTGCGGAGTTTGCTCGCCGTATGAAAGTGCAACGCTCAACCGTCTCGCGCTGGATGACTGGAGAGCGGCGTATGGATTACGAGAACACTGTGCTGGCTGCCATGATCCTCGGTTTACATGCCGAAGATATGTATGAATGGCTGTGGTCCTAACGCTCGGTAAAGCGGTGTCGGAGCGGTTCTAACCGCCTCCCCCTTGGGTGATTGTTGCCTAATTAACAACAGTTCGACGAAATTTTGAACCTGTCGCGGTGACCAGGCTGCAAGGTCTTTCTGCGTAGAGAGTGAGGTATAACCAAATATATCATGCTTTCTCCCCGAAAGGAAGATATTTTTACGAACACTCGTTCTTGTTTTTTAATATCGTTCCAAAGAACTGTAATAACAGATTCTATCGCCCATATGGTGCGGAAGTGGTCCTCCCACGCTTTGATGACTTGGAGGTCGCTATGCCGATCCGGCAGCCATTCGATGAACCCTTTGTTGACGAGTGATTGCAACGCTTTATGTAGGTCCTCTGGCGATTTCCCCGTCCTGATTGACAGCTTATTGATAGACGGCACGCGACCGCCCGCTCGAGTATCGTTATAGAGTATTCGTAACAGCTTACGCTCGATGTCGCTCAACATCAACCATGCCACCTCCCGCTCTTTTGATTTAATATATCACAATTTATTCGCCCAATGTGTTGACAACGTCATACATATGGTGTATGATTAGGTCATACAAAAGGACGCGGACACAATAAGGTGTCGGTCGAAAAGGATGATACTTGTGAAGGTTATCGTAAATAGCAAGGTTGAAACGCTTGAGCTGATTGACCGCAACGGCATTAATTGGGCACAAGACCTGATCGGCAACTATGGCGGGTTTACCGACGGGCAGTTCACCCAAAACGATGACGGCGACTACATGTGCGATCAAGACACTTACGACTGGTGGTCTCGCGTACTCGCTGACCAACAAGCCCTACAAGATCGCATTTACGATTTGTCGGAGGAATACGGTGCCGATGTTGTACAAAACGCAATCGGCAATGCCGGAGACTGTGACCTTGAAGACCAAGCGGCAGCCATCAATGCAGCACTGGATGAGGAGTTTGAAATGGGAAACTGATCCCGCCTCTCGCTGGACTCTCAGACGCGGCGGAAATCCTTGGGTGGGACCGCCGACGCGTCCAGACTTACATCAGCAGAGGGGCGTTCCCCGAACCGATCCAGCGCATATCCAGCGGTCCGATCTGGACGCGCAAACAAATCGAAGCATACAGGGACGCTCGCAAATGAGCGTCTTTTTGTTCACGAAAATAAAAATAGCCCGAGAGCCGAAGCCCCCGGGCGTATGTGTTACTTGATCACTCCTGCGCGGTGCAGTACCGATAAAAACCGGTAAAAGTCATAGCTGCCACCGTCCGCATCGATTACCAGCGGGTTGCCGTCCGGTCCCCTCGTGCGCTTAGCGGCTTCGATGGCCGGCCGCGCCCAATCCGGACAAGGCATGCTGCGCATCTTCTCGCTGGCTTCGTAGAGCTTCATCAGCGCGGCATTGTCTTCTTCCAGTTTCGTCACTCGCCGGAGCAGCGCGTCCATGGCATCCCTCTCTGCTTGCGTCATCGGTTGATCCTCCTTCTTGTAGTAGTCAATCAGATACTGCGTCGGCTCATGGCAGCGGTCCTTCTCGCTCTCTATCCAGCCAAACGACGGCGCCGCCTTTTTGCGGATCTCGTAATGCAGGTGCGTGCCCGTCGTATACTTCCCCGTGTTGCCCTGCTTGCCGATCTCCTGCCCCTGCTTGACGTTGTCGCCCACGGCCACGCTGACGCTGTCCAGATGGACGTAGCAATGCAGGCAGCCGTATTTGTCCTTGATCGCCACGACAATGCCCATATTGCCGAATCCGGTCCCGACCCGGCCCTCGCCGGCGTGCATGACTTGTCCGGTTGTGAATGCGGGGATCGAAGCGCGGAACGACTTGACCAAGTCGATGCCGGTATGGAAGTGCGGCAAGCCCGTAACCGGATGGGTGCGCGGACCGAACGGCGACGTGATGCGGTATCCTTCGAACGGGTTCATTCCCCTTCACCCTTCGGCGCTTCCGGCAGGCCCGCAAGGCTCGTCAGATAGCTCGAGACCGTCGCCAGCAGCACGGTCCCGCCAACTACCTGCCAATCCACTTCATAGATCACTGCCGTCGTGCCAATCGTTGCAATGGCTGTTTGCGCTGCCGTCTTGACTGCGCGGATCGTAGCAGCTTTGAACCATTTGATTGTCAATTTGATCACCCTTTCAATAGATTCCAGAGAAGTCCCGCTGCTGAAATAAATATCGCGATGGCCGTAGCCGTCAACCCAATCGCCCATTTTTGGCCGGACCGCATGTCGTCCAACCGTTTAATTGTGTCGTCAATCCGATGATGGGCCGATCTTGCCCGCTGATCTGCTTCCCGGGCCAGGTCATCGGACCTGTCCAGTTTGTCGACCAGTCGATTGACGCTGGTAGTCAACTCCGCATTCGAGCGCATGTTAGCTTCCTGCAATGCTTCCAGACGACCGAGACGACCTTCGATCTTGCTTAATGCCTGTAATTCAGACTGATTCATCCCCAAGCGCATCACCTCCAGATAAATTAAAGAGTTCTGCCGTCTGGAAGAACTCAGTGAAACTAATCTCTTGAAACGTGGTATAATATACTAAAAATTTCTCGGGAGGTTAGTCCAATGAAACAGTTTCGAATGCTCATAATTGGCCTGATCGCTGGCGTTATGCTAACGATTTCAGCTACAGCTTTCGCGGCCGGCGGTATTTCCAAAATCGAAGCGTATTTGCGCGAAGGCTTTACTTTCAAAGTCAACGGCCAAGCGGCTACACTCCAGAATACGCCGATCGTCTATAATGACACGTCGTATATGCCTGTCCGAGAGTTGGCCGGGATGCTTGGTTATGACGTCGGATTTGAAGACAACACCATCACACTCGACGCTAAGATGAGCGACGAAACAATTCAAACTCAAGGAGTTGAAGACATGAGCGAAACGGTCGTCACAGAAGAGTGGTTGTCCCTTCGTCAGATTGCCGAAAGAGGCATAGAGGTCAAAGTCGGCCCTGAGCACAACGTCTTAACGATTCAAAACGGCGATCATTCAATTCGTTTTTTGACCACCGACATCGCCACGGATCATACGACGGATGTCATCCTTCATGATTCAAGCGGCACGGTAACAGTAAGATCGGAGGGCGGTCAAACGTATCTTCGTGTTGACCAACTTCAAGCTAACGGAATCATTGATTAGAAGTTTCCGCCTCCACGGCTATTCACAAAAATCTGTGCGTTTACTGTCGCAACGATTCGCCCCAAGCTATTTGGGGCGATTTCTATTGTATGCCATGCCCCCCGTGTAACCCTGCCTCCACCGTCCTTATCGAGATACGGGATGATGTCGATTTCGCTTTCGTCCGTCCCAAGCCCTGGGACTGTTTGCCCATCCACCTTGACCGTTACGCCTGTAGGAGTTGGCCCGCGAAATATCCCATATTCGATGTCGTGAGTGTGCGGCGGAATGACGATTTGGTGTGTATGGTTCGGTATGTTGACGGTGTGAGTGTGTCCGACCGACCACA
>Ga0182740_1000866_pt1 | contig 24112 bp, 20 predicted proteins | sample eDN5th37CKraftBY_FD_128872 | JGI IMG/M metagenome (GOLD analysis project Ga0182740, IMG submission 128872) | Enriched backyard soil microbial communities from Emeryville, California, USA - eDNA 5th pass 37_C Kraft BY (version 2) (version 2) | ecosystem: Environmental > Terrestrial > Soil >...
CGTCCACGCGCTGGCCTTCGGAGTACAAGCCCGAAGACCTCAGTCCCGCCAGATACCCGGCGATGATGTTGGTGCCCACCGGCGCGGGAATCCAGTCGCGCGCGCTGGGGTCTCCCGCCCATGCCGCCTGCGATACGCCCGCGCACGCCAGCAATAGCGCCGCCCGCCGGCGAGCCCGGCTGCCTGTCCTGCCTGCCATGTCTTCCCCTTGGTGTCATGAAGGCGCGGCCGCCGGTATCTCCCGGCTTGGGCCGCCCGATCATCGATCTAGTAAGCGATGCAAACGGACTTCCGTTCCAGGTACATCTCCAGCACGGCGCGACCATGTTCGCGGCCGATGCCGGATTGCTTGAACCCACCGAAAGGCATGTTGGGATCCAGCATGTTGTGGGTGTTCACCCAAAGCGTGCCCGCCGCGATGCGCGGGATCAGGCTTTGCACGCGGGCGAGATCATTGCTCCAGAGGCTGGCGCCCAAGCCATAGGCGCTATCGTTGGCCAGCCGCACGGCATCGTCCAGAGTGTCGAAAGGCTGCGCCACCACGACGGGGCCGAAGATCTCCTCTCGGGCAATGCGGGCGTCTTGGGGAACATCGGCGAACACCGTGGGCTGCACGAAGTAGCCAGCGTCCCTGCCGCGCTCGCCCCCCGCCAGGATGCGCCCGCCCTCGCCCCGTCCGATGCCGATGTAGTCCATGACGCGCTTCTGATGGCGGGCCGACACCAACGGGCCGACCTGCGTGGCCGGATCGAACCCCGACCCCAGCCTCATGCCGGCGGCCAGGTCGGCCAAGCCCTCAACAACCTTGGGATACAGGCGCTTTTGCACATACAGGCGAGACCCCGCCGTGCACACCTGTCCCTGGTTGAAGAAAATGGCGGCCGCGGCTCCCTGCACGGCGCGGTCGAGGTCGCAATCGTCCAGCACGATCACGGGAGACTTGCCTCCCAGTTCCAGCGACACCCGCTTCATGTCGTCCATCGCGGCGCGCCCGATCAGCTTGCCTACTTCGGTCGAGCCCGTGAACGCAATCTTGTCGACGCCGGGATGTTCGACCAGCGCAGCGCCAGCGCTCTCGCCCCGGCCCGTCACTACGTTGACGACTCCCGGCGGAAAACCCGCCTCCAACACAAGCTCGGCCAGGCGCAGCGCGGTCAACGGCGTTTCCTCGGCGGGCTTGAGCACCACGGTGCAGCCCGCGGCCAGGGCAGGCGCGATCTTCCAGATCGCCATCAGCAGCGGGAAATTCCACGGAATGATTGCAGCCACCACGCCCACGGCCTGCGGCAGCGTATAGGCGCTGTAACGGACGCCGGGCGGAAACGGTATGGACAACGACAGCGTGTCGCCGGTGATCTTGGTGGCCCAGCCCGCCATATACCGCAGCCACTGCGCACCTGACCCGACTTCCAGTCCTTGCGCCACCCCCAACAGCTTGCCGTTGTTCAGGGTTTCCAGGCGGGCCAATTCCGTGCCGTGCTGCTCGACCAGATCGGCCAGCTTCAGCAGAAGGCGTTCACGTCCCGCAGGCAACATGTCGCGCCACGGGCCGGCATCGAATGCACGCCGCGCGGCCTGCACGGCCTGGTCCACCTGCTGCGGGCCTGCGTCGGGCTGGTGGGCGATGACCTCGCCGGTAGCGGGGTCATGGACGGCAATGGGCGCGCCCAGCCCCTCGCGCACCGGCTTGCCATCGATGAACATGGACTCCCGGATGGCGCCCAGTTCAGGGCGGTCCGACCCGGCGTGGCCGGCACTGCTAGCGCTTGCTGAAGACATTCGAAGCTCCAACGAAATGGATGAAGCCAGAATAGCAACGGCATAGGCGGAAGGCTTGTCGGCCCGTGCATGGCGATTTGTCATTCTGCGCACGAAGCCGTGCGGCAACCGTCCCGACCCTAGGCGCACTGTGTCCTGCGAGGCCTTCCCCAAGACGCTTCCAGGCCCCAAAAAAAAGCCCGGCACCGCGCACTGCGCAATGCCGGGCCTGGCGCGGCCGCCCCAAGAGCCGCCGCGCGCGTTGTGCTCGCCCGGATCAGTCCAGCATCAGCACCGTGGCGCCGGTGGTCTTGCGCGCGGCCAATGCGGTCTGCGCTTCGCCGGCTTGCTCCAACGGATAGCGCTGGTCGATGCGGACCTTGATCTTCTTCTTCAGGACCAAATCGAACAGCTCCTCGGAAGCGGCCTGCAGCTTGGCCAGCGTGTTCACGTGCAAGCCCAGCGACGGGCGCGTCACGTACAGGCAGCCCTTCTGGTTCAGTGTCGCCAGGTTGACGCCCGACACCGGGCCGGACGCGTTGCCGAAGCTCACCATCAGGCCGCGCGGCTCGATGCAATCCAGCGAGGTTTCCCAGGTGTCCTTGCCCACGCCGTCGTACACCACCGGCACTTTCTTGCCGCCGGTCAGCTCGAGCACGCGCTCGGCCACGTTTTCGCGCGAGTAGTCGATGGTTTCCCAGGCGCCGTTGGCGCGCGCCAGCTCGGCCTTCTCGGGGCTGGAAACGGTGCCGATTAGCTTCACGCCCAGGGCCTTGGCCCATTGGCACGCAATCAGGCCCACGCCGCCGGCGGCCGCGTGAAAGAGGATGGTTTCGCCGCCTTGCAGACGGTAGGTCTGGCGGAACAGGTATTGCACCGTCAGGCCCTTGAGCATCAGGGCGGCAGCCTCGTCGAAACCGATGCCCTTGGGCACCTTGACGACCTGCGCGGCCGGCACGTTGCGCGCCTTCGCGTAGGCGCCGATCGGGCTCTGGCCGTAGGCGACGCGGTCGCCCTTCTTCAGATGCGTGACGTCCGCGCCCACTGCGGTCACGACGCCGGCAGCCTCGAAGCCCAGGCCGTGCGGGAGCGCGTGGGGATACAAGCCCGTGCGGTAATAGATATCGATGAAGTTCAAGCCGGCGGCGTGCTGCTCGATCGTGACTTCATTGGCGGCGGGCGGAGGAACTTCCACCTCGACCAGCTTCAGGACTTCAGGACCACCGTGCTGCTCGATACGAATTGCCTTGACGAGATTGCTGGCCATGCTGGCCTCCTTTCATTGGAAAAAATGCTAACGGGAGCCTTTTTGCGGCCCCTGAACGAGAAAACCAGATTCAACGCGATGGCCGGGCCTCGCGCTGCCTGGCGGACGACAGCCTGCCGGCCCCGCCCCCCATCAGCACGAACACGCCAGCCAGCACCAACGCAGTCCCCGCCATCTGCCACACCGTGATGGGTTCTTGCAGGAACCACGACGCCAGAAACAGCACCGATACCGGTCCGATCATGCCCAGCAAGGACGCCGTGGGCGCGCCGATCAGCGCCACCGCCCACATCAGCATGAACACCGGCACTACCGTATTCAGCGTGGCGTGGATCACCGAATACCCGTAGACGCCGGCAGGCTGGATCAGCATGCCTGGCGGATGCACAGCAAAGAACTGGATGATGCAGGCCACGCAAGACACCAACATGGCATATGCGACCAGACGCGTCGCGCCGAGCCGCTTGACCAGCTCCCCGGAACAGATCAGGTACACAGAATAGCTTGCGGCCGACCCGAAAACGAACAAAGACCCTAACAGCACCTCGCCGCCGCCAAAGGACAGGTCGTGGGCGAACACCAGCACCACGCCCGCGTAGGACAACACCATGGCCATCCATTGGCGGCGTTCGACCGGCCGCTTGAACCAGAACGCCGACAGCAGCACCACCAGCGAGGGCGACAGGAACAGGATCAGACGCTCCAGGCTGGCGGTGATGTAGCGCAGTCCCAGAAAGTCCAGGAAGCTGGACAGGTAGTAGCCCAACAGGCCCAGCACGCAGACCTGCAGGCGCTCTTTGGACGTCATGACGGGAATCTCGCCGCGCGCCGCGCGGCGCGACTGATACCAGGCCACGGCAGCAAAAAACGGCATAGCAAAAAGCATGCGAAACGCGATCAGGGTGACCGCGTCAATGCCGTAGCGGTACGTGAACTTCACCACAATCGCCTTGGCCGAGAACAGGACCGCCCCCAGGGTCGCCAGGAAGAAGCCGGCCGCGCGGCTGGAAGGACGGAAGGGCGGCGAAAACTTGGCAAGGCGATTCATGCGATGATTTTATGTTCAGTGCAAAAACACCGCACGCCCTGCCTACGCTTTCCGGCCAAATTTCGTCTTACGCATGACCCGACACCGCGCCCTTACTTATATTCATATTGCCGCCGTGCTGTTCGGCCTGACCGGCGTATTCGGCGAGCTGATCCAGGCCAGCGCCGCCGTCATCACTCTAGGCCGGGCCATCTTTGCGGTGCTCGCGCTCGGACTCTTCGCCCGCATGCGCCGCAAGCCGCTGCTGGGCGCCCTCACGCCCGCGCAATTGTTCGTCCTGGTGGTGTCGGGCGCCTTGCTGGCAGGACACTGGGTTACCTTCTTCATCGCCGTGAAAGTCGGCGGCATCGCCATTGCCACGCTGGGTTTCGCCAGCTTTCCCGCCTTCATCACCTTGTTCGAGGGCCTGCTCTTTCGCGAGCGCATCCGCGCGACCGAATGGCTGCTGCTGGGCTTGGTGACCGCGGGTCTCGTGCTGGTGACGCCCGCGTTCAATCTGGCCGACCAAGGCACCATCGGCCTGGCGTGGGGGCTGTTATCGGGCTTGAGCTTCGCCCTCCTGGCCTTGAGCAACCGCCGCTCGGCCTCGGGCATGGACCCGATGCAAGTCGCCTGCTGGCAAAACCTGGTGGTGGCGCTCGTGATGCTGCCCTTCGCCGTCTCCCAATTGCCCGTCCTGCCGGCGCTGGACTGGTTCTGGCTGGCGCTGCTGGGCATCTTCTGCACGGGCTTGTCCCACTACCTGTTCGTGTCCAGCCTGACGCGGTTGAACGCCCGCAGCGCCGGCTTGGTCATCGCGCTGGAACCGGTGTACGCCATTGCCTTTGCCTGGATCCTCTTCAGCCAGCAACCCACACCCCGCATGATGGCGGGCGCCGCCCTGATCGTCGCCGCCATCGTCTGGTCGGGACTGCGCAAGCAAACGCCCAATGCCGCGGCGCCCGAGGTTCCCGCGAAGATACAGCCTTGACAATAACTGACTAGGCAGTAAAATTTGGCGCATGAATGCTGCGCCTCCCCCCTCTACGCCTGAAACCACAGTCCATTACCGCGGTGACGCCCGCTGCATGATGGAGGACAACGCCGGTTTCCTGATCAAGCAGGTCTACAACTCCCTGAACCGCATGCTGGATCAGGAAATGGCCCCCCTGGATCTCACGGCCATGCAATGGCGTCCCATTGCCTTGATCTTCCTGGGCCGCGCCGATACTCCCGCGGAACTGGCCCGCCTCAACGGCATGGACACGGGCGCCATGACGCGCGCGCTGGATCGCCTGGAAGCCAAAGGCCTGCTTCGCCGCAATCGCAGCCAGGACGACCGCCGCGTGGTCAAGATCGAACTAACCGAACTCGGTGAGGCCAAGGCACGCCAGATTCCCGCCAACATTGCTCGATCGCTCAACTGCCATTTGCGCGGCTTCTCCTCCGACGAAGTCGCCCAGCTCATGCACTTCCTGCGCCGGATGATCGCCAACGGCTCGGCTGCGTCTGCGCCCCCCGATCGCTGACGTCCAGCACGCTTACCCCAGATGCCTGGGGTTTTATTTGGCATAATAATTGCCTAGGCAAATACAGATTAATCAATTACTTTCAGCAAACAGTCAGGATGAAACGCCTTCTCACTACCGTATTGGTGCTGGCCCTGAGCGGTTGCGCATTGATGGAGTCCGGCTCCGAGCCCGTCGCCGCACTGGACGAGGCAAGGCTGGGCATTAGCGGCCAGGACACGGCCTGGCCCTCCGCGCAGTGGTGGCAACGCTACGGCGACCCGCAGCTCAATGCCTTGCTGGATGAGGCCCTGGCCAACAATCCATCCATGAGTGCCGCGCAGGCCCGCCTGGCAAAGGCCAACGCCGCCGTTGGCATCGCGCGCGCCCCGCTGCTGCCGCGCGTGGACGCGAACTACACATTGACCCGCGAGCATTTGTCCAAGGACTACATCTATCCCGCCCCCATGGGGGGCTCGGTCGTCAGCGACAACCGGCTGGCCCTGGACTTCAGTTATGAACTGGATTTCTGGGGCAAGAACCGCTCGCGTCTGCAGGCGGCCGTGTCACAGCAGGCGGCCGCAGCAGCCGACGCGCAAGCGGCACGCAATCTGCTGGCCGGAGCCACCGTCCGCGCCTACCTGAACCTGCAAAACGCTTTTGCCCAGCGCGACGTGCTCAACCGCGTGCTGGACCAGCGCGCCGAAGTGTTGTCACTGACCCAGGGCCGTTACAAGGCCGGGCTGGACACCCAGGTGGAAGTCAAACAGGCGGAATCCTCGCTGGCCGCCGGCAAGGTGGAACTGACGCAGACCGACACCACCCTGGCGCAATTGCGCAATCAGGTCGCCGCCCTGGCTGGCGCCGGCCCGCAACGCGGACAGTCCTTGCAACCGGTAGCGTTGACGGCGCCCGCCGGTGGCGTGCCGGCCAGCGTGCCGCTGGACTTGCTTGGACACCGGCCCGATGTCACCGCCGCAAAATGGCGGGCGGAAGCCGCGCGCCATGCCATCGACAGCGCCAAGGCCGAGTTTTATCCCAATGTGAACCTGGCGGCATTCGTCGGTTTCCAGGCCATGGGCACCGGCAACCTGCTGGGCGCGGATGCCCGCATGGCCGGCTTCGGGCCGGCGGTCACGCTGCCCATCTTCCATGGCGGCGAACTGAATGCGAATCTGGCCGGCCGCCGCGCCGACGCCGACCTCGCGGTATCGGACTACAACCAGACCGTGCTGGACGCCGTGCATCAGGTCGCCGACGCTCTCGACGGATTGCGCCTGCTGGACCAGGAAAAGGCCCAGCAGCGCCAGGCCCGCGAAGCCATCGATGCCGCCTACGACCTCGCGGTCAAGCGCTACAAGGCCGGCATGGGCAACTACATCTCGGTGCTCATCGCGCAAACCGGCGTACTGACCCAGGCGCGGCTGGATACCGATCTGCGCATCCGCGCCTATCAGCTGGACGCCAGCCTCGCCAATGCGTTGGGCGGCGGCTACGCCCCCCCGGCCGAGTCCGCCCCCGCCACGAACCCCACCCATTGAACGCTCCCCGGATTCAGACGTCATGACCGCAGCCACTCCCGCCGCCAACCCCGCCCGCAAACGCCTGCTGCTGCTGGCGACCGGGGCCTTCATCCTCATCGCGATCGCATATGGCATCTGGTGGGCGCTATTCGGCGCTCACTTCGAAAGCACCGATGACGCCTACGTACATGGCAACCTGGTGCAGATCACGCCGCAGGTGCCCGGCACGGTCGTGGCGATCGAGGCCGATGACACGGAAACCGTCGCCGCCGGCCAGCCGCTGGTGCGCCTGGATCCGGCCGACACCGACGTGGCCCTGCAGCAAGCCCAGGCCAAGCTCGCGCAAACGGTGCGCCAGGTCCGCACCATCTATGTCCAGAACGATGCCCTGGCCGCCGACGTAGATCTGCGCAACGCAGACATCCTGCGCGCCCAGGCCGAACTGACCCGCGCGCAAAGTGACGTAAATCGCCGCCAGCAACTGGCCAAGTCCGGCGGCGTCAGCGGTGAAGAAATCCTGCATGCCGAAGCCGCGCTGAAATCCGCCCAGTCAGGCCTGGCGCAGGCTCGCGCCGCGCTGGCCGCCTCGCGTGCCAAACTGGCCACCAATCAGGCGTTGACCCAAGGCACGACCGTCGCCGACCACCCCGACGTGCGCGAGGCCGCGGCCGGCCTGCGCAACGCCTGGCTGGCGCAATCGCGCACCGTGCTGCCCGCCCCAGTGGGCGGCGTGGTAGCCCGGCGCAGCGTGCAAGTCGGCCAGCGTGTTTCGCCCGGCTCGGCCCTGATGACGGTCGTGCCGCTGGACCAGGTATGGGTCGAGGCCAACTTCAAGGAAGGCCAGCTGCGCAAAATGCGCATCGGCCAGCCGGCCAAGATGGTTGCCGACCTGTACGGCAGCTCGGTCACCTACCACGGCACCATTGCCGGGCTGGATGCCGGCACCGGCAGCGCCTTTGCCCTGCTGCCCGCCCAAAACGCCACCGGCAACTGGATCAAGGTCGTGCAGCGCGTTCCGGTGCGCATCGCGCTCGATCCCGAGGACCTGAAGAAACATCCCCTGCGGGTAGGCCTGTCGATGGACGTGGAAGTAGACGTGGGCAAGCAGGAAGGCGAGCCGCTGACGCAGGCCGAACGCAAGGAGCCGGCGTGGTCGACGCGAGCATTCGAACCCGCCCACGATGAAGTCGACACCATGATCAGCAAGATCATCGAGGCCAACCTCGCATCATGAGCGCCGCCCAGCAGCCCGCTGCCCCGGCGGCATCTCCGCCGGGCACCTATCCGCCGCTAGAGGGCGCGACCCGCATCATCGGGTCGATCGCCCTGTCCACGGCGGTGTTCATGAACGTGCTGGACACGTCGATCGCGAACGTGTCCATCCCCACCATCTCGGGTGACCTGGGTGTCAGCACCAGCCAGGGCACCTGGGTCATCACCTCCTTCGCCGTCGCCAACGCAATCACCGTGCCGCTCACGGGTTGGCTCACGCAACGCTTCGGCCAGGTGCGGCTGTTCCTGGCGTCCACGCTGCTGTTCGTGCTGGCGTCATGGCTGTGCGGCTTTGCGCCGTCGCTGGAGGCCTTGATCGCCTTCCGCGTGCTGCAAGGCGCGGTCGCCGGCCCCATGATTCCCCTGTCGCAGGCACTGATGCTGGCGAGCTTCCCCAAGTCCAAGGCGGGCATGGCGCTGGCGGTATGGTCCATGACCACGCTGGTCGCCCCGGTCGCGGGGCCCTTGCTGGGCGGGTGGATTTCCGACAACTACACCTGGCCCTGGATCTTCTACATCAACGTGCCGGTGGGCCTGCTGGCCGCCTGGATCAGCTGGCGCATCTATGGCGAGCGGGAATCCGTCACGCGCAAGCTGCCGATCGACAAGATCGGCCTGGCGTTGCTGGTCGTGTGGGTAGGCGCCCTGCAAATCATGCTGGACAAAGGCAAGGAGCTGGACTGGTTCGCCAGCCCCACCATCATCGTGCTGGCTGCTACCGCCTTCGTCGCCTTCGTCTTTTTCCTGATCTGGGAACTGACCGATGCCCATCCCGTTGTGGATCTGCGCCTCTTCAAGATCCGCAATTTCACGGTCGGCGCGCTGACGCTGGCGGTGGCCTACGGCGTCTTCTTCGGCAACGTGGTGCTCCTGCCGTTGTGGCTGCAGAGCAATATGGGCTATACGGCGACCTACGCCGGTTTGGTCACCGCCCCGGTGGGTCTCCTGGCGATCCTGCTGACACCCATCGTCGGCAAGATGCTTGCCACGCGCGACCCGCGCCAGATCGCGACCGTGGCGTTCCTGATCTTCGCGCTGGTGTGTTTCATGCGTTCGGGGTTCAACACCCAGACCGATGTCCGCACGCTCATGGTGCCGACCATCATCCAGGGCGCGGCCATGGCGACGTTCTTCGTGCCGCTCACCTCGATCACGCTGTCCGGCATCGAGCCATGGCGCATTCCTGCCGCCTCGGGTCTGTCGAATTTCCTGCGCCTCACGGCCGGCGCGTTCGGCACGTCCATCGCCACAACGCTGTGGGAAAACCGCGCAACCATGCACCACTCGCAACTGACCGAAGTGGCCAAGCCCGGCCAGCAGGCGTTCGACCGGACCATGGACGCGCTGCAGAACGGGTTGGGCATGACGCATCAGCAAGCCCTGACGATGGTAGACGGCCTGATCAATACGCAAGCCTTCACCATGTCGGCGGTGGACGTGTTCTATGCGTCGGCCATCATCTTCCTGGCCCTGACCGGCCTGGTCTGGTTCGCGCGCCCCCGGTCCGCCAAGGCGGGCGGCGGCGGCGCGGCCGAAGCGGCGGCCGGCGCCCACTGACGCGCGGCGTGGCCGGCCCCGGGCGTTACTGTCCCGGGCCGGCCACGCAAAGTCTTATTCTTTCAGCAGGACCTGCCAATCGGCGCGCTCGATGATGTCGGCCGACAAGGCACTGATGGGAGACAGGTTGAACACCGAGATGCCGCGCGCACGCCATTGCGCGGCCGCGAAGCGGAACGACGGCTCGATCAGCTGCGAAAATTTGCGCGCCAGCCTGCTGGGTTGCGGAATCTGCCCTTCATCGTAGAAGCGCACCCCGTTCTGCAACGTCAGGTCCAGTCCGTGCGCATAGATTTTGCGGGCGCCGCTGGACACCAGTACCTGCAAGGCGGCATAGGCCACCGTATCCGCGTCGAACACGCCCAGCCCGGCATTGAAGCTGAACCCCATCCCGCGCTTCGCATCCAGCAATTGCACATCGGGAGAGGCCGCCGCCATTCGCTGTAGCACGGCCGGTGCGGAGATGCGTCGGTACGCGGGTTCGGATATCAGTTCAATGATGCAGATGCGGCAGCGGATCGACTCCTGCGGCAGCCCCTGCATGATATAGCGTAAGACTTCGGGGAGGACATACAGGGTCAGGTCGCGCGACACGATCTCGCGCACCAGGTCGATACGCTCCCGGGCGAAGTTCTGGTCGATGATGCAGTAGTACTTGAACGGCAGGTCGAACTTGCGCGCCAGCATGATGGCGCCGTTCACGCCCATCGCCGCACGGATGTCCAGCCGGTCATAGGGGATCCGCGTGACGGACGGACCACTCAGGATCAGGTGCACTTCCTGGTCGGCGGGATCGTAGCCGCGAGCCAGCGGGGTAACGGGCTGCGACCTGCCAAAGGCGCGAAAGCCGCAGATGGCGCCCCCCCGATCCCGCCAGATCCTGACGAAAGGCCACAAGTGCTGGTTATGCCTCTGCTTGCGCGACCGCAGCACGCGGAACAGCTTGCGTACGAAACGGTCGGCGCGCCCGCCGCCCACATGGGCGGCGGATGAGGAAAAGACAGATTCGTCCATTGACTAGCCTGAGGGCCTTGCCGGCCGGTCCTCAGCCGGCGGCGATCAGCGTGGCGATCGCGCTGCCGACCTCGGCGGTGGAGGCCGTACCCTTCATGTCGCGCGTGCGCGGGCCTTCCGCCAGGACGGTCTCGATAGCCTTGACGACCGCGGCCGAAGCGTCCGGATAACCCAGGAAATCCAGCATCAACGCACCGCTCCAGATCTGTCCGATCGGGTTGGCGATGCCCTTGCCGTAGATGTCCGGCGCCGAACCATGCACCGGTTCGAACAGCGACGGGAACTTGCGTTCCGGATTCAGGTTGGCCGAAGGCGCGATGCCGATGGTGCCCGTGCAAGCCGGCCCCAGGTCCGACAGGATGTCGCCAAACAGGTTGGAGGCCACCACCACGTCGAACCAGTCGGGATGCTGCACGAAGTGCGCGCACAGGATGTCGATGTGGTACTTGTCCCAACGCACATCGGGGTAGTTTCCTGCCATCTCGGCCACGCGCTCGTCCCACCACGGCATCGAAATGGAAATGCCGTTGGATTTGGTGGCTGCGGTCAAATGCTTGCCGCGCTTCTGCGCCAGTTCAAAGGCGAACTTCAGGACGCGATCGGCGCCAATGCGCGTAAACACACTTTCCTGGATGACCACTTCGCGCTCGGTGCCCGCGAACAGGCGGCCGCCGCTGTTGGAGTATTCGCCTTCCGTGTTCTCGCGAACGATGAAGAAATCGATCTCGCCGGGCTGGCGGTCTTTGAGCGGCGAAGGCACGCCGGGCATCAGGCGGACCGGACGCAGGTTGATGTACTGGTCGAACTCGCGGCGGAACTTGAAAAGCGATCCCCACAGCGCTTCGTGGTCAGGCACCGTGGCGGGCCAGCCGATGGAGCCGAAGAAAATCGCTTCGTGCTGGCCGATCTGCGCTTGCCAGTCGTCCGGCATCATCTTGCCGTGCTTGGCGTAATAGTCGCAGCTCCAGTCGAAATGGTCCCACTGAAAATCGATGCCGAATCGCGTTGCGACCGCGTCCAGCACCTTCAAACCCTCGGGCACGACTTCCTTGCCAATGCCGTCTCCAGGAATCACCGCAATCTTGTGTTTCTTTGCCACCACGTCTTCCTTTGTTTTCCTTGGGTGCATCGCGCGCGACCCCGGAAATCAACGGCCACGCGCAGCCCCTTATCATTGCACGAGAATGTTACTCGATACCATCCCTGGCGAAGCGCGCCCAGGGTTTCAACGGCGGCCTTTCGAGCCCAGCAACGAGCCCAGGATGCCTCGGGTCAGCTCACGTGCTATCGAGCGAGCCGTGCTCTTGGCCATGGTCTGCACGACACCGTCGCGCTTGCCACCGCGCGGGCCGGTGGACCCGAACAGGACTTCATTCAGGCTGTCCATGAGGCCGCCCCCAGATTCCTCCTGGGTGCCCCTGCCTTCAGGCTGCGCGGAGCCGCTCTTCGCGTTGCCTGCCGGCTCCGCCGGCTTGGCCGCGCGCCCAGCCAGGACTTCATAGGCGGATTCCCGGTCAATGGCCTTTTCATATTTCGATGCCAGCGGACTCCCCTGGCGCAAGCTCTGCCGTTCGGCGTCCGTCGCCGGGCCGATCCGGCTTGCCGGCGGCACGATAAAGGCGCGCTCGGTGGGCATTGGCCGTCCCTTCGGATCCAGCAGGGATACCAGCGCCTCGCCCACGCCCAGCTCGGTAATGGCCGCCTCGATGTCCAGCCCGGGATTGGGACGCATCGTCTGGGCTGCCGTTTTCACGGCTTTCTGGTCGCGCGGCGTAAACGCCCGCAGGGCATGCTGGACGCGGTTACCCAATTGCCCGAGCACGGTGTCGGGAATATCCAGCGGATTCTGAGTCACGAAATAGACGCCCACGCCTTTGGACCGGACCAGGCGCACGACCTGCTCGATCTTGTTCAGCAGCGCCGGCGGCGCGTCGTTGAACAGCAAATGAGCTTCATCGAGGAAAAACACCAGCTTGGGCTGCTCCATGTCGCCCACTTCAGGCAATTTCTCGTACAGGTCGGCCAGCAGCCACAGCAGGAAAATGGCGTACAGGCGGGGGGCTTGCATCAGCTTGTCGGCGGCCAGAACGTTGACGATGCCACGGCCCTGCGCATCGGTGCGCATCAGGTCGCCCACGTCCAGCATGGGCTCGCCGAAGAACTTCTCGGCCCCCTGCGATTCCAGGGCCAGCAACCCGCGCTGGATCGCGCCCACGCTGGCGGATGAAACATTCCCATAGCGGGTCTTGAGTTCCGCGGCGCGATCCGCCACGTTCTGCAACATTGCCCGCAAATCTTTCAGGTCCAGCAGCAACTGGCCTTCGTCGTCCGCCACCTTGAAGACCAGCGTCAGCACCCCTTCCTGCGTGTCGTTCAATTCCAGGATGCGGGACAGCAGCAGCGGCCCCATGTCCGAAACGGTGGCGCGGACCGGCAGGCCCTGCTCGCCGAACACGTCCCACAGCGTCACGGGGCTGGCCGCCCATGCGGGCTCGCTGAGGCCCAGGTTCTTCAGGCGCTCCAGCAGCTTGGGAGTGGCCGCGCCGGCCTGGGAAATGCCGGTCAGGTCACCCTTGACGTCGGCCATGAACACAGGCGTGCCGATGCGGGAGAAGGACTCGGCCAGGACTTGCAGGGTGACGGTCTTGCCGGTGCCCGTGGCCCCGGTGATGCAGCCATGGCGATTGGCCAGGGCGGGCAGCAGCGCCAACTCGGTCTGTGCATTTTTGGCGATGACAATGGGGTTGGGCATGTGCAGCTCTCCGAACCAGGAATCAGATGGATGCCCAAGTGTAGAGCCTGCCGCACCGCTTGTGCGCGTGGCAATAAGGACACATGCGGTCCGCCCCCGGGCGCGCCGGGCGCCGGCACGGTAAAATGCCATCTTTGCACACTATTTACCCTGGGAAGCCATGGCCGGACACAGCAAATGGGCCAATATTCAGCACCGTAAAGGGCGCCAAGACGCCAAGCGCGGAAAGCTCTGGACCAAGATCATTCGTGAAATCACCGTGGCGGCGCGTGCCGGCGGCCCTGACCCGGACAGCAACCCGCGCCTGCGCATGGCCTGGGACAAGGCCACCGACGCCAACATGCCCAAGGACAACATCCAGCGCGCCATCCAGCGCGGCGCGGGCGGCGCGGACGGCGAAGCCTACGAAGAAGTCCGCTACGAAGGCTATGGCATCGGCGGCGCAGCCGTGATCGTCGACTGCATGACCGACAATCGCACCCGAACGGTCGCCGAAGTGCGCCATGCTTTCGCCAAGAACGGCGGCAACCTGGGCCAGGAAGGCTCTGTCGCCTTCATGTTCAAACACTGCGGCCAATTCGTGTTTGCGCCCGGCACGTCGGAAGACAAGGTCATGGAAACGGCCCTTGAGGCCGGCGCCGAAGACGTTACAACCGACGAGGAAGGCGTGATCGAAGTGGTCTGCGCGCCGGCCGACTACGCCGCCGTGCGCAGCGCCTTCGACGCCGCCGGCCTGAAGGCCGAGGTGGACGGCATCGTCATGAAGGCCCTGAACGAGACCGAACTCGCTGGCGAAGACGCGATCAAGATGCAAAAACTGCTCGACGCCCTGGAAGGCCTGGACGACGTGCAGGAAGTCTATACCACCGTCGTTTTCGACGAAGCGCAGTAATCCCTTTACCCCCGGCGACGCGAAGGCCCCGCCTTCTCGGCGCCACGCTGTCACCGGATCCGGGCCCGCCCGGCTTCCTTGGCCTACTCCCACGGGCTGGCGCCTTGCGGCGCTCGACTGGCAACCTTAAGAACCACGCAACATGAAACTCCTGGTAATTGGCTCTGGCGGCCGTGAACATGCCCTCGCCTGGCGTCTGGCCCGCTCCCCGCGCGTCCACAAGGTGTACGTTGCCCCCGGCAACGGCGGCACGCAACGGGCCGAACAGATCGAGAACATTCCGTTCACCAATGCCGAGGAATTGGCCGATTTCGTGCAACGCGAAGGAGTCGCCCTGACCGTCGTCGGCCCCGAGGCCCCGCTGGCCGCCGGCGTCGTGGATGTATTCCGCGCCCGTGGCCTGAAGATCTTCGGGCCGACCAAGGCCGCCGCCCAACTGGAAAGCTCGAAAGACTACGCCAAGGCCTTCATGGTCCGGCACAACATCCCGACCGCCCGCTACGAAACCTTTACCGACCCGGCCAAGGCGCACGCCTACATCGACCAGGAAGGCGCGCCCATCGTGATCAAGGCCGACGGTCTGGCTGCCGGCAAGGGCGTTGTGGTCGCCGCCACGCTGGAGGAAGCACATGCCGCCGTGGACGCCATGCTGGGTGACGGTTCCATGGGCGCAGCAGGCGCGCGCGTCGTCATCGAAGAATGCCTGGTGGGCGAAGAAGCCAGCTTCATCGTCATGTGCGATGGCCGCAACGTCCTCGCCCTGGCCACCAGCCAGGACCACAAACGCTTGCAGGACGGCGACCAGGGTCCCAACACGGGCGGCATGGGCGCCTATTCGCCCGCCCCCATCGTCACTCCGGAACTGCACCACCGCATCATGCGCGAAATCATCCTGCCGACCGTGCAGGGCATGACGCGTGACGGCATCCCGTATACGGGTTTCCTGTACGCAGGCCTCATGATCGCGCCGGGTGACGACCCCGATCGCGAAATCAAGACCCTGGAGTTCAATTGCCGCATGGGCGACCCGGAAACCCAGCCCATCATGATGCGCGTCAAGAGCGATCTGCTGGACGCCCTGGAGCATGCCGTGGACGGCACGCTCGACCAGGCCGACATCATCTGGGACCGCCGCACCGCGCTGGGCGCCGTGCTGGCCGCGCACAACTACCCCAACACGCCGCGCACCGGCGACGTCATCCGCGGCCTGCCCGCCGACGCCGAGGACTGCATGGTGTTCCACGCCGCCACCAAGCTGGATGGCGAGGAAATCAAGACCACCGGCGGCCGCGTGCTGTGCGTCACGGCACTCGGCGACTCCGTCAAGATGGCCCGCGACCGCGTCTACGAAGCGATCGACGGCATCCATTTCGACGGCCGTCAGTACCGCAGCGACATCGGCTGGCGCGCGCTCAAGCCGTCCCAGCAGAAGTCCAAGCCCAACGTCTAGCTGGATCCGTAGATGAACGCCTTGCCCGTCTCTTCCGTCCGAGACTACCTCACCGGCTTGCAGGCCCGTATCGTCGGCGCCCTGGAAGCCGCTGAAGGCGCGGCTTTCCGCAGCGACGAATGGGTGCGGCCCGAAGGCGGCGGCGGACTATCGCGCCTGCTGGAAGGCGGCTCGTTGTTCGAACGGGCCGGCGTGCTGTTCAGCCACGTCCAGGGCACCAGGCTGCCCCCCTCGGCCAGCGCGCACCGCCCCGAACTGGCAGGCCGTTCATGGGAAGCCATGGGCGTGTCCATGGTGCTGCACCCACGCAATCCCTATGTGCCCACCACGCACATGAACGTGCGCATGTTCCTGGCGGCCGCCCGCCCCGGGCACGACGAGGCTGACGTCTTCTGGTTCGGCGGTGGCATCGACCTGACGCCTTACTATCCGTTCGAGGAAGACGCCCGCCATTTCCACGTCACCTGCCGGGACGCGCTGGCTGCTCACGGCGCCGATTATTACCCGCGCTACAAACGCTGGTGCGACGAGTATTTCTTCCTGAAGCACCGCAATGAAACGCGCGGCGTCGGCGGCATCTTCTACGACGACCTGAACGCTCCCGGGTTCGACGCCTCGTTCGCCCTGACCCGCTCCGTGGGAGACGCCTTCCTCCCGGCCTACATGCCGATCGTGGAACGCCGCCGCGGCCAGAACTACGGCGAACGCGAACGCGACTTCCAGGCCTACCGCCGGGGCCGTTACGTGGAATTCAACCTGGTCTTCGACCGCGGCACGCTGTTCGGCCTGCAGTCCGGCGGCCGCACCGAATCGATCCTGCTGTCCATGCCGCCCCTGGCGCAGTGGCGCTACGACTGGCAACCCGAGGCGGGCACACCCGAAGCGGAATTGGCTGCCTACCTGAAACCGCGGGATTGGGTTTGAAACGCATCGGCCTCCTGGGCGGCAGTTTCGACCCCGTCCACCTCGCGCATATCGCATTGGCGCAGAATGCCTTGCAGTCCCTTGGCCTGGCCGAGGTGCAACTCATCCCCGCAGCCAATCCCTGGCAACGCGCGGCGCTGCATGCCACGGCCGAACAACGCCGTGACATGCTGCAGCTGGCCATTGCCGGCCATGCGGGCCTGGTGGTCAATCCCATCGAAATCGAACGTGGCGGCGCAACCTACACCATCGACACGCTTCGCGCCCTGCCTCAGGACGCTCGCTATGTCTGGCTGCTGGGCACCGACCAACTCGCAAATTTCTGCACCTGGCGCAACTGGCAGGACATCGCGAGCCTGGTGGATCTGGCCGTCGCCACCCGCCCGGGCACCGAACTCAGCGCTCCGCCTGCGCTGGCCGCACATCTGCTCAGCCAGGGGCGCAAGCTCCAGGAACTGCCTTTTACCCCCATGCCGGTATCGGCCTCGGAGATCCGCCGACGCCTTGCGCAAGGTGAATCCACCGACGGCATGCTTGCCGCACCAGTCGCCGCCTATATTGCGGCGCACCATCTTTACCGATAAACCCACACCCGCCGGGCACTGAAAACGCCACCGGACCAGCATTCGCTTTCCGCGCGCGGGTTATATTTGCTGCTATGGATATACAAAAACTCCAACGCGCCGTCATCGACGCCCTCGAAGACGTCAAGGCGCAAGACATCAAGGTCTTCAACACCACGCATCTGACCAGCCTGTTCGATCGCGTCGTGATTGCAAGCGCCACCTCCAACCGCCAAACTCGCGCCCTCGCTTCCAGCGTGGCGGACCGCGGCCGCGCGCTCGATCTCTCCGGAATCACCATCGAAGGTGAAGACACGGGCGAATGGGTCGTCGTCGACCTCGGCGACGTGGTCGTGCACATCATGCAGCCTGCAATCCGTCAGTACTACAACCTGGAAGAAATCTGGGGCGGCAAGCCGGTACGCGTAAAGCTCCTGCCCGAGTCCACCCGCGCAGTGCCGGTTGCCACCGACGGCGCTCACGACGGCGAATACTGAGTCCGCCGTGAAGCTGATAGTCGTGGCCGTGGGGACGCGGATGCCAGACTGGGTGCAAACCGCCTGGGACGACTACGCCAAACGCCTGCCGGCCGACTGCGCGCTGGAACTCCGCGAAATCAAGCCTGAGCCGCGCACCACCGGCAAAACGCCCGCTCAGATGATGGCGGCGGAAGCCAAACGGATCGAAGCCGCACTGCCCGCCGGCGCCTTGCGCCTGGCGCTGGATGAACGCGGACGAGACCTCACCACCATGGCGTTGTCGCAAAGGCTGGAGCAATGGCGCGCCGGCGGCCAGGACGTCGCGTTTCTCGTCGGCGGTCCGGACGGGCTGGACGCCGGCCTGAAGGCCTCTTGCGCCGGACAGTTGCGCCTGTCCTCGCTGACGCTGCCCCACCCCATGGTGCGCGTGGTGCTGGCCGAGCAGCTCTACCGAGCCTGGGCCATCATGACCAACCATCCCTATCACCGCGCCTGACCGCTGGCCGGGCCGGCGCCTACCTCGCTGACGCATGACCGACTCCGTAACCCCCACGCGCCTCTACCTTGCATCCGCCAGCCCCCGGCGGCGCGAACTGCTGACACAGATCGGCGTGGCACACGAAGTCCTGCTCGTGCCTGCTCCTCCGGGCGAGGACGAACCCCAGCATCCCGGTGAAAGCGGCGCCGACTACGTCCGGCGCACCGCAAGAGACAAGGCGCTGCGGGGCCGCGATTGGATGCGCAGCCAGCATCTGTCTCAGTTGCCGCTCCTGGCCGCCGACACGACGGTCATCCTGGCGGGCAAGGTACTCGGCAAACCCGTCGACCGCGACGACGCGATCCGCATCCTGCGTGCCCTGTCGGGCTCGGCGCACGAAGTACACACCGCCGTCGCCGTCTGCTCGGGAGACCAATTGCAGGAAGCCGTCTCCGTCACCGAAGTCCGCATGCGGGAGCTGACGGACGCGGAAATCAGCCGTTATTGCGACAGCGGCGAGCCCTTTGGCAAAGCGGGCGCCTACGGCATCCAGGGCCTGGCCGGCACGTTCATTTCCCATATCGCCGGCAGCTATACCGGTGTCATGGGTCTGCCCTTGTTCGAAACGGCAAACCTGTTGCGCGCGGCAGGCATCCAGATTCCCTGATAGACGCGGCACTCGTCCCGAAAAAAAGCCCCCGAGACCTTGCAGTCCGGGGGATTTTTCATCGCAATCCAGTCTTTCTTCAAGCGCCCTTCAACCGTGCTGCACCGGCCGGCCCAGCGTCACCACGCCCGCGGAGGGCGTCTCCTGGACCGGGACGAAAGCCGGCACGGGCTGGACGTCGCCCTCAAGGGCTGCATGCAACTGCTCCTGATCCAGCTCCCCTTCCCAACGCGCGACGACCACGGCAGCGGTGGCATTGCCGACCAGATTGGTCAGCGCGCGGCATTCGGACATGAAGCGGTCCACGCCAAGAATCAGCGCCATGCCAGCGACCGGCACGGAAGGCACGACTGACAGCGTGGCAGCCAAGGTGATGAAGCCCGCGCCAGTGACACCCGCCGCGCCTTTGGAACTCAGCATCGCAACCAGCAGCAGCAGGATCTGATCGCCCAGCGACAGAGGAATGTCGCAAGCCTGGGCAATAAACAGCGCCGCCATCGTCATGTAGATATTGGTGCCATCCAGGTTGAACGAATAACCGGTAGGCACCACCAGGCCCACTACCGACTTCGAACATCCGGCGCGCTCCATCTTCTGCATCAGCGTGGGCAGCGCGGCCTCGGAAGAACTGGTACCAAGCACCAGCAGCAGTTCTTCGCGGATGTAGCGCACCAGCTTGAGGATCGAGAAACCGTTGTAGCGGGCCACCAGGCCAAGCACCACGACCACGAACAGCACCGACGTCGCGTAGAAGGTGCCAACCAGCATCGCCAGATTGATGACGGATTTGATGCCGTACTTGCCAATGGTAAAGGCCATCGCACCAAAGGCCCCGATGGGCGCGGCCTTCATCAAGATGGCGACCAGCTTGAAAACCGGCTGGGCCAGGGCAGTCATGAAGTTCAGTATCGGCTTGCCGCGCTCCCCCACCATGGCCAGCGAGATTCCAAACAACACGGCCACAAACAGGACCTGGAGAATATCGCCGCCCACGAATGGGCTGAAGATCGTGGTCGGGATCACGTTCATCAGGAAGCCGGTGATGGTTGAATCATGCGCTTTGGCCACGTAACCCGACACCGCCTTCTCATCCAGCGTTTTGGGGTCGATGTGCATGCCGGCGCCCGGCTGGACGATATGGCTGACGATCATTCCCACAATGAGCGCGAGCGTTGAGAACACCAGGAAATACAGCATGGCCTTGCCCGCCACGCGACCGACCTTTTTCAGGTCGCTCATCGCGGCGATGCCAGTGGCCACGGTCAGGAAAATCACCGGGGCGATGATCATCTTCACCAGCTTGATGAAGGCATCTCCCAGCGGTTGCATCTGCTGGCCGAGCTCCGGCTTGAATGCACCCAGCAGCACCCCCACCAAGATGGCGAAAATCACCTGCACATAGAGGATTTGATAGAACTTGAGCTTGCGCGCGGGCGCGACTTGATCCACGTCGATCATTGGGATTTGTCCCCACCAAAGCCCCTTGCTCCGGGCGGTTGTGCACGGGCGACGGGGCGTTATCTGTTTTCTGGCCTGCGGGTGTCACCACAAGCCGATTTCATCTCTGCGAAATCGCGAGACTTGGGCTGGGTATTGCAAGACTCGTGCCAACCGCCCTGGCGTGGCCTGACTTGCGCAAGTCATTGATTGAAAACGGTTATCCCCATCGCCACGGAAATTCAACCGCTCTTTTCAGGCGAAATTCCACACACAAGCAAGGTAAAATGTGCGAAAAACCGCACAATCCATGCCTACCCGCCCTTCCTCCGCCGCCTCGGCGCCCAATCCGGACTCCGAAAATCGGCCTGCCCGCACGCACCCAGCTTCCGCATGGTCGTGGCCCTGGCGGGCCGCCGCCATGCTCTTGGGCACAGGCATCGTCTTTGGCGTGCTGCATATCGCCACGCTCTGGGCTCGCGACGGCGCGCTGCAAAATGCATCGGCGCAGGCGCGGGGCGCCGCGCAGATCAATGCCGCGCTCCTGCGCAACAATCTCGACAAGTTCCGGGCGTTGCCATTCGTCCTCACCCGGGACGTCGATGTGCGTGCCGCCTTGCAGCAAAGCTCGCCCGCGCAGATCGAATCCCTGGACGAAAAACTCGATACGCTCAGCCGCGGCGTGGGCGCGTCCGCTATCTACGTCCTGGACAAGAAGGGCCTCGCCATTGCTGCCAGCAACTGGCGCGAACCAGCCACCTTCGTTGGCGTGGATTATCAATTTCGGCCCTACTTCCAGGGCGCGGTCTCCAGGGGTTCGGCAGAGCATTTCGCCCTGGGCACGATCAGCCATGAAGCCGGGCTGTATCTTTCCAGGCGGGTGGACGGCGCCAATGGCGCCATGCTGGGCGTGGTCGTACTGAAAGTGGACTTCCGCGACCTGGAAGCCGATTGGCGCCAGTCCAATGCCCCCATTTTCGTCACCGACGAACATGGTGTGGTGTTGCTGGGCAGCATCTCCGACTGGCGCTTCGACGTGCTGGCGCCGCTGGCCCCGCCCCTGGCGCGCACGTTGCGCACCAGCCTGCAGTTCGGCGATGCCCTGTTCCAACCCTTGCCGCTCAAACCGCCGCTGCACCCGGTCAGCAACGGCCAGCTCGTCCGCACGGAGTCCACCCTGCCGCAGATCCCCGCCGGCGCTCCGCTACTGCACACGACCCTGCCTATCGTGGAATCGCCCGGCTGGACTTTGCACCTGTTGTCGCCGGTGCAGGCGGCCATCAACCAAGCGACCGCCAACGCGCAGCTCGGCGCTTTGCTGGCGCAGAGCGCGCTGGCCGCCATCGTCGGTTTCATCCTCTTTCGCCGGCAGCGCAACCGCGAACGCGCTGAACAGCAGGCGGCCGTCCAGGAACAGTTGGCCTCACTAGTCGACGAACGCACGTCGCAGTTGTTGAGGGTGAACGAACAGCTGGTGGATGAAATGGACGAACGCCAGCGCACGGCGGCCCGCCTGCACACCATGCAGGAAGAACTGGTCCAGGCCAGCAAGCTTGCCTTGCTCGGCCAAGTGGCCGCCGGCGTGGCACACGAGATCAATCAACCCGTCGCCGCGATACGCGCTTACGCCGACAACGCCGCCGAGTTCTTGCGGCGGCAGGATGATCTGGCCGCACAAGAGAACCTGGGCACCATCGCTGCATTGACCGAACGTATCGGCCACATCACCGGTGAATTGCGTGCTTTCTCGCGCAAGGCCGGCGCCTCGGTGGGGCCGGTCAGCTTGAAGGACTGCCTGGAAGGCGCCCTGCTGCTGGTCGCGCCGCGCGCGCGGAGGCAAGGCGTCGTATTGCAGCGGCCACCCGAGGCCCAGAACTACCAGGTTCAGGCCAACCGCGTGCGACTGGAACAGGTGCTGGTGAATCTGCTGCAGAACGCCATGGAAGCCCTGGAAGGCCTGGCGGACGGCCGCATCGTCGTCGCCTTGCAAGACCTGGGAGCCACGGTGCAGGTCTACGTCAGCGACAACGGCCCCGGCTTATCCCCGGAAACTCGCGCCCACCTGTTTACCCCTTTTCACACCACTAAGCCGGAAGGCCTGGGACTTGGCTTGGTCATCTGCCGAGACATCGTCGCTGAATTCGGCGGCGACCTGATCGCCGCAGGCCCGGCCGACCCCACTTTCCCCGCTCCGCATGGCCCAGGCAGCGGTGCGATGTTTATTCTGACGTTGCGCAAGGCACCCGGCCAAGGCAACGCTACGAGCCTCCATCATGCCCCCAGCAACTGAACTCCCATCTCCCCCGCCAGCCTCCCTGGACGGCAGCCTGCAGCAGCCGTTTTCACCGCGAGCGGTGTTCATCGACGACGACGAGGAGCTGCTGCGCGCCAACGCGCAAACACTCAAGCTGCACGGCATCAAAGTGGATGCGCACGCCAGCGCGCGCGCCGCGTTGCCGTTGCTGACGCGTGAGTTCGACGGCGTAGTCGTAAGCGACATCCGCATGCCGGACATGGACGGCCTGCAGCTGTTCCGACGCATGCGCGATATCGATCCCGACATTCCTGTGATCCTCATCACCGGGCATGGCGACATCGCAACCGCCGTGCAGTGCATGCAGGACGGCGCCTACGATTTCCTGGCCAAGCCCTATGCCGCGGACAGGCTCATCACGGCGATCAGGCACGCCGCGGAAAAGCGCCATCTGATACTGGAAAATCGCCGCCTGCGTGAAGCCGCCTTTGCGGTCGAAGCCGACGAGGTTCCCTTCATCGGCACCACCCCCGCCATGCAGCGGATCAAACAAACGCTGCGCCACATCGCCGACGCGGACGTAGACGTTCTGGTCGAAGGCGAAACAGGCACCGGCAAGGAAGTCGTGGCTACCGCTCTGCATCGTCTTAGCCGTCGTCGGCATCGCGCGCTGGTAGCGATCAATTGCGGCGCCCTGCCCGAAAGCGTTATCGAGAGCGAACTCTTCGGCCACGAGCCTGGCGCGTTCACCGGCGCCCAGAAAAAACGCATCGGCCGCATCGAACATGCCAGCGGCGGCACCTTGTTCCTGGACGAAATCGAAAGCATGCCCCTGGCCGTCCAGGTCAAGCTATTGCGCGTACTGGAATCGCGTCAGATCACCCCCCTGGGCAGCAACGAAGTGCGCAATCTGGACTTGCGCGTCGTGGCCGCGACCAAGGAAGACCTGGGCAGTCCGGCCATACGCGACAAATTCCGCGAGGACCTGTTCTACCGCTTGAATGTCGTAACCATCCGGATCCCGCCCTTGCGCGAACGGCGGGAAGACATCCCGCTGCTCTTTGCCCACTATCTCGGGCATGCATCGCGCCGTTTCCAACGCGAGATTCCGGAAATGCCCGCGTTCATCAAGCAACATGTCATGACCCACGATTGGCCCGGCAATGTGCGCGAGCTTGCGCACTTTGCCGAGCGCGTCGTGCTGGGCGTGCTGAACTCGCCAACTCCGCCCACGCCCGCCATGCCGGACATCTCAGAGAGCCTGCCGGAGCGGATGGAACGCTTCGAAGC
>Ga0182740_1000867_pt1 | contig 24099 bp, 17 predicted proteins | sample eDN5th37CKraftBY_FD_128872 | JGI IMG/M metagenome (GOLD analysis project Ga0182740, IMG submission 128872) | Enriched backyard soil microbial communities from Emeryville, California, USA - eDNA 5th pass 37_C Kraft BY (version 2) (version 2) | ecosystem: Environmental > Terrestrial > Soil >...
CCGGTCCCCCGTCGCACCGCCCCCGCCCGCCCTGCCCGCCCTGCGCCACCTGACGCGCCCGAAGTGCATGCAGCGCGAGTGAGACAGTGGCGTCCCCTCGCAGCGCGAGCGTGCGTGGCTGCTGCCCGACACACCGCTCGCGGTCGGCATTCGACGCACGTTCGCAGCGCCTGAGCGTGCGCCTACGCCAGCCAAAGGAGTACGCGCCCTCTCCCCTTCGCCGCTCGTAACACAGTGGCGGCCGCGAGCGCGTTTTTCCGCCGTGGCGTTACCAGTGGCGACCGCGAGCGCGTTTTTCCGCCGTGGCGTTACCAGTGGCGACCGCGAGCGCGTTTTTCCGCCGTGGCGTTACGAGCGGCGAAATAGCGATTGACGCACGCTCGTTTTCGACGAGAGTGCGTGGGGTGTCGAGGTTTTGCGGCGTGGCGAGGAGCAGACACGCACGCTCGCGGTGCCAGGTGCGGTGCTCGCGGTGCCAGGCGCGGTGCTTAGGACTAAATCACGCCAGGGCGTCGACGATGTGTTCGGCGATCGCGAGTGAGGCCGTCGCTGCGGGGGACGGCGCATTGCGGACGAACGTCATTCCGGCAAGACGATGAATCACGAAGTCGTCGACCAGGTTTCCGTCGGGCTTCAAAGCCTGGGCGCGCACACCGGATTCCGCACGCACGATGTCCGAAGCGGTCAGTTCCGGGATGTAGGCACGGGCACGACGCAGGAACACCGACTTGCTCATCGAACCCACGATCTCACTGGCGCCCATGCGCCAATGGTGACGCGCCAGGCGCAGCATGCCGGGATAGCTCACCGAACGCCACAACTGCCTGACGTTGACGTCGCGCCACCGGTAGCCCTCCTGCGCCAGCGCCAGCACCGCGTTGGGGCCGACGTGCACATGGCCGTCGATCCCCCGCGAGAAATGCACACCGAGGAAAGGATAGCGCGGGTCGGGAACCGGATACACCAACCCCTTGACGAGGTCCGACCGGGACGCCACCAGCGAGTAGTACTCGCCCCGGAACGGGATGATCTCGGGATCACGTGGCGCACCGGCCATTTCGGCGATCATCGACGACTGCAACCCCGCACACACCACCACATGGTCGAACACGAACTCGTCTTCGTCGGTGGTGATCACCACTCCCCCATCCCGCGAAGCGATCCCCACCGCGGGTGATCCCAGCCGGAACTGACCGCCGGCCGCCTCGATGTCGGCGCGAAACTCCTCGGCGATCGCGGGGAAGCTGACCACCGCGGTGCTGGGGATCAGCAACGCGGCCAACCCGTCGACGTGGGGCTCACGCTCGCGCAGTTCGGCCCGGTCGATCACCCGTGTGTCCGGGATGCCGTTGTCCACGGCCCGCTTGGCCAGGTCGTGCAGACGTGGCAGCTCATCGGTCTGCACAGCGACGATCACCTTGCCGAGTTCGTCATACGGCAGGCCACGCTCCATGCAGTACGCCCGCAGCAGGCCAACGCCGCGGCGGCACAGCGTGGCCTTCAGTGAACCGGGCGGGTAGTAGACACCGGAATGCACGACGTTGCTGTTGTGTCCGGTCTGATGCGCAGCCACGACGTTCTCTTTGTCGAGGACCGTCACGTCCGCCTGCAGCTTCTGTTGGAGACGACGCGCCACCGCGAGCCCGACGATGCCCGCCCCGATCACGCCGATACGCGGTGCCGCCATGCCCGCCCCCTCTGGTCCGCCTGTTGTCAACCTAGACGCAAGTCGCCGCGCACCGGGCCGATACTCACGGGCCGCTGCGGATCGGGCACGCCGATGAGGGTGCCTTTATGTTCGACTGCGGTGGCGCCGAACCGCAACGCCGACGCCAGTGCGTCGGCCGGCCCGTCAGAGCACGCCGCCAGATATCCGGCGAGCAGGGCATCCCCTGCCCCGACGGTGTTGACCACGCGGTCCACCGGCGCGGTGCCGTGCAACGCGAGGTCCGAGGTCACCAGCACGGCCCCGTCACCGCCCAGGCTCACCAGCACGGTATCCACCCTGAGGGAGCGCGCCGCGTCGACCACGTCGGCCAGCGTCGCCGGCGTCACGCCGGTCGCGTCGGCCAGTTCGTCGAGATTCGGCTTGATCAGGTGCGGTGAACCGCCGGCAAGTACGGCCGTCATCGCGGCCCCGGACGCGTCGACGGCCACCCGCCGCCCGGCCGCCCGGGCCTCGTCCACCGCTGCGGCCAACCGTGCCGGCGCAAAACCCGCGGGCAGGCTGCCCGCCCACACCACCCAGTCGGCGGCATCAGCCAGGGCGGCGGCGCACAGCGCGTCGACCTCGTCTTCGGACAGCTGCGGTCCGGGTTCGTTGACCTTGGTGCTGCGCCCGTCGGCCTCGACCAGCGTGACGTTGCTGCGCACCGATCCGGCGACGGGAACGCCGATCGTGTCCAAACCGAAACCCTCAAGCGCCGAGGCGATCTCGGCGCCGACCGATCCTCCGACAGGCAGGACGGCACGGGTCGCGTGACCGGCGCCGTGCAAGGCGAGTGCGACGTTGACGCCCTTGCCGCTGGGCTCGGTCATGGTCGACGTGGCGCGGTTGACCTCGCCGGGCCGCAGCGCCGGGAGGTGCAGCGTGCGGTCTAGGCTTGGATTGGGTGTGACGGTGACGATCATCGGTGTGCCATCTCGACGGTGATGCCGGCCGCGCGCAGCTGCCTGCGTAACCCTGGGTCGGCGCCTTCGTCGGTGATCAGCACGTCGACGTCGGAGAGCTCGGCGTGGCGGGCCTGGCTGTGCCTGCCGAACTTGCTCGAATCGACCAGGAACACGCGCTGCCCCGCGGCCGCGAGCATGTGCCGTTTGACGGCGGCCTCCTCGGGGTCGGGCGTGGTCAGACCCCGGTCCAGCGACAGCGCGTTGGTGCCGAGGAACGCGACGTCGACGTTGATCGCCGCGAGCGCCTCGGTGGTCAGCGCACCCACCGCGGCCATCGTCGCCTCGCGGATGCGCCCGCCGAGCAGCACGGCCGTGATCCCCCGGCGCAGCAGCGTGGTGGCGACGGGTACGGCGTTGGTGTAGACGACGAGTTCTTCTGCCGTGGACAGCATTTCGGCGAGCCGCTGCGTGGTGCTGCCCGCGTCGAGCAGCAGTGTGGCACCCTCGGAAACATACCGCAGGGCGTGTCGCGCGATCGCGTCCTTCGCCTCGGCGTTCTCGATCCGGTCGGCGACGTCGGGTTCGGTGCGACTGCTGATGGCAGGCACGGCGCCACCGTGCACGCGCCGCAGCAGTCCACGCGCCTCCAGTTGGGCGAGGTCCTTACGCACGCATTCCGCGCTGACCCCGAAAAGGCTTGCCAACTGCGCGCTTTCGACCCGATGTTCGGCGTCGAGAAGGCGCAGCACCTCGGCGTGGCGTTCGTCGGGGAACCAGGTCCGCGTCGCTCCGGTCGTGGTCATGTCACACCCAGGTGCTCGTGCGGACCGATTGCCCCACAGGCCCGCGCGGCGAGGGTCGCCGCGCCCAGCGCACCGGCCTCCTCGACGGGCGACACCTCAAGGTTCTGAAAACGAGACCGTTTGGCGCGCATGACCTCTGAGCTGTGTCGCCAACCGCCAGTGACCACGACACGCACGGCGGGGCCCACCACCTCATCCATGGCACGGTGCAGTGCGAGCGCCTCGTCGGCGGCCTTCTCGACGACCGCGCGCCACTGTGCCCCCGCCTCGGATCCCGGAGACTCGGCGGCCCGGTCGAGTTCGGCGAGGTCCATGCCGAGGCGCTCCATCGCGCGTTGCTGCGCGAGTCCGCCCTCGGTCCCACCGAGCAGACTCCAGTGGCCCGCCTCGACACTCGGATCGGTGGTGATACCCGCCTCGGCGAGGCGCGCGACATCGCCGCGCGACGGGAGCGCGTCGATGGTGCGCACCAACGCCTCGGCAGTGCCGGACGAGTCCAGTTCGTGGCCGGGACCGGTCGCGCGTGCCCCGAGCGCGGACGCCTGGTGATCGTGCCCGGCAAACGTCAGTACGGCGTTGCGCAGCAACAAATTCACGTCGTCGGAGGTGATCATGCCGACCGGCGCTCCCGCGGGAACCACGGGCGGCATGAGCGAGCGTGTCGCACCCGACCAGGCGAGTGCGTCGTCCCACCAGTCACCGGCGGCGATGTCGAACCATCCGGTGCGCCCCGCCAGCGACATCTCCAGGGCCGGGTCACCGCCCAACCGGTGCACCACCCAACCGGCGACATCGAACCGTCGCACGGCGGCGCGGGCCGCGGGATCGTGCGTCAGCAGCCAGCGGTGCTTGGTCAGCGACCACTGACCGCGCAGGGGCTTGCCCGCGACCCCGCCGAACGTGTCCGGGCCGATGGTGGCGACCAGATCGGCGACCTCGGCGCCGTCGCGGTCGTCATGCCACGCGATCACCGGGGTGAGCGATTGCCCCTGCGCGTCGACGAGGACGCCGGACTCCCCCATGCTCGTCACACCGACCGCCTGCACCGGAACGCCCGCTGCCTGCGCGGCGGCGTTCAGGGCATCGAATGCACTGCGGCACAGACGTTCCGAATCGGTCTGCGTGCCGAACGAGCCGGTGTCCCAGTGCATGGGTGCGCGACCGGTCCCCAACACTGTGCCCTCGCCGTCGTAGACAACGGCCTTGCTCGACGTCGTTCCGACGTCGAGGCCTGCGAACGCCATGCACACACCGCCGATTGCGTTGATTGGGTTTACGTGGATATGGTTGCGTCTGGTTGGAGTTGGGTCAAGTCCCCTCAGGAGTGTCATGCCGCTGGTCACCACGGCCGAGTTGATCGCGCCCGCCCGCGCGGCCGGCCGCGGTGTCGCGGCGTTCAACGTCATCACCCTCGAGCACGCGCACGGCATCGTCGACGGCGCCGAACACGCAGGTCTCCCGGTGATCCTGCAGGTCAGCGAGAACGCCGTGACATTCCACGGCACCCTCGGCCCGCTCAGCGCCGCGCTCGCGGCGGTGGCCGCCGAGGCAAGCGTGCCGGTCAGCCTGCATCTCGACCACGTGGTGACCGCCGATCTGTGGGAACAGGCGCCCGACGCGGGCTTCTCGTCGGTGATGGTCGACGGCGGAGCGCTGCCGTACGCCGAGAACGTCGCGGTGACCGCACGGGCCGCGCAGGGCCTGCGTGCCCGCGGGCTGACCGTGGAAGCCGAACTCGGCTACGTCGGCGGCAAGGATTCCCAGGTGGTCAGCGCCCACGCCCCCGGCGTGCGCACCGACCCGGACCAGGCCGCCGAGTTCGTCGCTGCCACCGGCGTCGACGCACTGGCCGTCGCGGTCGGCAGCTCACACGCCATGACCACGCAGACCGCGGCACTCGACCTGGATCTCATCGAACGTCTGCGTGACGCGGTGCCGTGCCCGCTGGTCCTGCACGGGTCCTCGGGTGTGCCCGACGAGACGGTGCGCGACGCGGTGCGCGCGGGCATCGTCAAGGTCAACATCGGCACCGCGCTCAACATCGCGTACTCGTCGGCCATGCGCACAGGCCTCGCGGCCGACGACGGCGTCGACCCGCGGGTGTCCCTGCGTGCCGCGCGATCGGCGATCGCCGACACCGTCGCCCACCTTCTGACGGTGGTGTCCTCCTAGCGCGGGAGGAATTCAGCAGCTGGACTTGTACGCCGCGGCGCCACCCTCACCGTCGAGGTTCTCGCGGGTGATGATGGTGAACCCGGTCTGCACGTTGGGGCTGTTCTCGCCGCCTTCGAGCGCCGTGACGGCCTCGTCGACGCCGAACTTGCCGATGGTGCCCGGGTCCTGCGCCACGAGCGCCTGGACCGTGCCCTCGCGCAGCGCCTGGATCTGGTTGGGTCCGGCGTCGAAGCCGACGACGGCGACCTGCTCGCTCTTGCCGGCCTGCTTGATACCCGTCGCCGAGCCTTCCGCGGTGAACAGGTTGGCCGCGAACACACCCACCAGATCCGGATCACGTTGCAGCTGAGCACCGATCAGCTGCGCCGCGGTCGCGGGGTCGTTGTGGCTGTACTGCACACCGACATAGGTGAACGCGGGGTCTTCCGCGACGGCCTCTTCGAAGCCCTTGGTGCGTGCGTCGGTGGTCGAGATGCCGGGGTCGAGGCCCATCACCATGACCTTGCCGCCCTCGGGGTGCAGCTGCTTGATGGCCTCGAACGCGGCGCGTCCGCCGCCCTCGTTGTCGCTGGCGATCGCCGACACCGCATACGACGGATCGTTGGTGGTGGTGTCGACGAGCACGACCTTGATACCGGCCGCGGCGGCCTGCTCCAGCGGCATCTGCATGGCCTGCACATCGGTCGGCGCGACGAGCAGCGCATCGGGCTTGCTCGCGACGATCGAGTCGAGGATCGGCTTCTGCAGGGTGGGGTCGAACTTCTGCGGCCCTTGCGTGTTCACCGTGACGCCGAGGTTGGCGGCCTCCTCCTGCGCACCGCACTGCATGGTGATGTAGAACTGATCGCCCACCACGCCCTGCAGGAACGCGATGTTGTAGTTCTTGCTCGCCTTGGGCGGCGCGGTCACCGTGGTGACCGCGTCGGCAGGCGCCTCACCGGCGGCAGCCGGGGTCTCGGATGACTCGTCGGCCTGCGGCTTCGACGACGTGCAGGCAGCCATGGGCAGCGCGAGCGCCACGACGCCCGCCGCCAACATGAGGCGCTTACGGTTCACTGGCCTTCCTTTCCTTGAAACTGGATCCTCTGCGACTGAAGAGGTTTCGTGACCGGCCGCTACGCGCCGCCGCGGCGCGACGGGACTGGTCGACGTAGACGGCCGCGATCAGCACCGATCCGACGGCAACGCCCTGCCAGTAGGGCTGCACCCCGATGATCACGAACCCGGATTGCAGCACCGCGGGGATGAACAGGCCGACAACGGTTCCGAAGATCGTGCCCTCACCGCCGAAGATCGACGTGCCGCCGATGACGACGGCCGCGATGACGTTGAGGTTGGTCAGCGACTGCCCCGCGATGGTGGTGGTGCCGAACTGCGCGAGCGACAGCAGCGCACCGATGCCGGCCAGGGTGCCCGCGAGTGCGTAGACCGCGATCAGGTGCCGCGTCACCTTGATGCCGGTACGGCGCGCGGCCTCCGCATTGGATCCGATGGCGTACGTGTAGCGCCCGAACCGGGTCTTGTGCAGCAGGATCCCGCCGACGATCAGGATGATCAGCGCGACGAACGGCAGGCCCGGGATGCCCAGCACCTTGGTGTAGGCGCTGAAGTCGGTGAGTTCGGCGGGCACCGAGCGGATGTCGATGCCACCGGTGATGACCTGCGCCAAACCCAGTGCCACCGAGAGTGTTCCGAGCGTGACGATGAGCGCGGGCACACGAGCCTTGGCCACCAGCACGCCGTTGAGCGCGCCCCACGCCATACCGCTCAGCACCGCGGCGACCAGACCGGCCGCGGCCACACCCGGTCCGTTGCCACCCATCGCCGCCATCACCTTGGCGGCGACCACCGACGAGAACACCAGCACCGATCCGACCGACAGGTCGATACCCGCCGTGATGATCACGAACGTCATGCCGACGCCGAGCACGGCCCACACCGCGACGTTCTGCGAGATCAGCGAGAAGTTCCCGGCCGACAGGAACCGGTCGCCCGCGAGCACACTGAAGAACAGGCAGATCACCACCAGGACACCCAGGATCCAGAACGCCTGCAGACCGAGAATGCGCCGCAGCGGCGAGGTCTCGAATTCGTCGTGCTCGCCGATGCCGTTGGGTGCCGGCACCGAGGTGGCCGGCTTCTCGCTGGAGCTCGTCATACTCATGCCGCCCGCCCATCGAGCGCACCGGTCATCGCACCCACCAGGGTCTCCACGCTGGTGCCCTGCCCCGGATAGGTGGCCACGCGCCGGCCCAGGCGCAGCACCTGGATGCGGTCGCACACCTCCAGCACGTGCGGCATCGAATGGCTGATGAAGATCACGGCGATTCCCTTGTCGCGGACCCGTTTCACGGTCTCCAACACGTTCTTGGTCTGCACCACGCCCAGCGCGGCGGTCGGCTCGTCGAGGATCACGACCTTGTCGGCCCAGGCGATGGCGCGCGCGATCGCGATGCTCTGGCGCTGACCGCCGGACATCGAGCCCACGGGCGCGCTCAGCGAGCGCACCGTGGCGCCCAGTTCGGCGAACGATGCCGCGGCCTGCTTGCGCATCGTCTTCTCGTCCATGAACCCGAACCTGCCCAGCAGTCCGGGACGCGGGATCTCGCGGCCCAGGAAGACGTTCTGCACGGGGTTGAGGTGCGGCGCGAGCGCCAGATCCTGGTAGACGACCTCGATGCCGAGGTCGTTGGCGTCGCGCGGGGTCGCGAGTTGCACCGGCTTGCCCTCGAACAGGATCTCGCCGTCGTCGAGTTCAAGGCTGCCCGAAAGTGCCTTGATGAGCGTGGATTTGCCTGCGCCGTTGTCGCCGATCAGCCCGACGACCTCACCGGCGTCGATGTCGAAGTCCGCCCCGTCGAGGGCGCGAACATGGCCGAAACTGCGGGAGATCCCGCGGGCTTCGAGCAGTGCGGTCATGCATCGCCTCCTATCGTCCTGGCGGCCACGTGGTGCCGGCCCGGCAGACCAGCAGACGGGCCTCTCCGTCCACCTGCCAGTCGCCGGACGCGGCCGGCACCACAAGCGTGTTTCCCGCGGCGACCTCCAGTGCCGAGTCCGCGGCGCGCAGCACGCCGCGTCCGCTCAGCACCACGGCCACCGCGAACCCGGCGGGTACGCGCCCTCCGGCGGTGAGGATCTCCATGCGGAAATACGGGTCCGCGGCGTCGGGCAGCACGGGGAACAACCCGTTCCCGTCGGCGTGGCGCAGCACGGTCGAAGGATCCGTCAGCGCATGTGGATCCAGCGCTGCGAGCGCCACGTCGCGGTCCAGCCCCAGGAAGATCTCGGCGTCGGATGCGGTGGTGTTGGTGCGCTCCAACAGGATCGACTGGTCGGTGGGCTCCTGGGCCTCCACCACGAGCACCCCCGCACCGATCGCGTGTGCGGTGCCGCCGGGCACCAGCACCCCGTCACCGGGGCGCACCTCGATGCGGTTCATGAGCGCGAGCATCGCGGCGCTGTCCTGGGAGTCGACGAGCGCGCGGATGTGTGCCGGGTCGACGTCCTCGCGCCATCCGACCCACACCTCGGCCTCCCCGCGGGTCTGGAGCACATACCAGGCCTCGGTCTTGCCGTACACGCAGTCGAGGTGGCGCACGGCGAAGTCACGCGTGGGGTGCACGTGCACGGGCAGTCGTTGCCCGGCGTCGATCAGCTTGACCAGCACACCGGTGTCACCGTCGGAGTCGGATTGCCCCAGCCAGGCGAGCGGATCCGCGATGACGGCGTCACGCAGCAGCGTCCCGTCGGCCAGCCTCGCGGGCCCGCGGTCGGTTTCGCCGAACCGGCCGACGGTCGCGCCGACCCATTCCTCAGGGCTGCGCTCCCCCACCGGCGGCAGTCCGCGCCACGCGGCCAGGGCCGGACCGCCCGCGTACCAGTGTTCGATGATGTTGGGCGGCAACAGTTGTGGACGTGCGGGTGTCACGGCACGATCACCACCTTGTGCACGGCCGGGTCACTGCGTAACGTTTCGAGCGCCTGGCCGTAGTCGTCGAGCGCGAAGCGGTGCGTGATGATGCCGTCGGTGCGGACCCGGCCGCCGCGCAGCGCGTCGATCGCCGCGCCGAACGACGTCATCTCGGCGAACGAACCCTTGATGGTGATCTCGCGGCGGAACACGTCGAACGGGTGGAACCGCACGAGGTCGTCCTCGCGGGTCACGCCGTAGATCAGCACGGTGCCGCCGCGACGTGCCAGCGGCACGCAGATGTCGCCGACGGCGGGTGATCCGGTGGCCTCCACGACGGCGTCGTACCCGTCGCCGTGTGGCGACGCTGCCATCAGCGCCGCGATGTTGCCCTCGGGATCGTCGCGCGAGATGCGGACGGTGCGGTCGACGCCGAGTGTGCTCGCGGTGTCCAGCTTGGCCTGCGTCGGCCCGGCCACCGTCACCGATGACGCACCACCGGCGGCGATCAACTGCGCGAGCAGCAGACCCGTGGGTCCCGCGCCGAGGACCAGTGCGCTGCCACCCGGGCGCATCTGCAGCGATTCCAGACCGTGCATGGCGCATGCCGTCGGCTCGCTGAACACCGCGGTGTCGAGCGGCAGCCCCTCGGTGGAGAACACCAGCGTGTGGTCGGCGATCGCGTACTCGGCGAAGAAACCGGGAAAGTTGCTGCCGTAGCCCAGCATTGCCGCGCACTGCCCCAGACGCCCCGCCAGGCAGTACGGGCACTGCCCGCAGTACACGTTCGGGTTGACGGTGACCTGCTCACCGATGCCGAAGCGGGTCACGCCCTCGCCCACCGCGTCGACGACGCCCACCAGTTCGTGGCCCGGGATCAGGGGGAACACCGCCCCGAATTCACCGTCGTGGATGTGCAGGTCGGTACCGCACACGCCAACCTGGGCGACCCTGATGCGCACCTCGCCTTTTCCGGGTTGCGGTGTGGGGACGTCGGTGACCGACCAGGTCTTGGGGGCCTCGTAGAGCACGGCCTTCATATCGTGGGCGCCGTCCCTTTCCTGTGCGTCTGTTACCTGGATCACGCCTAAGCCGCGAGAGTACGCCACTTCGACGCGCATGTCATCGGTGTCATAAAAATGGTGCGAAACTCTGACACCGGTGACATACTTGCGCCCGGAATGCGGGGAGGTGACGCGATGGCGACCATGCGCGACGTGGCACAGCGTGCCGGTGTCAGCGCGAAAACCGTGTCCCGCGTGGTCAATAACGATCGCTATGTCTCCGACGACGTCCGCCGACGGGTCGAGCAGGCCATCGATGATCTCAAGTACGTACCCAACATGCTCGCGGTGTCGTTCCGCACCGGTCGCGACGCCGCGATCGGGGTCGCGGTACCCGGTGTGGCCGACCCGTTCTTCGCAGGCATCATCGGCGCCGTCGAGCGTGAGGCCAGCGCCCGCGGCGTCGCGGTCATCGTGACCAGCGTGGGTTGGGAGCCCTCACATGAGCAGCGGTCGATCGAGGCCGTGCTGCACCGCAAGGTCGCGGGCATGATCATCTGCCCCGTCGGCCCCGACATGTCGTTCCTGCGGCCCTGGCAGGCCACCACTCCCCTGGTTTTCGTCGACCGGATGCCCGGCCGCCTGGTCGCCGACTCCGTCGTCCAGGACGACGTCGGCGGCGGGTATGAGGCTGTCGCACATCTGATTTCGCACGGGCACCGGCGCATCGCGTTCCTCGGCGACGACGTGGTGACCGCACACCTGCGGTTGCAGGGGACCCGCGAGGCACTGGTCGACGCCGACATCACCCACGACGAGCGTCTCGTCCACCTCGGCGAGGTCGACACCGACACCGTGACGGCCGCGCTGCGGCGTTTCCTCGCCGAGACCGATCCGCCCACCGCGGTGTTCTCGTCGAACGCGCGGTGCACGGTGTCCGTCGTCTCGGCGTTGCAGACGTTGCGGCGCAACGACATCGCGGTCGTCGGGTTCGGTGACTTCCCCACCGCCGCGGCGTTGCGGCCGCCGATCACCGTGATCGACCAGGACGGCGACGAGATGGGACGGTTCGCCGCCGAACGCCTCTTCGCGCGTCTCGACGACCCGGGACGCCGCCTGCGCAGACGCACCGTACTTCCGGTATCGCTCGTGACACGCTCGTCGTGCGCGATGCCCGGTGAGAGAGCCCGCCCGGGGCACGGCTCGGCCGTGCCCGCCCGCTCGTCGAATGTGAGTGCTAGGTAATCACATTCGGCACACGAAAAAGCCCCCGGGGCGCTTGCGCACCCCGGGGGCTTTTTCCTACTGCTTAGCGGTAATCCGAGTAGCCGTAGTCGTCCAGCGGCACCGCGGCACCGGTGGCCTGGCCGAAGTCCGGGCTGTAGTACTGATCCTCGTAGGACGGGATCGTGTACGCAGCGGCACGGGCCTCTTCGGTCGGCTGCACCTGGATGTTGCGGTAGCGGCTGATACCGGTACCGGCCGGGATCAGCTTGCCGATGATCACGTTCTCCTTCAGACCGTTGAGCTTGTCGCTGCGGCAGTTGATCGCCGCATCGGTCAGCACGCGAGTGGTCTCCTGGAACGACGCCGCCGACAGCCACGAATCGGTGGCCAGCGACGCCTTGGTGATACCCATCAGCACCGGACGGCCGGCCGCGGGCTCGCCACCCTCGGCGACGACCCGGCGGTTCTCCGCCTCGAACTCGGCACGCTCGGTCAGCGAGCCGGGCAGGAACTCCGTCGAGCCCGAATCGATGATCGTGACGCGACGCAGCATCTGCCGGACGATGACCTCGATGTGCTTGTCGTGGATCGACACGCCCTGGGCCCGGTAGACCTCCTGGACCTCCTTGACGAGGTGGATCTGCACCTCGCGCGGGCCCTGGACACGCAGCACCTCGTGCGGATCGGCGGCGCCTTCCATCAGCTGGTCGCCGACCTCGACGTGGTCACCGTCGGAGAGGACACCCTCGGTGCCGTCCTCGTGGGTGATCACGCGCAGACGCTGACGCTTCGAGAGCTTGTCGTAGACAACCTCTTCGCCGCCATCGTCGGGAACGATGGTGATCTTGAAGAACTTGTCGCTCTCCTCCAGACGCACGCGGCCCGCGACATCGGCGATGGGCGCCTTGTTCCGCGGCACACGAGCCTCGAACAGCTCCTGCACACGGGGCAGACCACCGACGATGTCGGCGCCACCGGTCACACCACCCTGGTGGAAGGTACGCATGGTCAGCTGCGTACCGGGCTCACCGATCGACTGCGCGGCGACGATACCGACGGCCTCGCCGATGTCGACGAGCTTGCCGGTGGCCATCGAGCGGCCGTAGCACATCGCGCACACACCGGTCGCCGAGGTGCAGGTCAGCACCGAGCGGACCTTCACCGTGGTGATGCCGGCTGCCAGCAGCGCGTCGATGGCCGGGTCGCCCAGGTCATGACCGCGCTCGATGACGACGTTGCCGTCGGCGTCGACCGCATCGGTGGCCAGCGTGCGGGCGAACGCCGAGGTCTCGACGTGCGCGTCGCGGATGAGCGTGCCGTCGGGGCCGCGCTCGGCCAGCGTGACGTTGATGCCGCGCTCGGTCTCGCAGTCGTGCTCGCGCACGATGACGTCCTGCGACACGTCCACCAGACGACGGGTCAGGTAACCCGAGTCGGCGGTACGAAGAGCGGTGTCGGCCAGACCCTTACGGGCACCGTGGGTGTTGATGAAGTACTCCAGCACCGTCAGGCCCTCGCGGAACGAGGACTTGATCGGACGCGGGATGAACTCACCCTTCGGGTTGGTCACCAGACCCTTCATGCCGGCCAGGGTGCGCGTCTGGGTGAGGTTACCCGTGGCGCCCGACTTCACGATCGTGATGATCGGGTTGTCCGCCGGGTAGAACTCCTCCAGTGCCTTACCGACCTCTTCGGTGGCGTCCTGCCAGATCTTGACCAGCGACTCGTTGCGCTCGGTGTGGTTCAGCGCGCCGCGCTGGTACTTGCGCTCGATCGCGTCGGCCTCGGCCTCGTGCCGCTCCAGGATCTCCTGCTTCTGCGGCGGCACCAGAACATCGGCCATCGACACGGTGACACCCGAACGGGTCGCCCAGTAGAAGCCGGCGTCCTTGAGCTTGTCGACGGTCTGCGCCACCACGATCATCGGGAAGCGCTCGGCCAGATCGTTGATGATCCGGGCCTGGACCTTCTTGTGCATCTGCTCGTTGACGAACGGATAGCTCTTCGGCAGCAGCTCGTTGAACATGACGCGGCCCAGCGTGGTCTCGGCGGTCCACGCGTCGCCCGGCTTCCAGCCCTCCGGGAACCGCTCGGCCTCGATGTCGGCCGGCGGACGCAGATCGGTCAGCCGCACCTTGATCTTGGCTCGGACGCTCAGCGCACCGCGGTCCATGGCCATGATGGCCTCGGCCGGGCTGCTGTAGACGCCCTGCTCGGGAGCATCGTTGGCGGCGGGCTGGTACTCGCCGGTCGCACCCTCGACGAGGGTGGTCAGGTAGTACAGACCGGTCACCATGTCCAGACGCGGCATGGCCAGCGGCTTGCCCGACGCCGGGGACAGGATGTTGTTCGACGACAGCATCAGGATGCGGGCCTCGGCCTGCGCCTCCGCACTCAGCGGAAGGTGCACGGCCATCTGGTCACCGTCGAAGTCGGCGTTGAACGCCTCACACACCAGCGGGTGCAGCTGGATGGCCTTGCCCTCGACCAGCTGCGGCTCGAAGGCCTGGATACCCAGGCGGTGCAGCGTGGGTGCACGGTTCAGCAGCACCGGATGCTCGGCGATGACCTCTTCGAGCACGTCCCACACCTGCGGACGCTGACGCTCGACCATACGCTTGGCGCTCTTGATGTTCTGCGCGTGGTTCAGGTCGACCAGACGCTTCATCACGAACGGCTTGAACAGCTCGAGAGCCATCAGCTTGGGCAGACCGCACTGGTGCAGCTTGAGCTGCGGACCGACCACGATGACCGAACGGCCCGAGTAGTCGACACGCTTACCCAGCAGGTTCTGACGGAACCGGCCCTGCTTGCCCTTGAGCAGATCCGACAGCGACTTGAGCGGACGGTTGCCCGGCCCGGTGACCGGACGGCCGCGGCGGCCGTTGTCGAACAGCGCGTCCACAGACTCCTGCAGCATGCGCTTCTCGTTGTTGACGATGATCTCGGGCGCGCCGAGGTCGATCAGACGCTTCAACCGGTTGTTGCGGTTGATGACGCGGCGGTACAGGTCGTTCAGGTCGGAGGTCGCGAAGCGGCCACCGTCGAGCTGAACCATGGGGCGCAGCTCCGGCGGGATCACCGGAACGGCGTCGAGCACCATGCCCATGGGCGAGTTGCCCGACTGCTGGAACGCCGCGACGACCTTCAGACGCTTGAGCGCGCGCAGCTTCTTCTGCCCCTTGCCGCTGCGGATGACCTCGCGCAGCGACTCGGCCTCGGCGTCGATGTCGAAGTTCTCGATGAGCTTCTTGATCGACTCCGCGCCCATGGCGCCGGTGAAGTACTCGCCGTAGCGGTCCTGCAGCTCGCGGTAGAGCACCTCGTCGACGATGAGCTGCTTGGGAGCGAGCTTGGTGAAGGTGTTCCAGATCTCGTCGAGCCGGTCCAGCTCACGCTGGGCACGGTCGCGCAGCTGACGCATCTCGCGCTCGCCGCTGTCGCGCACCTTGCGGCGCACGTCGGACTTGGCACCCTCGGCCTCGAGCTCGGCCAGGTCGGCCTCGAGCTTCTGGGCGCGGGCCTCCAGGTCGGCGTCGCGCTGATCCTCGACGGCCTTCTTCTCGACGGCCATCTCGGCTTCGAGCGTGGACAGCTCGTTGTGCCGCATCTCCTCGTCGACCGAGGTGATCACATAGGCCGCGAAGTAGATGATCTTTTCCAGATCCTTCGGGGCCAGGTCCAGCAGGTAGCCCAGACGCGACGGGACACCCTTGAAGTACCAGATGTGCGTGACAGGCGCGGCCAGCTCGATGTGGCCCATCCGCTCACGGCGCACCTTGGCGCGGGTCACCTCGACACCGCAGCGCTCACAGATGATGCCCTTGAAGCGGACACGCTTGTACTTGCCGCAGTAGCACTCCCAGTCGCGAGTCGGTCCGAAGATCTTCTCGCAGAACAGGCCGTCCTTCTCGGGCTTGAGCGTGCGGTAGTTGATGGTCTCCGGCTTCTTGACCTCGCCGTAAGACCAGTTGCGGATGTCGTCCGCGGTCGCGAGACCGATGCGGAGTTCATCGAAGAAGTTGACGTCTAGCACGTAACTCCCTTTCCCCTTGCGGGTGTTGAAACTTGACTACTGAGGCGGTCTTCGGACGAGGCTCTACGCGAGATCCTCGACGGACGCGGATTCGTTGCGCGACAGGTTGATTCCCAGGTTCGCGGCAGCGCGCTCCAGGTCCTCGTCGTCACCGTCACGCATCTCGATCGCCGCGCCGTCGCTGGAGAGCACCTCGACGTTGAGGCACAGCGACTGCAGCTCCTTGAGCAACACCTTGAACGACTCGGGGATACCGGGTTCAGGGATGTTCTCGCCCTTGACGATCGCCTCGTACACCTTGACGCGGCCCACCGTGTCGTCGGACTTGATGGTCAGCAGTTCCTGCAGGGTGTAGGCAGCGCCGTACGCCTGCATGGCCCAACATTCCATCTCACCGAAGCGCTGACCACCGAACTGCGCCTTACCACCGAGCGGCTGCTGGGTGATCATCGAGTACGGACCGGTCGAACGCGCGTGGATCTTGTCGTCGACCAGGTGGTGCAGCTTCAGGATGTACATGTAGCCAACCGTCACCGGGTACGGGAACGGTTCACCACTGCGGCCGTCGAACAGCGTCGACTTGCCGTCGGCATCGACCATGACCTCACCGTCGCGGTTCGGCAGGGTCGAGCCGAGCAGACCGGCGAGCTCGCCTTCCTGCGCGCCGTCGAACACCGGGGTCGCCACCGTGCTGTCCGCGGGAGCCGAGTACAACTCCTCGGGCAGCTTGGACGCCCAGTCCGGCACGCCCGCGGCGACGTCGATGTTCCAGCCGGCCTTGGCCACCCACCCGAGGTGGGTCTCCAGGATCTGGCCGATGTTCATACGACGCGGCACACCGTGGGTGTTCAGGATGATGTCGACCGGCGTGCCGTCCGGCAGGAACGGCATGTCCTCGACGGGCAGGATCTTGCCGATGACGCCCTTGTTGCCGTGGCGTCCGGCGAGCTTGTCGCCGTCGGAGATCTTGCGCTTCTGGGCGACGTAGACGCGGACCAGCTCGTTGACGCCCGCGGGCAGCTCGTCGTCGTCCTCGCGGCTGAACACGCGGATGCCGATGACCTTGCCCGACTCACCGTGCGGAACCTTCAGCGACGTGTCGCGGACCTCGCGCGCCTTCTCACCGAAGATCGCGCGGAGCAGCCGCTCCTCCGGGGTCAGCTCGGTCTCACCCTTCGGGGTGACCTTGCCGACCAGGATGTCGCCGTCGCGGACCTCGGCGCCGATGCGGACGATGCCGCGCTCGTCGAGGTCAGCGAGCACCTCGTCGGAGACGTTCGGGATGTCCCGGGTGATCTCCTCGGCGCCCAGCTTGGTGTCGCGGGCATCGATCTCGTGCTCCTCGATGTGGATCGAGGTGAGCACGTCCTCTTCGACCAGGCGGTTCGAGAGGATGATCGCGTCCTCGTAGTTGTGGCCTTCCCACGGCATGATCGCCACGAGCAGGTTCTTGCCCAGGGCCATCTCACCGTTCTGGGTGCAGGGGCCGTCGGCGATGACCTGGCCGGCCTCGACACGCTGGCCGGCGTCCACGATCGGACGCTGGTTGGCGCACGTGCCGTGGTTGGACCGGGCGAACTTGCGCAGGCGGTAGGACTGACGCGTGCCGTCGTCGGCCATGACCGTGATGTAGTCGGCCGAGACCTCCTCGATGACACCGGTCTTGTCGGCGACGACCACGTCACCGGCGTCGATCGCGGCGCGCAGTTCCATACCGGTACCCACCAGCGGTGCCTCGCTGCGCACCAGCGGAACCGCCTGGCGCTGCATGTTGGCACCCATCAGGGCGCGGTTGGCGTCGTCGTGCTCGAGGAACGGGATCATGGCCGTAGCGACCGACACCATCTGGCGCGGCGAGACGTCCATGTAGTCCACCTGGTCGGCGGAGACGAACTCGACCTCGCCGCCCTTCTTGCGGACCATGACGCGGTCCTCGGTGAAGCGGCCGTTCTCGTCGGTCGGCGAGTTGGCCTGCGCCACGACGTGGCGGTCCTCCTCGTCGGCGGTCAGGTAGTCGATCTGGTCGGTGACCACACCGTTCTCGACCTTGCGGTACGGCGTCTCGATGAAGCCGAACGGGTTCACGCGGGCGTACACCGACAGCGAACCGATCAGACCGATGTTGGGACCCTCAGGGGTCTCGATCGGGCACATGCGGCCGTAGTGGCTGGGGTGCACGTCGCGGACCTCGAGGCCGGCGCGCTCACGGGACAGACCGCCGGGGCCCAGCGCCGAAAGACGACGCTTGTGGGTCAGACCCGACAGCGGGTTGTTCTGGTCCATGAACTGCGACAGCTGGCTGGTGCCGAAGAACTCCTTGATCGCCGCCACGACGGGACGGATGTTGATCAGGGTCTGCGGCGTGATCGCCTCGACGTCCTGGGTGGTCATGCGCTCACGCACGACACGCTCCATGCGGGACAGGCCCACGCGGATCTGGTTCTGGATCAGCTCACCGACGGTGCGCAGACGACGGTTGCCGAAGTGGTCGATGTCGTCGACCTCGACGGGAACCTCGACGCCACCCGGGACGGTCATCGAGGTCTGACCCTCGTGCAGACGCACCAGGTACTCGATGGTCGCGACGACGTCCTCTTCGGTCAGCGTCGAGCTGGTGATCGGCTTGCCCGCGTTCAGGCCCAGCTTCTTGTTGACCTTGTAACGGCCCACACGGGCCAGGTCGTAGCGCTTCTCCTTGAAGAACAGGTTCTCCAGCAGGGTCTGCGCGGACTCCTTGGTCGGCGGCTCGCCCGGGCGCAGCTTGCGGTAGATGTCGAGCAGGGCCTCGTCGGTGCCGGAGGTGGTGTCCTTCTCCAGCGTGCCCATCATGATCTCGGAGAAGCCGAAGCGCTCCACGATCTGCTCGTTGGTCCAACCGAGCGCCTTGAGCAGCACGGTGACCGGCTGGCGGCGCTTGCGGTCGATACGCACACCGACGGTGTCGCGCTTGTCGACGTCGAACTCCAGCCACGCACCGCGGCCGGGGATCACCTTGACGCTGTGCAGCGTCTTCTCGGTGGACTTGTCGATGGTCTCGTCGAAGTACACGCCAGGCGAACGGACCAGCTGCGACACCACGACGCGCTCGGTGCCGTTGATGATGAAGGTGCCCTTTTCGGTCATCATCGGGAAGTCACCCATGAAGACCGTCTGGCTCTTGATCTCGCCGGTGTTGTTGTTGATGAACTCAGCCGTGACGAACAGCGGGGCCGCGTACGTCATGTCCTTGTCTTTGCACTCGTCGACCGAGGCCTTGACCTCGTCGAAGCGCGGATCCGAGAAGGACAGTGACATCGAGCCCGAGAAATCCTCGATGGGGGAAAGCTCGGCGAGGACCTCTTCGAGGCCGCCGACGGGGTTCTCCTCGCCGCGGTCGATGGCGGCCTGCCGCCACCGGTCGGACCCGACCAGCCACTCGAAGGAATCCGTCTGAACGTCGAGCAGCCCCGGAACCTCAAGCGGTTCACGGAGCTTGGCAAATGAAACTCGGTTCGGTGCCCCTGGGACGGAGTTATTGGTGATAGCGTTCGACTTGCTCTGGCTAGAGACTGCCAAGATGCATCCTTCCAGCACCTCATGCGACTATTCGGATGCGGCATTCGCCGGATCTCTGTCGCGATTCTGCGTCGGTTCGGCTGGCTTGGGCCTGTCCAGAACCCTGGACGCAACGACACAGGACCAGGTACTGAGCAAACTACTCAGGCTAGGACCACGGTGTCAGGTACAGGTGAGGTGGGCAGGGTGCAGCCAGCGCAACGTCCAACGATAGCGCAGAACGGCGCATTCCTCAACCAAACCCCTCGGGCGCATGAGCTGGGTCACCCGGCGCTGGCTGGCGTCCTCAACCCGTTCGAACATGCTGCCCAACAGATTGGCCCGTCCGGGGCCGTCCGTCAAGAGCGAACACGCTGATTGGTGGGGGGAATTGCGCTCGCGTGACGTTCCACCCGCCACCCAGCGCGCCGGCACACCCGGGCCACGACCGGCAACCGCCGATCCTGGGTGCGTCCGCCCACTCCCGCCTGCCCGCGGTCGTCGTACGGTCCCGTTCCGGCCGGCACCGTCATGTGGACCGGCACCCGCCGGTGCGTGCGACGACCCGACCGGCCGGCTGCACACACCTCCGTCATCTTAGCGAAAATCGTTGCGGGCGTGGAAATCCGGAGAAAATCGCCGAAATCGCGGCGGGTGGGGCCGACGCGGTTGCCCGCGCGCCTGCCCCTTGAGACACGTCAGGCCGGGCCGTGACGGCCCGGCCTGATCGCGGCAAACTCACGCCTGCTTGGGCACCTCGATGACGCCCGTCGGCGAGTCGTCGTAGTTCTCGACGGGCGCGGTGGCGGCCGTCTGGGCGGTCGGGGCGGACAGCTGCGGCTGGTCGCGGTCGAGCTCTTCGAGGATCGCGGCCTGCGCGGCGGGCGGCAGGGTGTGCAGGATCTCGCGCACGCGGGCCTTACGGCGGGCCACGGCCTTGCGCTCGGGCATACCCGGGGTGGCCTGCAGCTGCGGCGGCACACCCTCGATCTCCTCGACACCGCCGTCGTGCTGGCCGGCGTCCACCAGGGCCTGCTCGGCGGCCGCGGTGGCCTCGTCCTTCTCCTCCGACATACCGATCGGGCCGATACGGCGGCCGTTGAGGAACTGCTTGACCACCGGCTCCTCGCTGGTCAGAAGCACCTCACGCGGGCCGAACATCACCAGCTGCTTGCGGAACAGCATGCCCATGTTGTCGGGCACGGTGCGGGCGATGTTGATGTTGTGCGTCACGATCAGCACGGTCGCGTCGATCTGCGCGTTGATGTCGATCAGCAGCTGCGACAGGTAGGCCGTACGCACCGGGTCCAGACCCGAGTCCGGCTCGTCGCAGAGGATGATCTCCGGATCGAGCACGAGTGCGCGGGCCAGACCGGCGCGCTTGCGCATACCGCCGGAGATCTCACCGGGGAACTTGTGCCCGTCGTTGGGCATACCGACCAGGTCGAGCTTCTCCATCACGATCTTGCGGATTTCGCTCTCGCTCTTCTTGGTGTGCTCACGGAGCGGGAACGCGGTGTTGTCGTAGATGTTCATCGAGCCGAACAGCGCGCCGTCCTGGAACAGCACACCGAACAGCGTGCGGATCTCGTAGAGCTCCTTGGCCGAGCACTGCAGGATGTCGGTGCCGTCGATGACGATGGAGCCACGTTCGGGGCGCAGCAAACCGATCAGCGACTTCAGGAACACCGATTTACCGGTACCGGAGGGTCCCAGCAGCACGCTCACCTCGCCGGCCGGGATCGACATGGTCACGTCTTCCCAGATCTTTGACGACCCGAAAGACTTGCTCAACCCCGTCACGTCGATTTGGACGCCCATCAAAGATCCTTCCCGCTACGCCTACCACACCACCCGCTCTGGCCTGTGGTTTGAGTCACCTTAGCGCACCGGCTATCGCGCGATCACCGTTGCGTCGATCTATTCCCTTTGCGGAGTCACAAATAGCAAAAGTCCCCCGGATCCGAAAGATCCGGGGGACTTCTCCTGGAAAATCGAGCAGTCGCGAGGACTACTTGACGGTGACCGAGGCGCCGGCAGCTTCCAGCTTGGCCTTGGCGTCGTCGGCGGCTTCCTTGGTGACCTTCTCCAGCAGCGGCTTGGGCGCGCTGTCGACGAGATCCTTGGCTTCCTTCAGGCCCAGGCCGGAGACGATCTCGCGGACGACCTTGATGACGCCGATCTTCTTCTCGCCGGCACCCTCGAGGATGACGTCGAATTCCGACTGCTCCTCGGCGGCCTCGGCGGCACCGCCGGCGGCGGCACCCGGGGCAGCGGCAACCGCGACCGGAGCGGCGGCGGTGACCTCGAAGGTCTCCTCGAACTGCTTCACGAACTCAGAGAGCTCCAGCAGGGTCATTTCCTTGAAAGCGTCGAGCAGTTCCTCGGTGGACAGCTTGGCCATGTTTATGGTCCTTCCTGATTTTTATTGGACGTTGTATGTGGTTGTTTTCGCAGCGACAGAGCAGGCGCTCTATGCGGCTTCTTCGCCGGCCTTCTTCTCCTGCAGCGCGGCAGCGAGCCGGGCCACCTGAGAAGCGGGCGCGTTGAACAGACCGGCAGCCTTCGACAGGTTGCCCTTCATGGCGCCTGCCAGCTTGGCCAGCAGCACCTCGCGGGACTCCAGGTCGGCGATCTTCTCGACGTCGGCGACGGACAGCGCCTTGCCGTCCATGTAGCCGCCCTTGATGACGAGCGCCTTGTTGTCCTTGGCGAACTTCTTGATCGCCTTGGCGGCATCGACCGCTTCGCCCTTGACGAACGCGATCGCCGTGGGACCGGCGAACAGCTCGTCGAGGCCTTCAATGCCGGCTTCCGAAGCGGCGCGCTTCACCAGAGTGTTCTTGGCGACGGTGTACGTGGCGGAGTCGCCGAGGGCACGACGCAGCTCAGCCAGGTTGGCCACAGTCAGCCCGCGGTACTCGGTGACGACGGTGGCCGTCGACGCCTTGAACTGCTCGGCAATGTCGGCAACCGCCGTGGCCTTGTCAGCCTTGGCCATGCATGCCTCCTTGTGATGGGTATCGGGCGTTCCGCCTCGACAGTCACAGAAGGTCAAGAATGTCCGGAAATGACGAACGCCCCGACGCAGACAGGTCGGGGCGTGAAAAAACCAGCACAACTGGGCTCTAGCCTCGTCCTCCTGCGTGGGCCGCCGGGAAATCCCGGACCTTCAACCGATTGCCGAGGCTCTTGCTCTTCGCGCGAGCGCTCATCGGTGACCGACGGTCTTCGGTGGAACTCGACAAGACTAGCCGACTCACCCCCGATCAGCCAAAACAGTCCCCTTGCACCTGGGCACCTTGCACCGCGAGCGTGCGTGTCTGCCCCTCGGCACACCGTAAATCCTCAGCAGTGCGCGCACGCTCACCGCCGCCGAGCGTGCGCCGCGTCGTCACCGCAGCTAGTCACTGCACCAAGTCACTGCACCAAGTCAGCGCCAGGGCGACGCGCAAGTTCACGCCCGGGCCAGCGCCGCCGCCCCGATCAGGCCGGCATCTCCGCCGAGTTCGGCAGGCACCACCTGCAGAGTCCGCAGGAAATCCAGGCCCGCGTAGTTCTTCAGTGCCTCGCGGATCGGATCGAACAGCAGCGCCCCCGACTTCGCGACCCCGCCGCCGATCACCACCAGGTCCAGATCGCACACCGCGCCCACCGACGCGATCATCGCCGCGACCGCGCGTGCACCGCGCCGGTACGCCGCGAGCGCGACGGCATCCCCGGCGTTGGCCGCGTCGGCGAGCTCCTTGGCGTCGGCATCGGCCGGTGCCTGCCAACCCTGCCTGCGCGCCCAGCGCGTCATGTTGGGTCCGGACGCGACGGTCTCGACGCAGCCGTGCCCACCGCACGTGCACAGGTCTCCGTCTTCGAGTTCGACGATGACGTGCCCCGCGTGTCCTGCGTTGCCGGTCCGCCCGTCGTACGGCGCCCCGTCGAGCACGAGCCCTCCCCCGACGCCGGTCGACACCACCATGCCCAGCAGGAACTGCGCACCCCGGCCCGCACCACGCCAATGCTCGCCGAGCGCCATGCACAGTCCGTCACCGCCGAGCCGCACCGGAAGCCCGGTCGCGGCAGCCACGCGATCGACGATCGGAAACCGTTGCCACTCGACGATGTTGATGGGGCTGATGGTTCCGCCTGGCAGGTCGATCGGCCCGGCCGCCGCGATACCGACCCCGTCCACCGCGCCGTCGGCCGCCCGCAGTGCCCCGGTGACAAGTTCGTCGACGACGTTCCAGATCAGTTCGCCGTCGCCGTCGGGCGTGGGCAGCTGAGCCTGATGCACCAGAGTGCCGTCGTCGTCGACCAGGCCGGCAGCGATCTTGGTGCCACCGATGTCCAGGGCCAGGGTGAGCGTCATGCCCCTAGTGTCTATGGGTGTTGTCGGGTTGGCGCGGGTCACCCGGGTGTTCGTAGCCGGGCGCGAGGTCGACGAGCTTTGCACAGCTTTCGTCGAGCCACCGCCGGAACTCGCGCCGGCGTGCCGCCGCGAGAAGGTGTTGCCGCACCGCGTTTTCGACGTCGGCCAGCGGCGGCGCGACCGGCGTTCCCCGCCACCCGTCGGCGTCCACATCTGGTCTCGGCGCAAACCGCAAGGGGTTGCGGGCGTGGTACGCGGCCACGTCGTCGTCGGTCACCGAGACCGACGCCGTGACGCGCATGAAGACGGCCCGCGCGTGCGCCGAGGCCAACAGTGACGCCGCGACGCTGCCGATCTCCAACCGTGCGGCCGTGTCGGGCAACAACTCGCCCTCGGCCGGCGCGACGTCACCGGCCACCTCGGCGGCCACG
>Ga0182740_1000872_pt1 | contig 23942 bp, 23 predicted proteins | sample eDN5th37CKraftBY_FD_128872 | JGI IMG/M metagenome (GOLD analysis project Ga0182740, IMG submission 128872) | Enriched backyard soil microbial communities from Emeryville, California, USA - eDNA 5th pass 37_C Kraft BY (version 2) (version 2) | ecosystem: Environmental > Terrestrial > Soil >...
GAAAAGGCGAAGGCCGTCCTCGTCGGGCCGGGCCTCGGGCGCGATGAGGCCGCCGGGGAACTGCTCAGCGTCCTCTTCGCGCTCGGGAACAAGCGGGAGGCCGAACGCCGCCGCCACAACATCGGGTTCGCCTCCGCGTCGCAGGCCACCGTCGCCGGGAAGGAGGAGGCGACCCCGTCGACCTCCGCGCTCTTCCAGCGCGACGATCTCACGGTCGTGGTCGATGCCGACGCCCTGAACTGGCTGGCCGAGCAGGGCGAATGGTGGACCTCGCTACCGGAAGGACGCCTCGTGCTGACGCCGCACGTCGGCGAATTCGCCAAGCTGACCGGCAAGACGACGGACGAGGTCATCGCCGATCCGCTGGGCGAACTCGAAACCGCCGCGACGACCTGGAAGCAGACCGTCGTCCTCAAGTACGGCTACACCGCGGCTTCCGATGGCACCACCACGGTCGTCGCGGAGGATGCGCCGCTCTCGCTGGCGACCGCCGGCAGCGGCGATGTCCTCGCCGGGACGATCGCCGCGCTCACCGCCCAGGGCCTCCGCGGCCTCGACGCCGCCACGATCGCCCTGCATGCCGGGCCGGCCGCCGCCCGCGCCGTGGAGACGCGGCTCGGCACACTCGGCCTGATCGCCACCGACCTTCCGGACGCCATCGCCGAGCAGATGGCGAGCCTCGCCCGATCCTGACCGTCCCCTTCGATCGCCACCAAGCCCGAGCAAGGAGTCATCGTGACCGACATCGACCTTCCCGCCGAGGACGCCACCCCGACCGATCCGACGGTCGACCAGATCATGACCACCGAGGTGCCCAGCGTGGGACCGGACGACCCGATCGCGGTCGTCGCCCGGACGCTGGCCGATAACCGCATCACCGGCGTGCCGGTGGTCGAGAATGGCAAGATCATCGGCATCATCACGGAGACGGATCTCATCGCCCGCGAGGCCGATGTCGACGTGCCGACACCGGTCCCCTTCCTCGACGCGATCTTCATGGCCGATGCCGGACCGGAATTCGAGGAGGAGCTGCGGAAGGTGCTGGCGGTGAACGCCCGCCAGATCATGACCGCGCCCGTCTTCAACATCAAGAACTACGCGACGCTCAACCAGGCCGCCACGCTCATGATCGACGAGGGTATCGGCACCATCCCGGTCGTGAACGACGACCTGGACCTGGTCGGAATCGTGACCCGCAGCGACATCGTGCGCGTGATCGCCCGGCTCGAGAACGAGGACCAGGGCGAGCATGTCTGACGCTGCGACGCTCCCGCTTCCCTACGCGCCGACCATCACCGCCGAGCACTGGGCGGGCCGGCCGAGCATCGCCGTGGTCGATCTCGACGCGCACACCTCGAACCTGCGCCTCGTTCGCAGCCTGATCGGGCCGAACGTGAAGCTCATGGCCGTCGTGAAGGCGAATGCCTACGGTCACGGCGCCGAGATCCTTGGCGAGAACGCGATCGCCGCCGGGGCGGATGAGCTCGCCGTCGCCACGGTCGACGAGGGCGCGCAACTCCGGAACGCCGGGATCGAGGCGCCGATCCTCGTCCTCGGACCGATCGGAGCGGGGGAGCGCACGCGGGCGATCGGCCAGAACATGGCGGTCGTGGTGAGCGACATCGGGTTCGCCCACGCCCTCGCCGCCGACGCGAAGCTGATGCTGGCGAAGGAACCGGTCTCCGTTCACCTGAAGATCGATACCGGCATGAACCGGTTCGGCACATCGCCTGAGCTGGCGGTGGCGACCGCGCAGGCGATCCTCTCGCATCCGGAACTCCGGCTGGACGGGATCATGACCCACATGGCCGCCGCCGACGATCCGGACCCGCATTTCGAGCGGGACCAGATCGCCGTGTTCGAACGCGTGCTGGCCGACCTCGCGGACGCGGGGGTCGAGATGCCCACGTTGCACGTCGCGAACTCGGCGACCACGCTCCGCTTCCCGGAGGACCATCGTGGCCGGGTCCGGGTCGGCATCGCCCAATACGGCCTGCAACCGGACCCCGCGATGGAGCTGCCGGGTCCGTTCAGGCGGATCATGACCGTTCACAGCCGAATCGCCCGCATCCACGAGATCCATCCGGGCGACGGTGTCTCCTACGGCTTCCGCTACCGCACGGACCACGACGAACTGACCGCCCTGGTGCCGATCGGGTACGCGGACGGCTTGCGCAGGAACCTCTCGCCGCTGATGTGGATGGCCGTGGGCGGGATGCGAGCGCCAGTCGCCGGGCGGATCTGCATGGACCAGACCGTGGTGCGCCTGCCGGAAGGCGTGGAGGCGAAGCCGGGCGACGTGGTCACCGTGATCGGCAACGGGAGCGAGGCGACCACGCCCGCCCCGACGTTCGACGACCTCGCGGCGCTCTCGGAAACGATCTCCTACGAGTTGACGTGCGGGATCGCGCCACGCCTCCCCAAGATCTACGTCCGGGGCGGCGAAGTCGTCGCCATCTCCGACCTCGCCGGAACGCGAAAGTTCACATAACGTCAAGGAGGAGCATCGGTCGTTCAACGAACGAGCGAGACAGGGGAACGCCCCGGAGGAGACCTGTCTGGTCTTCTTCCGGGGCGTCGTCGTGCGCGACGCCCGACCGCTGGGATGCGTACGTACGCAGGGTTCTCGGCGGACAGTTGTAGATGCGGCCCTTGTGGCCGCCGGACATCCCATACGACGCGTCATGACGGCACGAGACACTCCATGCAATCCCAGGCGGCCACAAGGGCCGCATTTACGAGGGTGCCAGGAACGTCCAAGCGGGGATGCCCAAAGACGTCCAGGCGAGGCTGCGTCCCGACAACCGGGGGCGGCGCGGGTTTCGTGAGGCGATCGGTCAGGCAGGCGATCTGGGGGTCCGTGCGCCGTTTTCCGGGCAGCAAAACGGCTGGTCGGGATGCCGCCAGCCGCTTTGCTCCATCCGATTTGTCCAGCCCGTCCACGATCCGGCTGGCGGCCCGTTTCCCTTGCCGCCGCCCGCAACCGCTTGGGGAAATCCCCCGCGAAGACGGTTACTCGGCGAACTCCGCCGCCACCCGCTTCAGGTTCTCGATGTCACGACGCACGACGAAGGTGCGTCCGCTCATGTCGTCACGAACGTAGTTCAGCGTTCGGTCATCCATCCAGCGATAGATCGTCGGGCGGGTCACCCCGAGCTGCTGGGCAGCATTGCCGATGCTCACCAGCTCGTTCGCCTCGTACGCGCGGTACTTCGCCAGCGCCAGCATGCGTCCCAGGTCGGTATCCCAGAACGAGCGCGGCACCGAATAGTCATCGGCCGCTGCCGGCCAGAAGAGCAACTGGAGCACTGAATCGATCGCTTCCAGCACGCGATCCTTGGACTCGCGCACCTGGCCCCTGGCCAATCGTGCGAGGCGAAGGAGATCCTGGCCCAACGGCCCATTGCGAAGCTGATCGAGCGTCAACGGTTGAAATGCCTCCGGCGCGAGCTGGGACACCATCCGGTGATGCTGGCTGTAGACCAGTTGCAATGCGTTGTCCATGACCTCCTGGTAGTCTCGGGGCTCAGACTCCACGACGACTCCTTTCCGGTCCCGATGCGGACCCTGCGCCGTGCAGGGGCCGGGCAAACGACATTCGTGTCATCCGTGTGCGGTCACTGTGTACGCACCAGACTGTACGGTCGGATTGTACGCTCGCACCGGACGGGTGTCAACGACGACCGTACACCCTGGACGCCGGATTTTCCGCATAACGGCGAGGAATTTCGCGAAACCCACCGCTCGTCGTGCCGGTTCGTCACAATTCTGTACGTACGGTGCCGCTTGCTGGATTGCCTCACCCCGCCCTGCCGCGCAAACGCAGAAAGCGGCCCCCACGATCGGGAACCGCCTTCGCCATCCGGGCATCGCCCGGCTTCCGGACAAGCTTGAAGAAACCTTACGATCCGGTGGTCATTCCCCGGATCGCCAGCCCGAAGATGAAGAGGGCCACGAGGCTGTAGAGCAGCAATCCCTGGCGTGGCGCCCGGTCCCGCACGTAGGACCAGACAAAGGGCAGCACCAGCGCCGCCGTGAACCCGTAGAGGATGTGGAGCATCTGGCCGGGGCGGTCTCCCCACACGAAGAGCGCCAGCCCCAGTGCGCCCTGCACCATGATCAGGACCTGCCCGATTATCAGCGCGCCGGCGATGTTCCCGCCCAGGACCCCGCCACGCGCGAACTCGAAGAGTCCCCACAACCCGACGAAGAGGAAGAAGAGCATGACCGAGGTCGCGAGGCGGTCGTGCAGCAGCAGGACGATACTCATGGAGGGAATGCGCTCCCGGCAATGCGCGGATGGCGGCGCGTGCAACGCGCGGCGGACGCCAGATCGGCCGAATCGCTGGGGAGTATACCGCCGCGCACCGCCAGGCCTCGCTCGAACGCCGCAGGAACGCGGTTCGGTCGTGCATCGCTGCACGCCGGAGCGTTCGCGGGGCGGAGCGTCAGTCGAACAGGGACCGCTGGAACAGTTGCTCGCCCGGTCCGGCCGGGACCGGGCCGCCCGGCGGCGGCGCGGCGGCTTTCGGCGCGAACGGCGTCCGCCCGATCCCGGGCCCCAGCGCAGGCGCGGTCCAGACCGGCCCCGGTTCCCGGCGTGGCAGGGCGAGGACATCGAGGTCCACCCCCTCGGCGTGGAGGGCGGCGCTGACGGTCGCCTCCGCCACGGCAGGCCGGTTGTTGGTATCCGAGAGGTGAGCCAGCCAGACGGGCGTTCCGGCAGCCGCATCGCGCATCGCCTGGGCGAGCGACGTGCCGCACACCTCGTTCGACAGGTGCCCGACCGGCGAGGCGACCCGGCGCTTGAGGTGAGCCGGATACGGACCGCGCCAGAGCATCTGCTCGTCGTGGTTCGCCTCCAGCACGACCAGGTCGCTGGCCGCGACCGGCGCCGCGAGCGTCTCCTGCCAGGAACCGAGATCGGTGAGAATCGTGATCCGCGCCTCGGGGGTCTCGATCAGGAATCCGCAGGGTTCGATCGCGTCGTGCCGCACCCGCAACGCCCAGATCGTGAACCCGGCGAACTCCACCGGACGGTCGCGCTCGAAGGGAAGGAGCTGCGCGCGGGAGACGCCCGCCATGTCCGACGTGCCGATGGTCGCGATCACCGGCAGGTCCGGCCGCATCACGCGGTGCAGGGTGCGGATATGATCGCCATGCTCGTGCGTGATCAGCAGGCCATCGAGCGCCTTCGGATTGGTGCCGAACCGGCGCATCTCGGCCTGCATGGTGCGGATGCCCACGCCACAGTCCACCATCAGCGTCCGCTCGCCCCGCTGGATGAGGAAGGCGTTGCCCGCGCTGCCACTCCCAAGGCTCTGGACGCGCACCGGAACGGCATCCGGCGATGGCGATGGAACGGAATGCTCGGGGTGGGACATGGTGCGGTGGGGTCCGTTTCCGGGAGGGATGCGCCGATGACCGTTGGCGATGACCGCAGGCACAGGCAGGGATGAAAGCCAGCATCGTACCATAGGCCCGACAGGGGACGATGGACGCGTATCACCTGGACGCGGTGACAACAACGATCGGTGGGAGGTGGGATGTGAAGGTATTCCGGCGCGGATCGAGTCCGGCGGGCGAACCCCCGACCGTGAAGGCGGAACCCGTCAAGCCGAAGGGGTCGCGATTCCGGCTCTCCGCGTCGACGAAGCGCATGCTGTGGGCCGTCCTGGTCCTGCTCGTCATCGTGGTGCTCGCCTTCGTCTTCTCGCCGTTCTGGATCAACTGGCTCTGGTTCGGCAGCGTCGGCTATCGCTCGGTAATCGTGACGAACTACGTGTGGGACTGGGCGTCGTTCATCGTCGGCGGCCTGCTCGGCGCCTTCGTCTTCGTCTTCAACGTCTGGCTGGCGCTGAAACTCTCGAAGGAGGGCCAGGTGCAGCGCGAGGGCGGGGTCGGGCGCTTCAGCCAGCGCCTGATCCAGGTCCTCGCCTTCGGCGTGGGCGTCCTGGTCTTCGTCGTGTCCGGCGCCCGCTTCTCGGATCAGTGGACCGACCTGCTGCTGGCGATGCGCGGCGGCGACTTCGGCGTGAAGGACCCCACCTTCCACAAGGACGTCGGGTTCTACGTCTTCCGGCTGCCGATCCTGCACGACCTGCACGGCTTCCTGCTCCAGCTCGGCCTGGTGACGACCGCCGCCGTCGCGATCGTCTACCTTATCCGGCTCGGCGTGCGGTTCCGGAAGTGGGGCGATGTGCCGTGGGTAGCGCTCCGCCACCTCAGCATCCTCGGCAGCCTCCTGCTGCTGGCCTTCGGGGCCGGCTACCTGCTCGCCAACTACGATCTCGTCTTCTCGACGCGCGGCGTGGTGATCGGGCCGAACTACACCGATGTCAACATCGTGCGTCCGCTCAACTACCTGATGGCTTTCCTGTCGCTGGCGGCGGCGATCGCGCTGCTGCTCGGCAATGTGGTGAAGAACCCGCGCTGGCTGATCGGGATCGTCGGCGGCTGGGCGATCCTCGCCTTCGCGATCACGCCACTGCTGCCTGTCGGCGTCCAGAAGTTCATCGTGGACCCGAACGAGTTCCCGCGCGAGGAGAAGTACATCGAGCGGAACATCACGATGACGCGCGCGGCGTTCGGCCTCGACCAGGTGACGACCGCCCAGGTCACCGGCCAGGACCCGATCGTGGCGTCGTCGCTCTCCACCAGCGCGCCGCCGCTCTCGAACGTCCGGATCTGGGACTACAACGTCGTCCAGCCGATCTACCAGCAGTTGCAGACCTTCGTGCCGTACTACGAGTTCCACGACATCGACGTGGAGAATTACACGATCGGCGGGCAGCCGGTGCAGGTGCTGGTCGCCGCGCGCGAACTGAACGTCGAGGGGCTGCCGGCGAACTCGCAGACCTGGACCAATGTCCACCTCGCCTACACGCACGGCTATGGCGCAGTCGTCAGCCCGGTCAGCCAGGTCTCCGGCGACGGCTGGCCAACCTTCCTCGTCAGCAACATCCCGCCCAACGGCACCGGTCCGCTCACGATCTCGCAGCCGGAGATCTACTTCAGCGAGGTCGACCAGTCGTGGATCATCGTCCACACGAAGCAGCCCGAGTTCACCGGCATCAACGACACCGGCCAGCAGCCGACAACGGGGTATTCCGGTGACGCGAAGGGGTCCATTTCGCTCGGCAACCCGGTCACGCGGATCATGGCGGCCCTGACCTACGGCGACCGCAATATCTTCTTCAGCAGCCAGCTCACCGGGCAGTCCCGCCTGATCGACGACCGCAACGTGGTCGACCGCGCGCGCAAGATCGCGCCGTTCCTGGAGTACGACGACGATCCCTACCTCGTGATCGCCGATGGCCGCCTCGTCTGGGTGATCGACGCCTTCACCGCCACGGATCGCTACCCGAATGCCACCCGCTGGGAGGGCAAGAACTACCTGCGCAACAGCGTGAAGGTCACGGTGGACGCCTACGACGGCACCACCACCTTCTACCGAACCGACGAGGCCGACCCGATCGCCGACGCGTGGGGCAAGATCTACACGAGCCTCTTCACCCCCGTCACCGAGGCGCCGCAGGCGATCCGCGACCAGTTCCGCTACCCCGAGGAGCAGTTCCTCGCCCAGTCCGCGATCTGGTCCACCTACCACGTCGACACGGCGCGCTCGCTCTACGACGGCGACGACCGCTGGACGGTGGCGCAGGAGAACATCGATAACCAGGCGGTGCCGGTGGAACCGTATTTCGTCACCCTGCCGCTGCCGGGAGAAACCGAGGATTCCTTCGCGCTGACGGTGCCATTCACGCCGAGCGGCAACCAGAACCGGCAGAACATGACGGCCTGGTTCGCGGGCACCTCGGACGATACGGGCAAGACCAATCTCCGCCTCTTCCGCTACCCGCGCCAGATCACGGTATTCGGCCCGCAGCAGATCGAGGCGCGCATCAACCAGGACCCGGACATCTCCCAGCAACTCTCGCTCTGGAGCCGCGGCGGCTCGGACGTCATCCGCGGCAACCTGCTGGTGATCCCGATCAACGACGCCCTGCTCTACGTGCAGCCGGTCTACCTGCAGGCGACGAGTTCCGGCGCCGGAGCGCCCCAGCTGGCGAGCGTGATCCTCGCGACCAAGGACAAGGTCGTAATGCGCTCGTCGCTGGATGAGGCGATCAAGGCGCTCGGCGATCCCTCGGCGGAGAGCGTCGACCAGATAACCGACGCCCCGGAGACGGCCCAGGCTTCCGGCGAGACCGGATCGACATCCACGGCCACCACGAGCGAGGGCACGTCAACCACCGATCAGGCGCTGGCCGACCAGGCGCTCCAGGCCTACAACGATGCCGAGACGGCCCGCCAGAAAGGCGACTGGGCGGCCTACGGCGAGGCGCAGTCCCGCCTGGGAGCCATCCTGGCGCAGATGGCCGGGGGTACGCCGGTGGCGTCGCCAGCCGCCTCGCCGTCGGGCGGCTCTCCCACGCCGACGCCGGAAGGGACGGCCACGCCGGGGAGCTGACAGGGTTGCATCTCCTGCCAGCCGAATGTACCATTCATGGTACATTCGGCTGGCTCTTTCGTGGAGGTAGGCGTTGCACCACAAGCGTGTCGAGGCCAGCTTCTACAGGTCGGATTCGGGCGACGAGCCCGTCAGGGACTGGCTGAAGTCCCTTCCTGCCGATGACCGCCGCGCCATCGGGTTCGATCTCAAGACGATTGAGTTCTGTTTTTCGCAGAACCGGATCGTCCTTCTTCATGGTTTTATCAAGAAGACCCAGAAGACTCCGCAGAGTGACTTGGCCATCGCGCGATCGCGAAAGAAGGAGACGATGTCCCATGAATAGCAGCATCGGGTCGAGTCTGGACGACTTTCTCCGCGAAGAAGAGCTGCTGGAGGAGGCGGAAGAAGTCGCACTTCAGCGTGTTATCGCGTGGCAACTCGACCAGGAACGTCGGCGGTTGGCCCTCAGCAAGAGCGCGCTCGCCGAGCGCATGGGAACGAGCCGGTCACAACTCGATCGTATCCTCGGCGGGACGGAAACCGATGTCCGCCTTGAGACGCTGAATCGGGCAGCCCGGGCCCTCGGCAAGCGAATCGAGATCCGCCTCGTCTAGCCCCGCGACCCGAAGATGGCGCGGCCAATGCGCACGTGCGTCGCGCCCTCCTCGACCGCGACCTCGAAATCGTTGCTCATGCCCATCGAAAGGATGTCGAGCGGCGCGTCCGGATGCCGCTGCCGCAACTCCTCCTGCAGGAGCCGCAGGTCCTTGAACGTTGCCCGCGCATCCTGCGGGTCCTTTACCAGCGGGGCGATCGTCATCAGCCCGAGGCAGCGCAACGTGCCGGACGCTACGATCTCGTCCAGCAGGATCGGCGCGTCGTCCGGATCGCAGCCCGATTTCTGCGCCTCCCGCGCGACGTTCACCTGCAGCAGCACGTCCACGACCTGCTCCTGCTTCGCCGCCTCGCGGGCCAACGCGTCGACCAGGTTCGCCCGGTCGACCGATTCGATCACGTCGAACAGGGCGATCGCCGGTTTCACCTTGTTGGTCTGCAACTGGCCGATGAGGTGGACCGACGCGTCGTCCGGCAATGGCATGGCGAGCTTCTCCTTCGCCTCCTGCACGCGGCTCTCGGCGAAGACGCGGATACCGGCCGCGTAGGCCGCGTCCAGCGCCTCGCGCGGGAAGGTCTTGCTCACGCCCACGATCGTCACGGCTGCCGGGTCGCGATCGGCACGCAGCGCTGCCACCCGGATGCGCCCCGCAATCGAGCCAACCCGCGCCACCATCGCATCGAGGCCGACGCCCGTCGCCGCGTCACTCACCGGCGGCCTCCCGCTCCACGACCGGAACGATGCCGATGAAGGCCGCCTGCCGACCGGCCGCCGCGCCCTGGCCACGATGCGAGAACCACCAGTCGACCTCGCATTTCGTGCAGATCGGCGACACCTCCATATGCTCCGGCACCACACCAGCCCGTTGCAGGAGCAGGGAGTTGGCGCGCGGGACGTCGAAATGATGCTTCACGCCGGGTTTGGTGATCGCCAGTTCGACGAGCGGCCCCATGTCCGCCGCGATCGCCTTCCAGGCATCGATCACCTCGTCTCCGACCTCGTTGCAGCAGCCCCCGATCGCCGGACCGAGATAGGCGATCAGATCGGCGGGATCGCTCCCGAACTCCCGCTGCATCGCCCGCACGGCGTTGCCGGCGATATCCGCCACCGTCCCCCGCCAGCCGGCATGGACCGCTGCCACGGCGGGCCGCGCCGGATCGACCAGCAGGATCGGCTGGCAATCGGCGTGCATGGTGGAGAGGAAGACATTCGGCGCATCCGTCACCAGGGCGTCCGCATGGCCGATCACCTCGGTGCCCGGCGCCGCGCCGCGCCCGGCATCCTCCGCGTAGGCCCGGATCACCTCGTTCCCGTGAACCTGCCCGACATTCACCATCAGCTCGATGTCGAACCCGATCGCCTCCGCCCACTGGCGGCGCATCGCCCAGGCATCCTCGCGGTCGCGTCCGCCGCTGTAGCCGATGTTGCCCTCCGCCTTGCCCATGCCCGGCACGCGGTAGGTCAATCCATGCACGATGCCGGGAATGCGGCCCAGCAGCTCGCTGCGATAGGGTGCCGGCAGGGTCGCGGCGGTCGCGCCGTTGGCGTGCGGGGGGGTAGGGGAATCGATCACGGGGTATCCTCGGTTTCCTCGCGTGCGGCGTCCAGGATGATGGTGTCCACGACCCGCTCGACGGGCGCGTGGTCATCGGTGAAGACGGTCGTGACCGCCGTCACCTCGCGCAGGTTGCCCGTCTGCAGGGCGGAGTCGCCGACCGTGCGGACGAGCGAGCCCACTGGCTGCACGGCGAGATTGGCGGCGAAGTTGGCGATCGCGGTCGGCGATTTCGTGGCGATCACGATGCTGTTGTCGTAGCGCGCGGTATCGATGACGTAGACGTTCGGGAAGACGCTCTTCATGGTCGAGGCTATCACGTCGACCAGCCGGTAATCCGTCTCCGTCCGGCCAACATTGATAACCGCCGCGCCCTGGTCCGTCAAATGGGCGTCGATCTCCCGGAAGAACTCCTGGGTCGTCAGCTGGAAGGGGATGTAGGGCTGGCGGTACGCATCGACGCCGATCAGGTCGTACGCGCGATCCGAGGTGCGCAGCGTGTAGCGGCCATCCTGGATGATGACGTGCAGGTTCGGCTCGGTCATCCCGAAATACTCGCGCCCGACCCGCGCGATCTCCGGGTCGATCTCCACGCCATCGATCGGCACCGGCCCGTAGGCGAGCGTCAGTTGATGCGCCACCGTGCCGCCGGCCAGCCCGATCAGCAGCGCGCTGTCGAGCGTGGCGGGGGCCGGGTCGTTGCGGAACATCGGCCCGAGCATGAAGTAGTCCCAGGGTCCACCGGTCAGCGCCTGGTCCGGGTTGTAGACGGAATGGGTGGCGTGGCCGTCATTCAGGGAGAGGAGCATCGTGCCGTCCTCCTCCGTGACCTGGATGTAGTTCTCGCGCGATTCCGTCTCGTAGACGAAGGTGCCGTCCTGCACCGGACGGATCGGGTGCGGCGCCCCCACCGTCGAGGCGACCGTGATCGCCGCCGCGATCCCGACCGAGAGCGCCCCGGGCGTCCACAGCCGCAACCGGACGAGGCCGATCACCGACGGGACCAGCAGCAACCCACCCAGGATCAGGAAGGTCCGCATCGTGCCGACGAGGGGGATCAGCAGCAGTGTCGGCAGGAAGCTCCCCGCGATCGATCCGATCGTGCCCAGCGCGTAGATGCCACCAGCGGCCTCCCCGGCGTGGGAGACATCCCGCACGCTCAGCCGGACGGCATACGGCGAGACGAACCCCAGCAGCGTGATCGGCACCGCCAGGATCAGCAGGATGCCCACCAGCGAGCCGTAGAACGCACCGACCGACAGGTTCGCGAAGGCGTCCACCGAGGCCGAGAGGAGGGGGCGCGAGATGAGCGGCGTGAGGCCGGCCCAGAGCGCGGCGAAGGTCGTGGCGGCGTAGAGCAGCCACGGACGCGGGTACCGGTCGGCGATGCGGCCGCCCAGCCAGTAGCCCAGCGCCAGGAAGGTGAGCGTGAAACCGATGATGTTGGCCCAGATGAAGGTCGATTCGCCGAAGTAGGGCGCGATCAGGCGGGCGGCGCTCGTCTCGGTGCCGACGCTCGCCATGCCGCCGGTGAAGACGATCAGGCGCAGCAGCCAGCGCTCGACCGGGGGATTCGCGGCGAGCGGAGAAGTGTCGGTCTGGGTCGTCCCGGTGGGGGAGGGCATGGGGCTCCTGTCGGGTGAGGCGGCGGCGCGGAGAGCGGGCGAGCGGACATTGACCAAGTATAGGGAGCGGGGGCGCCAGCAATCGCGCGACTGCGAAATCAGTGCATCCGACAATGGTTAGGGTTGACATCTATTACGAACGCTATACGATAGGGAGGACATCAAGACGCTGTTGACTCCCGTGAAAGGGACTCGTTCGATGCTCACCAAGCCCGCCGAAACCCGCGCCGCACCCGCCACCGACGACATGATCGACCGGTTGCAGACGGTCCTCCCGAAATACCACCACCTGCTGAAGTCCATCCTCGCCGACATCCAGGGGGACGATCGCCTCACGCTGCCCCAGTTGCGAAGCCTCCGCGCGATCGCCGCCTCCGACGGGGGCATGCTCACCTCCATCCTCGCCCGGCACCTGCGCAGCGCCCCGCCCACCGTCACCCGGATCGTGGACGGCCTGGTCGAACGCGGCCTGGTCGAACGCCAGGCGGACCCCGACGACCGCCGCCGCTGGCGCCTCGTCATCCTGCCCCCCGGCGATGACCTTCTCGCTACCTACGAGACCCGGTTGCACACGATCCTCGCCGACCGGCTCGCCTCCATCCCGCCGGGCCGCCAGGCTGCACTCTGGCTGGCGCTCGACGACCTCGACCTCCTTCTCTCGGACGCATCGGACGACCCCGATGACCTCCACGCGATCGGATGACCTTCATGGCACTTTCCGCGATTCCCGCACCTCCCACCCTGTCGAGCCGGCCCACCGTTCCGGTAGCTGCAGCCGCAAACCGGACCAGCACCGCGCCCGCGATCGAGGTGGAACACCTCGTCCGGAAGTTCGACGACTTCACCGCCGTGAACGACGTCTCGTTTGCCGTCGCGCCGGGCGAGGTCTTCGGCTTTCTCGGCCCGAACGGGGCGGGCAAGAGCACGACGATCAAGATGCTCTGCACGCTCCTGAAGCCGACATCCGGCACCGCCCGTATCGACGGCCACGATGTCGTCAAGGACCCGTCCGGCGTCCGCAATTCCATCGGCATCATCTTCCAGGACTACAGCCTGGACGACCGCATCACCGCCGAGGAGAACCTGCGCTTTCACTGCATGATCTATCACGTCCCGCGCAGCATCCGGGCCGAGCGCATCGCGCAGGTCCTCGCCATGGTCGACCTCACCGACCGCGCGAAGGACCGCGTGCGCACCTTCTCCGGTGGCATGAAGCGGCGTCTGGAGATCGCGCGCGGCCTCCTGCACCACCCCTCGGTGCTCTTCCTGGACGAGCCGACCGTCGGGCTGGACCCGCAGACGCGCCAGAACATCTGGGAACACATCAACGAGCTGCGGGTGCAACACGGCATCACCGTCTTCATGACCACGCACTACATGGACGAGGCCGAGTACTGCGACCGCATCGCGATCATGGATCACGCCCAGCTCATCGCGCTCGATACCCCCGCCCAGCTGAAGGCATCCCTTGGTGGCGATCGCATCCGCCTGCGCACGGAGGACAACGAGGCCGCCCTGGACATCCTCGGGTCGCGCTACGGCCAGGAGGCTCTGATCGAGGGCGACACCGTCGTCTTCACCGTGGCGAATGGCGGCGAGTTCGCCCCGGAGCTGCTGCGAACCTTCCCGCTCCCGGTGCGCTCGGTCGAGATCATCCAGCCGACCCTGAACGATGTCTTCCTGCAGATCACCGGTCGCGAGATCCGCGACGAGGGCGCCGACAAGCGCGACAAGCTCCGCTCGCAGTTGCAGCGGCGCGGAAACCGGGGAGCATGACCACATGGCATCGACAACCACAACCACAACCACCACGCCGACCTTCACGACCGCCATTCCCGCCGAACCGGAACGGCCGCGCGGCCAGCCCATCCGCCTTGGCCCGATCGACTTCGGCGCCATCGCGATGCTCTGCCAGCGCGACCTGACGCGGTTCTGGCGGGAACGCGCCCAGCTCTACGGGTCGCTCGCCCGCACTGTCGTCTGGCTCTTCCTGCTCGGCACCGGCCTGCGCGGCGCGGTGACGCTGCCGGGAGACGTCTCCTACCTCTCGTTCATCTTCCCCGGCATGCTGGCGATGGCGATCATCTTCACCTCGCTCCAGAGCGCGATCAGCATCATCTTCGACCGGGAATTCGGTTTCCTGAAGGAGATCATGGTCGCGCCGATCCCCCGCACGTCCGTCGTGATCGGCAAGGCGCTGGCCGGCGGGCTGATCGCGACCGTCCAGGGCTGCATCATCTTCATCTTCGCGCCCTTCGTCGGCGTGTCGCTGCAGCCGCTGAACGTGCTGGCCGCCATCGGCGTGATGCTGGTGCTCGGCGTCGGCCTCACCGGGCTCGGCCTCACGATCTCGGCCCGGATGACCTCGTTCGAGGGCTTCGGGACCGTCAACAACTTCGTCGTACTGCCGCTCTATTTCCTGAGCGGCGCCCAGTTCCCGGTTCACAACGTCCCGGACTGGATGCGCGTCATCATCCACCTGAACCCGCTCTACTACGGCGTGGAACTCTTGCGCGGTCTCCTGATCGGCCTCTGGAACCGTAGCGGCTGGATCGACTTCGGGGTGCTCGTCGCCTTCATGATCATCACCCTGAGCGCCGCCACCTGGTCCTTCACCCGCCAGGAGTAGGGGAGCCCTCATCCGACGCCAGGGAATGCGATACTCGAGGTCACGACGCGCATTCCTGGCCCCCGTGACGAGGTGATCCCGACTGTGACCGTCCTGCCGCCAACCGATACGACGCCCCGGATCGTCTTTCTCGACCGGGGCGTCTTTCGCGTGCCGTTTCCGTCGCTCTCGTTCCCGCACGTCTGGATCGACCATGCGGAAACCGCCCCGGACGAGGTAGCCGAACGCTTGCGCGATGCCTCGGTCGCGATCACCGACGGCGTGCCCATCACGCGGGAGACGATCGAGGGGGCGCCGCAGCTCCGGCTGATCGCCGTGGCCGCCACCGGCTACGACCACATCGACCTCGATGCCTGCGCCGAGCACGACATAACGGTATGCAATATCCGCGACTGGTCGGTGAGCGTGCCGGAGCACGTCTTCGCCCTGATCCTCGCCCTGCGACGGCAGCTGATCCCCTATCGGGAAGCCGTCCGGGCAGGGGAGTGGCAACGATCCGGCGCCTACGCCCTGGTCCTGGACCCGATCCCGCTGGCCCTGACCGGGACGACCCTCGGATTGGTCGGGCACGGCGCGTTGGGGAAACGGGTCGAGACGATCGCGCGGGCGTTCGGCATGGAGGTCCTCATCGCGGAGCGACGCGGGCAAGAGCCGCGTCCGGACCGGACGGCGCTGGATTCGGTCCTGGCGCAGGCCGATGTGCTGGTGCTGTTATGTCCGCTGACCGCCGAGACGCGCGGCCTGATCGGTGCCCGCGAACTCGCCCTGATGAAGCCGGAGGCGATCCTCGTCAACTGCGCGCGCGGGGCGATCGTCGATGGCGATGCGCTGCTGGCGGCACTGCGCGACGGCATGATCGCGGGCGCTGGGCTCGACGTGTTGCCGGAGGAACCGCCGGTGCATGGCAGTCCGCTCCTGGACGCCGATCTGCCGAACCTGATCGTGACGCCGCACGTCGCCTGGGTCAGCCGGCAGTCGCAGGAGATCCTCGCGCATCAGCTGATCGCGAACATCGAGGGCTGGTGGGCGGACTCGCCCCGGAACGTCGTGTCCTGACGAAAGGAGCGTGTCATGAAGGTGACCCGGCGCGTCTTTCACGGCGCAGTCTTCATCTTGCTTGTACATGAAGACCAGGTGCTGGTGTTGCGCCGTGCCAATACCGGATATCGAGACGGCCAGTACACCGTTCCGGCTGGCCATCTTGAAGGCAACGAGACAGCCATCGCCGCAGCGATCCGCGAGGCGAAGGAAGAAGTAAACGTCACCATCGCGACCGAGGACGCGATGGTTGTCGGCATCATGCACCGGGGTCCGGAGGCCGATCAGGACTTTGAGTACGTCGACTTCTATGTGCTGGCTCGATGCTGGGCGGGAGATCCAACGAACAACGAGCCAGAAAAATGCGATGACGTGCGCTGGGCGCCGATGGATCGATTGCCAGCTTCGACCATCCCATACATTGCGCGTGCGATACGACATGGCACGCACGCAATGTGGTTCGACACGTACGACCTCCCTGCCTGAACAGCCCGCGCCAACTCCATTTGCGCACAAGAACGGTTATCCGCAAACGAGATGGAGCCCCGGATCGGTCCACTCCCCCTCGGCAGATGCTACCCTCAGGGTATCGCCGCAACAGCCCGGGAGGAAATCACCATGACCGACGTGACATCATCCGCAGCCACATCCACGTCCACGTCCACGTCCACCATCGGCCGCATTCTCGTCCCGCTCGATGGGTCCGAGGTCTCGCGCGCCGCGCTGGACTATGCGACGCGCTTCCCCGGCGCCACGCTGGTCGTCCTCCAGGTCGGCGTCGATCTGGACGCCGTCTTCCCCGAGGTCGAGCCACTCGATTTCTCCGGCGTCGACGATGCGATCCGTCGCGACCTCCGCGCCGTCGTCCAACCGCTCGTCGACGAGGGCCGCGACCTGGAGATCGTCGTCGAGGACGGCGACCCGGCCGACCGCATCGTCGAGGTGGCCCAGCGCGAACGCGCCGATCTCATCGTCATGACCACGCACGGGCGTGGCGCCGCCGGCCGCATCCTCTTCGGCAGCGTCGCCGATCGCGTCAGCCGGCACGCGACCGTCCCCACGATCCTCGTCCGCGCGGGCCAGGAGGTTCCGCCGGATTTCCCACCCCGCATCCTCGTCGCCCTCGATGGTTCCAGCCGGGCCGAAACGGCGCTGCCGGTCGCGGACAGGCTTGCCACCAGCCTCGGGACGCCGCTCGCGCTGGTCCGCGCGGTGACGCTCGAGGACTCGCTCAAGACCGCCTCGCGGCTCCAGGGAACGATGAAGGGCCGCGCCGTCGACACGACCGATGAGGCCTTCGCCCTCGCCCGGGAGGAAACGGAGCGACAGGCCCGGACGTATCTGGATGCGCTCGCCGCTGGCATCGGCGGCCCGGTGTCCGCCCTGGTGCTTCACGGCAGCCCCGCCACCGCGCTGCTCCAGGAGATCGGGCCGGGAGACCTGACGGTCCTCACCTCGCACGGAACCAGCGGGGTGTCGCGCTGGCTGCTGGGGAGCGTCGCGGAGAAGCTCGTGCGGGATTCGGCAGGCCCGGTCTGCCTGGTTCCGGCCCGAAGCGGGACGGACGCTCGCTAGCGGACGCACACCGCGATCAGCCGTTGCGCTCGACCGAGGATTTGTGGCGGGGGCGCACCCGGCGGCGGGTCCGCGTGACCTGGGCGCTCGTCGGGATGATCGAGATGCTGCCGTCCATCTCCAGTACGGCGGTCTTCACCTGGCCGAGCTCATCGTAGCCATGCTCCCGCATGATCTCCTCCAGCTCGTCCCACGACACCCCGGCACGGTGCATGTTCTGGTCGACCACCTGCCCCTGGTTGACGAGCACCAGCGGCGTCTGCGTGAAGAAGCCGAGCGCCGCCCGCTTGCGCGCCATGACCTTGTCGAGCCCCTGGTCGACCGCGAACAGGGTCGTGGCCGCGACCAGGCCCCCGACCAGCGAGGTGTCCGGCCCGATCATCGCGTTCTGCACGGCGTTGGCGACGACGAGGATGAGGACCAGGTCCAGCGCGTTGCGCTGGCCGAGGCTGCGCCATCCGGTCACGCGCAGGGCGACGAGGATGAAGATGTAGACCACCGTCGAGCGGACGATGATCTGCCACCACTCGGTGCCAAGGTCGAACACGGTTTCTGCTCCAGGACGCGACGAATACGGGGCTGCCGTCTGGCATCCCCGTATTGTGCGTCACGGCCCCGGCCCCGCGCTGCTGATGGCCCGCTGGCCGCCCTGTACGGGCGTCAGTCGACTTTGGGAATCAGCCGCAGCCCGGATGCAATCCAGCCGACCTTGCCGGCGTCGTCCCGCACGAACGGCACCCGCAGGACGCCGCGAGCGAGGCCAGCATCCTTCGCCGTGAACGCGATGCTCGCCGGGCCGGTCTGCACCGGAAGGATCGCCGGGCTCCACGCCCCGGGAATCTCGATCGGTTCGGCCGCCAGCATCAGGCCCTCGCCGTCCACCGTGACCGTCGAGATGGACGCGCCGTCCTCATATCTGCCCGCATACTCCTCCAGCTCCTCCCGGGACAAGGCGACAGTCGGGGTATCGGGCGACTCCAGGAAGACGCTGGCCAGCCCGACCTTGCCGGCCAACCCGCTCAGGCCGGGATAGGTCGCCAGCGCCGTCGCCGCGACCACCATCGCGACGCCTGAACCTCCCGATGCGTTGGTGAAGAGGACGAAGGCGAAGCCGTGTTCGGGGATCGCGAAGAACTCGGTGTGCTGTCCCACGGTATCGCCGTTGTGGCTGATGACGCGCACGCCGTCGATGTCTTGCACGAACCAGTCGCGGCCCATGCTGATCTCCAGGCCCGGTGCCTTGACCGCTGGCTCGCGCATCCGGAGCAGGCTCTCCGGCGAAACCACCGACGCACCCGTTGCCGGCAGGTCGGTGCCGGTCGCGAGGTGGAACCGCGCGTACCGGATGATGTCCCGCGTGGTCGACCAGATGCCGCCTGCGGGATCGATGGAACGCGGCACCCAGAGCGGTGTCTGCACGCTGAGGCTCGTCCGCCCGTTGATCGGGCCGGCATAGTGGCCATCGGCATAGGGCCGGCGCAGCACCTCGTCGCGATCGAGGGTCGTGTCCGCCAGACCGAGTGGCCCGAAGATCAGGCTCTCCATCGCGGCGTCGTAGGCGGTCCCCGTCGCGACTTCGACCAGGCGCCCAAGCACGCTGAACGCGGCGTTGTTGTAGGAGAAGAACTCCCCCATCGGGAACTGCTGCGGCAATTCCGGGAGGCGCTCGGAGACGTAGCGGGCGATGGCATCGTCGTCGTCGCCCGTGTCGAATCCCTCGTCGCCGTACCAGCCGGGCGTGTGATCGAGCAGGTTGGCGACCCTGACGGTCTCCGCGACGGATGGATCGGAGGTCTTCAGGTTCGTCAGGTAATGCTGGACCGTCTCATCGATCGTGATGGCCCCGCGATCGTGGAGATGCCAGATGGCGGTGGACGTGAACGTCTTCGACAGGGAGCCGATCTGGAAGAGCGTCTCCGGCATGACCGGTTCGAGGGAGGACATGCTGGCCACGCCGAACGTGACGTGTTCTTCCCGCCCGTTGGCCAGGATTCCCAGCGCCACCCCCGGCACAGCGTGGCGCTGCATCGCGTCCACCAGCGCCTCGGCTACCGTCCGGAACTCGGGGGATGCGTCGGCGGCCAGCGTCCCTGGAATCGGGAACGTCATCGGACCGGTCGCCGCCGCAGGCGACGCCGCGGGCGTTGCCTCTGGTGTGGCACTCGCATCCTGACGCGCCGCCATGGTGTGAGGCGGGAGCGCGGCGAGCAGGGTCGCGCCGCCCGCAAGCTCGAGCATCCGGCGACGGTTCAGGCGGGCGGACCGGGCAGGCGGTTCGCCCGTGGAGCGAAGAGGCATGATGAGTGCTCCTGATGGTGGTGTGCCAGGCAAGACAGGCGTGTCTCGCACCAGTGGTTGGGTCCCACCATCACCATAGGGCCACGGCCGGTCACTAGGCAATCCCCATCCGCTCCGTTCCTCCCGGATGGGCGGCATCCGTGCGGTGTGGCCACCTCGTCCGCCGTGAGTGCCGCGGTCCGTCCTGAACCGTGACTCAGCGGGACCGCCGACCCGTCACGACGAGTGTCCCGACCATTGCCAGGCACAGGGCGAGCATCGCCCCGGCGATCGACAGGCCCGCATCCCACCGGTCGGAGGGATGGAGCAGGTTCGCAATCACCACCTCGGCGAGCAGGATGCCGCTCGTCACCGCCTGCGCCGCCAGGAGGGGAACCCGGCGCACCGCCATCAACCAATGCCCGGCCAGCAACGCCATCACCGCCGTCACCACCCACGGCCACCAGGGTCCGCCACCGAGCGCGAGGTTGGTGCCGACGATCCCCACGCAGAACAGCCCGCTCACCGCCGCGTGCGCGCCAAGCCACCCCCACCGGGGCATCGCCAGCGCGGCGTGCAGCGCGAGTGCCATGCCCCACGCCCAGGCGACCCACAGCACCCACCAGACGGATGGATCGACCAGCGCATTGATGACGGCGAGGGCGATGACGACGCTGCCCGCCAATCCCGCGTGGAGCAGCAGCGCGACGTGCGCCATCGCCACGCCCGGCTTCGCGCGGGAACCTCGATGCCGATCGATCGACTGCCGCCGTTGCGGCGCCACGGATGTTGCCACGATGGACCTCCCGTCCCACCGTCCCCCGCATCGTCGCAGGCGACCGATGTTCGTGGTTCCATTCTGGGCACCCGGGACACCGCCGGGGAGCAGGGTTCCCATGCTTCAGCGGGTCGGGCTATCCCCCAGCCCGCTGGACGGAACGACCGCCGGCCCGCTATGTGGAAGCGGCACGCGGTCATCGAACCGGCGCAGCCCGCTCAATCGCATCGACAGGCCCTCCGGATGGCGGGCGGTGTACAGCAGGGAGAACCCGATCCAGGCGAGGTTCACGGCGTGGGCCCACAGATGACCGTCCATCGCCACCGCCGCGAGAATGACGAACGGCATCCAGCCCGCGAAGGCCTTCACCAGGATGCGCGCGGCGCCCGGATCGCGCCCGTCCCGGGTCTTCACGGAGATCAGGACGATCCGCTCGCCGGGCGTCTCGCCGTGGGTCAGCAACGGGAAGCCGACGAACAGGGCCGTCCCGGCCAGCAGGGTCACCAGGCCGCCCACAGCCCCGCCCCGTGTCGCGGCGTCGATGGCGTTCACCCCATCCAGCACCACGATCACCACCGCCGCCCCCACCTGCGCCACCAGCGTGAAGATCATCCAGTCGCAGAAGAGCTGCACGAGGCGTCGCTTCCGCGTCACCGGGCGAATCCGGCTGCGGTCGGCGGCGCGGAGACGCACACCGGGGAAGATCTCCAGCAACGGCGCGACCACGACCCCGACGATCGTGCCGGTCGTGTTCAGGATGATGTCGTCCACGTCGAATTGCCGGTAGGGGCATGGACTCAGGCCCCAGTTGCCCGTCAGCTGGGTCGTCTCGATCAGCAGCGAGAGGCCGAAGCCCATCGCCACCACCGCCCAGATCGGCAGGCGATTCAGCTTCCGCAGGAAGATCCCCAGCGGGATGAAGAGGATGACGTTCAGCACGATCTGCTGGACCAGGGAGCTTGCGATGAACGCGCGCGGCGTCATCGTCCGCGCCGCCCACCGCAGGTCATGGACGAACCGGAACGCCTCCAGACGGGGTTTCGGGCTGATCCCGAGGTCGCAGATGCGGTCGATGTCCAGCCCGGTCGGGAGCAACGTGTACATCGGCACCGCAACCAGGTAGAGCATGAAGGCGAGGATGAGGAAGAGGCGGCTGAAACTCAGCGTCCCCCACTGCCGGTATTGCACGGCGATCATCGGCACGACCAGCACCACGGAGAGCAGCGCCCCCAGCACGACCGCGATGACCGCCGGTTCGACAATGAAGTCGAATCCCATCGCCTAGCGCCCGCCCGCGAGCACGACGCGGTCGTCCACCGAGAGGCCGCCAATGCGAATTGCGAGGTCGAGCGCCTGCTCGGTCGTCACCGTCAGGCCAGCGAACTGGTCCACGGCCAGCCCGATCTCCTCCAGCCGGGATTGCCGCAGATCGACCCCGGACAGCGCCGCGTGACGGAAGTCCGTCTCCCGCAGGTCGCAATCGATCATGCGCACGCGCGTGAGGGTGGATTCCATGAGGTATGCCCCGCGCAGGGAGCAGCGGACGAACGAGACGCCCTCCAGGCGGGCGCCCTGCACCCGCAAGTGCTCCAGCTGGCAATCGACGAACGCCACATCGTGCAGGACGGAGCCATCGAGGTTCGAGCCGGAAAGCCGGCACCCGTCCAGCACGAGGCGGGTCCAGCGCGACCGCTCCAGGCTGGCCCCGACGAGATCGCAGGCAGCCAGCCGCGAATCCTCGAAGACGGAGCGATCGAGCCTCGCGGCCGCCGCGCCCAGCGAGGCGACCTCGCTCTGCCGGATTACCAGGTCGCGGGCGACGACGCCGGGAACCTGGAGCCGCCGCAGGGCGCCCTGCTCGATCGCCGCCTCGCTGCGGATGGCCTCGGCGTCACGTTCTGTCAACCCGCGCGCTTCGCCCAGGCGGGGTGCGACCGGCCACGTCCCGGACTCCTTGCGACGCTCCCTCCGTCCGACCACCGTCACCCTCCACCTGCTGCCCGCATCCGTCGCGCGGCGAGCCAATCGCTCGCGCCATCCTCGTGGATGCAGGATACTTGACCGTGCTTGGCAACCCGATGGCGAACCTGTGGAGAAACGGTCCCGCCTTTGTGCGCGAGAGATGAACGATGACCGAGACGATGTTGGCAGTGGTGACCCACGGCCCGCGCGACTATCGCGTGGAGGAGGTCCCCGTTCCGGAAGCCGGGCCCGGTGAGGCGATCATCGAGGTCGGCGCGGTCGGCATCTGCGCCTCCGACATGAAGTGCTTCCTGGGCGGCCCCCTCTTCTGGGGCGTGGATGGCAGCGGCGGCTACGTCGAGGGGCCGGTGATCGCCGGTCACGAGTATGCCGGCCGCGTCGTCTCCCTCGGCGAGGGTGCCGGCGAGAAGTGGGGCATCAAGGAGGGCGATCGCGTCGTCGCCGAGCAGATCGTCCCCTGCGGCGAGTGCCGGTATTGCACCACCGGGCTCTCGTGGCTCTGCCGCCGCCACTGGATCTACGGGTTCAAGAAGCAGACCCACGGCGGCATGGCCCGCTTCAACAGACTCCACGCCCAGAGCGTGATCCACACGGTCCCCGAATCCCTGACCGATGCCGAGGCCGCCTACATCGAGCCGATGGCCTGCGCCTGGCACGCGGTCGATCGCGGCGAGATCCGCGAAGGTGACACCGTCGTAATCGGCGGGGTCGGAAACATCGGTCTCTGCATGCTCCAGATCGCGAAGCTGAAGAAGCCCGGCACCCTGGTCGCGCTCGACACCCGCCCCTACCGGCTGGAGGTGGCGCGGCAGATGGGCGCCGATGTCGCGATCGACGTCACACAGGGCGACGCCGTGCAGCAGGTCCTCGACCTGACGGACGGCTACGGGTGCGATGTCTACATCGAGGCGAGCGGCAACCCGGCGGGCGTCAACCAGGGCCTCCGGATGATCCGCAAGGCCGGCACCTTCGTGGAGTTCAGCGTCTTCAACGAACCTGCCACCGTGAACTGGACGATCATCGGCGACACGAAGGAGCTGAACGTCCACGGTTCCCACCTCGGGCCGAACGGATACGCGCCATCCATCGCCGCGCTGGCCGATGGCTCCGTGAACGTGAAGCCGCTGCTCGCCGAGGCGCATCCGCTCGCCGATTTCGACGCCGCGATGCAGCAGGCGCTGAGCGGCGATGTCCTGAAGACGATCATCGTGCCGTAGGAGTCACCCGATGACGGACCACCACCACGACCTCGCCGTCCTGCCGCTTCCGGCGGGCCGGGAGCAGGAGCTTGCCGACCTCTGGACGGCTTGCAGCAGCCTCGTCGTCTCCTACAACCCGCCGCTGGACGACATCGCCTTCGCCCGCGCGGGCCACGCATCCGAGGTGCTGGTGGGCCTGCTGGACGGACGCA
>Ga0182740_1000875_pt1 | contig 23856 bp, 25 predicted proteins | sample eDN5th37CKraftBY_FD_128872 | JGI IMG/M metagenome (GOLD analysis project Ga0182740, IMG submission 128872) | Enriched backyard soil microbial communities from Emeryville, California, USA - eDNA 5th pass 37_C Kraft BY (version 2) (version 2) | ecosystem: Environmental > Terrestrial > Soil >...
AGGATCTTGTTGACCAGCTGGGTGACCAGCGGCGAACCGTAGACCGGATCGGCGATCAGCGGGCGCTTGGGAGCGGGACCCTTACGTGGCATCAGCCCTTCTCCTTCTTCGCTCCGTAGCGGCTGCGAGCCTGCTTGCGGTTCTTGACACCCTGGGTGTCGAGCGAGCCGCGGATGATCTTGTAGCGGACACCCGGGAGGTCCTTCACACGACCGCCGCGAACGAGCACCATCGAGTGCTCCTGGAGGTTGTGACCCTCACCGGGGATGTACGCGGTGACCTCGACAGCGCTGGTCAGGCGGACACGCGCGACCTTACGGAGAGCCGAGTTCGGCTTCTTCGGGGTAGTGGTGTACACGCGGGTGCACACGCCACGGCGCTGCGGGCTGCCCTTGAGGGCCGCGGTCTTGACCTTGGCGGTCTTGTCGCGGCGGCCCTTGCGGACCAGCTGATTGATGGTTGGCATCTACAGGCTTTCTCGTTGTCTGGAGCTGCTCACACGAGCAGCCTCGGCTGTTCTGAAATTAGGGATCCATCGGTTGGGACAAGGAAGCTGCTGCCCCGCACCCGCCCCCCATGTGCACACGAGGTCGGGCGTGTCGCGTACCCCCACACAGGCAGCCGGGGGCTCGCAAACTGCAGTTGTCTACAGACCGCGCGCACGGCACTACCTCGCATAGGCACACAGATCGGCCCGGGCATGCCGGACACGACCCACAACGATACCCGGCGGCGAGCCACGAGGTCAAAGTGAGCTGCCGCTCCCCCACCGACCTCGCACCGCGGCCTCAACTGCTCAGGTTGAGAGTGAGCCGGGCCAGTGTTGCGGCCGCTTCGCACGGGTCCGGATGCGCCGATCCGGGCACGTACTGCACCCACCAGCCGAAGATCCCCACGGTCGACGCGTTCGCGGAGACACCGCACGAATGCGGATCGGCGGGCCGTCGCATCAGGAGCGCCCGCCGGCCCTCGACGGTGGTGTTCTCCACCGCGTAGCCGAGCCGTTCGCCGGCCTCGCGTTCGGTGTCGAGGGCACCCGTCTCGAACCAGTTGAAGGTGACCTTGACCGGACCGCTCGGCCCGTCGCCGTCCCAGCGGCAGATCGCGCCGAAGAACCCGCGCAGCACGTAGTCGGATCCGACGCTCTCCGCGATCTGCTCGTCGGTGACGGCATCGCACTCGGTGAGCAGCTTGGTGAATTCGGCCGAGGCTCCACCCCCGCCGGCACCTTCCTGTACGGCGCGTCCCTCGATGGTGCGGCTGCACCCGGCGAGCGCTCCCCCGGCGACCACGGCGGCCAGCACCGCCGCGGCGGTCCGTCGCAGCCGGTTCGCGGTGATTCGGCGCGTGCTCATTCCACCGCCCTCTCCGCGGACAGTTCCGCGAGCCGGCGCGCGACCGCACACGCGTCAGCGGCGGGCGTGAAGTCCGCGTACGTGACGGACCAGTGGACGAAGTCGCCCCCGTATTGAAGGCCGATCTCGCACAGCACGGTCTGCCCCAGCTCGTTCTGCGCCGAGCCCATGAATCCCTCGTGACCGCCGATCTCGACGTCCTCGGCCGGGCGGCCTATCAGATCGGAGCCGGCGCGCTCGCGCCCAATGGGACTGCCCCGGTACCAGGAGAACGTGACGCTCGGCCCGCCGACCACCGTCTCCCATTCGCACCCGACCGAATTGCGGGTGACCGTCGCGAACGCGCCCAGACCGAACGCGGCGGCCACCTCGTCGTCGGTGACCGAGCTGCACTCCCCGAAGAACGGACCCGGCTCGGTGACCTGCTGGGCAGGAGACACGTCGGCGGCCGGAGGCGCGTCGTCGCCGGAACCGCACCCGGTGGCGGCGAACCCGAGGGCCGCGACCGCGGCCAGCATCGTGGCCGGCTTGGCAAGCATGGATACTGACCTTACCCAGCCGAGTGCTCGGTCGCCCGGCGGCGCCGCGCCGCGTCGATGACGGTGTCGAGCTGGGCGGCCCAGTTCCGCACGATCTCGGCACGTCGCCGCGAATCGTCGGTGAGCACGTCCGCGAGACCGAGACCGCGGGCGAGATCGAGCGTGGCCTGCACCATGCGGTGCACGACCGGATCGGAGCCGTCCGCGTCGAGTTCCTCGAGAGCCACGCGGTGCGCGACGCGCCCGAAGTGTTCCTCCAGCGGCACGATGCGCGCCCGCAGTTCCGGATCGGCGGCCGCGGCGGTCCACACCTGCAGCGCGGCCCGGAACAGGCTGCCGGTGTACTGCTCGACGAGCCGCGCCACCACCGCCTCGGTGCGTGCCGGACCGTACGGCAGATCGATGCTCTCGCGGCGCACCAGATCCATGCGGCTGTCGAACATGAACTCGAGCGCCGCGGTGATCAGGTCCTCGCGGGTCGGGAAATGATGCTGGGTCGCGCCCCGCGACACACCGGCACGTTCGGCGACGACACCGACCGTGGTGGCACCCCAGCCGAGTTCGGCGAGGCAGTCGATCGTCGCTTCGAGCAACCGCCGGCGTGTGGCGCGGCTGCGGTCCTGCTTGGGCTCCCGCTTCACTGCTGCCCTCCGGTGTGTGTCGTGCTGTGCGGTTCCTCGGCGCTCTTCCCCAGAGCCGGCAGCAGACCCATGATGGCACCGCGCGGCAGGTCGCCGGGGATACGGCACGCCCTTTCGTACACTCGGGGACGACACGGACAGAGAGGGGAGGTCACGTCGTGGCAACACTCGTCAGGCGGGAAGACTATTTCGACGCCGCCATCGAGATTCTGTCTACGGACGATCACGGTGGCCTCAAGCAGGCACCTCTCTGCCGACGCCTGTCCGTCACGACGGGTTCGTTCTACAACTATTTCCAGAGCTGGGGTCAGTTCAAGACCGAGTTCCTGCAGCACTGGCTCGACAAGCAGACCCTGCGACTCGTGGACGCGGCCCGGCTCGTCGCCGAGTCCGATCAGCGCCTCGAACTGCTCATCGAGTTCGCATGCGGGCTGCCGCACCGCGCCGAATCCGCGATCCGGGCGTGGGCACACAGCGACGCCGAGGTCCGGGCCGTGCAGAACACGGTCGACCGGCAACGATTCGACGTCGTACTGGAAGCGACGACCGGTCTCCTCGGATCCGGCGCCGACGCCGAGAACTTCGCCCGGATGGGACTGTTCATCCTGTACGGATACCAGCAGTCGACGCCGCAGCCGGACCTCGAGCACCTGCGGTGGTCGCTGAAGAAGACGTTCGCGGACGCGCTGGCCGTGCGCGCACCGGCGTAGCGGTACTCGCCGCCCGCCGCGGAAGCACCGGTCGTCAGGCACGATCGAGCAGCACCTGTTCGAACTGCCGGCGCCATTCCCGCAGGTACGGATCGCTCTCGGCGTCCCGCGGATCGATCGCGTAGCCGAGCGCGACCCCGCGCATACTCGTGTACACGAGGTCGCGGATCTCGGCGTAGCGCGGATTCGCGGTCAGGTCCGGTCCGAAGAACCCGTCCGTCTGTTTCTTGATCATGCCGCCGAGCGCCCGTTCCAGCGGCAGCAGTTCGGTGCGCAGATCCTCGTGCGACCGCGCGGCCAGCCACAGTTCCATCGACGCCCAGAAGTACGGCTGGCGGAAGTGCTGCCACATCAGGTCCACGGCCACCGCGATCCGCTCGACCGGTTCCGCCGGCCACTGCCGGTCCCGGCCCACGTCGCGCACCCCGCGCGCGGCCAGGTGATGGACGGCCGCGACGAGCAGCGAGTCCCGATTGGGATAGTGGTGCAGCAGCCGCCCGCGGGACACCCCGGCGGCCTGCTGGATCCGTACGGTGGTCGCACGCGAATATCCGTGCGCGACCAGGACTTCGACAGCGGCATCGAGAATCGTCGTACGGGTGGCGCGGCTGCGTTCCTGCTCCGCGCGTCGTCGGCTGTCGTCGCCCTGCCCTGTGCTCATGCCTGCACTGTTCCTCACGGAAGCCCGCTCGATCAAAAGCACCGCGCCGACCGCTTCACATCCGCGTCCACGACGGGCGCCGGCGCTGCAGGAACGCCGTCACCCCTTCGACCGCCTCCTCGGAACCGAACAGACGCGCGGACTGCGCGGCCAGCTCGTCGCCGTATCGGTCGAAGTCCGCGAGCATCCGCATCGTGGTCAACCGCTTCGACTCGGCCAGGCCCTGCGGCGAGCACTCGGACAGTTCTGCCAGCAGTTCGTGCACGGTCCCGTGGGGATCGTCCGTCTCCATCGTCACCAGGCCGATCGCGACCGCTTCCTCCGGGCCGAACCGTTCGCCGGTGAGGAAGTACCGGCCCGCAGCCCGCTGGGACAGGCGGGGCAGCACGGTCAGGGAGATGATCGACGCCGCGAGCCCGAGTCTGACCTCGGTCAGCGCGAAGGTCGAGCGCGGTCCCGCGACGACGATGTCGCACGCGCCGACCAGCCCCATCCCCCCGGCCCGCACGTGACCGTCGATCACCCCGACGACCGGTTTCGGCAGTTCCAGGAACGCCCGCAGTAGCGCCGTCATCTCCCGGGTACGTTCCGCGGCCGCCTCGACGGGGTTGTCCGCCGCCTCGCCGAGGTCGGCTCCGGCACAGAATGTTCCGCCGGTGTGGGTGAGGACGACGGCGCGGACGCCGGGATCGGACGCGGCCGTGTCCAGGCCGCGACGCAATTCGTCGAGCATGCGCGCCGACAGTGCGTTGCGGTTGTGCGGTGAGTCGAGCGTCAGTCTCGCGAAGCCGCGCGACGTCTTGTACCGCACGTACGGCTCGGATCGTTCCGGATCGGCCACCACCACTACCTCCTCTACCTCCTCACTGAAGTCTCCCTGTTCCGGCGGTCCCCCGCTGCGGCTTCAGTACGACTTCGGCAGCCCCAGGGAATGCTGCGACACGAAGTTGAGGATCATCTCCCGGCTCACCGGAGCGACCCGCGCGATGCGGGCGGCACCGAGCAGCGACGCGAGGCCGTACTCCTGGGTGAGGCCGCCACCGCCGTGGGTCTGGATCGCCTGGTCGAGCGTCTTGATACTGGCCTCGGCGCCCGCGTACTTCGCCATGTTCGCCGCTTCCGCGGCACCGAAGTCGTCACCGCTGTCGTACAGGACGGCGGCCTTCTGCATCATCAGCTTGGCGAGCTCGAGTTCGATCTTGCACTGCGCCAACGGATGCGCGATGCCCTGGTGCGCACCGATGGGGTCCTTCCACACGGTGCGTTCCCCGGCGTAGCGCACGGCCGCGTCGAGGGCGTAGCGGCCGAGCCCGACCGCCATCGCCGCACCGAGGATGCGTTCGGGGTTGAGCCCGGCGAACAACTGCATCAGTGCCGCTTCCGGTTCACCGACCAGGGCGTCGGCGGGCAGTCGCACGTCGTCGAAGAACAGGGTGAACTGATGGTCGGGTTCGATGATGTCCATTTCCATGGGCGTCTTGACGAAGCCGGGGGTGTCCGTGGGCACGATGAACAGGGCCGGGCGCAGCTTGCCGGTCTTCGCGTCCTCGGTCCGGGCGACGACGAGCACCGCGTCGGCCTGGTCGACACCGGAGATGAAGATCTTGCTGCCGTGGAGGATCCAGTCCTCACCGTCACGCTTGGCGACGGTGGAGATCCTGTGCGAGTTCGATCCCGCGTCGGCCTCGGTGATCCCGAACGCCATGATCTTCGAACCGTCCGCGATGCCCGGTAGCCACTGCTGCTTCTGCGCGTCGGTGCCGTACTTGGCGATGATGGTGCCGCAGATGGCGGGCGACACGACGACCAGCAGCAGCCCGCATCCCTTCGCGGCGAGTTCCTCCTGCACGAGCGCCAGTTCGTAGATCCCGGCGCCACCGCCGCCGTATTCCTCCGGCAGGTTCACACCGAGGAAGCCGAGTTTCGATGCCTCGTCCCACAATTCGGTCAGCGGCTCGTGGCGGCGGGCCTTCGGCAGCACGTAGTCGACGTAGTTGTAGCGTTCGGCGAGCGCGGCGACCGCGGCCCGCAGCTGCTTCTGTTCCTCGGTTTCGATGACACTCATGCCTGTTCTCCTTCTACGGTGTGCGCGTCCGGCTCGGTGACAACGGCCAGGAGCGCGCCGACGGCGACCTGCGCGCCGACGGTGACGTTCAATTCGGTGAGGACCCCCGAGGTGGGGGCGGTGATCGTGTGTTCCATCTTCATCGCGTCGAGCCACAGGATCGGCTGCCCGGCGGTGACGGTGTCGCCGACCTCGGCGCCGAGGCGGATCACCGCCCCGGGCATGGGTGCGAGCAGCGACCCCGCGGCGACCTGCGTCGACGGATCGGTGAAGCGCGGGACCTCGCGCAGCCGGACCGGTCCGAGCCCCGAATCGACGTGCACCGCATCGGCGTAGCGCGCGACCCGGAACTCGCGGCGCAGCCCGTCCAGTTCGAGTACCACCCGGTCGGGCCGGAGATCGAGAAGGACGACCGTCTCGAACCCGATGTCGAACCCGGCCGTGTCCAGCCCGGTGCGGCCGAGCCGGTAGCGCACCTCGTGCTCACCGAGATCGCCGGTGAACGTCTTGACCTGCGGTTGCGACGGCAGGTTCCGCCATCCGCCGGGCAGACCCGCGTTCACGGACGCGGTGGCGCGGCGGTGCGCGGCGTCGGCGAGGGCCGCGGCCAGCGCCGAGACCGCCTCGGCCTGCCGGTCCGCCAGCGGAGCCGACAACACGTCGAGCCCGTGCGTGTCGAAGAACGCGGTGTCGGTGTCACCGGCGAGGAACGCCGGGTGCCGCAGCACGTTCACCAGCAGGTCGCGGTTGGTGCGCACCCCGTGCACCTCGGCGGAGGCGAGGGTGGCGGCGAGCAGCCGTGCCGCGACCGCGCGGGTCGGCGCCCGGGAGACGACCTTGGCCAGCATCGGGTCGTAGTGCACCCCGACCTCGGTGCCGTCGACGACGCCGGAGTCCAGTCGCACCCCGGTCTCGCGCAGCACCGCGAATTCGGCGGGCGCCGTGGGCAACGCGAGCCGATGCACCGTGCCGGACTGCGGCTGCCAGTCGCGCGCCGGATCCTCCGCATAGAGCCGCACCTCGATCGAATGACCTCGGACCGCAGGCGGTTCGGGATCCAGCCGGCCTCCCGCTGCGATGTGGAGCTGCAGGTCCACGAGATCGAGGCCGGTGGTGCATTCGGTGACCGGGTGCTCGACCTGCAGGCGCGTGTTCATCTCCAGGAAGTAGAACTCGCCCGCCTGCCCGTCCGCTCCGGTTCCCGTGGCGAGGAATTCGACGGTCCCGGCACCCTCGTAGCCGATGGCGGTCGCCGCGAGCCGCGCCGCCTCGAACAGACGCTCCCGCATCCCGGGCACGGCCTCGACGAGCGGCGAAGGCGCCTCCTCGACGACCTTCTGGTGCCGCCGCTGGATGGAGCATTCGCGCTCGCCGACCGCCCACACGGTGCCGTAGCGGTCGGCGAGGACCTGCACCTCGATGTGCCGGCCGGTCTCGAGATAGCGCTCGCAGAACACGGTGGGGTCGCCGAACGCGGCCTGAGCCTCGCGGCGGGCCGCGGCCAGTTGACCGTCGAGGTCCGCGAGGTCGCGCACCACCCGCATGCCGCGTCCGCCGCCTCCGGCGGATGCCTTGACGAGCACGGGCAGGTCGGCGGCGGTGACGGCGGCCGGATCGAGTTCGGCGAGGACCGGCACCCCGGCTGCGGCCATGAGCTTCTTGGCCTCGACCTTCGATCCCATCTGCTCGATCGACGCCGGCGGCGGCCCGACCCACGTGAGTCCCGCGTCCTGCACACTCCGGGCGAATCCGGCGTTCTCCGAGAGGAATCCGTATCCGGGATGCACGGCGTCGGCGCCGGCGGCGATCGCGGCCTCGACGATCCGGTCGCCGCGCAGGTAGGTGTCGGCCGGGGCGTGCCCCGGCAGGCGCACGGCGACGTCGGCATCATCGACGTGCGGGCTGCGGGCGTCGGCGTCCGAGAACACCGCGACGCTCGCGAGGCCGGTGCGGCGGCAGGTCGCGAAGACCCGGCGGGCGATCTCGCCGCGGTTGGCCACGAGCACACGGGACACTGTCATCGCGGCCTCACATCCGGAAGACGCCGAAACCGTCGGCGCCTTCGATCGGGGCGGTGGCGATCGCCGACAGGCACATCCCCACCACGGTTCGGGTGTCCCGGGGGTCGATGACGCCGTCGTCGTAGAGACGCCCGGACAGGAACATCGGAAGCGATTCGGCTTCGATCTGCTGCTCGATCGCGGCCCGCATCGCCTCATCGGCGGCCTCGTCGAACGCCTGGCCACGCGCTTCGGCAGCGGCACGACCCACGATCGAGACGACACCGGCGAGCTGCGCCCCGCCCATCACGGCGGATTTCGCGCTGGGCCACGCGAACAGGAACCGCGGATCGTACGCGCGCCCGCACATCCCGTAGTGCCCTGCGCCGTAGGAGGCGCCGATCAGGATGGAGATGTGCGGGACCGTCGAGTTGGAGACCGCGTTGATCATCATCGCGCCGTGCTTGATCATGCCGCGTTCCTCGTATTCCCGGCCCACCATGTAGCCGGTGGTGTTGTGCAGGAACAACAGTGGCGTGTCCGCACGGTTCGCGAGCTGGATGAACTGCGCGGCCTTCTGCGATTCCTCGTTGAACAGCACCCCGCGCGCGTTGGCGAGGATCCCGACCGGGAATCCGTGCACCTGCGCCCAGCCGGTCACCAGCGACGAGCCGTACAGCGGTTTGAACTCGTCGAAGTCGGAGTCGTCGACGAAGCGGGCGATCACCTCGCGCGGGTCGAACGGCTTGCGCAGATCCTCCGGCACGATCCCGAGGAGTTCCTCCGGATCGTGGCGTGGTTCGCGGACGCCGGGGCGCGGAGCCGGACCCTGCTTGCGCCAGTTCAGCCGCCGGACGATGTTGCGCCCGATGCGCAGCGCGTCGTATTCGTCGACGGCGAGATGATCCGCGAGACCGGAAGTGCGCGCGTGCATTTCGGCACCACCGAGGGACTCGTCGTCGGACTCCTCACCGGTGGCCATCTTCACCAGCGGAGGGCCGGCGAGGAACACCTTGGACCGCTTCTCGATCATCACGACGTGGTCGGACATCCCCGGCATGTAGGCGCCACCGGCGGTGGAGTTCCCGAAGACCAACGCGATGGTGGGGATCCCGGCCGCGGACAGGCGCGTGAGGTCGCGGAACAACCGCCCGCCCGGGATGAACACCTCCTTCTGGGTGGGCAGGTCGGCGCCGCCGGACTCGACGAGCGAGATCACGGGCAGGCGGTTCTGCAGAGCGATGTCGTTGGCGCGCAGACTCTTACGCAGAGTCCACGGATTGCTGGTGCCACCGCGAACGGTGGGATCGTTGGCGGTGATCATGCATTCGACGCCCTCGACGACGCCGATCCCGGTGACGATGCTCCCCCCGACCGGGAACTCGGTGCCCCACGCGGCCAGCGGGGACAGCTCCAGGAACGGCGAGTCCGGGTCGATCAGCATTTCGATGCGTTCGCGCGGCAGCAGCTTGCCCCGCGCGCGGTGCCGCGCGACGTACTTCTCGCCGCCGCCGGCGAGGGCCTTCGCGTGCTCGGCGTCGAGTTCGGCGAGTTTGGCGGTCATCGCCTCCGAGGCCGCGCGATACTCCGCCGATGCCGGGTCGATCCGGGTGGTCAGGACGCTCATCCGTTGTACCCCAATCGTTTCGCGGCGAGCTCGGTGAGGATCTCGGAGGTGCCGCCGCCGATGCCGAGGATGCGCATGTCCCGGTACTGGCGTTCGACTTCGGATTCGGCCATGTAGCCGAGCCCGCCGAACAGCTGGACGGCCTGGTTCGCGACCCATTCACCCGCCTCGACGGCGGTGTTCTTGGCGAAGCACACTTCGGCGATGAGGTCGCCGTCGCCCTCCAAGGAGCGTTCGACGACGCGCCGCGCATAGACGCGGGCGACGTCGATGCGGCGGGCCATCTCGGCGAGGGTGCGTTGCACGGACTGGCGGGTGATGAGGGGACGGCCGAAGGTTTCGCGGTCGCGGCACCACGCGACCGTCAGATCGAGGCAGCGTTGGGCACCGGAATAGGCCTGCGCGGCCAGGGCGATGCGTTCGGCGACGAAGGCCATGGCGATCTGCCCGAATCCGGTGTTCTCGGGGCCGACCAGGTTCGCGGCGGGGACCCGCACGTCCACATAGGACAGTTCGGCGGTGTCCGAGGCGCGCCAGCCCATCTTGTCGAGCTTACGGGACACCGTGAATCCCGGTGTGCCCTTTTCGATCACGAGCAGGGACACCCCACCCGCTCCGTCGCCGCCGGTGCGCACGGCGGTGACGACGAAGTCGGCGCGGCATCCGGAGGTGATGTACGTCTTGGCACCGTTGACGATGTAGTGGTCGCCGTCGCGGACGGCGCGGGTCGTCAGGTGCCCGACGTCGGAGCCGCCTCCGGGTTCGGTGATCGCGAGCGAACCGATCAGGTCCCCCGCGAGCGTCGGCGCGACCCACCTGCGGATCTGGTCGGGATCGCCCGCCGCGATCAGGTGCGGCAGCGCGATGCCGGAGGTGAACAGCGACGCGAACGCACCGCCGGAGGCGCCGGCCTCGTGGAACGCCTCGCAGATCGTCAGGGTGTCGGCCGCGTCGCCGCCGGACCCCCCGACCGATTCGGGGAAGCCGGCGCCGAGCAGCCCCAACGCGGCGGCCTTCTTGTGCAGGTCGCGGGGCAGTTCACCGTCACGTTCCCAGTCCGCGAGGTGCGGCAGGATCTCGCGTTGCACGAAGCCGGTCACGGTCTCGCGCAGAGCGGTGCGTTCGGGGGTGGTCCAGATGCTCACGCGGTGGCCTCCAGCAGGGATTCGGGAATGTCGATGTACCGGGCGCGCAGCCATTCGCCGAGGCCCTTGGCCTGCGGATCGAATCGGGCCCCGGAGGCGACACCGCGCCCGAGGATGCCTTCGACGACGAAGTTCACCGCTCGCAGGTGCGGCAGCACGTACCGGGTCACGGTGAGCGGCCGCGTCTCGGGCAGCAGTTCCTTCACGGCGTCGACGGTGAGGACGTGGACGAGCCACCGCCACTGGTCGTCGGTGCGGACCCACACGCCGATGTTGGCGTCGCCGCCCTTGTCGCCACTGCGGGCCCCGGCGACGGTGCCGAGCGGGACGCGGCGGACGGGTCCCGGCGGCAGCGGATGCGGCAGGTCCGGTTCGGGCAGCGGCTCGAGCGGGCAGGTGGGCGTCACCGGTTCGATCGCGACCGCGGTTCCGTCCGGCAGCACCGCGGTGTGCGGGACCAGACCGGCGTCGACGTAGGCGGCGGTGTACACGCCGTAGGGCGCGCCGTTTCCCGGCGGCGCGGTGAGCGAGAAGCCGGGATAGCTTGCGAGCGCGAATTCGACTGCCACGGAAGAGAATGCGCGTCCCACCACGTTCGGGTCGCGGTCGCGGGCGGTGCAGCGCAGCAGAGCGCTCGCGGCTTCCTCGGTGTCGGCGTCGGGGTGGTCGGTGCGGGCCAGGGTCCAGTCGAGTTCGGCGGGCCGGACGGTCAGGTTCGCCTCGACCTGCCGCCGGGTGAGCGCGGCCTTGGCCTCGATGTCGAGTCCGGTGAGCACGAACACCGCTTCGTTGCGGAACCCGGCGAGCGAGTTGAGGCAGACCTTGAGCGTCGGCGGCGGCGCTTCACCGCGCACCCCGCTGATGCGGACCCGGTCGGGTCCGTCCTGGGTGAGCTGCGCGGTGTCGAGCCGCGCGGTGACGTCGGGTCCGGCGTAGCGACCGCCGGTCACCTCGTAGAGCAGTTGCGCGGTGACGGTACCGACGGTGACCGCTCCCCCGGTGCCGGGATGTTTGGTGATGGTCGAGGAGCCGTCGGCGGCGATCTCGGCGATCGGGAAGCCGGGGCGGTCCAGGTCGTCGATCTCGGTGAAGAACGCGTAGTTGCCGCCGGTGGCCTGGGTGCCGCACTCGATCACGTGCCCGGCGACGACGGCTCCGGCGAGTGCATCGAAATCGTCTCGGGCCCAACCGAAGTGCGCGGCCGCAGGCCCGACGATGACGGAGGCGTCGGTGACGCGCCCGGTGACGACGATGTCGGCACCGGCCTCGAGACATCGGACGATGCCCCATGCCCCGAGGTAGGCGTTGGCGGTCAGCGGTGGCGGGTCGGCCGCGAACCCGAGTTCGCCGACCCGGCCGACGAGATCGTCGCCCTCGACGTGCGCGACGGTCGCATCGACGCCGAGTCGCCCGGCCAGTTCGCGCAGCGCGGCCGCCAATCCCGACGGGTTCAGACCGCCGGCGTTGGTGACGATCCGGACGCCCTTGTCGAGCGCGAGTCCGAGACAGTCCTCGGCCTGACGCAGAAATGTCTTGGCGTAGCCGAGATTCGGATCCTTCATCCGATCGCGGCCGAGGATCAGCATCGTCAGTTCGGCGAGGTAGTCGCCGGTCAGATAGTCGAGGTCGCCGCCTTCGAGCATCTCCCGCATCGCCGCGAGCCGGTCACCGTAGAAGCCCGAGCAGTTGCCGATCCGCACGGGTGCGCTCATCGGGCCGCCCGGCTGTCGCGGCCGGCGCCGGGCGGGCCCGCGAACGTCTGGGCCAGGTCGAGCCAGGCGTCGGCCTCGGGGCCGGTGGCGACGAGCGCGGTGTCGCCGCGGTGCACCCGCTGGGTGACGAGACGGCAGAAATCGAGAGCCGGTCCGGTGACGGACTGGGCGGCGTCCGCCGGTCCCCATTCCCAGACGGTGCCGTCGGGGGCGTCGAGACGGACCCGGAACGGTTCGGCGGGCGGGGTGCGGTCGTGCACGACGAAGGCGAAGTCGCGGGTGCGGACGCCGAGGTGCGCGACGTGGCGCAGCCGCGCGGTGGGAGTGCGGGTGACGCCGAGTGCGTCGGCGACGTCGCCGCCGTGCGCCCAGGTTTCCATGAGCCGGGCCGTCGCCATCGACGCGGCGCCCATCGGCGGGCCGTACCAGAGGATCTTGGTACCGGCCGGGACCGCGGCGAGGGCGTCGGCGAGTTCGCGGCGGGTGGCACGCCAGTCGGCGAGCAGTTCCGCAGGGGGTCGGGCGGCCAGCTCGGCGGCGCCCTTGTCGACGAATCCGGTCGGGTCGGCAAGAGCGTCCTGCGCGGCCGCGACGAACGCGTCGGGGTCGCCGATCGCGAGGAGCGCCGCCCGGTCGGTCCACAGCAGGTGACCGATCTGGTGGGCGACGGTCCAGCCTTCGGCCGGCGTCGGTGTGGCCCACTCGTCGGCGGGAAGGTCCGCGACCAGGGCATCGAGGTCGTCGCCCTCGGCGCGCAGGTCGTCCAGAAGCGTGCGCAGCTCCGTCATGAGTCCAGCGTCACACGCCGTCCGCCATAAATCAAGCATTCGTGATTGTTTTTTGTCGCACGTGGTCGGCGACCGCTGGTTAGGGTTCGCAGGGAGCGTCGGACAGTGGAGGCCACATGCGATACCCGGAGCCGGCGCGACGCGCGGTGCCCGTCGCCGCGGTTCTCGGATCCGTGCTGTCGATCCAGTTCGGCGCCGCGTTCGCCAGCACCCTGTTCGATCGGGTCGGGGCGGCCGGCACGGTCACCCTGCGCCTGGTCATCGGCGCAATCGTGCTGTGCGCGGTGGCCCGGCCGGCGTCGATGGCGCGGTCGACGACGCGCGCGGCGGCGCGGCGGTGGACGCGCGCCGAGTGGCGCGGGGTGCTCGCGCTCGGGGCGAGCCTGGCGGTGATGAACGCGTTCTTCTACGAGGCAATCGCGCGGCTGCCGCTCGCCGTCGCCGTGACCATCGAGTTCCTCGGGCCGCTGACGCTCGCGGCCGTGCTGTCGCGTCGTCTCCGGGACGGGCTGTGGGTGCTGCTCGCGCTCGCCGGTGTGGTGTTGCTCGGCGTCGGCGGGAACGGGTTCGACTCTGCGGCGCTCGACCCGCTCGGTGTCGCGTGCGCGCTGGTCGCGGCCTCGGGGTGGGCGTGGTACATCGTCGCGGGTTCGCACGTCGCGACGAACCTGGCCGGAACGGCGGCGCTCGCCGGGGCGACGACGGTCGCGGCGGTGGCCGTGCTGCCGTTCGGCGTCGCCGCGGGCGGTACCGAACTGCTGTCCCCCGGCATTCTCGCCGCCGGCTTCGGGGTGGCGATGCTGTCCTCGGTGATCCCCTACTCGCTGGAGATCCGCGCGCTGCGTGATCTGCCGAAGGGGGTGTTCGCGATTCTCATTGCCCTCGAGCCCGCGGCGGCGGCACTGGCCGGGTCGGTGGTGCTGGGGCAGTTCGTCGACCTCCCGGCGGCGGTGGGGATCGCGTTGGTGATCGTGGCCGGGGTGGGGGCACTGCGCGGGTCGCGCATATGAACCCCGTGCGGGTCGCGCGGGTGATGCACCGCGCTGCTGTCTTATCCGTCGGCGGTTGTTTCGCCGGCGATCACGACGCCCGCGTCCGCACGATCATGCGCACCAACTCCCCCGCCGGGCCGGCCAGCGCGCGCGGCGGACGCCACACCGCGCGCAGCGTGCGGGACAGGTCCAGCCCCTCGATCTCGACGACCCGCAGTTCTCCCGACGCGAGGTGGTCGGCAACGGCGAGGGTGCTGAGCACCGCCGGGCCGACACCGCTCAGGACGCTGGTGCGCACCGCGGCGCCGCTGCCCAGCTCGAGCAGCGGGGCGGGCCGGTCGTACTCCTCGAGTGCGAGATCCAGGGTGCGCCGGGTGCCCGAGCCCTGTTCCCGCACCACGAGCGGGGTCGCGGCGAGTTCCGCCACGGTCACGGGGCGCCGGCGCCGTACCCACGGATGGTCCGGGGTGACGACCACGACGAGGCGGTCCCGGGCGACCTCGACGCTGTGCAACCCCTCCGGCACGGTGGGCCCCTCGACGAATCCGACGTGGACGCGACCGTCCGCGACCGCGTCGCACACCTGCATGGAGTTGTGCACCTGCAGCTGGATCTGCACGTCGTCGCGCACCGCCCGGAACCGGCCCAGCCATCGCGGGATGAGGTGTTCGGCGACGGTCATGCTGGCGGCGACGGTCAGTTCGGCGTGCCGCTCGACGCGCAGCGCGTCGGCGGCGTCGAGGAGTTTGCGGACGTCGTCGAGCGCTTCCCGCGCCCAGTGCGCGACGACGGTTCCCTCTGGGGTGAGCGACGATCCGGCGCGTCCCCGCCGCACCAGCCCGGTGCCGAGTTGCTGCTCGAGCCGTCGCAGGGACCGGCTCGCGTTGGGTTGCGCGATGTCGGCGGCACGCGCGGCGGCCCCGAGACTGCCGTGGTCGTCGACGCCGACGAGGAGCTCGAGCGCGGTGAGGTCGGGCCAGTCGGTCATGACCGAATGATATGTCCGTCCCCCTACTCATATCGATTCGATATGTCGTCATGCGGTTTCGGGGTCTAGTCGCGAGGCCCGCCGAACGAAATCATCGAATGCATGATCACCGTGCCCGCGGCCCCCGCGCTGCGTCTGCCCGCCTCCGCCCCGGGCCTGCTGCTGTGCGCAGGGGGCGCAGCAGTCGCACTCGGTCTCGGCCGCGCGGTCGGGGTCGCCCCGCTGCTCGTCGCGATCCTGCTCGGGGTCGCAGTGGCCAACACCGTCCTGCGCCGCGAGGGCGCGACGGCGACCCGGATGCTCGCGCCCGGAACGGCCGTCGCCGCCAAGAACTTGCTGCGCGTCGGTGTCGCGCTGCTCGGACTACAACTGCTGGTCCCCGACGTCCTGGCGCTCGGATGGGGCACTCTCGCCGTCGCGGTCGCGGTGGTCGCGCTCGGCATCGCCGGCACCCTGTGGCTCGGCGCGCGGCTCGGACTCGGCTGGACCCAGCGCCTGCTCATCGCGTGCGGATTCTCGATCTGCGGGGCGGCCGCGGCGGCCGCCGTCGACGGCATGATCTCCGCGCGCACCCGCGAGCTGCTGACCACGGTCGCTCTCGTCGTCGTGTTCGGCACCGCCATGATCCCGCTGCTGCCGGCGCTCGCGGGTGGTCTCGGACTCGACGGCACGCAGGCCGGGATGTGGGCCGGTGCAGCCGTCCACGAGGTCGCGCAGGTCGTCGCCGTGGGAGGTGCCCTGGACACCACGACGGCGGCGGGAGGCGCGCTGACGGTGGCGGTGACCGTGAAACTCGCGCGGGTGGCGCTGCTCGCGCCGGTCGCCGCGGGTGTCGGGATCGCGGCCCGGCGCCGCGGTGAGACACCGGCGGACACCCGCAGACCGCCGCTGGTTCCGCTGTTCCTCGTCGGGTTCCTCGCCTGCGCCGCGCTCCGCGCGACCGGGATGCTGCCCACGACCGTCCTGCAAACCGCACATTCGGTGCAGGTCGCGCTGCTGGCGGCCGCGATGTTCGCGCTCGGCACGGGCGTGCGCCTCGACATGCTCCGCGGGATCGGTTGGCGCCCTGTCGCCCTCGCCGGATTCGCGACGGTGTGGGTCACGGCGATCGCGCTGGCCGGGGTCGTGCTGGTCCACCCGCTCGGGTAGCTCGGATAGGGCACACTGCCGTGCATGGAAACCCTGGATTTCGACGCCGCTGCTTTCGACGCCGCTGCCGCCGTCCTGGCCGCGCAGCCGTTCAGTGTCCTGGTCGGTGCGCGCCTGAGCGCCTACGCGCCGCCGCGTGCGGTACTCGAGATTCCGATCCGTCCGGAACTGCTGCAGCAGTTCGGTTTCGTCCACGGCGGGGTGTTGTCGTACGCGGCGGACAACGCGATCACGTTCGCGGCGGGCACGGTCCTGGGCCCGTCGATCGTCACGACCGGTTTCACGGTGGACTATCTGCGGCCGGCGAAAGGTGTGCTGCTGCGCGCCGAGGCCGCAGTCGTCGAATCGACGAAGCGGCAGGCGCTGTGCCGGTGCGAGATCGTCGCGGTCGCCGAGGACGGAACCGAGAAGGTGTGCGCGGCGGCGCAGGGCAGCGCGCGGTTGATCGACCTCTCGCGCTAGGGCAGGCCCTATCCGCTCGTCGCGATCAGGACCGCCGACGCGAGGGCGAGCACCGCGACCGCGACGGTGACGGTGAGGTTGCGCCACCAGTGATGCGCGACCGTCCCGGCTGCGAATCGCCGGACCCGCGCACGGTGGCCGTGACCGGCGGTAATCAGTAGGTACAGCGCGGGGGTCAGGCACAGCAATCCGATCGAGACGATCGCGACGTCCGGCCCCGGCGTGAAGCGCATGAATCCGAGGGCGACAGCACCGAGCACGGCGGCGGTGCGCAGCCACGCGAGGCTGGTGCGTTCGGGCTGCAGCCCGGGATCGTCGTGGGTGGTGTACCGGCTCATCGGAGGATCGCCACCGTCAACACCACGGCGGCGACGGCCAGCATCCCGGCCAGCAGGAACGCCGCCCAGGGCGGCGACAGGGGGCGTTCGGTGCGCATGGCTTCCTCGACGCGCACCCAGCGGATCAGCGCGCCGATGACCAGAACAGCGGCGAACACCAGCAACACGCACGACACGGTCGTGCGGACCGCGGTGCTCACCACGTCGCCCCCGAACGTCTCGAGCCCGACCGCGGCCGCGATGATGCCCAGCGACGTACGGATCCACGCCAGGAAGGTCCGTTCGTTGGCGAGGGTGAACCGCGGGTCGGGTTCGGTTCCCTCCCGCAGCGCGCGCGGCCGCCAGTCCCGTCGGGGTGCTGTCACAGATACGAACACTAGCGGCGCCGGGGCACGGCGAGGCGGTTCCCGGCTACGAGACGTACACCTGACCGTCGCGAATCTCGGTGGTCTTGCCCGGCAGCGAACGGGTTGCGGGCCCGTGCGCGACCGTGCCGTCGAGGTTGTACTTGCTGCCGTGACACGGGCAGTTGATGGTGCCACCACTGACGTCGGCGACCGTGCAGCCCTGATGCGTGCAGACCGCGCTGAACGCCAGGACCTGGCTGTCGCCGGGTTTGGTGACCACCACCTCCTGCGACGGAAACACCACTCCACCGCCGACCGGGATGTCGCCGACCGCGATGAGCGGCCCGATCTGCGCGGCGGGCGTACGGTTCGCCTGGTTCGGGGTCGTGGTGGCTGCACCGGTGCTGCCTGTGTTCGAGTTCCCGCACGCGGCGGTCGCGGCTGCGGCCACGACACCGACACCGATCAGCACCGTGCGGCGGTTCACCGGGAATTGTTCGAGGAGATGTTCGGGAAGCTTTTCGGGATCCATGGGAGCTCCGATCGTCTGCGTCGGAATCTACTCCGACGCAGGCGACGACGACCCCGGTTCAGCCGACGACGAGATCGGTACCGCGCGCCTCGACCGGACGCGTCTTCAGGGGCTTCTTCGCCGGGCCCTGCGCGACCGTGCCGTCGAGCCGGAAACGGCTTCCGTGGCAGTTGCACACTATTTCGTCCCCTTCGACGCCGCTGATGTTGCAGCCGGAGTGGGTGCAGATCGCGACGAACGCACGGAAGTCGCCGGCGACCGGCTGGGACACGACCAGACGCTTGCCTTCGATCATCACGGCTCCGCCGACCGGCACGTCCGAGACCGCGGCGACGACCTCCGCGCCCGGTCCGGGGGGCGCGGTCGTCGTCGCGACGAGTTCCCCGCCCGCAGCCCCCGCCTCGGCCCCCGCGCCGGCCGAGGCGCCGCACGCGGTGAGCGCCGCGGTCGCCGCGACGGCCCCGGCACCGCCGAGCAGGGCTCGACGCGGCAGTGTGGTCGGTGTCGTGGCTCGTGTCTCCGATGCTCCTCCGACGGCACCACTGTCGCGGTGTTCGGTCTTCATTCGCGTTTCCGTTCCGATCGCCGTGATGTGCGCCGGAAAGCCTATCGACGACGCCGGGCGCGGGCAGCGACCTGCGTCACTGCCCGCGCCCGGCGGTGTGTGGATGTGCGGTGTCAGTGCACGACGACCGGCGCTGCCTGGCCGGCGTGCTCCGAACGCGTGCGCGGCAGGAACGCGGCCGGGATCAGTGCGAGCACCATAACGCACGTCGCGACGAGGAAGGTGGTTCCGAATGCGTCGGCGAGCGAGGACAGGATCGACTGCTGCACCTCGGGCGGAAGCTGCGCGACCATGTCGGCGTCGGGGGTCGCGGCGCCCTCGGGGGCACCGGCGGGAGCGGCCATCTGGTTGGTGAGGATCACCGACATCGTGGCCGTACCGACCGAACCGGCGACCTGCTGCACGATGTTCATCAGCGTCGATCCCCGCGCGATGCTGTGGTCGGTGAGGGTCTGCAGCGCCGCGGTCATCGTCGGCATCATGGTGCAGCCCATGCCCATACCCATCACGAACAGGGCGCCGAGGAGCAGCACGTACGAGGTGTCGACGCCGACCTGCGTGAACACCGACATGCCGACGCCGATCAGGGTCAGACCGACCAGGACGATCTTGCCGGGGCCGATCCGGTCCACGAGCTGACCGGCGATCGGCATCGTGAGCATCGCGCCGATGCCCTGCGGGGCGAGCAGCAGACCGGCCGACAGCGTGGTCTCACCCCGCACCTGGAGGAAGTAGCTGGGGAACAGCAGACCCGCGCCGAAGAAGCCGATGGCGAACACCGACATGGTGAGCACCGCGAAGGTGAGCTGACGGTTGCGGAACAGGCGCAGATCCACCAGCGGGTTCTTCGCACGCAGCGCGTGGAACACGAACGCCGCGATCAGGATCACACCGATGATGCCGTTGATCAGCACGCGCGGCGACGCGACGGTCCCGACCTCGGGAATCGACGAGACGCCGAACAGGAACAGCGCCAGACCCGGCGACAGCAGCAGCATGCCGACGAAGTCGAACGACTCGGATTCGCTGGGCTCGTCCTTGGGCAGCACGACGAATGCGGTGATCAGCGCGACGATGCCGATCGGCAGGTTGATGAGGAAGATCCAGTGCCAGCTCGCGGACTCGATCAGCCAGCCGCCGAGGATGGGGCCGCCGATGGGGCCGAGCAGCATTGGGATACCGAGCACTGCCATGACGCGGCCGACGCGGTGCGGGCCGGCGGCACGGGTCATGATCGTCATGCCGAGCGGCATGAGCATGCCGCCGCCGAGGCCCTGCAGCACGCGGAACGCGATGAGCGAGGTGATGTCCCACGCCATGCTGCACAGCACGGAGCCCGCGACGAACAGCACGAGCGCGGTCAGGTACAGCCGCTTCGAGCCGAACCGGTCGGCCGCCCAGCCGGTCAGCGGGATGACGCTGGCCAGCGCCAGCGTGTAACCGGTCATCGTCCAGGCCACGGTGGCGTAGCTGGCCTGGAACTCCTGCATGAACGTCGGCAGAGCGACGGACACCACGGTGACGTCGAGGATGGACATGATGGCACCGAGGACCACCACGGAGGCGATCTTCAGTACGGCAGCGTCGAGTTTGCCGTCGGACGCGGCGACGTTGGAACCCTCGGATGGGGGTGTCATGGGTGTTTCTCCTGGGTCGCAGGTGGCACAGTGCACGCCCACCCGCGCCGAGGACGACGTCGGAGAAGCGCGTGATGACTCATCAGCGAAGTCGCGGTGCCGATGTTCCGCGATCGTAACGAGTTCCGCCGACGCACCCCAAGTGACTTAATTTTCGTGGCTCGGCATTTCCGCTGGTCAGGCGGCCCCAAAACGGTCCCTGGGCGACCTACGTCACATCGGGACCAGGCGACGGAACAGCCGGGCGGGTCCGCGGCGGGCGCCGATCTCGACGAGCCGGGCGCGATCGGTGATCTTGACCCGCGGGCGGCCCTGCGCCCGGCCGGCGGCGCGCTCGGCCTCGTCGATCGCTTGCCAGCCCCGCAGATCCACCCGGTTCGGGCGGCGCGAGGCGAGCAGGCGCGTCAGCTCGCGACGTCCCGCGGCCGGTGCGGTCAACCGGCCGGCGTCGAAGTCTGCGAGCAGTGCCGCGACCGTCTCCTTCGCACAGGCCTTGTTGGTGCCGATGACCCCGCTCGGGCCACGTTTGATCCATCCGGTGACGTACACGCCGTTCTCGACGCGGCCGCCGGTGTTCGGGACGACGCCGCGACGCTCGTCGAACGGCACGCCGGGCACCGGCACGCCCCGGTACCCGATCGACCGCAGCACCAGCTGCGCAGGCAGATCCTCGTGGTCGCCGGTGGGCCGGGCCACGAGCGTGCGTTTCTCCCCTTCGATCAGCTCGTTGCGTACGAGCCGGACACCGGTGAGGCGGTCGTCGCCGAGCAGTTCGGTGGGCGAGGTCAGGTACCGGAAGACGATGCGCTTGCGCCAGTGGATCGGCCGGGTCTGCGCGTACTCGCGCGCGAGACGCATGCGCAGCTCGACGGCGGGATCGGCGGCGGCGAGCCGTGCGCTGACCGGATCGAGTTCCAGCTCGGACTCGTCGACGACGACATCGACGCCGTGCAGATCGCGCAGCGCCAGGAACTCTGGGTTGCTGTAGGCCGCCTGGGCCGGACCACGCCGGCCCAGCAGCACGACCTCCCGGATGTTGCTGCGGCGCAGGGCCTCAAGCGCGTGATCGGCGATGTCGGTGCGGGCCAGCTCGTCGACGTCCGTCGTGAGGATCCGGGCGACGTCGAGTGCCACGTTGCCGTTGCCGACGATCACCACGGTGGTTCCGCTGAGGTCGAAGGTGCGGTCCGCGTAGTCGGGGTGCCCGTTGTACCACCCGACGAATTCGGTGGCGGCGTGGCTACCGGGAAGGTCCTCGCCGGGGATGCCGAGGTGGCGGTCGGCGGAGGCACCGACGGCGTAGATCACGGCGTGGTGGTGGGCGAGCAGATCTGCGTGGGTGAGGTCGCGGCCGATCTCGACGTCGAGGTGCAGTCCGAACGCGTCGCGCCGGAACGACCGCTCGAACGACTCGGTGACCGTCTTGGTGCCGGGATGATCCGGTGCGACGCCGGCGCGGACGAGGCCGAAAGGAGTCGGCAGCCGGTCGAACATCTCGACCTCGACGTCGGAGCGTTCGAGCAGCTCCTGCGCTGCATAGCAGGCGGCGGGCCCCGCACCGACGATCGCAACCCGCAACGTGCCGCGATCGCGGGGCGGCGCCGGGGTGGGTGTGAGCGGAAGCCAGCCGTCGGGCGTCGGGTGCGCGGTGTAGTAGGCGGCGTTCAGTTCGGCGAACCGGGCCTGCTCCGGGGTCAGGGTGTCCTCGGGGAAGATCGCCTCGACCGGGCACGCGTCTGCGCAGGCACCGCAGTCGATGCAGGTCTGTGGGTCGATGTGCAGCATCTCGGCGGTCGCGAATTCCCGTTCCTCGGGGGTCGGGTGGATGCAGTTGACCGGGCAGACGGCCACGCAGCTCGCGTCGTTGCAGCACGTCTGGGTGATCACGTAGGCCATGGTCTGGGTCCTCGGGAGCGGGGCGGCCGGGCCGCCGCATTTCATGTGACACTGCGTAACAGTTAAATGCGACTGTAGTCGCCGCGCCGCGAACACCGCAAGACACACTGCGCACGACGTCCGCTCCTGCGAGAATCGGGCGATCCACGAACGCAAGGGGGCTGCGGATGGGGACCGACACGACTGCCACACCGTCGGCGACACAACCGCTGAGCGATCTACCCGCGGACGCGTCGCCCTACACCACGGAACGCACCGTCCGCACCGGCGACGTCGACAACCACCAGCGGCTACGGCTCGACGGCATCGCCCGCTACCTCCAGGACATCGGCACCGACAACCTTGCCGCCCTCGACGCGACCGGCACCGATCCCCTCTGGATCGTCCGGCGCACCGTCATCGACGTGCACCGTCCCGCGCGGTACCCGCAACACCTGCGGCTGCGCCGGTGGTGCGACGCACTGTCCACGCGATGGGCCAACATCCGGGTGCGGATGGACGAGATCGAACCCGACGGCGAAGGAGCCCTGATCGACACCGCGGGATTCTGGATCGACATCAGCCCGACCAGCGGCGCCCCCACCCGCATCAGCGATCCCCTGTTCGAGCGCATGGCGCGGCACGCCCACGACACCCGGCTCCGGTGGCGCGCGTGGCTCTCCCCCGACGCCGACGGCACCGACCACGCCGCGCCGTTTCCGCTGCGTGTCACCGACATCGACCCGTTCGACCACGTCAACAACGCGACCTACTGGCACGGCGTCGAGGAACACCTCGCCGAGCGCAGCGACCTGCAGGACGGCCCGTACCGGGCGGTGGTCGAACACCTGCGGCCCGTCGTCGCCGGCGACGAGCTGACCATCCGCACCCGCCACGAGGACGACGCGCTCTCCCTGTGGTTCACCGTCGGCGACGAGGTCCGGGCCGTCGCCAGGGTCGCGCGGGCGACGGTCACGAAGGTGCCGACACCCGGCAAATCTGGCATCGCCACTCCGTCCGGCGACGGGTCGAAGCACCTACGGTGGGACGCATGACGCGCACCCTCATCCTGCTGCGACACGGCAAGTCCGCGTACCCGGAAGGCGTCGCCGACCACGAGCGCCCCTTGGCCCCGCGCGGACGACGTGAAGCCGGGCTCGCCGGCCGGTGGCTCCGGGCACACCAGCCGCCGATCGACGCGGTGCTGTGCTCCACCGCGGTGCGTACCCGCAAGACGCTGGCCGAAGCGGCGATCGAGGCGCCGGTCGACTTCCGGGACGATCTGTACGAGACGTCCCCGGACATCCTCATCGACGCCGTCCGCACCGTGGACGACGACGTGGCCACCCTGCTCGTCGTCGGCCACGAGCCGACGCTGTCGCGGACGGCACTGTTGCTCGCTCCCGATCACGAGAGCGAGGCGGCCCACCAGCTGGCCGAGAAGTTCCCCACCTCCGCCGTCGTGGTGCTGACGGTCCGCGGAGCCTGGCACGAACTCGAGGCCGGCCGCGCCGAGCTCACGGACTTCCATATACCCAGGTAGCAGCTCGTGTGTCTTTCCGGCGGTCGGGGCCGCCAGAAAGACACACCGAGACACGCACGCGCATACACGAAGGTCCCGCCCCCGAAGAGAAAGGGGCGGGACCTGCGTGTCTACGGTAGTTGCCTACCGGTAGTCGCTCGAGTAACCGTAGTCGTCGAGCGGGACCGCGGCGCCGGTGTTCTGGC
>Ga0182740_1000876_pt1 | contig 23818 bp, 19 predicted proteins | sample eDN5th37CKraftBY_FD_128872 | JGI IMG/M metagenome (GOLD analysis project Ga0182740, IMG submission 128872) | Enriched backyard soil microbial communities from Emeryville, California, USA - eDNA 5th pass 37_C Kraft BY (version 2) (version 2) | ecosystem: Environmental > Terrestrial > Soil >...
TCTTCTACTGCGCGGACGTGGTCTTTCCACAGGCTGCGCTGGAGAAGTATCCGATTCCCTACCTCTATGGGCTCAGCGAGCACCTGGAGTCGCTGGAGCGGTCGCTCGCGGTGGAATGCGTCGCCGTGGTGCCCGGGCATGGGCCGGTCGAGCAGGGCATGGCTGAGCCGGTTGCCCGCAACCGGGCGGTGATCGACCGGGTGCTGGCTACGATCCCGGAGCTGCTGCCGGAACCGACCTCCACCGACGACCTGGCCCAGCGGTTGTTCGCGGCGCTCGACGTGCCCGTCGCCGACGCATCGGCCTATTACCTGCTCAAGCCCACGGTCAGCGCGTATCTCGCCCACCTGCAACGTCAGGGCGTCATCCAGCACCTCATCGAGGATCGCGGGGCATTCTGGCGTCGGGAGACGTAGGAAAGAGACGATCAGCACAGCAGGTGCTGCGCTGATCGTCGCCGGACTCAGTGCCTACAGACCTTCATCCGCGGGCGCTTCTCGCTCCTCGTTTCTCTCGCCTCTCTTATCCTACGGGCGCCACTCCGTTGGCACCTGCCCAAGATCCGTGAGGACGATCTTGGCGATATCGTTCCCCAGGCGCACGCTGTAGTTCGTACCCCGGTCCTCCGGGTATATCTGCGTCGTGTTGGCGAGGTAGAGATTGCGCAGCGGGGTCCGGTGTTCCGGGATCATCGTGGAGTAGTGCAACGGGATGATCGGCTGGGCGGCGCGTTCGCGGAAGACCCACGACTGCTTCACCCAGGAGGGATCGAACTCCGGATTCACCTTCTTCAGGTGCGGCAGGTATTCCGCGATGATGGCATCCGAATCCATCGTGAAGTAGGGATGGTCCGGCTCCATGTACTTGCTGAGGTAGACGAACCGCTTGCCATCGTAGGTGGCGGGATCGATGAAGTTCGTGTGCTCGATGATCCCGGTGAACGGCAGGTCGCGGTCGGCGACGTTCAGCCAGTAGACATCGCTCAGCTTGCGGTCGAGTTCCAGGACCGCGACCACCGCCGCCTCGTATTCGAGCGCGCCAAGCTTCTTCCGGTACGCCTCCGGCAGGTCCGGAACCATCCGCTCGAAGATGTTGCTCGGCACGGTCGCGACCAGGGCATCGAAGGTCTCCGCCTCGTTCCCGCCCTCCGTCGTCACCGTCCAGGCGCCGCCATCGGCCTGCTGCAGCGAGGTGATCCCGGCCGTGCGCAGGTCCACGCCCGCCTTCCGGCATCCTTCCACCAGCGCATCGACGATGGTCTGGAAGCTGCCCCGGAAGTAGCCGAGCTTCTCCTGCTCCAACGGCGAGCGGCGGGACGTGGTGCGCAGCCATATCTTGCCCCAGAACCAGACCATCGCCACCTGGTCCTGGTACGACCCGAACTTCGCCCGCAACTGCGCCCCGAACGTCTTGTCGTACGCCCGCTTGCCGAGCGCTGGCTGCAACCACTGGTGCGCGGTGACGTTCTCGTACGGCTTCCAGTCCTTCTTCCGTTGCAGATAGGCCGTGACCATGCCCACCCGCACGCGATCGTGGAAGGGGATACAGCCCAGCTTCAGCAGGTCCGCCGCGCCGTTCAGCGGATAGATGCGCCCGTCCGCGAAGTACCCCACGTTCGACGGCAGCCACATCAGCTCCTTGCCGACCCCGAGTTCATTGGCAAGTTCGACGATGGACGTGTCGCTCTGGAAGAGGTGGTGGTAGAAGACCTCGAGGCGGGTGTTGGCGACCGGGAAGGTCGCCGCCTGGCCGCCGAACCGGCCCTTCTCCCACAGCGTCACCTGGTGGCCGGCCTGGGCGAGGCGAAGCGCGGCGGTCAGTCCCGCGAACCCGCCGCCGATGATGCCGATCCGTCGCGCGTCACTCATGCCGGGGAAGACCTTTCACACGTCCAAGGGAAGCCGGGCCGCACGCAACAGGCTACGCGGCGCGGGTGGTGGCGCTCGGCGTCTGCTTGCGCCGGAAGATGCGGTTGAAGGCGTTCTGGATCTCGTGAGTCTCCCACGCGACCAGGATCTGGCTGGCATTGAAGATCGAGGAGTAGGTACCCGCCACCACGCCGATCAGCAGCGCGAGCACGAAGTTCTTGGTGGACGAACCGCCGAAGAGGTAGAGCGCCAGCAGCGTGATCAGCACCGTCAGTGAGGTGTTCACGGAGCGGACGAGCGTCTGCGCGATCGAGTAGTTGACGATCTCCTCGAACGAGCTGGCCACCTTGTTGGCCAGGTTCTCCCGGATGCGGTCGAACACCACGATCGTGTCGTGGACCGAGAAGCCGATGATCGTCAGCAATGCCGTGATGAACAGGGCATCGACCTCCACATCGAACAGCCACCCGAGGATCGCGAAGACGCCGAGCACGATCAGCGCATCGTGGAGCATGGCGATGATCGCCGCAATGCCGTAGAGGAATGGGCGCTGCGTGTTGCGGAAGGCGAACGCGATGTAGAGAAGGATGCCAACCGACGCCGCGGCGACCGCCAGCACCGACCGGTTGCGGATCGAGTTACCGACCGACGCGCCAACCGTGCTCAGCTGTTCGCCCGCGGGCACCATCGTGCCCAGCGTTCCGAGGGCATCCGTGAGCTTCTGCTTCTCCGCCGATCCCTCCTTGATCTCCTCCGTGCGGATCAGGTAGCGATGATCGCTGCTCTCTCCGATCTGCTGGACGCGGGCGTTCGGCAGGCCATTCGCCTCCAGCACGGCAACGATATTCTCGGTATCGACCGACTCCGTGTACTGGATCTCCCAGGCGGACCCGCCGGTGAAGTCGATCCCGAAGTTCAGGCCGTGGATGATCAGGGCAAGGATGCAGGGGATCAGGAGCGCCCCGGAGAGGGCGAACCAGGTGTTGCGACGGCTGGCGATATGCTCCATGAGCGAGGAACTCCCGGGTGAATCAGCGAACGGCGGCCAGCGATCCTAGTCGCCGGCCATTGCCCGCATCTCGACGCGACCGATCCCGAGCCACCACTGATTCCGGATCATGCCGGAATCGACCATGATCCGCAGGAAGGTCCGCGTGACGGTGATGGCGGTGAAGAGGCTGACGGCGACACCCACGAAGAGGGTCAGCGCGAAGCCGGTGATGATCGTGGCGCCGGTGAACTGGCCGAACCAGTAGAGGATGGCGCAGGTGATCATGGTCGAGATGTTGGAGTCGCGGATGGACGGCCAGGCGTGGTCGAATCCGGCCTCGATCGCCCGGTTCAGGGGCTTGCCACTGCGCAATTCCTCTTTCAGGCGCGCGAAGATGAGGACATTTGCATCGACGGCCATACCGATCGAGAGGATGAACCCAGCGATGCCCGGCAGGGTCAGGGTCACGGGGATCAGCTTGTAGAGCGCGAGGGTGATCGCCGTGTAGATGAGCAGGGCGAGCACCGCCATCACGCCGGGGATGCGGTAGTAGATGATCATGAAGAGCGCGACCGCGCCCAGGCCGATGATACCGGCGAGAAGGCTGCGATCGACCGAGTCCTGGCCGAGGGACGGCCCGACGGTCTGGCTGGAAACCACTTCCAGCGGTACACCGAGGGCGCCGGCCTTGAGCTGAAGCGCGAGGTTCTGGGCCTCGGTCGCCGTCATGCCGTCGATCTGGCCCTGGGAGCTGATCGCGTTGCGCAGCACCGGGGCAGAGATGACTGTGCCGTCGAGGACGAAGCCGATCTGCTGGCCGATATGCTGGCTGGTGTAGTCGTAGAACTTCTCGGCCGCACCGCTCTGCAGCTCGAAGGCCACGACCCAGGCGCCGGTCTGGTCGGTGGTCGCGTATGCGTCCTTGAGGTCGGTCCCGCTGACGATCGTGGTGAAGACCGGCCCGTTGGCATTGGACTCGACGGACGGCGTCGGCGTGACCGCGCCGAGGACCGGCCCGACTTCGCCCTCGGCCGGGGAGGCCGTCGGCGCGGGTGTTGCCTCCGGGCTCGCGCCTGGCGAAGGGGTCGCCGCGGCCTGCTGCGCCTCGCGCTGCTGGCTCAGCGAGGTCTGGACCTGCATCCCGGCGCTGAGGGAGTATCCGGCCGGGTCGATGATCTCCAGCTGGGCGGTCTGTTGCAGGACGGCGATCGCCTGTTCGGGATCGCTGATACCCGGCAGCTCCACCACGATCTGGTTGCTGCCGCGCGTCTGGATGAGCGGCTCGCTGACGCCAAGCCCGTTCACGCGCCGCTCCAGCGTGTCGCGCGTGCCATCGAGGGTCGACTTGTCGACCGAACCGCCATCGGCGGGACGGGCCTCCATCAGCACCTGCAGGCCGCCCTGAAGGTCGAGGCCTTCCCGGATCGGGTGGCGCTCCTTGAAGCCGCCGATATCGAGCACGGTGCCCGGGAGCGCCACCCACACCGATCCGAGGGTGAGGAGGACGATAAACCCAAGCATCCACCAGTTACGTGTTCGCACGGAGTAGCTCCATTGGGACGACTGCGATCCGCCTTCACGGGGCGCATCCAGCCGCTGCGTCGAAAGCGGCAAACACTGGAGTATAGGAAAGGCGCCTAGCCGGGTCAAACCGGCAATGCACCCGGCTGCCACTTTCGCTGGCCCCGGTGAAGCCGGGAGTCGTGGCATCGCCGCTCGATGAACGCAGCTTTCGGTGATTCCTCAGCCGCAGGATCGTCGGTCCGCGAGGGGCTCAGGGGAGGAGGTTGGTCGGCTCCCGATACAGGCCATGGTCCCTGATGTAGGCGAAGACCGCGCTCGGGACGAGGTACCGGATCGAGTACCCCTCCGCTACCCGGCGGCGCAGGTCGGTCGACGAGACCTCCAGCAACGGGGCGGGAAACCGCACCACGCGCTCCCGCAGGCGTGGCACCTCCGCGTACACCGATTCGTCGACCTCCACCCCCGGCCGGTCTGCCACGACCAGCCGGGTGAGGTCGAGGATGCGATCCGGCTGGTGCCAGCTCGCGAAATCGCGGAGGGAGTCCTCGCCGACGATGAACGAGAGCTCCGTCTCCGGATAGCGCTCCTTCATCCGTTCCAGCATCGACACGGTGTATGACGGTTCGTCCGGGCGCATGTCCACGTCGCTCCAGCTGAAGCGGGGATTCCCCTGGATCGCGAGTTCGAGCATCGTCACCCGATCGTCGATCGGGCTGATGATGCGATGCGGCTTGTGCGGCGGAAGCAAGGCGGGCACGAACACCACGCCGTCGAGACCGAGCTCGTCACAGGCGCGTTCCGCCACCGCGAGGTGGCCGATATGGATCGGATCGAAGGTGCCGCCGAAGATGCCCAGCGCGCGCGGGCCGGGAGTGGGGGAGGGGCTCAATCGGGCTTCCTGACTTCCAGCGTGACATCCGCGAACTGCGCGGACAGGTCGTGCATCACCTGGCGTTCGACATCGTTCGTCGCCTCCACCAGCAAGGGCATCTCGATGACGTAGGTGTCCGATGATGAGGTCGTCACCACCGGCGAAAGGAACGGCTTGCGAACGCCGGGAATGTTCGCCAGCGCCACGGGCAGCCGCGCCTCAATGCCCGCCATCGCCTCACGGGAGCCGGTGATGACGATCGTCAGGCGTCGCGTCCGGTAATGCGAACGGTTCGTGATGATCTCCGTGAAGATCGTCGAGTTCGGCACCATCACCAGGTAGCCATCGGTATTGCGGATCAACGTCGTGCGCAGGTCGATCCCCTGCACCTCGCCAACGACATCCCGCACCTTGATCCGGTCCCCCACCTGGAACGGCCGCTCGAAGAGCAGGATGAGGCCCGCCACGAAGTTCCGGAGCACATCCTGCAGCGAGAGGCTGATCGCCACCGTGCTGGCGCTGAGGAAGGCGAAGATCCCGGTCGTGTTCACGCCCAGCCTGGCGAGGATCACCCCGATCCCGACGATCCAGACCGCGACGAACGACAGCCGGCTGACCAGCATCGCGCCGTTCCGGTTCAGCCGCCGCGACTCCATCGTCCGCGCGACGAGCTCCCGGACCTTGCGCGCCACGAACCAGGTAATGGCCGCGACGATCCCCGCCGAAACGAGCCCGCCCACGATGACGAGCAGTTCGCCGCCGACGTCCTTCAGATAGCCAAGCATCTGGTCGTACACAACCCGCTCCCCATGCGTCCCGGCAGTCCTGCGGATTGTGCCATGCGGTCGACTCCTGCGGCGACGGCTGCGCCCCGTTGTGCCCGCGGGGGACATTCGTCACAGCCAGGTCACCATAATCGCGCCTCAGCGCAGCGATTGTGCTCGATCTGGCACCGATCCGTGACAATTGGGCGAACGTACATCTGTTACAACCTGTGACAGCTGCAATACACTCCGAACCCGGAAGGGGGGAGTTGGGTTGTTCGATTACCACGTTCACACGACGCGTTCCGTCGACTGCCATACACCGATCGAGGCCTCCTGCGAGGCAGCGATCGACCGCGGAGTGACCGAGATCGCATTCACCGATCACGTCGATTTCGAGCCGGCGGACGAAGGGTATGGCTTTTACGACTATGCCGGCTTCATGGACGACATCGCGCGCGTCCGCGAGCGGTTCGGGGACCGGCTGGCGATCCTCGCCGGCGCCGAGATCGACTTCAACACCGGCACGGCAAGCCAGGTCGCGGCCTTCCGTGGCAGTCACGACTTCGATTTCGTGATCGGCTCCGTCCACTTCGGCGAGAACGGGGAGATCATCTTCCCCCGCTACTTCGCCGGGCGCACGCTGGACGATGTGTTCCTCCCGTACTACGAGAACATCCAGGCGGCGGCCGAATCCGGCCTGTTCGACACCATCGGCCACCTCGACCTGCCGCAACGATACGCACCGCCCGAGGTCGGCTCCTACGAGCCGCTTCGCTACGAGGCGCAGGTGCGGCCGATCTTCCAGGCCATCATCGACCGCGGCATCTCCTTCGAAATCAATACCTCCGGGCTCCGCCAGGCCCCGAAATCGACCATGCCCGGCATCGACCTCGTGCGTGTCTTCGCGGCGATGGGTGGCCAGACGGTGACCATCGGCAGCGATTCCCACGTCGCCAGTACCATCGGCGCCGGATTCGATACCGCCATCGCGATGCTGCGGGAGGCCGGCGTCCCGACCGTCTCGTCGTTCCGGGAGGGCGTTCGCTCGCTCGTTCCCCTGGAGACATTCATGTCCGTTGGCGTCGCCACGGGAGGAGCGTAGGCCGATGGACAACTACGACGAGCGACAGCCTGCCTCTCGCGACCTTCGCCTCCCCGATCTTCCGCTCGAACCGACGCCGCTGCGTTGGGAGTATGAGGAAATACCCGCTCCAGCACCCGCCCAGCGCACCCCGAGCCGCCGGATGCCGCGGACGGCGGAGCAGCTGACCTATTCCGAGGAGGAGCCGGCCCGTCCCGCGCGTCAGCTGCGCAGCAATGCGCCTGCGCAGCACCAACGCCGCCGCGAGATAGCCCAGGGCACCGACGATGTGGTGATGTCGATCGCACCGGCAGCAACACCCACGGCGGTCCGCCGCCCCCGCGTCGCTCCGGCGACCTCGAAGCGTCCGGCCGCCACCTCGACGCCGTTCGTCTTGCCCCCGTTTCGTTCGCTGCTCGACCAGGCATTGCCGAGCCTGGTCATCGTTGCGACCGCACTCGGGGTGGCGCTGATCGGACCGCTCAGCCTCTTCGGCATACCGCTCTGGGCGATGGCGGCAGCGGTGCCCGCGCTGGGTTTCCTCGCCCTCGCCAACGAGGTCTCCCACCCGGTCTGGTCCTACTCCTCGATGGTGAACCTGGCGATCCTCTTCGCCGTCTTCCCGATCCTCGTTGTCCGCCAGAGCGTCGCCCGCGTGCCGTATATCGACTGGTCCAGCGGAACGCTCGCCGCGCCGATGGTGATGACCCTCGTGCTGATCGGGGCGTTGGCGGGGATCGGGCTCCTCGCGGCGTATCTCTGCCGTGAAGACCCGGAATATGCCGGGGTGGTCTTCCTGCCCGCCGCGATGCTGATTCCGTTCTTCGCCGGCAGCACCTCGATCACGAACCTCCACTCCGCGATGCTCCTCGTCGCCGGGATCTATCTGGTGACCGCGCTGCTGACGGTGGTGGCCTTCGTCGCGCCTCCGAGCATCGCCGGGCTGATCGGTCCGGTGGCGATCATGGTCCAGTTCCTGGTGCTCGCCGCGATCCGGGGAGCCGACATCTTCCCGGTGAAGTCGGGCCTCTCGCCCCGAGTCCTCTTCTTCCTGACCGTCGCCGCCACGGTCGCGCTGACGATCGTCGTGCCGATGGCGAGCTACTGGATGCGACAGGTGACCCTGATCATCCGCACATCCCGACGCTCGCCCGCCTAGCGCCGGAGAAAAGCCATAAGCACGAGAACGGGACGCTCAACGCGAGCGTCCCATTCTCGTGTCCGGCGTGCAATGCGATAGGGCTGCCTGCGGTGTCATCTCGAAGGAGCGAGGCCCGCGCCAAGATGGCACGCCCGGAGGGCGACGAAGGATCAGCAGGCATTCCTGGTGCCTGCCCGATGCACCCAGCGTTCGATGTGCGGGGGCTTTCCCGCCAGGCGTTCATGTCGTTGCGGCTGTCGGGGCACCGCGCAACCCGGGAAACGCGAAGAGGGGCGGCCCAGGTCCGGCCACCCCTCTCGTTGCGTGCGTAAAGGCTCGTCCGCCTGCTACGCGCCCTCGACAGTCGTCTCCTCGACCCCGTTGAGGCGTGCAGTAGCGGTCGGGTCCTTCGGCTCGATCACCGTCATGGACACCACTTCCTCACCGTCGCCAAGCCGCATCAGGGTCACGCCCTGCGTCGTGCGGCCGATGCGGGAGATCTGGTTCGCCGCGATCCGGATCGCGATGCCCCGGCTGTTCATCAGCATGATCGTATCGTCCGGCCCGGTCATCCCCGCCGCGACGATCTTGCCGGTGCGCGGCGTCAGGCGCATCGCCTGGATGCCCTTCCCGCCCCGGCTCTGCGCCCGGTACTCGCCGATGTCCGTCCGCTTGCCAAGTCCCTTGGCGGCCACGACGAGCAGCTCCTTGCTCTCGTCGACGACATCGGAGGCGATCACCTTGTCGCCCGGGTCGAGGCGAATGCCGATCACCCCGGCCGCCGTCCGGCCCATCGGACGCACATCGCTCTCCGGGAAGCGGATCGCCTGGCCGCCGGTGGTCACCAGCACCATCTCGTCGTCGCCATCGGTCATACGCACCCAGGCGAGCTCGTCGTCCTGCTCGATCCCGATCGCGATCATGCCGGTGGAACGGACGGACTTGAACTGGTCCAGCGAGACACGCTTCACCCGGCCCAGCTTGGTGGTGAAGAAGAGGTACTTCGCGCTCGTATAGTCGCGGATGTTCATCAGCGTGGTGACGGTTTCGTCCGGCTGCATGTTGATCACGTTGACGATCGGCAGGCCCTTCGCCGTGCGGCCGGCATCCGGCAGCTCGTGCACCTTGATCTGGTAGACCCGGCCCCGGTTCGTGAAGATGAGCATCCAGTCCATCGTGTTCGCGGAAAGGATGTCGTGGATGGCGTCCTCCTCGCGCATCGTCACGCCGGTGACGCCGCGACCGCCGCGCCGCTGGGTGCGGTAGACCTCGTCCGCGATACGCTTCACGTAGCCCTTCTCGGTGACCGTCACGAGCACATCGACCTCGGGAATGAGGTCTTCCTCGTTGAGGACGCCGGAGACATCCTGGATGCGCGTGCGGCGGGCGTCGCCGTACTTCTCCTTCAGGTCGCGGAGGTCGTCCCGGATCAGGTCGATCACCATCGAGACGTTCGCGAGGATCGCCTCGAGATGGGAGATGTCCTTGAGGACCGCTGCGAGCTCGTCCTCGATCTTCTGCCGTTCGAGGGCGGCCAGGCGAGCGAGGCGCATGTCGAGGATCGCATTCGCCTGGACCTCGGAGAGCTTGAAGCCGCGCATCAGGTTGGTGCGGGCCGTCTCCGTCGTCCGCGAACGCCGGATGGTCGCGATCACCTCGTCGATGTTGTCGAGCGCGATCTTGAGTCCTTCGAGGATGTGGGCGCGGCGTCGGGCGCGTTCGAGCTCGAACTCCGTGCGCCGGGTGATGACTTCCTTCCGGTGATTGACATACTCCTGAAGTGCCCGCTTCAGGGTGAGGACACGCGGCTGCGTGCCGCGCTCGACCAGCGCGACCATGTTGACGCCGAACGACTGTTGCAGGCTGGTGTGCTTGAAGAGGTTGTTCAGCACCTTCATCGGCTGCGCGTCGCGCTTCAGCTCGATCACCATGCGCATGCCGGTGCGATCCGACTCATCGCGCAGGTTGCTGATGCCGTCCATCTTGCCGTCACGCACCAGCTCCGCGATGCGCTCCAGCAGGAGGGCCTTGTTGACCTGGTAGGGGAGCTCCGTGACCACGATCTGGAACCGGCCACCACGATCCGATTCCTCGACGAACGCCTTGGCCCGGATCACGACCCGTCCGCGTCCCGTCGCGTAGGCGGCAAGGATGCCCTCGCGCCCGAGGATGGTGCCACCGGTCGGGAAGTCCGGCCCCGGCAGGACTTCCATCAGCTCCTCGAGGCCGACTTCGGGATTGTCGAGCAGGAGCATGATCGCGTCGCACACCTCGTTGAGGTTGTGCGGCGGGATGTTGGTCGCCATGCCGACGGCGATGCCGGCGCTGCCGTTGATGAGCAGGTTCGGGAGCCGCCCCGGAAAGACGGTCGGCTCCTGCATGGAGGCGTCGTAGTTCGGGCGATGATCGACCGTGTTCTTGTCGATATCGACCTGCAACTCTTCCGAGATGGCGGTGAGCTTGGCCTCGGTGTACCGCATGGCGGCGGCGCTGTCGCCATCGACCGAACCGAAGTTGCCCTGGCCGTCCACCAGCGGGTAGCGCAGGGAGAAGTCCTGCGCCATGCGCACGAGGGTGTCGTACGCGGCAGTGTCGGAGTGGGGGTGCCAGTTCTTGATGACCTCGCCCACGATACCCGCGCTCTTGCGGTAGCGGGAGTTGGAGCGCAGGCCCATCTGGTTCATGGCGTAGAGCACGCGCCGATGGACCGGCTTCAGGCCGTCACGCGCATCGGGCAACGCGCGCTGCACGATCACGCTCATCGCATAATCGAGATACGATTGCCGCATCTCGGTTTCGATGCTGGCGATCCGGACGTTTCCGATTTCCACGACCTTCGGCTCCTGATGAATGACGAAAATGGCGTGAGCCTCGACAGCTAATTATACGCCATTTTCCCCGCCGTCATCAGGAATTCGACGCGTACGTACATCTATTCGGCGAACGAATGGCCGGGGGATCGAGCGTTTCCCGCCGCCCCGGAAGCGACAGCAGGCGACAGGGGAACAAAAACGGGCGGCTGGATTGGAGTCCAGCCGCCCGTTGCTGTTCCGTTCCCGGTTCCCCGGTCCCGATCAGCCGAGGATGCGCTTCTTCGCCGCCGCGAACTCCTCATCGGTGAGGGCGCCAGCCTCATGCAGTTTCGCGAGGCGTTCCAGCTGGGCGATCTGGTCGCCGCCGGCCCCGGCGTTTCCACCCTGGTTGCCGACGGAACCAGCCATCGCCTGGCCGATCGCCATGCCGGCTCCAAGACCCGCCCCGGTCGAGGCCATGTCCCCGGCGCCGCCCGGGTTCTGCGCGGCATCACCGATGGCCTGCGCGGTCTTGAACTTCGTGTAGTCGTCCAGGTTGCCGATCGCTGCGAGGCCGGACCGCTCGTCGATCCGCTGCTGAACCTCGTCCGGCGGCGTGATGGCCGCGATCTGGAAACTCGTCAGCTCCAGGCCCATGCGCGAGAAATCGTCGGCCAGCGCGACGCGCGTGCCATCGGCAATCTGCTTCGTCATGCCCTGGATATCGAGGATCGACGTCGTCTGCTTGCCGAGGATGTCGTTGAACTCGGAGAGGATGAGCCCGCGGAAGAAGTCCTCGTTCGAGCCGGTCGTGACGCTGCCCTGCTGCCCGACGTACTGGTTCACGAACAGCTGGGGATCGCGCACGCGCAGGCTGTAGGTGCCGAACGCGCGAAGGCGCACCATCCCGAGCTCGGTATCGCGATAGACCAGCGGCTGGGCCGAGCCCCACTTGAGGTCAGTGTGCTCGCGCATGGAGACGAAGTAGACCTCGGCCGTGAACGGCGTTCGTCCGCCGAACGGAAGCCGGATCAGGCCGCCGAGCAGGGGAATGTTCTTCGTCTCGATTGTGAAGCGCCCGGGGCCGAAGGTGTCCAGCGCCTTGCCGTCCCGGTAGAAGACCGCCTGCTGGCCTTCGCGCACGATCAGTTGCGATCCGAGCGCAAAGTCCCCCGACCCGCTCTCCGGGATGCGGTGGACGAGTTCACCGGTCCGCTCGTTCGGATACTCGATGACATCGATGATGGCCATGCGTACCTCCGCTCTTGCCGGGAACGGCCCGGCGGACGCAGTGCCCGCCAGGCCGTGCCCTGGGTTATCCGATCGTCACCGTGACGCTACTTGTCGTCGTCGACCGAGGTGACCTTGTAGGTGGTGGTCTTCGCGTCGTCGTCGCTGGAAGCGCTGGCGGTGGTGGCCGCCAGGGCGCCGGCGACATCGTCGCTGCCCGCCTTCAGCGCCTCGAGTTCCTTCTCGATGTCGACATCGTAGTCGAGCTCGCGGAACTGGCTGTCGAAGGTATCGGTCCCGATCTCCTCGTACGCTGCCGCCTGGGCCTCGTTGCTGCGGATCTTGCGCTCGATGCGATCGAGCTCTGCAGACCCGTCGAGCGGGGAGAGGGACGACACGGTCGCCGCGGCCTGCTGGTTGACCTTCTTCTGCACCTCGGCGCGCTTCTGCCGTGCGATGAGGGCTTCCTTCTGGCTGACCGTGGACTGGTACTTCGCCTCGAGCTGGTTCAGCTGCGACTTGAGCTTGGCCACCGTCTGCTTCTGGATCTCCAGCTGCTGCTGATAGACCGCCGCGTTCTCGTCGGCGTCCTTCTTCCGGCGCAGGGCCTCGCGGGCGAGGTCATCCTTGCCAGCGGCGACCGCCCGCTTCGCCTTCTCGCCCCACTCGTCGGCGAGCTTGGCGTTCGCCTCGTAGTCGGCCTCGAGCTCCTTCTCCTGGGCGATCATCGCCGCCACCTGGGACCGGGCATCCCCGATGCCGGACTCCATATCGCGAATGATCTGCTCGAGCATCTTTTCGGGATCTTCCGCCCGGTCGAGCAGATCGTTGACATTGGCGCGAACGAGGTTGGAAACGCGATCGAAGATACCCATGTCCAGTCTTCCCTTTCGTTACTTCTGGCCTTGGCCGTAAACGACAACGTCGGCATCGTGGATCGGCTGGCCGGTGAACGCATGTCGCGCTCCGCCCAGCACGAGCAACAGTTCGACGGACGATCCGTCGGTGTGGGGGATCACCGCGTACTCGGCAGTAACCCGATCCTTCTTCCCCTTCCCGGTGTCGACCGTTGCGGTGGCCGTTCGGGTCGTGGGATCAAAGGCCTTGGTGGAATCGTCGGCCGGCGCCTCGATCACCTGGGCCGAGGGGACGGCCGGTGCTGAGGCCCCGACGAACCAGACGGCCTGGCCGTCTGGATTCTTGCCAACGCGGATGAAGGAGATGCGGAGGTCGTCATCGGTCAGTTGAACGACGGCATTGGCCACGTAGTCGTCCCCGAGGACGGAGAACGCAGCCCCGCGCGTCACCTCGAGCAACGGGCTGGGCGTTGGCGGCTCGGTGGTGTCGAGCAGGTCCAGCACCTTGGTGTCGCTCGTCGGCTTGGCGGTCTCGACGACGGTGCCTCGGGTCGCGAAGAGCAACTCGAGGTCGCCGACCTCCTTGGCGATCGCATCGACGTTCGCCGAGGTGTCGACCCCGGCCTGGGCCAGTTTCGCCAGATCTGCCGTCTTCTTCTGGATGGTGACGTCGAAGAGCCGCATCTGCTCGAGGGCGTTCGTGTCGATGGCGCCATCGGCAAAGATGCCGGTGAACCCGTACGACGCCGTGCGGATGCGGTCGGCCAAGGTGCGCGTCCTGTTGGTCACGACTTCCGTGGCCGAGACCTGTGAGAGATCGCCCTTGGCGACCTGCGCGGCGCTCGCGGCGGTCAGCGCATCGACGACCTGGACCAGCTGGTCCGCCGCCGCGACACGAACCTGCTTGTCGAGGTCGCGCCGGCCTTCCTTGTCCTGGTACTCGGTATATCCCGGAATCTTGCGGAGCATGCCCGCTGCCCAATTCACGCTGCGACCTCCTTGTTGCCAGCGACGTCCATGCGTCCTAGAGGAAGATCTCCGCACCACAATATGGGCACTTGATCAGTCCCTTTCCTGCAAGCTCCAACTGGCCACCACAGTTCGGACAGGTCGACCGGGATGTCAACTCTTTCGCGTCTACAGAGTAGAGCATTCCCTTGTTCCAGTCCACATAACCCGAGAAGAGGCCACGTCCGACGAGCGCGAGCAGGTCGGCCTGGACCTTGTCGGTGGTGGAGTGCAGGTCGAGGACGAGATCGGAGATCGCGACCTGACCGCGTGTCTTCACCATATCGAGCAGCTTGCGCTGCTCGTCGATGGCGGCCATCTGCTTGGTTTCGGCGTTGCCCTTCACGAGCATGAAGATCCCGCCGCCAACGAGGGGCAGCACGATCACGCCGAAGAGGATCACCAGCGCGAACGCCGCACCACTGCCGCGCAGCGTGCCTTCGTTCTTCGCGGAGAGAACCCAGGCCGCGATGCCGATGCCGAGCACCGCCCCTACCGCGATCAGGATGAGACCGACCGTGCGTCCCGATGATCTCACCGGAGACCTCCTGGCACTACGAAAGGCGAACCGCTCCGAACGACCGTCCCGTGCATCACTCGATGGGATTATCGGTGATCGCGAACATGAATTCGCCCTTGCACGCAACCTCACCATTCACCGTCGCGAGCCCGGTCCCCGTGCCGATGCTGCGCCGGACTTTTCCGAGCTCGACCTCGAGCCGGACCGTGTCTCCCGGCTTGACCTGCCGCTTGAACCGGACGCTGTCGATGCCGGCGAACAGGGCGATCTTGCCGGCGTACTCTTCCATGCTGAGCATCGCCACCGCCCCGACCTGCGCAATCGCTTCGACGATGAGGACACCCGGCATCACCGGGTATTCCGGAAAATGCCCCTGGAAGAATGGCTCGTTGGCGGTGACATTCTTGAGGCCCACGGCGCGCTGTCCCGGTTCGAGTTCCAGGATCTGGTCCACGAGCAGGAAGGGATACCGGTGTGGGATGATCTTCCGGATGGCGAGCGAATCGAGCGGCAACTCCAACGTCACGATCGTCCTCCCTCACACGTTCCGGCAAGCGTTGCCGACGAACGCCGTGTGATGTGTTCTGACCGAAGCATACCAATCCGGACCAAGACATGAGGAGCGGGATGCCGCACGAACGCCCTGCAAACGTGATTATTTTCGGAGGAGGCGCCTGGGGAACGACCCTGGCGCTGCTCGTCGACCGCGCCGGGGCGGCGGTCACGGTGGTCACGCACCGGCGTGAGGACGCCCGGACGATGACGGAAACGCGCCGCCATCCCCGCTCGCTGCCCGGCATCGCGATTCCCGAAGCAGTGAACGTCGTCGCGATCGGAGACCCGCTCCCGCTGCCGGACTTGCTCGTGCTGGCCGTGCCGACCCAGAAGCTGCGGACGGCCCTGCCGATGCTCCCGGCGCGGGTATCGGATGCGCCGATCGTGTCGGCGGCGAAGGGGATCGAGCTGGGGACGCTCCTCCGGCCATCGCTGGTGATCGCCGATCTCCTCCAGCGGCAACCCGGCGACGGCATTGCCGTCCTCTCCGGCCCGAACCTCGCCACGGAGATTGCGGAGGGCCTGCCCGCCGCAGCCGTCGTCGCGGGGCAGGATGCGACGCTGAACCTGGCCGTGCAGCGCACGCTCGGGTCGCCCCGCTTCCGGCTCTATACGAGCGACGATGCCACCGGGGTCGAACTGGGGGGAGCACTGAAGAACATCGTCGCCATCGGCGCCGGCATCGCGGACGGGCTTCGGCTGGGGGACAACGCGAAGGCCGCCTTCATCACGCGGGGCCTCGCCGAGATCACCCGCCTGGGCGTCGCCCTCGGGGCCGATCCGCTCACGTTCAGCGGCCTCTCCGGCATCGGCGACCTGCTCGCGACCTGTGCGAGCACGCGCTCGCGGAATCACCGCGTCGGTGTAGAGCTGGCGATGGGCCGCCCGCTCGCCCGAATCCTCGCCGACATGGAGGAGACCGCCGAAGGTGTCGCCACGACCCAGGCAGCCCGCGACCTGGCGGCCCGGCTGGGTGTCGACATGCCGATCGCGGACGCGCTGCACGCCGTCCTCTTCGAGGGCAGGGACGTGGCCGCCGCGATCGAGGCACTGCTCCTGAGAACACCGGTGCCCGAGATCCGGGACTGACCGGGTCTCGGGCACGATCGGGGTTCCTGCACGCTGCGGATCAGGCGGCCTCGTGATCGCGATCGATCAGCTGCTCGCGAGCAGGGCCGATGCCGACGAACCGGACGCGCGCGTCCAGGATCGTCTCGATCTCGAACAGGTAGCCCTTCAGCGTCGCGGGAAGCTCGGCAAAGGTCCGCATGCCGGTCGTGTCCACCTCCCAGCCGGGCATGGCGTTCCAGACCGGCGTCGCCCGCTCCAGGTCGTCCACCAGCGCCGGAACGTGGTTCATCGGCGCCCCGTCGACCTGATACCCGCAGCAGACCTTGATCTCCGGAAACACATCCAGCACATCGACGAGGGTCATCGCGACATCGGTGACGCCGTTGAGGCGGCTGGTATGGCGCGCGGCGACCGCATCGAACCACCCGGTGCGGCGCGGGCGCCCGGTCGTGGTGCCGTACTCGTTGCCGCGAACCCGGATCAGCTCTCCCGTCTCATCCTGTAACTCGGATGGCATCGGCCCGGCCCCGACCCGCGTGCTGTACGCCTTGTAGACGGCGACGACGCGATCGACCTGCTTCGGGGAGATGCCAGCGCCCTGGCAGGCGCCGGCTGCCGTGGGCGAGGAAGACGTGACATACGGATACGTGCCGTAGTCGATGTCGAGCATGGCACCCTGCGCGCATTCGATCAGCACCTGGCTGCCCTGCGCCAGCTGGTCCTGAACCAGTACCTCGGTCGCCGTCACGTAGGGCGCCAGCACCTCGCCGTATTCGAGGAGTTGCCGGTAGACCTCGTCGAAGTCGAACGGGGTATCGCCGTAAAGGGTCGTCAGCTGCTGGTTCTTCGCATCGAGCTCGATCGCCAGCTTGCGCCGGAGGATGTCGGGGCGCACGAGGTCGCAGACGCGCATCCCGTGGCGGGAGACCTTGTCGGCGTAGGCCGGACCATTCCCACGCAGGGTCGTGCCGATCTCGTCTCCCTCACGCCGCGCTTCCAGCATCCGGTCGAGGGCGGGGTGATAGGGGAGGACGAGGTGTGCGCGGTCGGAGATGCGGAGTCGGGAGACATCGATGCCCCGGTCCATCAGGCCGCGCAGTTCCGTCACGAGGGTCCCGGGTTCGATCACCACACCTGCGCCGATGACGCAGAGCACGGAGTCGTTCAGGATGCCGGACGGCACCAGATGCAGCTTGAAGGTGCCCCGGTCGGTCTTGACGGTGTGCCCGGCGTTGCTCCCGCCGTTCGCGCGGACCACCATCTGGGCCGCCCCCGCGAGCGCGTCGGTGAGCTTCCCCTTGCCCTCGTCTCCCCATTGACCGCCCAGAATGATCGTCGCCGGCATCGAAACGTGTCCTCTCATCCGCATCATCGCCCGAACGGCGACTGTGTCCCGAACGCGCCAATGGCCGGGCAGTCCCGGCCATCGTCCAGTTTTCGCCTTATTGTCGCAGATCGCGCAATTGCGTGAAGAGCTCGCGTTCTCGCGGCCCGACATCCTTCGGGATCGCGATGTGCGTCTCCACCAGCATGTCGCCATGCCCGCCGGTCGCGCCACCGACGGGCATCCCGAGCCCCTTGAGCCGGAAGACCGAGCCGTCCTGCGTCCCGGGCGGCACCGTCATCGACACCCGTCCGTCCAGCGTCGGGACGACCACCTCGCCGCCGAGGACGGCCGTCGTGACCGGGATCATCACCTTCTGGCGAAGGTTGCTGCCGTGGCGATCGAACCGGGTGTCGGGTCGCACCTCGATATTCAGGTAGACATCGCCGTTCGGGCCGCCGTTGATGCCCGATTCCCCCTGCCCGGCCAGCCGCACCCGCGAGCCGGTGCGGACCCCCTTCGGGATCGAGACCTCCAGCGTCTTGTTGTTGATCACCACCCCGGTGGCGTCGCAGGTGGGGCATCCCACCCCGCGCAGGTGGCCCGTGCCGTGACAACGCTGGCATTGCACGGGGATCTGGAGGGCAACGTGACGTTTCGTCCCGGTCGCGGATTCCTCCAGCGTGACCGGAACGGGAACCTCGGTGTCATCGCCGCGCTGGGCGTGGGCCTCCTCCTCGCGCGTGGAGGACGCGCGGGACGTGAAGCCACCGAAGAGCATGTTGAAGAAATCGGAGAAACGGTTGCCGCTGCTCTTGTTCTCCTCGTGCACCCACGAGGCGCCCGGCGGACTCGCCGTGCCGGTGAACCACTCCTCGAAATCCTCGTCGTTCCGCTTGCCGGCCGCTCCGGCGCTGCCGGATGCGCGAGCGCCTGCGCCCGGGGACGATCCGGAAGATGGCCGCTGGGACGACGACGCCCCGGAAGCCGGGCCGCTGGAAGGGGCTTCCCGGTCCTGCGTCCGCCTGGTCTCCCGATAGCGCTGCCAATCCCGGCCGAAGCGGTCGTATCGCGCCCGCTTCTCGGGGTCGGAAAGGACCTCGTAGGCCTCGTTGATGTCCTTGAACCGCTCCTCGGCCCTCGGGTCGCTCCGGTTGACGTCAGGATGGAACTTGCGCGCGTTCTCCCGGAACGCCCGCTTGATCTCCGTCTGGTCCGCCGTCCGCGCGATGCCGAGGACGGCGTAGTAGTCCTTAAACTCAACCGGCATGGATCACGCCCGTGTCTGCCTCGCGTCCGCGCATCGCTGTCAAACCTTCGGCTTCACGCCGAGCAGGGCCTCGATCCGGAAACCTCCCCGCTTCATGCGCTCGGTGAACCGGTAGACCAGCCAGAGCAGGATGGCCATGACCGGGATGGCGCCCCACGGCACGAAGATCGAGACCACCGTTCCTGCGATCACCGCCAGGTCCTCGGCAATGCTGAGGAACGGATTGGCCACGCCGTTGGAAGCGGCAGTCACCACCGGCCGCGACTTCATCTTGTACCAGTGGACACCCGCCGCGACCGCAAGGCCGAGTACCCCGGCCACCCAGACGTTGATGCCTCCGGGCTGACTGGCGATCGCCATCGCGATGAAGCCGCCGACGAGGGGGCGGATCACGGTGTGGACGCGGTCGCTCAGGGCATCGATCCCGGGGAGCTTGTCCGCGATCAGTTCGATCGGCATCAGCAGCAGGATGACGACGATCCCAGCGGTGGACGAGATCCAGGAGTAGGGGCTCGCGAGGTCGATCCTGGTCGTCAGGCGATCGGCGAGCGCCAGGATGATGAGGGCGAGCGTGGAATTGAGGCCGGCGTTCGACGCGGCGCCGACACCGGAGAGCAGGGAGGCGATCAACAGGACACCCTCGAAACCGCGCGATACCGAAGCGGACGGACATTTCCGTTGCGCTGCGAGTATACGAGGTTCCGAGGGTGCGCCTTGCTGCTGGCCGCCGGAAGCGGTGGCCGCAAGCGTCCTACATCACGGAGCGGACGACCGTCACCAGCTTGCCCTGCACCTGCACGTTGTCGGCGCTGGTGTAGATCGGGTCCATCGTCATGTTCGCGGGCTGGAGCCGAACCCGCTCACCTTCGCGATAGAACTTCTTGAGGGTCGTTTCCTTCTCGTCCTCGAGCCAGACCGCGACCGTCTCGCCGTTCTCGCACGTGCTCTGCGACTTCAGCACCACGATATCGCCGTCGTTGATGAGGGCGTCGATCATCGACAGCCCCTTCACGCGGAGGGCGAAGAGGTCTCCACCGGAGGCCTTCACCAGCTCCGGCGAGAGTTCGATCGTGTCCGCCGATTCGGCCTCCTGGAAGTCGGTCCCGGCGGGGATCGGGATACCGGCAGCGATCTGGCCGATGACGGGGATGGAGACGAGCGTGCTGCGGCCCGGCACGCGCCCCACCAGCTCGATCCCACGCGAGATGTTCCGGTTGCGCCGGATCAGGTTCCGCTCCTCCAGCACCTTGAGGTTGTAATCCACGACGCTGGTGGAGGAGATATCCAGCTCGCGCTGGATGTCCCGGATGGTGGGCGGGTACTCGTTGTCGCGCAGGAAGGAGCCGATGAAGTCGAGGATCATCTGCTGGCGGCGAGAAAGGTCTTTCATGGGGATATCCTCGGAGATCCAGCCGCCATCTGGCGGGAATGGAGGCGGACGCATGAGCCATCGGTGGTAGGCCGGGTATGATGTACTCACGGAGAGTATAGGAGCGAACACATGTTCGTGTCAATCCGTAAACGCCGACGAATACGTTGCTGCCGTGCGCGCCGTACGGCCCGGCTGACACCCCTTCGCTGCCAGCCAGCCCGGCCGCCCATCCGCCAAGGACCGTTCCCGTGACTCCAGATTCGGCCAGCCCCGAACACGCGCTCGAAAAACTCGAGTTCCGAGAGATCCAGCGCCGTCTCTCCGTCCATTGCCAGTACAGCCTCGCCGCCGCCCGCGCGATGGAGATCGGCCCGTCCGGCGATCGCCGCATCGTGCGCTACCTGCTCGATGTCACCGCCGAGGCAGTCGATCTCGTGGTCTCCTTCCCGCAACTCACCGTCGGCGGCGCGCGGGACATCCGTGAGTTCCTCGACAAGGCGGAGAAGGGCGGACGCCTGATGCCCGGCGAGCTGATGCTGATCGCCGACACCATGCGGGCGGGCCGCGAGCTCCGATCCTTCTTCCTCCGCCTGCCGGATGCGTCATCCCGCTTCCCCAACATGCTGGAGTTCGCCGAGAGCATCGAGAACTTCTCGCCCCTCGAGGCGGACCTCACCCGTTCGATCGGGCCGCGCGGGGACGTGCTCGACGGCGCGAGCCCGGAGCTCGGGCGCATCCGGAAAGCCGTGCGAGTTGCCCACAGCCGCTTGATGGACCGCCTGAACAGCTTCATCACCGGCAATCGCTACGGATCGGCCCTTCAGGAGAACATCATCACCATTCGCGATGGCCGCTACGTCATCCCCGTGCGCTCCGACGCCCGGAACGTCGTGAAGGGCATCGTCCACGACACCTCGTCGAGCGGGCAGACGCTCTTCGTCGAGCCGTTCGATGTGGTGGAGATGAACAACCGCTGGCGGGAGGAACAACTCGCCGAGCAACGGGAAGTCGAGCGCATCCTCGACATGCTGAGCGCGAAGATCGGCGACAACGCGGACGGCCTTCACCGCATGATCGAAGCGATTGCGGCGATCGACCTCGCGATGGCGAAGGCGCGGCTGGCGCAGTCGATGGAGGCGGTGCGTCCGCTGCTCTACGAGCCGCCGAAGGGCGCCGGACGCGAGGATACGCCCGGTCATCCAACCCACTACATCCGCCTCGTCAATGCCCGCCATCCGCTGCTGGACCAGGCGACGGTTGTCCCGACCTCGCTCGAGATCGGCGACCGCTTCCGCGTCCTGCTCATCACCGGCCCGAACACGGGCGGCAAGACGGTGGCCCTGAAGACGGTCGGCCTCCTGACGCTGATGGCCCAGACCGGCCTCTTCCTGCCCGCCGACGACGGCACGACGGTCAGCGTCTTCCCATCGATCTTCGTGGACATCGGCGACGAGCAGAGCATTGCCCAGAGCCTCTCGACCTTCTCCTCGCACATCCGCAACATCATCCGCATGCTGCGCAACGTCTCGTCGGACAGCCTCGTGCTGCTGGACGAGATGGGCGCCGGCACCGATCCCCAGGAAGGGTCGGCGCTGGCCCGCGCCATCATCACGACGCTGCTGCGGCGCAAGGCGATGGTGATCGCGACGACGCACTATTCCGAAGTGAAGGCCTACGCCTACGCCACGCGCGGCGTCGAGAACGCCAGCGTCGAGTTCGACGTGCAGACGCTGTCGCCGACCTACAAGCTCTCGATCGGCGTCCCCGGGCGCTCGAACGCGCTGGCCATCGCCACCCGCCTCGGCATGCCCAGGGACATCGTGAAGGAGGCGGAGACCTATCTCGATCCGGGCGCAGATGGCGCAGAGGACCTGATCGACGACATCCGCGAGCGCCGCAACGAGATCACGCGCGAACTCGAACGCACGAAGGCCGCGGAGGAGGAAGCCCGCCAGCTCCGCCGCCGCGCCGCGCAATCGCTCCGCGAGGCCGAGGATATCCGCCGCGCCGCCCGGCAGGAGGCGATCGCCGAGGTGGAAGCCGAACTCGCCGAAGCCCGGACCGCCCTCCGGGAGAGTGCCCGGCATCGCAACGCCGCGGTGGCCGCGCCGCGCTCCCCGGTGCCGGCCCAGACCGCCGCGAACGCCATCCGCGAGGCGGAGGAGCAGGTCCGCCTCTCCGAGCGCAAGACGAACCGCGGTTCGACCCGGCCGCAACCGGTGTTGCAGCAGCCCCGCGCCCTCCGCAAGGGCGATCGCGTGCGGGTGCTCTCGCTGGACATGGAAGGCGATGTGCTCTCCGTCTCACCGGTCGATGCCGAGGTCCAGATGGGCGTGATGAAATCGCGCCAACCGCTGACCAACCTGGAACGCGTCGGGCGACGCACCACGACGGACGTGCAGGAACGTTCACCAATCTCGATCCCGGCACAGGAAGTCGTGCCACTCGAACTCGACCTGCGTGGCCGCCGGGCCGAGGAGATCGCGCCGCTGGTGGAGCGATACGTCCACGACGCCTACCTGATGGGGATGCCGTTCGTCCGCATCATCCACGGCAAGGGCACCGGCGCGCTCCGCCAGGTCGTGCGCGAGGAGCTGAAGGGCAACCCCGTCGTGGCGAAGAGCGAGGCCGCCGGCCCCGGCGAGGGAGGCGATGGCGCGACCGTCGCCCACCTGCGCCAGAACTGAGGATAGAGCCGGGAGAAAAGAGGAACGAGTACAGGCTCTGTGCCGCAGCGGCGAAGTCCGAGTTCGTCGTCCGATCATGTAGGGGCGATCCTTGTGATCGCCCAGGATCGCCGGTGCCACCTCCGGCGATCACCGCCCGCAACCGCGAGGATCGCTCCTCCCGTCTACGACACCTCGAGCGTAACGGCCATGCCGGGGCGGCTCTAGCGAGCCACGAGCGCCGGAACGGCGTCCCGGTCGTGCACGCGCTCGACCTCGCTCAGCACGAGGTCGAGCGCGTCCTGCCACGGCATGGAAAGGTCCAGGAGCCGGATGCGCACGGAATTCGCGGTGATCCGCACCGCCTGACCCAGCTCCCGTACCAGCCGCCGCTTGTCGAGATTCGCCGTGAGGACCGGCCTCACCACGATCTCCCGCTCGCGCTCCACGACGGAATCGATCCCGAGCGCCTCGGAGCGGATACGCACCCGGATCAGGGCCAGCAGGTGCTCGATCTCCTCCGGATAGGCGCCGAAGCGGTCCGTCAGCTCGTCCGCGAAGTCGTCCACCTGCGCCAGGGTCGTGACCCCTGCGATCTGGCGGTAGAGTCCGAGCCGGAGTTCCGGGTCCATCACGTACGACTCCGGGATCAACGCCGTCATCGGCAGGTCCAGTGTCACCGGACCCTGCTCGATGGCCGGCGCGCCCGCCCGGATCTCCTCGATGGCCTGCCGCAGCAACCGCATGTAGAGATCGTACCCGACCGTGGCGATGTGCCCGCTCTGCTCGCCACCGAGGATGTTCCCGGCGCCCCGGATCTCCAGGTCGCGCATCGCGACGCGCAGGCCTGCCCCCAGTTCCGTCGCCTCCTGGATCGTCTCCAGACGTTCCTGCGCCTCCTCCCGGATCA
>Ga0182740_1000877_pt1 | contig 23717 bp, 17 predicted proteins | sample eDN5th37CKraftBY_FD_128872 | JGI IMG/M metagenome (GOLD analysis project Ga0182740, IMG submission 128872) | Enriched backyard soil microbial communities from Emeryville, California, USA - eDNA 5th pass 37_C Kraft BY (version 2) (version 2) | ecosystem: Environmental > Terrestrial > Soil >...
CGTCGACCAGGCCGCGTCTTCCAAGAAATACGTCGCCGAGAAATGGCAGCTCCTCGCCGACCACGGCCTGTCCTGCTTCGCGGTTTCCAACCACCTCGTCGGGCAGGCGGTCTGCGATCTGATCGACGAACGCCACAAGGCCATCCTGCCGCCCGACGTCTGGGGCGACGGCAATCCCGAGAGCGTCCGCAAGCGCGCCGCGAAGAAGCTCGCGCTCACCGCGAAAGCCGCGCGCGCCTTCCTCGACGCCCGCCCGAAAAGCCTCGGCGCCGCCGACTTTCCCGCCGTCGTCAACGGCTTCACCGGCTCCTCCATCTGGCACTCGATCTACGCCTTCCCCCCGACCTCGCAGGCGTATTGGGATGCTGGATTCGCCGACTTCGGCAAACGCTTCGGCCCGATCCTCGACGCGTTCGACAAGGTCAACGTCAACTTCGCGCTCGAGGTGCACCCGACGGAAATCGCGTTCGACATCGCCAGCGCGCAGCGCGCCCTCGCCGCCGTGAAGCAGCACAAGCGTTTCGGCTTCAACTACGACCCGTCGCATCTCGGGTATCAGGGAGTCGACTACGTGAAGTTCATCCGCACCTTCGGCAACCGTATCTACCACGCCCACATGAAGGACGTCTGGTGGGGCCACGGCAACGGCGAGGCCGGCGTCTTCGGCGGCCACACGACGTTTGGCGACGCCCGTCGCTACTGGGATTTCCGCTCCGTCGGCCGCGGCGACATCAACTTCGAGGAGATCATCGTCGCGTTGAACGACGTCGACTATCGCGGCCCGCTCTCCGTCGAATGGGAGGACATCCGCATGGACCGTGTGCATGGCGCGACCGAGTCCGCCGCGTTTCTCCGCCGGCTCGACTTCGCCCGCAGCGCCGTCGCCTTCGACGCCGCCTTCGACAAAAAGAACCAGTAACAATCGAAACCACGAAATACACGAACCACACGAAAAGGCCGATCCACCAAGGCCCGGATTCTTTCGTGTATTTCGTGTGTTTCGTGGTTCCTCATTTCTGAACCTCCTCTCATGAGCACCAAAATCGCCATCATTGGCGCCGGCGGCATGGCCGCCTATCACGCCACCGGTTTCCGCAATGCCGGCGCCGACATCGTCGCGCTGGCCGACGTCAACCAGGCCGCCGCCGAACGCGCCGCCGCCAAACACGGCATCGGCCGCGTGTTCACCAGCGTCTCCGAGATGCTGCGCGACGTGCCCGAGCTCGACGCGGTCTCCATCATCGTCCCCAACAAATACCACGCCCCGCTCGCGCTCCAGGCGCTCAAGGCCGGCAAGCACGTCTTCTGCGAGAAACCGCCCGCGATGAACGCGCGCGAGATGACGCAGATGCAGGCCGCCGCCAAGGCCGCGAAGCGCACGCTGATGTTTAACTTCAACAACCGCGCGCGCCCCGAAAGCTACGCGATGATGGACTACATCCAGCAGGGCGTCGTCGGCCGCATCAATTCCTGTCAGGCAAAATGGATCCGCCGCACCGGCATCCCCGGCTTCGGCGGCTGGTTCACCACCAAGGCGCTCTCCGGCGGCGGCCCGCTCATCGACCTGCTCCACATGGTTGACCTCGGCCTCTATTTCATGGGCTACCCGGAGCCGGCGCACGTGCTCGCGCAGACGTTCAACGACCACATCACCGACAAGAACTTCAAGGGTCCGTGGGGCATTCCGGACGTCGCGAAAGGCGCGACCGACGTCGAGGCCACGGCGCACGGTTTCGTCACCTTCACGACCGGCCAGACGCTGTCGTTCCAGGTTTCCTGGGCCGAGATGAACAAGCGCGAGGAAGTCTCGGTCGTTTTCCAAGGCACCAAGGCCGGCGGCATGGTCCAGCGTCTCTTCGGCCTCGATGGCCTCGACCACACCGCAATCGACGCCTGTGAACTCTACACCCAGGACAACGGCCGCTCCGTCAACCGCAGCATCATCGTCCCGCCCGACGAGCCGATGGGCCGCGTGCGCTCCGCGATGAATTTCGTCTACGCGCTCGAAGGCAAAGAAAAGCCGTTGAACACCCCCGACCAGGCCCTGTCGCTGATGAAGATCATCGACGGCGCCTACAAATCCGCCGCGACGAAAAAGCCCGTCGCGCTGTGATGCCGTAGGGCGGGTCTCCGACCCGCCCGTTTTGTCATTGCGAGGGCCGTCTCCGCGGCCCGAAGCAATCCAGCCTCGCCCCTACTTACTACCCGCTACTCGCTACTTCCTCCCCCCACCATGAAACTCAACCGCAAACTCCGCATGGGCATGGTCGGCGGCGGCCGTGGCGCCTTCATCGGCGCCGTGCACCGCATGGCCGCCCGTCTCGACGGCGAGATCGACCTCGTCGCGGGCTGCTTCTCCTCCGATCCGCAAAAATCGAAGCTCTCCGGACAGGACCTGTTCCTCGATCCGACCCGCGTCTACGCGACCTACGAGGAGATGGCGCAAAAGGAAGCCGCGCTTCCCGCCGACCAGCGCATCGACTTCGTTTCGATCGTCACGCGCAACAACACCCACTTCGCCGTCGCCAAAACGTTTCTCGAAGCGGGCTTCCACGTCGTGTGCGACAAGCCGCTGTGTTTCACCCGCAAGGAAGGCCTGAAGCTGCGCGAAATCGTCCGCAAGACCGGCAAGGTCTTCGCACTCACGCACAACTACACCGGCTATCCGATGGTCAAAGAGGCGCGCGACTGGGTGCGCTCCGGCAAGCTCGGCAAGATCCTCAAGGTCGTCGTCGAGTATCCGCAGGGCTACGCCATCACCGCGCTCGAGGAAAAAGCCGACGGGGCCATCTCCAACTGGCGCATGGACCCGTCCGTCTCCGGCGTTTCCAACTGCATGGGCGACATCGGCACGCACGCGCACAATCTCGCCCGCTACATCACCGGCCTCGACATCGACGAGATCTGCGCCGAGCTCTCCACCTTCATCCCCGGCCGTCCGCTCGACGACGACGGCAACTGCCTGATCCGTTTCGCCGGCGGCGCCAAGGGCATCCTCTACGCATCGCAAATTTCCCACGGCGAGGAAAACAACCTGCGTATCCGCGTTTATGGGACGAAGGGCGGCCTCGAGTGGCACCAGGAAGATCCGAACGAACTCGTGTTCAAGCGCGCGGATGCGCCGCCCGTGGTCTCGCGTCGGGGCAACAGCTATCTCAGCGACGCGGCCCAGGGCGCCACGCGCACGCCGTTCGCGCATCCGGAGGGCTTCATCGAAGCGTTCGCCAACGTCTACCGTTCCGCCGCGACCGCGATCGCGGACGCGGTGGCGGGCCGCAAGCCGCCCAAGGGCGGCTACGATTTCCCGACGGTGGACGACGGCATCGCCGGCATGGCCTTCATCGAAAGCGTGGTGAAGAGCTCCAAGTCCGGCGCGAAATGGGTGAAGTTTCCGCGGGATTAGGGTCCCGTTTGTCATTGCGAGGAGCAAAGCGACGAAGCAATCCAGCTAACCGGTGGCCTTCAGCTGGATCGCCACGTCGTCCCGCGTCCGCGGGACTCCTCGCGATAACAATGGGCGTATTTGCCCCTACTTCGCCGCCACCGTCCCTTGATTCTTCGCCACCCACGCCTCGTAATCCTTCCGCGGCATGAAGCGTAACGAGGCGCTGTTGACGCAGTAGCGCAGGCCGCCTTTGTCGCGCGGGCCATCCTCGAACACGTGGCCCAGGTGCGCGCCGTCGACGGCGCAGTGCACTTCCGTGCGAACCATGCCGTAACTCACGTCACGCGTCTCGCCGACAAATGCCGGCTCGATCGGCTTCGTGAAACTCGGCCAGCCCGTGCCGCTCTCGAATTTGTCGCGGCTGTCGAACAGCGGCGTGTCGCTGCACACCGAGAAATAGACGCCGTCCTCGTGGTTGTTCCAATACTCGTTGCGGAACGGCGGCTCCGTGCCCTGCTGCCGCGCCACGCGATACTGCGTCGGCGTCAGCAGCTTTTTCCACTCCGCGTTGCTGCGTTTCACCTTGGTTTTCGACATGTCGATCACGACATGCGACGGCAGCCCGCAGGCCGATTTCTCGCCGTCAATGGCGCACGCCGCGTCGCCCGGCGCGGTCGTTTCGGAAGCTTTGGTCGATTTCATAGAAGTGGCCGCCACGGCCGCCGCCGCTGACAGAAGAAAGGGGAGCCAAGCGAAGCGTTTCATCGTGTCGGTAAGAGTAGCACCAAACCTCCAATATTCCACCGCTCACCTACGACCACCGCAAAAACCAGAGTGTCATATAATGGATGACACTCCAGTTTCCCGCGCGATCGCTCACTCCGCGCGCACCGGCAGCGTGCCGTCGCCGAATTCGGCGGTGAGTTTCTGACCGCTCGCGACGTCCTTCCGGCGAGGCAGCGGGCGGCCCTGCTCGTCGCGCACGATCACGAAACCGCGGTTCAACACCGACTGCGGGCTCGCGCCTTGCAGCCGTTTCCACAGTGCCAGCAAGCGATGCGATTCGATCTGCACGCGTTTCTCCGGCGAGCGCTGCATCAGGAGCGAACGCGCCTCCGCCAGCCGCTGCCGTTTCCCGTGCAGCTCCGCGCGCCACGCTCCCGCGAGCCGGTTTGCCAAATCGTCCAGCCGCAGAAATCCCTGCTCGATCTGCGCGGTCGGCGACAACAGCCGCAGCCGCGAGCGCGCGTGGTCGACTCTACCCGCGGCGCGCTCGAGCGTGTTTTCGCCCGCGGCCAGCATCGCCTCGCTCGCCCTCAGCGCCCGCTGCGCCGCCGCCACGAAGTGACTCGAGATCAACTCCGCCGCCGCGCTCGGCGTCTCCGCGCGAACGTCCGCGGCAAAATCGCACAGCGAAAAATCGATCTCGTGCCCCACCGCCGAAACGATCGGCACCGCGCACGCCGCCACCGCGCGCACGAGCGGTTCTTCGTTGAACGCCCACAGGTCTTCCAGGCTCCCGCCCCCGCGTCCGATCACGAGCAGATCGAAAATCCCAAGTCGCTGCGCCACCTCCAGCATCGCCACCATCTCCGCCGCGGCGCCGTCGCCCTGGACCTTCGCGGGCAGCACGACCACACGGCCGCGCCAGCCGCGCCGCTTCAAGATCCGCAGAAAATCCTGCACGGCCGCGCCGGTCGGCGACGTCACGAATCCGATCGTCGCCGGCATCTCCGGCAGCGCGCGTTTTTTCTCGCTCGCGAACAATCCCTCCGCCGCCAGCCGCTCCTTCAGTGCTTCGAACTCGCGCCGCAGCCGGCCTTCGCCGTCGTCGATGATCGCGCGCACGATGAACTGATACTGCCCGCGCGCCTCGTAAAGGCTGATCTCGCCGAACACCACGATCTGCAATCCATCGCGCAACTTCACCGTCTGCCGCGCCGCATCGCCGCGAAACAGCACCGCGTTCATCGCCGCACCTGCGTCCTTGAGACAGAAATACACGTGACCGCTCGCCTGTGCGCGCAGGTTCGATACCTCGCCGCGCACCCAGCCCGGACGCAGCCCGCGCTCGAGCAGCGTCTTCACGCGGCGCGTGAATTCGCTCACCGACTCGACACGTTCGTCCGCGTTGGAAAACAGACTCTCGTCCCGCGTCCTCATGGGCCGGTTTCTCCTTCCATGCGCTGCGCCGCTCTCTTCTTCCCGTAATGCTTCCGCGCCCAATGCGTGGCCACGACCGCCAACACGAGCACGCTCGCCGCCAGCATCGCCAGGCGCCCCTTACCGTGCAGCAGCGCATCACCAAAAAGCACGAAGCCGGCCGTGTAGATCCACGTGACCACGCACGAGACCAGCAGATATCGGCCGAACGGCACGCCCGCCAAACCGAGCAGATAGTTTTGCACGAAGAACGGCACGCCCGGCGTCACGCGCGTGACGATCGCGAGGTCCGTCAAATCGCCCGCGTCCATCTCCGGCAGCTTGTAACCGAGACGCGTCATCAGCCGCTCCAGAAACGGCCGCAGGGCACGACGCGCGAGCGCATAGGTGATCACCATGTTCACCGTCATCGCGATCAATGACAGCGTCACCACCAGCGGCAGTCCAAGTTTCGGCCCGAAGACCGGCCCGGCGGTCAGCGTGAAGGTCAGCGCCGGGATCCCGAACGCCGGCAAGATCGCCATCGCCGTAAAATAAACCTCCGGCCCGGCGGTGCGGATCAACGCCAGCCATTGCTCGACGAGGCCGCGCACGTCCACGCCTCGCGTCACCACCACCGCCACCGCGATCAAGATCGCCGCGACGATCGCGAGCTTCAGCAGCAAGGCGTTCTTCTTTGGTCCGTCGGCTCCAGCCATCGCGGCAGCCTGCCCGCGCCCGCGCGCGACCGTCAAGCCCACCGGGTTAAACAAGCGTAAACCTGCCGCCCAGCGCGCGATCCGCAGCCACGGCCGCAGCCTGCGGCTTGCGCGAGCTCGCCGCACGCGCTGAGATCGGCGGGTCCGCCTTCGCTCCCTTTCATGGCTTCACCCGCATCGCCCTCGCTCCGCTCCGCCGACGCCACCGCTTCGAGCCAGCGCGTGCTGATCGCCGCAGGCGCGACCTTGGTGACGACGCTCTCGCTCCTTTCCCCGTCGACCAGCCGCATCCTGGTCTGGCCCTGGGCCGGTTTCGCCACGGCGTTCTGGCTGCTGCCGATCGCGGTCGCGCTGTGGCGGCTCGCATCTCGCCGAGAACACAGCCGGCTCGGCGGCGCGCTCGATCTCGGGTTCGGCTTGCTCGCCGGGGCCGCCGTCTTGTCGGCGCTCGCGAGTCCTTTGCGCGGTATCAGTTTGACGGCAACCCTGCCGGTGCTCGGCGCCGGCGCGTTGCCGTATGCCTTGCGGCCGTTGTTTGCCGGATCGAGCAATCGCACGACTCGCGTTTTTCTGCTCATCGGCGCTCTCGCCTTCGCCATCGTCGCCGCGAGCGGACTCGACTGGCTGATCGGGGTTGTGCAACGCGGCGGGATCGCGGCGCGCAACGCTTTTCCGTTCGGTCACAGCAATGCCGTCGGCAGTTTCAGTGTGCTCGCGGCGTCATGGCTGTTCGTCTGTGCCACGCGCACCCGAACCTGGATCCGCGCGCTTTCTGCAGTGAGCGCAAGCTTGGCCGTGCTGGTCGCGCTGTCGTCGGCCAGTCGCGGCGCCGTTCTCGCGCTCGGCGCCGGATTTGCCGTCGCGGCGGGTCTGCATTTCTGGCGTCGCGGCCAGCGTCTTCGTTTTCTCGCGCTCGTGGTCGCGGCCCTCCTGCTCGGCGTCGCGACGAATGGCCGCTTGCGGGACCTCGCGCTGCACGGGCGCTGGGCGCCCGTCGCGCAGGAGAGCAACGACCAGCGTTTCGCGATGCTGCTCGGTGGCGCACAACTCGGCGCCGAACGCCCCGCGCTCGGCTGGGGCCCAGGCACCGTGCCGCACGTGTTTCCGCGCGTGCGCGGCGATTTGCCGGGCTCGGTCGACAACTTCCTCCATCTCCACAACGCGTTCGCGCAAACGTGGGCGACGCTCGGACTCGCGGGCTTGTTAGCCGTCGTCCTGATCGCTTTCGGCGTGCTCCACGGGCTTCGCGCCGAAATCCCCTGGCCGCCCGAACGTATCGCGCTCGCCGCCGGACTGGTGGCGACTGCGACCGTTTTGTTGTTCGACCATCCGCTGGATATTCCCGCGTTCGCCGTGCTCGCCGCCGCGCATCTCGCCGCGTGGGTAGGTTCGAATCCGCCTCCGGCGCCGGGTCGCCCTCGCGTGGTCGCTATCGTTGGCGCAGTCTCGCTCGTGCCAGTCCTCGTCATTTCAGCTCGCGATCTTGCCGCGCGCGCCGCGTATGCGCACGCGCTCGAGGCGGCCGCAGAGAACGATCCCGAACGCTATGTCGCCCAGTTGCGACGCGCCGACAGGCTGATGTCGGGCGATCCATTTTATCTCCAACAACTCGGCGCCCACTTCGCCACCGGACATCCTTTTCCGGATCAATCCGGCGCATCGGTTGACGCCGCCAGCGACGCGCTTCAGCGCGCGCTGTTCGTGAATTCGGATCTTGAATACGCGCATTACAACCTCGGCTGGCTGCTCCTCGAGCGCGATCCCGCCGGATCGGCGCGCCACTTCCTCGCCGCCGCGCGTCTCGCGCCACGCCGCGGTGGCGTCTACTTCGGCCTCGGGCTGGCGCAGCTGCGCACCGGCGACCGTGCCGGCGCGGTGCGCGCCTTCGCCACTGAATGGTTGAACGATCCGGCCTTCGCGTTTTCCGAGCTTTGGTTTTCGACGCCGTTCGGCGCACTGCGCCCCGAAATCGTCCGCGTCGCCGCCGCGGCCCTGCCCGCCGACGACGCAAGGTCGGCCGCCCTCGCGACGATGTGGCGGGAACAAACCGTGGCCGTTCCGTCCGGCCCGGCTTTCCGTCGCGTGCGCTCCGGCTACGGTGTGCTGGCCGGCCATCCCGACGGCCCGCCGCCCATTGACGTCAACGTGCAGGCGACGCCACTGCTGACGCCGGAGCTCCGTCGACGCTGTCCGCCAAAGGGCTGGCTGCGCGGCGGCTTCCTGCTCGAATTTCTCTCCGCTTCGTCCCGCTAAAACCTCATGGCTGCCCGCCGTTCCGCCCCGCTTCGCCAGACCGTGCTGCCTTCGCTGCTGCTCGCGGGCGACACGCTCGTCGCCTTCGGCGGTTTGTCGCTTGGTTATTGGTTGCGTTATCACACGGCACTCGGACGCGTGGGGCTGCTCGTGCCCGACGCGCGTTTCCGCGATTACCTGCCGCTGTTGTTGCTCGGCACGGCCTTTCTCGTCGCGGCTTTCGCCCACCTGAATCTCTACGAAGAACGCTACCTGCTGCGGAAATTTCAGTCGCTGAATCTCATCATCAAGGGCGCCACGTTCTGGCTCGTCGCATATCTGAGCCTCTCGCTGGTGCTCTATTTTCAGCCGCCGATTTCGCGGTGGTTCGTGATCCTCGCGTATGTCGTGACGCTCGCGCTGATGTTCCTGTGGCGGAGCGCCGTTTATGCCGTGTTCACGCGCACGACGCTGCTCGATCGCCTGCGGCAGCGCGTGGCGGTGATCGGCTGGAGCGACGAAGCGGCGGATCTCGTCAACGACGTCGCGGCGTTGCCGGCGCACCCGTTCAAAATCTGCGGCGCGATCACGCTCGACGACGAGCCGGCGCCCATCGGCCTGCCGCACCTGGGCGCGGCGGAGCAACTCGCCTCGGTGTTAAGCCGACACGAGATCGACGTCCTGATCGCCGCGCGCAGCGAATTCCCGCGGGAGCGCCTGCAAGCCATCGCGGAAACGTGCGAACGCGCGTTCGTAGAATGGAAAATCGTGCCGTCGGCGTTTCAGATTCTCACCAGCGGACTGCGCCTGCAGGCCGTCGGTCGCGTGCCGGTGCTCGGCGTCGAATCGCTCGCGATCAACCGGCTCTTCAACCGCGCGGCGAAACAGGCACTCGACCTGCTCGGCGCCGCACTCGGGCTCGTGCTCTCCGCACCGCTGATCGCGATCCTCGCCGTCCTGATCAAACGCGAGTCGCCCGAGGGTCCGGTGTTTTTCGCGCAGACGCGGGTGGGGCTCGACGGCCAGCCGTTCACGTTGTGGAAACTCCGCAGCATGCGACCCGATGCGTCCGCAACGGATCACGAACGCGTGAGCACCGCCGCGGCCGACGGACGCCGGCTTCGGGTCGGCGCGTTCATGCGCCGCTGGAATCTCGACGAGTTGCCGCAGTTCTGGAACGTGCTCCGCGGCGAGATGAGCCTCGTCGGCCCGCGGCCCGAGCGGCCGTTTCACGTCGACCACCTCTCGCGCTCGATCCCGCACTACCTGCCGCGCCATCTGGCAAAGCCGGGCCTGACGGGTTGGGCGCAGGTCAACGGCTTCCGCGGCGAAGGCAACCTGCTGCGACGCGTGCAGCACGATATCTACTACATCGAGAACTGGTCGATCTGGCTGGACCTGCAGATCCTCGGCCTGACGTTTCTCCGCTGGAAAAATCCCGCAGAGTGAAACGCCAGCGCCTGCGCTAACCTCACAGCGGGCGCACCCGCCGATGACCGCGCTGGCGCGCGCGCCACAGGGCGAGACGTCTCCACAGCCCAAACAGCAGCCGCCACTTCGCGCGCGCCCACGGCGTGGTGCCGAAATGTTTCAGGTAGACATCGCGATTCGCGTCGAAGATCGCCTGCGACATGCGATCAAACTCCTTCGCGACGCTCACGCCTTTGAGATGCGTGATACTCACGCGGCCGTCGTAAACGATCCGCCAGCCCCCGCGCGCCACGCGCAGGCAAAGATCGAGGTCGTCGCCATACATGAAGAACGCCTCGTCGAACACCTTGCCGTCGGGCGCGACCGCCTGCAGCACGCGGCGCGGCGCCAGCATGAAGGCACCATTGATCGCGCCGACGTCGCAAGACGCGCTTTCCGGCAGGTGCGTCAGATTGTATCCGGAAAATAACTTCGTTCGTGGAAACCGCGCCGCCACCCCGCTGGCACGGCAAAAACCGTCCCAGGCTGTGGGAATCGAGCGCCGGCAGGCGAGGTCCATGGAGCCATCGGCGAGCACGAGCTTCGGCGAGATCAGCCCGATGCGGGAGTCGTGCCGCAGCCTCTCGACGCAGTGCTCGAGCGCTGGCGCGTTGGCGACGGTGTCGGGATTAAGGAACAGCACGAACTCGCCGCGCGGATCCGTGTGAGCGAAGCCGAGATTGTTGGCGCGGCCGAACCCGAGGTTCGTCGGTGCGGGGACGTAGTTCACGGACGGGAAACGCGCACGGATGAGTTCGCCGGCGCCATCGCCGGGCGAGTTGTCGACGACGATCACCTCGACCACGCCGCCGGCCGTCGTCGGTGGAAGCGAAGCAAGACACGCCCCGATCTCATCGCGAGAGCGGTAGGCGACGATGACGATGGAAAGCCGGAGCGAACTCATGTTTCAAACGTCCTTCGTCGCGAAAGAGGACATGGGCCATTGTGGCCGCACAAGCCGTCCCAGGTGCCAACCAGCATCGCGCGTAGCTTTTTGAGTTTCGCCCGTTCGAATGCGACTACCCGAAAAACCCAAAGCGCCGCCGCACAGACCTCAAAGAGCACCCAATGCACTTCGCGGCGGCCGTGTCGCCGCAGCAGCGGAACACGATTTCGTGCGATGTAGTAATGCCGAAGCGGCGAGTGATGGGTCGGCGTTGCCTCCCAGCCCAGAAGCCGCCGCACCTCCCGGTTCCCCAACCGGTGCTGCAGGCAGGCCGACGGGGTGGCCAGAATCGTCCAACCCTCCGCCCGTGCTTTCAGACAAAAATCCGTATCCACATAATCGATAAAGAGCCCCTCATCGAAGCGCCCCACCGCCTCCCATGCAGCGATCCTCACCAGCGAGCCCGAGGTGATGACCATCGTGACAGGCAGGACCGAGTCCGTCATCGGCGTTTTCGAAAACAGCCAGCGAACCCGATCGTCGGCGCGCAAGAAACGATGACTGCGCCCCGTGGCCGCATCTCGAAAGTTCGGCCCGATCGCCGCGATTCGAGCGTTGCCCGGATGGTCGGCGACATCCCTCGCCAGCCGCTGACCCAACGACCGCGGCGGCTCGCTATCCTGATCAAACAGGAGCGCCCATGCGCAACCGCGATCACGGAGGCGCGATACTCCTTGGTTCAAAGCCGCCGCCAGACCGATGTTCTCGACGTTCGCCACCCACTCGCCGCCCAGCCGCGCCGCTTCGAAGGCGAGCAAACTGCGCTCCGCTGGTGACGATCCGTTGTCGACCACGACGAAGAAGGCGCCTTGGCCCCGCATCGCCTGGAGGCGGGCGCCCATTCCCCCGGACGGCCGATGCGTGACCACCACCACACCGATTTCACCTGTCTCATTCATATCACATCCTCGCCCCGAAGCGCCCGTTGCAGGCGATCGACCGACGCTTCGAAGCGCCATCCCATCGCATCGACCTGCCCTCGCGTCGCGAGCCGCTGACTCAGGCCGTCGTCGGTCAGCAACCGGAGCAGATTTGACGCGAAGCGGGTGGTATCCCCGGCCGGATGGAGCAACGCATTCTCCTCATTTCGCAGAAACTCGCGGTGCCCGCCGATATCGGTGCCAGCGACAGCACAGCCGCATTGCTGAGCCTCGAAAGGCGGCAGCCCCCATCCTTCTGCGTGGCTGGGCGCAGCGAACACGCGAGCCTCGTTGTAAAGCCGCCTCAGCTCCGCGGGAGCGGGGTTTTGGTGGTAGCGAATCCCATCTCGTTGCGGCCCTCCAATCGACGCGACTCCGAACGCGTGGACGGACAGCTCCGGCAGCTGGGCCCGCAAACGCGGAAGGACCGCCAGCACATCGGCCGCACCTTTTTGCGGATGCGAATGGAAGGGCCACAGGAGGTGCGGCGCTTTTCTTAACTCAATGGGTCGATCTACACCAAAATGAATCGGATCGGCCCCGTTGGGCAGGTAGACCGCCGATTCCCCCGTCGCCTTTATCAAATCGCAAAGCCAGCGGGACACCGCGAGCTTCACGAAAGGCAGCCGCCATGATGCCTTCACGCGCTCGGCCGGGAAATCCCAGGTTTCATAGCCTTGCACCAGATAGAGCAACCGCAGGCCCGAAGCAGGCCAATGGGAAATTGATTCCGCAGTCTGGACCGAGGTTGCAATCACGACGTCCGCCGAGGCGGCCAAGCGACGAAGATCCTGCACCCAATCGATACCCACGCCCGGCAGAACCTGAAACCATCGGTGGGGTGAGTAGCCGCGATTGAAACGCCACCACCAATATCGTGTCTGCCGGGCTTTTTTTCCCCACCAGCCTCCCGACCCGCGCAACGCCGAGGGCAGGATTATCGAGACCGTCCACCCGCTGGCCGCGAGCGCATTGGCGTAGCGGAGAACCATGCGGGCGCCGCCGCTCGGGACAGCGGCCCCACCAGGAAGAACGAACGACACTTTCATTCGGAGAGCACGCGACGATCGCGCCGGCCGGAACGGCCATCGGGCCAGAGCCGGAAGGCCTGCAGTAGACGTCGGCCAGCGCCCAATACCTGCCGGCCGACGGCGAGTGCGATCCGTCCTGAATATTTCCGGAGCACGGCCGCCTCTTCCGCCCGAGCCAGGCGGCCTTCGTCGCGTTCGCTTACGCCTGCGCGTGCAAAACGTGCGAAGGGCCGAGAAATCACGTCGATCGCAACATCGTCGCGAATGAGACGCTGCCAGAGTTCGAAATCCATCGCCACCCGCCAGCGCGCATCGAATCCCCCGGCCGAGCAGAGCCGCTGGCGACGAACAATCGTGGCGGGGTGCATCAGCCAGCAGCGGACGAGCGGCCATTGATACTTTAGCGGTGGGGCCGGCCGAGGAGCGGCATCTCCGTCAAACTGCAGCGCCCCCGTGATGACCTCGGCCCGCGTGTGCTGCAATAATGAGATCAACCAGCCGCACTCCAGCGTCTCGTGCACGGCATCGCCGCCGTTGAGAAACCAAACCCACTCGCCTTGCGCCGAGGCCAAGCCGGCACTGAACGCTTCGGCAATTCCATCGGTGGGCTGCACGATGACGCGTGCCGAACTGCCCATCGCCCGTATTGCTGAGGATGTATCATCCGCCTCCGAACACACCGTCACCACAAGGTGCTCGACGCTATCATTGGATATTCGTCCCGTGCTGCGGAGTGTGCGCCCCAGACCCGCCGGGTCTTGTTTCGTGATTGTGATGATCGTCAGGAGCATGACGGCAACGGGGGCTGCTCTCCTGTAGTATCCAGGACGGTTTCGTAAACCAAGCGCAGTCGCCTCGCATGGACGGCATAGGAGAAATTCGTTTCGAAGTGAGAACGGCACTCCACCGCGACCATTTCGGCCGGCCGGCCGCGCGTTATCCAGCGCACGGCTGCTTCGGCGAGGGAAGCGGCCGACTGCTCAGATACCAGCTCTCCCGTGACGTCATCTCTGACAATGTCACGAATGCCACCCGAGTCGAACGCCACGGTAGGACAGCCGCAAGCCAGCGCCTCGACCGCGATATTTGGCAGGTTGTCCTGGGTCGATGGCAGCAGCAACAGGTCGGCGGCGCGATAAACCGCGGCTAACTTAGCCGGATCTTCTATTGGACCGAGGGCCCTTGTATTCAGACGCGACTCCGCGGACCCGGCCACACCGCGACCGAACACAACCAGAATGCAAGGGCGGCCGAGCCTGTGCTGCGCCAGACGGACGGCCTCGGGCAGGAAATGGGCGCCCTTACGGCGTTCCCTCAGGTCGACGGCGCCGGCAGCGAACACCACGGCATTCTCGGGAAGCTCCAGTCGCCTGCGCGCGCTCGCTCGATCGCCTGGGCGGAACACGGTTCCGTCCAGACCATTTGGAACGATCTCGACTTGGCTGCCGGCAGCCAGGGGGCTTTGCCGCGCGAGGTCTCGTATCCAAATACTGGGTGCGATCCACCGGCTGACTCCGGCGAACGCGCGGCGCTTCCGCGAAAAATTACGTGCGCTCAGGTCATCCCCGATCGTGGAGCTCAATTGCGGACAAGAGCCACAACCGGCAGCAAAGCGGCGGCAGTCGTCAGGATAATGACAGCCGCCGGTGAGCGGCCAGGTGTCGTGCAAGGTCCAGACGATCGGCATCGGAAAGCGCTTCAACTCCTCCACGCGAACGAAACCGCCGCCCAGCCAGTGGAGGTGCACCAGATCCGGTGCGCTTCGCTTCACCGTGCGCGCAATCCGGGAAGGCAGAACCGAATTCGACCATTCCGAAAAAAAGCACCGGCGCGGATAACGCCAGAGCGGCCACCGATCGATGCGCCCTCGCCACCCCGACCAACGGGGACTTCGCACCCGCCGTCCGCCTTCATCCGGCGGATCTGCGGTCCAGAGTTCCGCCTCGATCCCCACTTCTCGGAGCGCGGCGACACTGCGCCCGGCAGCGATGCCCGCCCCTCCGGACGCACTGATCGTGATATGCGCGACCTTCATACGCTCGAGGGAGCTTGCGCGACGACTTGCGCCAGCGCACGCAGCGCGTGCCGGTAAACTTCCTCACCCTCGGCCAGCGAGGGCAAACGCGGCTTGCCGCCGGCCGCGATCTCAGCGCGAAGACGCAGCGCCGACTGGCGGCCATCGAACTGCTCGGGCGATACGAGTCTCTCCAGATTACCGGTGTCCCCGAGCAGGCCGGCGATTTTTCCGCCGCGGGTATAGTCGAGCGCGAGGAATGGTTTGCCGAGACCGAGGGCGAAGACGCATGAATGAAAACGCATCGCGACAATCGCATCCGCATCCTGCAAACGTTTCACCACGTCGCCAGGAGTGGGTCGAGGGCCCGCCAGTTGGGCCAACAACTCCGGATGGTGAGGGAGCAACCGCCTGTAGAAGTCACGGTCGTCTCCTCCCACCGGCAGGGAGTGCATGCACACGAGATCAATCTCAACGTCGCCCCACTGCTGCAAAGTCTCGACCAATCGCACGAGTTCGAACTCGAAGCGCCCCTTCGCATGCTGCGCACGCGCAGCAGATAGATCGAACGCATATTCCTCCAGCGGCCAGTCGCGAAGGGCGAGCGCGATGGCAAGGGGCTTCGAGCGGCGTTCGGTGTTCGAGCGCTGCAGACGCGACCACAGGAACGCGGGATCAGGCGCGGTCAATACCGGCCTTGCTCGTCCCAACCGGCGCGCCTGCCGCGCACCCGCCTGGTCCCTCAGAATACATACGTCGGCGAGCTTCACCATGGCAGCAACTGCGCCCCGTCTCGCCCCACCATTGCGCAACGGACCGATTCCGCAGCCGAGCAGGGCCGTGCACGCACCCACGGCCCGCCCCGACGCCAGCAACTGCCAGAGGTCGATGACCTCTTTGATTGAAGTCATCAGCGGCCCGCCTGCCACAGCGACGAGGGCATACGACCCTGCGGCCACCTGCCGTTTCGCCGTAGGGATATCCAGAACCGCGCGAACCTGCATTTCGGGCATGACCCGGCAGGTCTCGCGGGTGACATAAGGCTCGATACTGGCAACATCGATCGGAGCGCCGGGCATCTCCTCGGCAATCAGCCGGCACAACCCCGCGAGAATCGCGCGGTCGCCAAGTGTCTCCGTGCCATACCAGCCACAGAGCAGAACCGCGTCGCCCATGCGCTGGTTTCCGCACGCCGCGGGCCGGAGCAACTTCACCCACTCTCCCCAGTGCCGCGCCTGACCGAGCGCGGCCTTCGCCGGCGGCTTCAAACCCGCCGGCAGCCGCTGCCAAACTCGTCCAAGCCAGTAGCGCAGCAACATGCGGCGGCTTCCCATGCCATCGTAATCGTGACGGCAGTCCGCGCAGCGCGTGTCCTGGATCTGCCGCAGTACATCGCGATGCTCGCGATACACCTGCCCCGGAGCGCTCCGACGTCCGTTTCCCAATGTCGGACTGGCCACCGCACAGAACGCAAGCTCCCCGCGCGGCCCGAGGGTTGCGCCCCGATTCCGCCAAACACAGCCCGCCCGTCTCGGCGCCTCATACACGAGCTGATCCCGCAAGCTGCGATAAAACGTCCGCCGAAAGGAATCTCGTTCATAGCTATGAACGAGCGTATCGAGGAACGCCGCCACGTGAAACACCTCGCCGGGACTCAATTGAAACGGCTGCTGGAGCGAGCCGGTGTAAAGTCGCGGATGAGGGATACCCAGGCGGAACCGGGCATACACACCGCGACCCCGTGCGAACTCCAGAACCTCCTCGAGGTGGAAGACGTTCTCTCGAATTATCGTGCAGCCGATTCGGTAGGAGGTCACCCACTCCGTCGCGGCAAGGTAATCGAGCACCTGAACCGCGCTCCCGAAGTTCCCCGGAACTCCGCGGACCCGGTCATGCACATCGCCAATTCCGTCCAGCGACACCATCACGTCGAGCAGCTTGCCGTGACGACGGCAAAGGCGCCCCAACTCCTCGATCGATTCGATGACGCGTGGTCCGCGGATTGCGTTCGTGATTAGAGCCAGGCTTCGAAGTGACGGCAGGGCCTTAATCACCTCGGCAACGACCGCGACGAGATCGCGACGCAGCGTCGGTTCGCCTCCGTTGATCCCGACATTCTCAACGTCGCGGTAGAATGGATCCCGCAAGACGGCTCCGATCTCCGCCGGCATCATCTCGTCGTCACGCTTGCGCTGCCAGATGTGGCACATCTGGCAGCGCGAATTGCATATGTCGTTGACGGGAAACTGGAGCGCGATCGGTCGCCGAAGCACGGGACGGGCGGACGTATCCTGCCACGCTCGTACTGCGCGTCGAAGCCGGATGGAGGACAGCACAGGCACAGTCTAGATGGAGATGCGCAGACCTGGGCGAAGCAATGCCCGAACCTGGCACCATCCCAGTTCGCGCGTCGGGCGATAAACCAGTGTCGTGAGCAGGGCTGCGGTGGCATGCGCGACAACGGTCGCCACCGCGGCCCCGGCTGCGCCCCATCTTGGAATCAACGCAGCGTTAAGCACGACATTCACGCCGCCGCCGATCACCGCTGTCCACATGGCGAACCGGGTCAGACCGCGAATGACGAGCACTCGCCCGCGGGCCACGCTGATTGACACAAACACCACCGAGAGAAGGTGAATCTGGGCAATCGTGGACGCGTCGGAAAAGTCCCTCCCGTAGGCCAGCGGCACCACTAATGGAGCAGCGGCAATCAAGGGGATCACCAGTGCATAACCCAACGCAGCACTGGCGCGGACATATCGGCTCAGCAACGCCGGAAATCGAACGGGGTCCTGCGCTGCCGCCGTGAGCGTCGCCATTGCACTGGCCCCTGCCAAGAAAGGAATGGCATAGGCCGCGTCACTAAAGCGCGTTGCCGCGGCATACAGCCCCACCGCGTCGGCGCCGGACAGCCAGCGCAACATGATCTGGTCGACGCGCATGTAGAGCGTGGCCGCAAGCGCGCCCACCAGCAGGGGCCACGCCTCGTGCAGGAGAGCCTTGCCCTCGCACCAGAGCTGCTGGAACTCCAGCCGGCCGCCCCGCCGGGTCATCGCCCCAAACACCAGCAACGGCGCCCCCACCGTTTCGATCGCACTCGCCCAGGCAAACGCGAAAGGCGAAGCACCACGCCAGAGGAGCCACAGCCTCAGCGCTGTCACCAAGCCGAATCCCCACAGTCCCGCGCGGACCGCCACCCGCGCCTGAGTCCGGGCCTGAAACCAGAGCATCGGCACGGCAAACGCAGGACCGAACGCCCCAAACAAGGCGATCGCAAGCAATCCGCGCTGTAGTGCCCCAGGTCCGGAAATCCAAGGCAGGGCCGCGGCAATCATCGCCGCCGCCAACGCGCCGATCACAAGTCGCCAGACAAACGCCGCCGCCATGATTCGAGCAACCGAAGCGGGTCTGCTCACGGACTCCCGCACCACAATACTGTCCAGACCCAGATTGGCGAACGCAGCGCCAAAGGACACCACCGCCCCAGCATAACTGAACCAGCCAAATACCTCCGGCCCCATTTGACGGCCAATTGCTCCGGTCACCGCAAATCCCACAGCCCCCCGGATCAACCGATCTGCGATGAAAACGTAAAAATCGGTCCGTACCGGACCTGACACTCCGAGTGCAGGTTCGGTGCGCAATGCTTCTCCAGCGGTGGATCTCCGGGACAATGGTGTTTCAGGCTTCACTGCAGCGTCCACCGCTATCGCGGCAGAGTTGGCAAAACGGTGTTGGACCCGACATCCGGCGGCGAGCCTGCAGCAGCCCCGACATCCGTCAATCCATCGGCAACTTCGTCGACCCCTTCGCCGCGGCCGGTTCAGCCGCAGCTGTCAAATTGGCTTCCCGTTCAGCGGTCGGCCCCAATCATGGAGACACCGCCACTTCAATGAAGCTCTCGATCGTCATTCCTTGCTACAACGAGGCCGGCACCATCCGCTCGATCGTCGAACGCGTGCGCGCGGCGCCGGTGGCCGACAAGGAGATCATCGTCGTCGACGACTGCTCGCGCGACGGCACCCGCGACCTCCTGCGCCTCCAGATCGCGCCGCTCGTCGATCGCATCATTTATCACGACACCAACCAGGGCAAGGGCGCCGCGCTCCGCACCGGGTTCGCCGCCGCCACGGGCGACGCCGTCATCGTCCAGGACGCCGACCTCGAATACGATCCGCAGGAATACCCGAAACTGCTGAAGCCGCTCGTCGACGGCCGCGCCGACGTCGTCTTCGGCTCGCGTTTCTCCGGCGGCGAGGCGCACCGCGTCGTCTACTTCTGGCATATGGTCGGCAACAAGCTCCTCACGCTGCTCTCGAACATGGCGACCAACATCAACCTCACGGACATGGAGACGTGCTACAAAGTTTTCCGCCGCGAGGTGCTGCAGAAGATCACGATCGAGGAAAACCGCTTCGGCTTCGAACCGGAGATCACCGCCAAAGTCGCGCGGCTCGGCGTGCCCATCTACGAGGTCGGCATCAGCTACTACGGACGCACCTACGCCGAGGGGAAAAAGATCGGTTGGCGCGACGGCTTCCGCGCGCTGTGGGCAATCGTCAAATACAACTTCCTGCGGTGACACCGCCACGCCGCGCGTCGCTTGGGGCGAGCCGTTCCATCATCGTGTGATATGGGCAACTCTCCGCGCTTCTTTCTTCCGCTCGAGACGCTGTGCGGCGCGCTGGCGGGAGCCGCACTCGCCCTTTGGCTCTGGCGTTCGTTCTGTCTGTTTCCGTCCTATGGTTGGAACGAGATCCGGCTCGCCCCCCTTTATTTGTGGGAGCAAGGCGGCTCGTTGTATCCGGGGTCCGCCACGGGTCCTTCCACGACATGGATCTACGGGCCGGTGCCGCTGCTCGCCTTTGCGCCGTGCCTCGCGATGGGCGGCGTCGCCGCGGCGCTGCTCCTCGCGGCCGGTATCAATCTGGCGGTTACACTGATTCCACTGGGTATCGTGTGCGCACGCTGGCCCGGTGGCGCCGCCACGCACGCCCGGGCCTCGCGTCTCGCCGCGTTCGCGTTTTGCCTCGCGATCTGGCCGGCGGAAAACCTTCGCTTCCTGCAATCCGACAACGTCGCCGTCGGATGCGGCCTGCTCTCGTTGCTGATGATTCCCCAAGGTTCCGGCCCGAACCCGCGCCGGCGGTGGTTGGCGGCAGCGTTGGCAGCGGCAGCCTTGCTCAGTAAGCAGACGCTGGTCGGACTCGTCGTCGCGCAAGCGGTCTATCTTTGGATCGCCGAAAGGCCCCGCGCCGCCCTGGAGTATGGTCTGTTGGTCCTATTACTCACGGCGCTCGGATTGGCCGTGACGGTTGCAGCGGGCGGGCCCGGCGTGATCCAAGCGCTGTTCGTTTTCCCGGCAGCGATTCCGTGGGTGCATTCGGTCGCGCACCGGCTGGTCGAGTTTTGGCCACATCTGATGTTCCATGTCGGCCTGCCCGTGGCCCTGCTTGTTTTCGGCGCGAGACGGGTGTGGCGACGCGATTCCGTGTGGCTGCTCCCGGTGCTGGTTTGGCTGGCCACTTTGCCGCTCGATCTGGCGGCCATGCTGAAGCTTGGCGGCAACGTCAATTCGCTGCACGGACTCGCGCTCGCGCTGCCGTTGGTGGTCACGACGGCGTTTGTGCAGAGCGGACGTCCAATCGTGCGCGCAACCGCTTACCTCGGTGCGGCGGCGCTCGCAGGCTGGCACCTCAGCGGCGTGGGCCCGGGCAACTGGCGTCCGAAGACGCAACATCTCGCCTCCGGCATCGCGCTCGCCCAGGCGCATCCGGGCGAAATTTGGTTTCCGTGGCATCCGCTGATCACCGCCTATAGCGAGGGGCGGATCGACGAACCGGAGGACGGGTTGTTCATCCGTTCGCTGACGGGGCATCCCGTGCTACTTGGGACGGCTCACCTCCCGCCCCGGTTTGGCGCCATCGCCTATCTCGGCCGGGAGATGGAATGGGGCATCGCGCGTCAGCTGATTCCGCCGGCTACACCCGCCGAGGCGATCGACGTCTGGAGCGTGTATCGCTGGCACATTGAAAACCGCGACGATTGAATCGTTCGTGAAACGCGCCGGCCAGGCGCACGAAGCCGGCTTTGAGGTTTACTGATTGGGCCCGGCCGGTTTTCGTAACTCCGATGCCCGAGGAGACATCTCCGACGATCGTGATCGTCACGCCCATTCTCAACGAAGCGGCGGTGCTGCCCGAGTTGATCGGCCGCCTGACCGCCGTCTTCGATCGCACGGGCGACCTCCGCTGGCGCGCGATTCTCGTCGACGACGGCAGCACGGACGATTCGCGGGCGCTCGTGCGGGCGGCCGCGGCGCGCGACCGAAGGTTCGAACTGGTGGAGTTGTCACGAAATTTTGGATTCCAAAGTGCGCTGACCGCCGGGCTCGCCGCCGCCGCAGGCGCGGACGCCGTGGTGACGATGGACGCCGATCTGCAGGATCCGCCGGAGGTGATTCCGCAGTTGGTCGCCGCCTGGCGCGAGGGCGCGGAGGTGGTCCGCGCCGTGCGGCGAACGCGCGCCGAAACCGGCGGACGCCGCTGGGCCTTCGACCTTTTTCATGCGTGCTATGGGCGGCTGACGGACTTCCCGATCGAACCGAACTCGGGCACCTTTGGGCTGCTGAGCCGCGAAGCCGTGGCGGCCTTCAATGCGCTGCCGGAGCGCAACCGCTTTTTTCCGGGCCTGCGCGCGTGGATTGGCTTCAAGCGGGCGGACGTCGTTTACGACCGGCAGGCCCGCGCCGCGGGCGAGTCGCAGCAAACGCTGCGGCGCCTCGTGCGCTACGCGCTCGACGGCCTGTTCAGCTTCTCGCATCTGCCATTGCGGCTGCTCACCTACAGCGGACTGTTCGTGGCGTTCATCGGGTTCGCGCTTGGCGGGTTTTTCGCGGTGCGTCGTATCCTCGGCGTGGAGACGGCGGCGACAGGTTTCACCACGCTGGTCACGCTGATCCTCTTTCTCGGCGGCGTGCAGCTGATCGCGATCGGCGTGCTCGGCGAATATCTCGGCCGGGTGTATGACGAGGTGAAACGCCGGCCGAACTACATTGTGAAGAAGGATCGGCCTTGACCGCGCCCGGGATCAGGCGCGACGGATGGAGATGGGGCGCGCTCGGGCTGCTCGCAGCCGGGCTGGCGGTGACCGGCTACTGGCTGTTGTTCACGACGTTCATGCTCTACGACGACGAGGGCTACGTGCTGCTCTCGTTGCGCAACTTCTCCGCGCACGGCGCCCTTTACGACCGCGTCTACACGCAATACGGGCCAGTGCCGTATCTGATCTACGACGCGCTGCACCGCCTCCTGGGATTTGAGTTCACGAACGTATCCGGACGCTGGATAACCCTGGTGAACTGGCTCGGCGCAGCCAGCGCCGGCGCGATCCTCGTCGCGCGCGTCACGCGCTCGCTGCTGTGGAGCGCACTCACGCTCGCCGTCACGTTCGCGTATTTGTGGATCATGATCAACGAACCGATCCATCCGGGGGGATTACTCGCGCTCCTCGTGGCCGCGGGCACGGCCTGGAGCGGAGAACTCTGGACGCGGGGCCGGCTGCGTGCATTCGCCGTCGTCGGGGGCGCAACGGCAGCGCTCCTCGCGCTGACCAAGATCAACGTCGGCGTCTTCTTTCTCGGCGCGGCGGTCTGCTGGCTCGCGGCCAATGCCGCCCCCGCGCGGCTCGCGCGATTTTTCCTTTGGGCCCTCGCGGCCGGCTGCGCGCTGCTGCCGTTCGTTCTGATGCGATCGCTCTTCGATCAGCCCTGGGTGCGGATGTATGCGCTCGTGTTCGCCGGCGCCGCGCTGTCGCTGACGCTCGCGCTTCCACGGGTGACGCAACCGCGCGTCGGCGCGCCGGTGTGGACGGCGTTTGCGATCGCGTTCGGCCTGGTCGGGAGCGGAGTCGTGGCGCTCACGCTCGCGCGCGGCTCGAGTCTCGCCGGGTTGCTGCACGGAGTGCTGCTCGATCCGCTCAGGCATCCCGGGGTCTATTCTTTCGGGATGAACTGGCGCGTCGGCACCGGCGTGCTGGCGATCGCGTCGCTGGCAGGTGCGGCGCTCGTCGCGCGGCAGCAGGCGTGGGAGCACCCGCGTTTCCGCAGCTTGGTCGCGCTCGTGCGCGTGGTCGCGGCCGCGATTTTTCTTTGTTCTCCGCTGCAGCTCATCCCGACGAGCATGGCAGCGTGGGGCATGTGCTACGGGGTGACGCTCGCGTGGCTTTTTGTCGTGCCGCTGCAATCGAACCGCGAGGCGGCGCAGCTCCGCGGCTGGCTCGCGCTCGTGCTCGTGTTTCAGTTTCTGCAGGGCTATCCCGTTGCCGGCAGCCAGATCAATTGGGGCACCTTCCTCTGGGTGCCGCTGCTCGCGCTCGGACTCGCCGATGCCGCGCCGGTGCTTCGCTCGCTGGCACTGATGGGAAACGGCGGCATTCGCCGACTCGCCATCGCCGCGGTGGCTGGGGTCACGCTCTTCACCGCTGGGCAGCTCGGCAAAATCGGCGCGGAGCGTTTCTATTCGAGCCAGCCGCTGGCGCTCCCCGGGGCGGAGAGCCTGCGACTGCCTGACGACATCACTTACGATTTGCGCATCATCACCGAGAATCTTCGCGCGCACGCGGATCTGTTGTTCAGCTTTCCCGGAATCTTCAGCGCCAACCTCTGGAGCGGACTTCGGCCCCCGACGCCCGCTAACGCCACCCACTGGTTCTCGCTGCTTCGTCCGGCTCAACAACAGGAAATTGTCGACCGGCTCGAAGCCGCGCCCCGCGCGGCCGTGCTCGTGCAACGCGATCTGCTCGAGTTTCTCGACCGGCAGCACTTCTCCACGGCGAGCCCGCTGCGCGATTGGTTCGTC
>Ga0182740_1000878_pt1 | contig 23696 bp, 21 predicted proteins | sample eDN5th37CKraftBY_FD_128872 | JGI IMG/M metagenome (GOLD analysis project Ga0182740, IMG submission 128872) | Enriched backyard soil microbial communities from Emeryville, California, USA - eDNA 5th pass 37_C Kraft BY (version 2) (version 2) | ecosystem: Environmental > Terrestrial > Soil >...
AAGCCCGCGCGGATCCCCGCCACACCCGAACAGGCGGTACTCGACCGCGTGCCGAATCCGCATCGCGACACCGATTATCTGGCGCGCTTCACCTGCCCCGAATTCACATGCTTCTGCCCGATCACCGGCCAGCCTGACTTCGCGCATTTCGTCATCGACTACGCACCCGGCAAATGGCTGCTGGAGTCGAAGTCGCTGAAACTTTACCTGGCGAGCTTCCGCAACACCGGCGCCTTCCACGAGGACTGCACGCTCAAGATCGGCAAGCGCATCGCCAAGCTTATCGAGCCGAAGTGGCTCCGCATCGGCGGCTACTGGTATCCGCGCGGCGGCATTCCCATCGACGTCTTCTGGCAGAAGGGCAAAATGCCCGCCGGCCTCTGGGCGCCCGATCAGGGCGTATCGCCCTATCGCGGCCGCGGCTGACGCGGGAACCGCTCCGGGAATTACGCTTCAGGTGCGCTTGGCCAGAAGCAGAGCGCTCGCCAGTCCAACCAGCATCATGGCGCCGGCGCTGATCGAGAGCGCCGTCAGCTTGCCGTAGTGTTCGACGCCGAAACCGTAGGCGATCGGTCCGGCGGTCTGGCCGAGGAAGAAGAAGCAGGCATGCAGCGACAACGAGGTCGCTCGCGCTTCAGCCGAAAGCTCGCTGGCGAATACCTGCATGCAGCCGTGCAGCATGTAAAAACCGAACCCCAGCACCACGAAGCTTGCCGTCTGTACCTGCCACCGCAGGCCGGCGCCGAGCAGGATCAATTGCAATCCTGCAAGTGCCGCGCCGCCGATCATCAGCCCGCGCATTCCGAGCCACGGCAGCATGCGCTCGATGCACACCGTATAGAGAAGGCCGCCGACGGCGAATCCAGCGATGACGGTGCCTGCGATCGACAGCCGCGTCTCGCCGAGATCGAACAGGAAGGCCGCAACGAACGGCAGCACGCCAAGCACGCAACAGCCTTCGAAAAACACCACGAGATAGCAAATCTTTGTGCGCGGATTGGCGAATAGAACACGGTAGCCGTGAGCGAGACTGGCGAGGCTCGCGGAGCTGTCTTTTCTGATGATCGCCCGGCCGCGTAGCCCGAAACTGGCAGCGCCTGCCGCGGCGAGTGTCAGGACACCGAGCAGCACCAGCACGCCGCGCCAGCCCATGATGTCGCCGATCGCACCCGCGAGCGCCGCGCCCAGAATATTGCCGATCATCGCACCGGCGAGGATCCGGCCCATCGCGACCTGCCGCTGCGCGAGCGGTATGAAATCGCTGATCAGGCCGAGGGCAACCGGAAAGACGCCGCCGGCGCCGATGCCGCACAGGATGCGCGTCGCTAGCAAAATCGGGAAAGACGTAACAAACGCGCCGAGAATGCTGCCGATGCCCAGCAGCGACAGACACAGCACGATCAGCCGCGTCTTGCCGAACAGATCCGCCGCCGCGCCAATCATCGGCTGCACGATGGCAAAGGTGAAGGCGAGGCCCGCCGAAAGGCCCGCTGCTTGCGCGGTGGAAACCGCCAGATCGCTGGCGATGTTCGGCAAGACGGGATCGATCGCACGCACCGAAAGATTGGCGGCAAACGTCGTCAGCGCGATCAGATTCAGAATTATCGGCACCGCGGCTACCTCTTTTCGAGAGGCAGGCGCGCGCGGCTCCAGCTCGCAGGAACCGCGCCTTCAGCTTCGGACATTCAGGGTGCCTTATTGGAAACAGGAATCGTTTTGGCGAGCTTATCAAAAGTCATCAGCATGCGTATCAAGGATTCGAAATTTCGGAGCGGCACCATGTTGGGGCCGTCGGACGGGGCGTTATCGGGATCGGGGTGCGTCTCGATGAATACGCCCGCCACGCCTACCGCCACGGCGGCACGTGCCAGCACCGGCACGAATTCGCGCTCCCCGCCCGACGACGTGCCCTTTCCGCCCGGTTGCTGGACGGAGTGCGTCGCATCGAAGATCACCGGCGCGCCGGTGGTGCGCGCAAGGATCGGCAGCGCGCGCATATCGGAAACCAGCGTGTTGTAGCCGAACGAAGCCCCGCGCTCGGTGACGAGCACGTTTCGGTTGCCCGCGCCGGTCAGCTTGGCGACGACATTCTTCATGTCCCAGGGGGCGAGAAACTGGCCCTTCTTGATGTTGACGACGCTGCCCGTCTTTGCGGCCGCGAGCAGCAGATCCGTCTGGCGGCAAAGAAAAGCCGGGATCTGCAGGACATCGACCACGCCCCGCAACTGGGCACACTGTTCGATCTCATGCACATCGGTCAGCGTCGGCAGACCGGTCCTGGCGGTGATTTCCTTGAAGATCGGGATTGCTTTCTCAATGCCGATACCCCGCGCTGCCTTCGCGCTGGTGCGGTTCGCCTTGTCGAACGAAGTTTTGTAGATCAAGCCGATTTTCAGCTTCTTCGCGATCTTCGCGAGCGTGCCCGCGACTTCCAGCGCGTGTTCCCGGCTCTCCATCTGGCAAGGCCCGGCGATGATCGAGAGCGGCAGGTCGTTGCCGAATTTCACCTTGCCGACACTAACGCGAGGCTTCGCGCTCGGCGCGCTATCCTGCGGCATGAAATGCGAGGCATCGATCGCCCCGTTCGTGATCGTCTTCAATTTGGCGATCAGCTTGAGCGAAGGGTTTGTCTTGCCGCTCTCGATCTGCGAGAGGTGAGAAACGGCGCATCCGGCGGCCCTGGCCAGATCATTGAGGGTTTGCTTGTGGCTTTTGCGCCAGCGCGCGAGGGGGTGGTTTTCCATGCCCTTTTCTAGACCGGTCCGATATTCATTCAAAGTGAAATTTCACTTTTAATGAATATCTGTTGAAAACTGCCTAGCGGGCGGCAACCGCGATTACCGCACCCATTGCCCCGGTAACGACGCGTTCGTGCAGATCGCGGGCCTCGAGTCCCCGGCTCCGCCAGAGCGACCGGACAGCCGCGGGGTCGGCTGCCCGAAGTATCACGGCCGCAAATCGCAATCCCTCATCCTGCGGCGCATCGGCGCCAAAGGCATCCCGGAATGCGCGCGGATCGTAAACCAGAATATCTCCCCGCCTCGTCTCGATCCGCAGCCCCAGGGACGAGGCTTGCAGATCGCGCACTCCGGCGAATGCTTGGAAGAAGACGTAGTGATCGGTCGGGTTTTCCGCGACGAAGACGACGGCATCGATCCCCGTCGCACCATTCTGGTGGCGCTGCAGCTCCGGAAACCAGATTTCGCTTCGCGTTTTTTGCAGGCATGTGAAAAAGCCCGCATGTCTCGATTGCGGGTCGCGCGCGAAGGCAAGTGAAAACGACACCTCGGTCTCGCGTCCATTGGGGCGCAACGCCTTGCGCGAGAAGTCCATCGTGCTGAAGCCGCCGAAGCCCGCCTCGTCGAACGCCGCTTTCTCGGCTTGCGGGTTGTTCGACTCCAGCACCAGGAACGACAATCCCTCGCCGCATTCGTTGAGAAATTCATGATTGAAGTTGCCGAACGAATAGGTGCCCGCCGGCACGCGCGGCAATTTACCGGGCTCGGGAATTGCCAGCAGCTCGATATAGCTGTCGGCGAACTGGACGAGCCGGTTGCGCGTGCCCCAGGGGTGCACATTCTCCGCGCCGACGATGAAGCCGAGGCGCTCATAGATTTCACGCGCGGCGTCAAGGTCGCGCACGACATGGACGATATGATCGATTCCCCGGGACATGCTTCCTTCTAGCCGAAAATTCATTCGCTTTCCGCCCCGTTCGCTTTTATGAGAGGAAAGCTTTGCAAGGAGGTTGCCGTCATGGATTTGGGTATTGCCGGGAAGAAAGCCATCGTCTGCGCGTCGAGCAAGGGGCTCGGCTTCGGATGCGCGATGGCGCTGGCGGAAGCCAAGGTCGACGTCGTGATCAACGGGCGCGACGAAAAGGCGCTGAATGAAGCCGCCGCTAAAATCGCCAAGGCGACCGGCGTAAAGGTCACGCCCGTTGCTGCCGATCTCGCGACACCCGAAGGCCAGAAGGCGCTTCTCGCCGCCTGTCCCGATCCCGATATTCTCGTGAACAACAATGGCGGCCCGCCGCACCGCGACTTCCGCGAGCTTGACCGCCAGAAGATCATCGACGGCGTGATCGCCAACATGGTCGTCGGCATCGAGCTCATCCAGAAAGTCATCGACCCGATGACGGCCAGAAAATTCGGCCGCATCGTCAACATCACATCGGGCTCGGTGAAGGCGCCGATCCCCGGCCTCGACCTTTCATCCGGTGCGCGCGCCGGCCTCACGGCGTTTCTTGCCGGTGTCGCCCGCACCGTCGCGGCGTCGAACGTCACGATCAACAATCTCTTGCCCGGGCCGTTCGACACCGATCGCCTTCGCGCCGGCATTGCCGCGAATGCAAAGCGCCAGAATATTTCCGTCGAGGAAGCGGCACGCGCCCGCATGAATGCGGTGCCGGCAAAACGCTTCGGCACGACGGAGGAGTTCGGCGCGGCCTGCGCCTTCCTGTGCTCGTCGCAGGCGGGCTTCATCACCGGCCAGAACCTGCTGCTCGATGGCGGCGCATTCCCCGCGGCTTTTTGATCTCGAACGGAGGCAGCGATGAATCTGCGTATTCTCGGGAGCGTGCTTCTGATCTTCGCTGTGCTGATTTTCTTCCTGTTCTATACCGAGACCGGCCGGCTGCTCGTTACAGCCGCCGGCTTCGGCGGGCTGTTGCGCTAGTCGCAAACATTTCCGCTTTCGGGCGGCTGGTAGTTCGGAACATTGGTCTCGCGCCAGCCGATCTCGAACGAGCGTGTTTCGCGCATGTAATCGAAGCCGTCTTTCGTATCGCCATGTGCGCGAAACGCGAAAGCAGCACCCGGCTTTCCGCCTTTCGGCGCCTCGAAATAGATTTCGATGACGGAGGCCTTCTTGCCCGATCGCGGCTGAATCACCGCGTGCGCGCACCATTTCGTTCCCGCGTCGCGCGGGCGATCCGGGATGGCGAGCACGCATTTGCCGCCGTACCAGCGGATGGATCTTGCGCTGTCGCCGGCAACTTCCGTAAGCCAATCTTCGACACTGCGCCGATCGTTGCAATCCTGCCGTTGATAGTCGATCTCGCTGATCGTTGCCGATTTTGCTGCGCGGATGAGCGCCTTTGCTGACACTTCGGCATGCGCCGGCGCCGCGCCGAGAATAATCAGGCTCGCAAAAAGCGAACGGACAATCACACCAGCCGGCTTCGCTCGACCGCGGCGCCGACGAACGACGCGAACAAGGGATGCGGTTCGAATGGCCGCGATTTCAGTTCGGGATGAAATTGCACGCCGATGAACCACGGATGATCGGGGTATTCGATTGTTTCGGGCAGCAGTCCGTCCGGTGACATGCCCGAAAAAAGCATGCCTTTCGCTTCGAGCCTTTCCTTGTAGTGCGCGTTCACTTCGTAGCGATGACGATGGCGCTCGGAAATATCGGTCGAACCATAAATCTCCGCGATCCGGCTGCTCTTGGCGAGATGCGCCGGGAACGCGCCGAGCCGCATCGTGCCGCCGAGATTCCCGCCCTGCTGGCGGCGCTGCAGTTCGTTGCCCTGCATCCACTCGGTGAGCAGGCCGACAAGCGGCTCGTTCGTCGGGCCGAATTCGGTCGAATTGGCATCGGGGATTCCGGCAAGATTGCGCGCGCCTTCGATGACGGCCATCTGCATGCCGAAGCAAATGCCGAAATACGGCACCTTGCGCTCGCGTGCGAAGCGCGCCGCTTTAATTTTGCCTTCGGCACCGCGCTGGCCGAAACCGCCCGGCACGAGAATGCCGTTCACATGTTCGAGGAACGGCGCAGGGTCTTCGCGCTCGAAAATTTCGGACTCGATCCAATCGAGCTTCACCTTCACCTTGTTGGCGATGCCGCCATGCGCGAGCGCTTCGATCAGCGATTTATAGGCGTCCTTCATGCCCGTGTATTTGCCGACGATCGCGATCGTCACATCGCCTTCCGGATTGCGCACGCGTTCTTCGATGCGTTTCCAGTCGGAAAGATCGGGCTCGCGCGCGTCATTGATGTGGAACGCCGCGAGCACCTCGCGATCCAGCCCTGCCGCGTGATAATTCGACGGCACCGCGTAGATGTTATCGACGTCGCGCGCTTCGATTACGGCGCTTTCGCGCACGTTGCAGAACAGGCCGAGCTTGCGCCGCTCCTCGCGCGGAATTTCGCGATCGGTGCGGCACAGCAGAATGTCCGGCTGAATACCGATCGAGCGCAATTCCTTCACGGAGTGCTGCGTCGGTTTGGTCTTCAGCTCGCCCGCGCTCGGAATGAACGGCAGCAGCGTCAGGTGAATGTAAACGGCATGACCGCGCGGCAACTGGATGCCGAGCTGGCGGATTGCTTCGAAGAACGGCAGGCCCTCGATGTCGCCGACGGTGCCGCCGATTTCCACCAGCACGAAGTCGTAACCGTCGTTGCCGTCGAGCACGAAATCCTTGATCGCATTCGTTACATGCGGAATGACCTGAATGGTCGCGCCGAGGTAGTCGCCGCGCCGCTCCTTGGCGAGGATTTCCTGATAGATGCGGCCGGTCGTGATGTTGTCCTGCTTGGTCGCAGGCCGCCCTGTGAAACGTTCGTAATGGCCGAGATCGAGATCGGTCTCCGCACCATCGTCGGTGACGAATACTTCGCCGTGCTGGTACGGCGACATCGTGCCGGGATCGACGTTGATATAGGGGTCGAGTTTCCTGAGCCGCACCTTGTAGCCGCGCGCCTGCAAAAGCGCGCCGAGCGCCGCCGAAGCGAGACCTTTGCCGAGGGAGGAAACCACGCCGCCGGTGATGAAAATATACCGCGCCATGGGACCTATGCCTTAGCCGCTTGCGCCGGCTTTGGCGAGAGCTTTTCGGCGTTATCCTGTGTTGCGTTTTCCGCAGGCTCCGGCTCGACGCCGGGCGTATCGCCTTGCTCCAGCCGGTAGCGGATGTAGTCCGCAGCCCCCCGGAACTCGCGCTCGATCCGCTGCAGCACCGTCGGCGAAGGCGGCTTGCCCTGCGTATAGGTGGTCGCCAGCCACAGTTTCCATGCCTCGGTGCGGCCATCGACGATCATCGAACCGTAATAGGCGCCGCGGCCGATCTCGTAGCCAATCACCGTCTCGTCGGCTTCCTTGCTGCCCGCTTTGCGGCCGTGGTGGTGAAAGACTTTCACCAGCGGCGTGAATACGCCGGTGAAACCCGCGAGCGAGCAGCGCGTGCCGAATTCGATATCCTCGCAAGGAAATGGCGTGCCTGAACCCAGGTCGTCGCGAAACTTGCCGGCCTTCTCGAACACTTCACGCAGGAAGAAAATATTGGCGCCCTGGAATGTGCCGGTCGGCAGCGCCGTTCCCGGCTTGATGATCGCGATGCGATTGATCCGGGCATTCGCGATCCGGTAGTCGTCGGTTTCATCGTAGAGCAGGATCTGCCCCATGCCGTAATGGAATTGCCGCGGTTCGGCGAACTGGACGCGCAGCGCCTGATAGTAATTCTCGTCGAGATAGCAATCGTCGTCGGTGAACGCGATGAGATCGCCCTTCGCGGCATCGATTCCGGCATTGCGCGCGCGGCCCAGCCCCTTGCCTGCACTGACGATGCGCGTCTTCGGGTAGATCGAAGCGAATTCCTCCATCACCTTCACAGTGTCGTCGGTGGAGGAGCTGTCCACCAGGATCAGCTCGATCTGCTGCGACTTCATCTGCGCGAGGTTGAATGTCTTGAACGTCGCGCGCAGCTGGGCGGCGCGGTTGCGCGTGCAGATGATGTGGGAAATTTTCATGAGGCCATGCCGCCGTTCTTCAGGATTTCCTGCGTCATGGGACTCAAGCTCTAGACCTCACGGGGTGATTCGACGAGCCGGAAATCCATCCTCCACAACCCAAGGAAGCGCCACCCAAGGAAACGCCAAAAAGAAAAGGGCCGGTTTGCCCGGCCCCTTTAACTGATTGCGGCAATCTTACTTCGATTGCGGCACCTGCGGCCCGCTCGGTGCGGCCGGCTGCTGGTCTTTTAACTGGTCCAGAATGCTCTTGCCGGAATCCTGCGCGGCACCCGGCGCGGTCTGGGTGGCGGGGGCGCTGCCGCCGCGGAAAATCGAGCTTGGCCGGCCAGACCCGGCGATGATCGACAGCAACAGGCTGGTGACGAAGAAGACACCCGCCAGAATGGCCGTCGCCTTGGTCAGCACGTTGCCGCTGCCGCGGCTGGTCATGAAGCCGCCGCCACCGCCCATGCCGAGCGCACCGCCCTCCGATTTCTGGAGCAGCACGACAGTGATCAGGGCGAGCACGACAAGGATATGGATGACGATCAGAACGGTTTGCATGGTTTTCTCATGGATTGGGCGGTCCCTTACACGATCGAGGCGGCTCTGGCCACCCGTTGCCGCTATGGACGCGGAAAGTGATCATTTCAGGCAGGCCATCGAAAAAGCGCTTGATGGACGAGCGCCTGCCTTGCAAGCCTCATGCAAGACCTGAAAAACCTCCAACGTGCATTAAATGTCCAGCTTTTTTACTTTTAGATTTAGAGGTAAGCGCTGGCAATACCAAGAAAATCCTTGGCTTTAAGACTCGCGCCGCCCACCAGTGCGCCATCTACATCTTTGGCTTGAAGTAGCGTCTTCGCGTTCTCGGGCTTGACCGACCCGCCGTAGAGAATTCGGATCGCCCCCGCCGCCTGCCCGCCGAAGCGCTCCGTCAGCACCCCACGGATCGAGCCATGAACCTCGGCGATATCGTCCACGGTCGGCGTTTTGCCCGTTCCGATCGCCCATACCGGCTCATAGGCGATCACTACCCGCCCGCCATCCGCGCCATCAGGCACAGACCCGCGGATCTGGCGGCTGACCACCTCGAGGGCCTTCCCCGCTTCCCGCTCTGCCAGCGTCTCGCCGATACAGATCACGGCCATCAGGCCAGCCCGGTGCGCGGCCTCCGCCTTTGCCCGAACGAGCGCGTCATTCTCGCCGTGGTCGGTACGGCGCTCGGAATGCCCGACGATGACGGCGGCCGCACCGCTGTCCTTGAGCATCTCGGCCGATATATCGCCGGTATGGGCGCCTGAAACCTTGGGGTGGCAGTCCTGGCCGCCGATCAACACCCTGGAGCCCGCAGCCTGCGCCGCGAATTTGCCGATCAGGGTGAACGGCGGACAGACCAGAAGGTCGGTTTTGGCGGCAAGGGCCGCGCTGTAGCCCTTGATTATTGCCTCCAGCTCACCAATCGAAGCCGAAAGGCCGTTCATCTTCCAGTTTCCCGCCACCATCGGACGCCGCATGAGGGTTTTCGCCTGTTTTCGGTTGGTTTTTCCTGCGCCTGCGGGTAGCAAACCCGTCGAACGTGCGCAAACGCTTGCCGTTGTCGCGTTGCCGGGATAACTCCCGGCACCTATGATCTCGCCTCGCCCTCCTCACATCGCCGAGACGCCGTAAATGCTTGATGTATTTCGCCGAAATTCCCAAGGCTGGTTGGCCAAAATATTGATGCTCTTTCTCGGCCTGTCCTTCATGGTCTGGGGCATTGCTGACGTATTTCGCAATATCGGCTCCAGCAACGCGGCGGCCGAAGTCGGCAGCGTGAAGTTTTCGCAGGAGGATTTCCGGCGCGCATATTCCGAGCGCATGCAGCAGCTTGGCCGCCAGATCGGGCGCGGCATCACGCCTGAGCAGGCGCGCGCTTTCGGGATGGATCGGCAGGTTTTGAGCGAAATGTTGAGCGAAGCCGCGCTCGACCAGAAGGTGAAAAGCCTTGGCCTGAACATCAGCGACGAAGCGCTCGCCCGCGAGATCGAGAAGTCACCGCAGTTCGCCGGGCCCGGCGGCTTCAGCCATGAATATTTCCTGATGGTCCTGCGCTCCAACGGCACGACCGAAGCGCAATACGTCGCCAGTCAGCGCCGCGATATATTGCGGCGCGAGCTGGGCCAGGCGCTCCTCGGCTATGTCAACGCGCCCAAGGTCATGGCGGATGCGCTGCGCCGCTATCAGAGCGAAGAGCGGACAATCGAATTCGTGACGCTGAAGCCATCTGACGCCGGAGCGCTGCCCGCGCCGACTCCCGAGCAACTCAAAGCCTACTATGAAGAGAACAAGGCGCTCTTTCGCGCGCCCGAATATCGCAAGCTGCAGCTAATCATCATGACCCCCGAAACGGTCGCCGCGACGATCGACGTGCCGGAGGCCGAGCTTCGCAAGATCTATGAGAGCCAGAAGGATCGCTACGGCACGCCGGAAAAGCGCGAAGTCGAGCAGATCGTTTTCGATAAGCCCGAGGACGCCGCCGCTGCTGCCGCCAAGCTCGCATCGGGCACTTCGTTCGAAGCGCTTGCCGCCGAACGCAAGCTGACTGCCAAGGACATTTCGCTCGGCACCGTCAGCAAGCGCGAAATTCTCGATCCGGCGGTCGCCAATGCCGCCTTCTCCCTGCCCGTCAATCAGGTTAGCGCGCCGGTCAATGGCCGCTTCGGCACGGTGCTCCTGCTCGTAAAAAAAATCGAGCCTTCGAGCCAGCAACCGTTCGTCGCGGTTATCGAGACGATCAAGAAGGAGGCGCTCGCCGAGCGCGCGCGCCGCGAAATCCTTGACCTGCACGACAAGGTAGAAGACGAGCGCGCGGGCGGCGCGTCGGTCCCGGAAGCCGCCGCCAAGCTCAAGCTGAAATTCGAGACCATCGACGCCGTCGACCGCAGCGGCCGCAAGCCCGATGGCAGCAAGATCGACGGCCTCGCGGGCACCGCTGACGTGCTCGACCATGCCTTCAAGGCGCCGGTCGGCACCGACAACGATACGATCGAACTGCGTAACCAAAGTGGCTATGTCTGGTATGACGTCGTGTCGGTCACGCCGTCGCGCGAGCGCACCTACGACGAAGTGAAGGAACAGGTCGAGACACGCTGGAAGAACGAGGAAGCCGGCAAGAAGCTCGCGGCACTCGCTGATGGCTTCCGCAGCAAGCTCGATTCCGGCCAGACCTTCGCGCAGGCCGCGCCCGGCCTCGCGGTATCGCGGCGGGAGAAACTGACCCGCGGCAAAACCGCCGAAGGCTTCGACGCGGCAATGATCGGCAAGATTTTCAGCACGCCCGATGGCAAGTCAGGCACGCTGGAAGCGCCCGACGGCGTGAACCGCATCGTCTATCGCGTCGTTTCCGCTACCGTGCCGATCGCATCGTTCGACGCCGCCAACGCCGACGCGGCGCTCGCACGCGGCGTGCAGGACGACCTGTTGGCCGAATACATTCAGACCCTTCAGAACGAGCTAGGCGTGAAGGTGAACGAAGCGATGATCCGTTCCGTCACCGGCGCCGACAGAAACTGAGTTATGGAAATATCGCCCGACGTCTCCGCTTTTACGGCACGCTACGACGCGGGTGCGGCACAGCTCGTCTCGACCACGCTCGTGGGCGATCTCGAGACGCCGGTTTCGGCGTTTCTCAAGATCGCCGGCAAGCCCAATACGTTTCTGTTTGAATCGGTCGAAGGCGGCGCGGTGCGCGGCCGCTATTCGATCATCGGCCTGGATCCTGACATCATCTGGCGCACCAACGGCACGCAAGCCGAGATCAACCGTAACGCGCTGAACGATCCGAAAGCGTTTCAGCCTTGCGGCATGCCGCCGCTCGAAGCGCTGCGCGCGCTGGTCGCGGAATCGAAACTCGAAGTGCCGCACAATCTGCCGCCGATGGCGGCCGGCGTCTTCGGCTATCTCGGCTACGACATGGTGCGGCTGATGGAAAAACTGCCTGCGCCAAACCCCGACCCGCTCGGCAATCCCGATGCCATCCTGATCCGTCCGACCGTCATCGCCATCTTCGATGCGGTGAAAGACATGATCATGATCATCACCCCGGTGCGGCCGGAGAAAGGCGTCTCGGCGAAGGCTGCGCATACGCGCGCCGTCGAGCGGCTGTCCGCCGTCGTCGATGCATTGGAGAAGCCGCTACCGAAACAGGAGGCGGCCCCCGCTTTCGATCCGCTGAAGATCGCGACGGCTTCCAATACCTCGCCTGCCGAATATGAAGAGATGGTCCGCAAGGCGAAGGAATACATCCTCGCCGGCGACATCTTTCAGGTGGTGCTGTCGCAGCGTTTCGAGGCGCCCTTTCCGCTCCCGCCGTTTTCGCTCTATCGCGCGCTGCGCCGGACCAACCCCGCGCCTTATCTTTACTTCCTCAACTTCGAGGGTTTCTCCGTTGCCGGCTCGAGCCCCGAGATCCTGGTGACGCTGCGCGACCGGAAGGTCACCGTCCGTCCCATCGCCGGCACGCGGCCGCGCGGAGCGACGCCGCATGAGGACAAGGCGCTGGAGCAAGAACTTCTCGCCGATCCGAAGGAATGCGCGGAGCACCTGATGCTGCTCGATCTCGGCCGCAACGACGTCGGCCGCGTTTCCGAGATCGGCACGGTCAAGGTCACCGATCGCTTTTTCATCGAGCGCTACAGTCACGTCATGCACATCGTCTCCAACGTCGAAGGCAAGCTCGATGCGAAACGGCATGATGCGCTCTCGGCGCTGATCGCGGGCTTTCCGGCGGGCACCGTTTCGGGCGCACCGAAGATCCGTGCGATGCAGATCATTGACGAGCTGGAGAAAGAAAAACGCGGCGTCTATTCCGGTTGCGTCGGCTACTTCTCGGCAAACGGCGACATGGACACCTGCATCGTGCTGCGCACCGCGCTGATCAAGGACGGCAAGATGTACGTCCAGGCGGGCGCGGGCATCGTCGCCGACTCCAACCCGCAGTCCGAACAGCAGGAATGCGTGAACAAGGCCAAGGCGCTTTTCCACGCCGCCGAGGAAGCCCGCCGCTTCGCCAGCGCCGCCAAGCGCGGGCAATAGGCCGGCGGCAGAGGTTAATTCAGTCAACTTGACGCAGGCGCTCCGGCGCGTCACCTATCCAGCCTGAAGGATAGCCGCCATGCCCAAAGTCGCCCTCGTCGATAATTACGACAGCTTCACCTGGAATCTCGTCCATGCGCTGGGCATGCTCGGGGCTGAGGTTGAAGTCCACCGGAACGACCAGGTTTCGGTCGAGGCCATCGAGAAATCGAAGCCCGATGCAATCGTCATCTCGCCCGGCCCCTGCACGCCCAACGAAGCCGGAATTTCCCTCGATGTCGTAAAGAAGCTCGGCGAGACGACGCCGATCCTCGGCGTCTGCCTCGGCCACCAGACGATCGGCGCGGCCTATGGCGGCGACGTCGTTCGCGCCGGCCCGGTGCACGGCAAGCTCTCGAAGATCAAGCACGAGGGCAAAGGCGTGCTGCGCGGCATCAACGATAATTTCGAGGCGACGCGTTACCACTCGCTCGTCGTCAAACGCGACACGATGCCGAAAGACCTCGAAATCACCGCCGAGACATCCGACGGTCTCGTGATGGCACTTTCGCACAAGACACACCCGGTTCACGGCGTGCAATTCCATCCGGAAAGCATCGCGTCCGAACACGGCCAGACGATCCTCAAGAATTTTCTCGATCTCGCGGCGGCGTGGAACGCCCAACACAAAAAATGATCTGAGATGGAACGCTTCCGCACCTTGATCGGCAAGGCCGCGACTGGCGCGCCTCTTTCGCGCGAAGAATCGTCGCATGTTTTCGACATCATGATGTCGGGCGAAGCGACGCCATCGCAGATGGGCGGCCTTCTGATGGCGCTGCGCGTGCGCGGCGAAACCGTCGATGAGATCGCGGGCGCGGTCGCGACCATGCGTTCCAAAATGCTAACGGTTGAGGCCCCTGCCGGCGCCATCGACGTCGTCGGCACTGGCGGCGACGGCGCGGGTTCCTACAACATTTCCACTTGCGCGGCGTTCATCGTGGCGGGCGCCGGCGTTCCGGTCGCCAAGCACGGCAACCGCGCGCTCTCCTCGAAGTCGGGTGCTGCCGATGTCTTGATGGCGCTCGGCATCAAGATCGATCTCGACCCCGCCGCTATTTCCCGTTGCATCAAGGAGGCCGGCATCGGCTTCATGTTTGCGCCCCAGCATCATCCGGCAATGAAGCATGTCGGCCCGACGCGGGTGGAGCTTGGCACCCGCACGATCTTCAATCTGCTCGGCCCCCTTTCCAATCCGGCGAATGTCCGCCGCCAGATGGTCGGTGTCTATGCCAGGCAATGGATCGAACCGGTCGCGGAGGTTCTCAAAACGCTCGGCTCCGAGCGGGCCTGGGTGGTGCACGGCTCCGATGGTCTCGATGAGATCACGACGACCGGCACAACGGCGGTCGCAGAACTCGCCAATGGCAATATCCGCACCTTCGAGATCAAGCCGGAAGACGTCGGTATCGGCCGCGCAAAATCCGAAGACCTCAAAGGCGGCGACGGCGCGCACAATGCCGAGGCGCTCAAAGCCGTGCTCGATGGCAAACCGGGCGCGTACCGCGATATTGCGCTGATGAATGCTGCCGCTTCGCTCGTCGTCGCCGGTAAGGCGAATACGCTTGCGGACGGTGCCCAACTCGCCGCACAATCCATCGACAGCGGGGCAGCGAAAGCCCGGCTCGAAAAGCTTGTCACGGTTTCGAACGCATGAGCGACATTCTCAAGAAAATCGAAGCCTACAAGCGGGACGAGATCGCCGCCGCCAAGAAGGCACGGCCGCTCGCCAAGGTTGAAGCGGCCGCCGAAACGGCATCCCCGCCGCGCGGCTTTCTCGCGGCCATCGAAGCCAAGATCGCGCGCGGCGATTCAGCGTTGATTGCCGAGATCAAGAAAGCGAGCCCCTCGCGCGGTCTGATCCGTGCCGACTTCGATCCGCCGACCCTCGCGCGCGAATATGCCGCGGGTGGCGCCACCTGCCTTTCGGTTCTGACCGATACGCCGTCATTCCAGGGCGCGCCGGAATTTCTCGTTGCCGCGCGCGGCGCGACCGCCCTTCCCGTCTTGCGCAAGGATTTCATGTTCGAGGCTTATCAGGTCGCCGAAAGCCGCGCGCTCGGCGCCGATTGCATCCTCATCATCATGGCCGCGGTCACAGACCTGGCCGCACGCGAGCTTTATAGCGCCGCCGTTCACTGGAATATGGATACGCTCGTCGAAGTACATGACGAAGCGGAGCTTGATCGCGCGCTGAAGCTCGGCGCGAAGCTCATTGGCATCAATAATCGCAATCTTCGCACCTTCGAGACAACGCTCGAGACAACCGAGCGGCTCGCGCCCCGCGTGCCGAAGGGCCATGTCGTTGTCAGCGAAAGCGGCATTTTCACGCCCGCCGACATCGCGCGCATGAATGCGGTCGGCGTCAGCACATTCCTCGTCGGCGAAAGCCTGATGCGGCAGCCTGACGTAACACTCGCGACACGCACATTGCTTCAGCGCGGCAGCGGCAAGAAAAAGAAGAGCGCCTGAGCAATCATGTCTGAAAAAACGCTCACTCATCTCGGCAAAACCGGCGAGGCCCGGATGGTGGACGTTTCGGCAAAACCGGCGACCGAGCGTGTCGCTGTCGCCGAAGGCAAGGTCGTGATGACCTCCGCGACCCTCGACCTTGTGCTGTCGGGTGACGCCAAGAAGGGCGACGTGCTCGGTACCGCGCGCATCGCCGGCATTCAGGCCGCCAAGCGCACCCACGAGCTGATCCCGCTCTGTCATCCGCTGATGATTACCAAGGTCGAGGTTGCGCTCGAGCCGGACCGCAAGCTTCCCGGCATCAATGTGCGCGCGACCGTCAAGGTTACAGGCCAGACCGGCGTCGAGATGGAAGCGCTCACGGCCGTATCCGTCGCCTGCCTGACAATCTACGACATGGTCAAAGCGGCCGAGCGCGGCATGCGGATCGAGGGCATCCGGCTTCTCGAAAAATCCGGCGGGGCCTCCGGCAATTGGCAGGCGGAAGACTGACGTGGCCGCGCCGTTGATCCCCGTCGAAGAAGCGCTGCTCCGTGTCCTTGAGGGCGCGCAAACACTGCCAGCCGAAGAAGTCTCGATCGACGCCGCTCACGGCCGTATTCTGGCAACGACGCTCGCCTCGCGCCGCACGCAGCCGCCTGCCGATCTCTCGGTGATGGACGGCTATGCCGTTCAGGCAGCCGACATCGCTGCCCTGCCCGCCAGATTGCGAATGATCGGAGAGTCCGCCGCGGGCCGGCCGTTTCAGGGCGCGCTGAAAGCGGGCGAAGCCGTTCGCATTTTCACCGGCGCGGTGATCCCGCCGGGCGCGGATCAGGTGGTGCCGCAGGAAAATGTTTCGCGAGACGGCGATAGCGTCACGGTCAACTCCCCGCCAAAAACCAAATTCATCCGCCGCCAGGGTTTCGACTTCAAGGCCGGGCAAGTGATGCTGGAAACCGGCCGCCGTCTGAATGCCCGCGATATCGGCCTTGCCGCCGCGATGGATCACGCCAGGCTGATGGTCGCGCGCAGGCCGCGCGTCGCGATCATCGCGACCGGCGACGAACTGGTTGAACCCGGCGGCGGCGACGCGCCCGATAAAATCGTCGCCTCCAATCCTGTCGCGCTTGCAGCGCTTATTCGCCAGGAAGGCGGCGAGCCGATTTCGCTCGGTATCTTCCCCGACAAACTCGAAGCGATTTGCGGCGCCATTCGCTCGGCGCGCGATCTTGACATCGACCTGCTGGTGACGATCGGCGGCGCATCGGTCGGCGATTACGATCTCGTCGCGCCTTCCCTGAAGCAGGAAGGCTTCACGCTCGCCTTTCACAAGATGGCGATGCGCCCCGGCCGGCCGATGATGCTCGGTTTTGCCGGCAAGCTGCGCGTCATCGGGCTGCCCGGCAATCCGGTATCGTCGTTCGTCTGCGCCTTTTTGTTTCTCGTGCCGCTGCTGCGCAAACTGCAAGGCCGTAGCGATGTCATTCCGCAGACGGAACTGGCGCTGCTCGGCCGCGCGCTCGATGCGAATGACCATCGCCAGGATTTCCTGCGCGCCAAGTTCTCCCGCCATGCCGACGGGCGCCTGATCGCAACGCCCTTCAAGCTGCAGGACTCCTCCATGCAGGCGGTGCTCCACGCCGCGGATGGCTTGATCATCCGCCCGCCCCATGCCCCGGCCGCGCCCGAAGGCGCGCCCTGCGACGTTCTCCGCTTCAACGATTAGGGCTGCTTTTCCCGTACCGGGCGGCGCTTAACCGATTGGAAGCCGACTCACGCTCCATTGGGTTCAGGCTGGGATTGACCCCTAGCCCTTGCGGAACACAACCAGAACAGCTACAAGTGTTCGCGATTTGTTTCATTTGATTCCGGTGACAAACCCGATGCTTACGCAGAAACAGTACGAACTCCTGAAGTTCATCCATGAGCGCCTCAAGGAGGCCGGGGTACCCCCCTCCTTCGAGGAAATGAAAGAGGCGCTGGATCTGCGCTCCAAATCCGGCATTCACCGGCTGATTACCGCCCTGGAGGAGCGCGGCTTCATCCGCCGCCTCCCGAACCGCGCCCGCGCGCTGGAGGTCGTCCGGCTGCCCGAAACGGTCGCACCCGGACTTGGCGCCCGCAAAGGTTTCTCGCCCAATGTCATCGAAGGCAGCCTCGGCCGGGTCGTGCGAACGGCTTCGGAGGACGAAGGCGGCAAACCGGTCGCGATCCCCGTTATGGGCCGTATCGCCGCCGGTACGCCGATCGCGGCGATCCAGAACCGCAGCCACACCATTCATGTCCCGCCGGAAATCCTTTCCTCGGGCGAGCACTATGCGCTTGAAGTGCGCGGGGACTCGATGATTGAGGCCGGCATTCTCGAGGGCGACATCGCCTTGATCCGCAAGAGCAACAACGCCGACACCGGCGACATCGTGGTTGCTCTCGTCGATGACGAGGAGGCCACGCTCAAGCGGCTACGCAAGAAGGGTGCGTCGATCGCGCTCGAAGCCGCAAACCCCGCTTACGAGACGCGCATCTTCGGTCCCGACCGCGTGCAGATTCAGGGAAAGCTCGTCGGGTTGTTCCGGCGTTACTGAGTATCGCTGTCACTCGTTTCTTCGTCAGGCTCCGGCACAGGAATGTCGCCGGCCGGCGCGAGTGGCATCATTACGCCCCCTTCACCCTGCTGACTTTCGGCAACTCTTTTTCTGAAGCCCGCCAGCGCATCGGGATCGGCAGGCTGCGGGCGGCCGTACCAGGGGCGGTCCGCATGAGGCGAGCGAACCGTGTCGATCTTCCATTCGCCGTTCACATGACGAAGCGAAACGGCGCCGGTGGTTGTCATCAGTTTGCGATCGATGCCGGGCGCTTGGCACGCTGACGGAGTATCCGCCGCACTAATGACCAGTGCCGCGTTTCTGCAATCATCCGCGAAAGCGTCGGGCCGCAAGGCAACTGCAATCGTGGCCCCGTCCTTGAGTTGCGTAATGCACCCCAAGTCATCGCAAACAAACCCCTTCGCGGCGACACTGCGTGAGCCGCGCGGATCGCCATCCGCGGCAAGCCAGGTTTCCGCTGAAATCCGCGCCTGTTTCGCATTCAGGATCGAAAGCTTTCCGTCAGCACCGCGCACCGCGACCGTGCGGGCTCCGGCGTCGATGAAAACGTCGGGTTTCGGTGTCGTAACCGCGGCTACGAATGCTGCGGCAAACATGGGTACGCCGAGCCATTTCAATCGCGATATCGGGATGGCTAGCAGTAGCAGCCCCAGTGTCGCGAAAATAACCGCCGTGACGCTGAATGCTGAAATTCTGCCCTCGGCGCCAGGAAGTTCCGATACCCAGCGGGCGATCGAAAGCATCACATCGATGCCCCAACCCATCGCCTTCCAGGCGAGCGCGTCATAGCCAAACGGGATCAAAACGACGCCAAGTACAGCCATCGGCATGATGACGAAGGAAATCGCCGGCATTGCCAGCACATTTGCAATGAGCCCGTAAGGCGCAAGCCGCTGGAAGTGAAATGCCGCATAAGGCGTTGTCGCAAGTCCCGCGAGCAACGAGGTCAACGCGCCTGCAATCAGCCATTTCCCGGCGTTTGCCCAAAAGCGCCAAGCCGCACTTCCGCCGCTTGGTGGAGCCGATAAAACTCCGGGTGCAATTTGTTGATAAATGCTGACAAGCGCAAGCGTTGCCGCGAACGACATCTGAAAGCCGGGATTAAGAATCGCTTCCGGTGTCAGCGCCAGCACGACGAACGCAGCGACCGCGAGTGTGCGTAACGTGATCGCCGGCCGATCGAGTATCACGCCGAACAATACGAGCGCGATCATGACGAAAGATCGCAGCGTCGGCGCATCCGCGCCCGCAAGCACCATGTAAGTGAACACGCCGGCGAGCGCCGCAAAAGCCGTCCATTTCTTGATCGGGTAACGAAGCGCGAGCCCCGGAATCAATGCAAGTCCGCCACGGATGAATGCAAAGATCACCCCTGTCACAATCGCCATGTGCAAGCCGGAAATCGAAAGCACATGGTACAGACCCGAAATGCGCATCGATTCATTTATGCCGGCCGGAATCTGATCGCGGATACCGGTTATCAAGGCGGTAGCGACCGCGCCTGCTTCGCCGGGGATCGCTGTTGATATCCGCGCCGCCAACGCCCGCCGTATCTGCTCGATCAAGCTGAAAACGCGGACCTGCAACGGAGCCGCTCCAGGGGCTGGAGCGGGCTTCGCATTGCCCAGTGCGAATCCCGTCGCGCCCAGCCGGGCGAAGTAACCGCCGAGTGCATAGTCGTAACCGCCCGGCCGCGTCGGCGCGAGTAAAGGCCGCATACGGGCTTTCAATTCGACATGCGAGCCTACGCTCGGCGCGGTACCGCGGCGAAGCGCAACACGCACACGCTGCGAAAGATGTTCTGCCCCTCGTCCGCTAGCCGACGTAATTCTCAGGATAATACGATCGGAGCGATCGGTCGCATCGCGAGATTCGACAAAGCCGGTCAGCAGAACCGTCTGCGTCGCTTGCGTTAGCACAGGATGCGCCACCCAGTGGCCGCGCAAAGACCCTGTCGCAAAGCCCGCAAAAATCATGGCGAGGGTGAGAGACACAACGAAGGCAAGCGGCCGCGCGCGACAGACAAACGTAATCGCCGAAAATCCCGCAAGGCCTAAACACGCCGCGATCAAGGACGGCTCCTGCGGCGCGGCAAAGTAAAGAATAATCCCTACGCCGTATAAAACCGGGAGCCACGGTGCCAGACGTGCGGCATCAGCCTCCGACCGGCAGGCGTCAGCGATCGAGCGCCATCGTGCGCCGAGAATACCGCCGGCGGAAACCGCTTCGGCCCAGCCGGCCACTCGCCCGCCGAGTACGGCAACGCGCGGCCGCGCTCGCGCGCCATTGAATTTATCCGCCATTCAGAGCCCCCGCCCTACTCGGCGCGAATTCCCTATGCTACATGGGCCGCGAAATCGTACCAAACCTCAATTCATCATGACCGAACCCACATCGCCCATCATTACCCGTTTTGCGCCTTCGCCGACCGGCTATCTCCACATCGGCGGGGCGCGCACGGCGCTCTTTAATTGGCTCTATGCGCGCGGCCGCGGCGGCAAGATGTTGCTACGCATCGAGGACACCGACCGCGCCCGTTCGACGCCGGAAGCGATCGAAGCCATCTTCGACGGTTTGAAATGGCTGGGGCTTCATTGGGACGATGAACCGATCTTCCAGTTCCAGCGTGCGGCACGTCACCGCGAAATCGCCGAGGCATTGCTCGCGGTTGGCAGGGCCTATCGTTGTTATGCTTCCCCGGAAGAATTACAGGAGATGCGCGAGACGGCGCGCAAGGAAGGGCGGCCGCCGCGCTATGACGGCCGCTGGCGCGATCGCGATCCGTCGGAAGCACCCGCCGGCCGTGCGCCTGTCATTCGCTTGAAAGCGCCGCAGGAAGGCGAGACGATCATCGAGGATCTCGTGCAAGGTCGCGTCACCTGGCAGAACAAGGATCTCGATGATCTCGTGCTGCTCCGCTCTGATGGTACGCCGACTTACATGTTGAGTGTCGTCGTTGACGACCATGATATGGGTGTCACCCACATTATCCGCGGCGACGATCATCTCACCAATGGCGCGCGTCAGGCCCAGATCTATGAAGCGCTCGGCTGGTCTATTCCGAAGATGGCGCATATCCCGCTCATCCACGGCCCCGACGGTGCAAAGCTTTCCAAGCGGCACGGCGCGCTTGGTGTCGAGGCCTATCGGGCGATGGGTTATCTGCCGGAAGCTATGCGCAACTACCTTGTTCGCCTTGGCTGGAGTCATGGCGACCAGGAAGTATTCTCGAATGAGGAATTGATCTCGCTCTTCGATCTCAACCGTGTCGGGCGTTCGGCCGCTCGCTTCGATTTTGCCAAGCTCGAGAATCTGAACGGGCTCTATATTCGAAACAGCAGCGACGAATATCTCGTCGACGCAATCGAGAAATTCCTGCCTGAGCTCCCCGACGGCTCCGGCCTGGCGCCGCGCTTCTCGGCTCTGCGCAGCCGCGTCCTTGCGATCATGCCGGGTCTTAAAGAGCGCGCCAAGACTCTGATCGAGCTTTTCGACGGCACACGCTTTCTATTTGCCGAGCGCCCGCTTCAGCTTGAGGAAAAAGCCAAGGCGATTCTCAGCGATCAGGCGCGTGCTATTCTCGGCCGTGCGATTCCGGTACTCGAAGCGACAGAATGGAAATCAGTTCCACTCGACGCCGCTGTACGGCAGCTTGCCGAACGGGAAAACGTTAAACTTGCCGCCGTTGCCCAGCCGCTCCGGGCTGCACTGACCGGAAAGTCGACATCAACAGGCATCTTCGATGTGCTTACTGCGCTCGGCAAGGAAGAAAGCCTTGCACGTTTGCGCGATCAGGCCGGTAAGACCGTAGCGGCCTAGGAACCGGCGGTTTCAGAAAGCGTTTGTCAGGAACCGGCGGCTTGCTACGGCGTGGCGAAAGGTCTACCAAATCCCAGTTGACGCGGCCCTTCCAGACACCGGTTCACCGGTGAGCGGTCGGGTTTGGTCTTCCGCCCCATAAATACGGAGAAGATGTGATGGACGCGAAAACGGGCTCGAACACAAAAACCGCCAAGCTCTCCGTCGGCGATCAATCCTGGTCGTTCAATGTCCAGGAAGGCACCATAGGCCCGGACGTCATCGATATCGGCAAACTCTACGCCCAGTCGGGAATGTTCACCTACGATCCTGGCTTCACCTCGACCGCGAGCTGTGAGTCCAAGATTACCTACATCGACGGTGACGAAGGCGTTCTGCTGTATCGCGGCTATCCGATTGAACAGCTCGCCGAGCACGGCGATTTCATCGAGACCTGCTATCTCCTTCTATTCGGCGAATTGCCGACGGCCGCGCAGCGAGCGGATTTTCAGAAGCGCGTGACGAACCACACCATGGTTCACGAGCAGATGAGCCGCTTCTTCCAGGGTTTCCGCCGCGACGCGCACCCGATGTCGGTCATGGTCGGCTCGGTCGGCGCCCTCTCCGCCTTCTATCACGACTCCACCGATATCACCGATCCGCAGCAGCGTTTGATCGCCTCGATCCGCATGATCGCAAAGCTGCCGACGATCGCCGCGATGGCCTACAAATATTCGATCGGCCAGCCGTTCGTCTATCCGAAGAACGATCTCGACTACGCCGCGAATTTCCTCCGGATGTGCTTCGCCGTACCGTGCGAAGAGTACAAGGGCAATCCTGTGCTGTCGCGGGCAATGGATCGCATCTTCATCCTGCACGCCGATCACGAACAGAATGCTTCGACCTCAACCGTTCGCCTCGCCGGATCGTCAGGCGCGAATCCCTTTGCCTGCATTGCAGCCGGTTGCGCTTGCCTATGGGGTCCGGCGCACGGCGGCGCAAACGAGGCCGCGCTCAAGATGCTCGCCGAAATCGGTCACGTCGAGCGCATCCCGGAATACATCAAGAAGGCCAAAGACAAGAACGACCCGTTCCGTCTGATGGGCTTCGGGCATCGTGTCTATAAGCACTACGATCCGCGCGCCAAGATCATGCAAAAGACCACCCACGAGGTCTTGAACGAACTCGGCATCAAGGACGACCCGTTGCTCGACGTCGCGCTCGAGCTCGAGCGCATCGCGCTGAAGGACGAATACTTCATCGAGAAGAAGCTCTATCCGAACATCGACTTCTATTCAGGCATCACCCTGAAAGCGATGGGCTTCCCGACCTCCATGTTCACCGTGCTGTTCGCGATTGCCCGCACCGTCGGCTGGATCGCCCAGTGGAAGGAAATGATCGAGGATCCCCAGCAGAAGATCGGCCGGCCGCGTCAGCTCTATACCGGCGCCGCCAAGCGCGACTACGTACCGGCCTCGCGCCGCAAGTAACCCCCCTCATTCCAGAAACAAAAACGGCCGGGTTGAAACCCGGCCGTTTCATTTTCGGGATCGATTACTCCGCGGGCACCTGACTAAGCGGCCGCTGAGCGCTGTTTTTTTGAGCAGCCGCGGCCCCGTCATAGGCCCACTCCACGAGCGCGCTGCCCCAAGTATAGCCGCCGCCGAAGGCCGCAAAGACCAGCTTGTCGCCTTCCTTGAGCTGGGATTCGTATTCCCACAGGCAGAGCGGAATCGTCGCCGCGGTCGTGTTGCCGTACTTCTGCAGGGTGAACATTACCTTGTCGTGCGGAATGCCGACGCGATCGGCGATCGCCTCAAGAATGCGCTTGTTCGCCTGATGCGGCACGAACCATTTGATTTCATTGAGATCGAGATTGTTGCGCGAAACGATCTCGCGCACCGACGCGGACATGCGCTCTGTCGCCGCGCGGAATACCGCAGGGCCATTCAGATACAGATAATGCATCCGCTTTTCGATGGTGGCCGC
>Ga0182740_1000879_pt1 | contig 23653 bp, 24 predicted proteins | sample eDN5th37CKraftBY_FD_128872 | JGI IMG/M metagenome (GOLD analysis project Ga0182740, IMG submission 128872) | Enriched backyard soil microbial communities from Emeryville, California, USA - eDNA 5th pass 37_C Kraft BY (version 2) (version 2) | ecosystem: Environmental > Terrestrial > Soil >...
GAGCCATCTTCGCCGGGAACACGCAGCTTGGGCCGCGATGCAAAGGCTGCGAACCTCTGCAAAGCCACCGTTCCTCTCCCGCATCTCAAGACGCCTCCGGAGACGCCCCTCGTGGGAAAAGACTAAGTGAATATAGTCCTATATTCAAAAAATGTCAAGCACCGGGCCATATATCCGCCATGCCCGCATTTGTTGCGGGCATAACGGCTTCAATCCTTGGCGAAGCTTTGCGGAATTACAGCGCCTTGATCTCGGCAATCAGCGCATCGGCGACGGCAATGCCGTCGCGCCTGGCCTTGTCGCGCAATTGAAGCCGCCGCGTGCCGGGCAGCCGCGCGCCCGCCTGCTCCTCGATGGATTGGGCGAGCACCGCGAAATGCGCGAGCGATCCGCCGAAGGCCGCGGGATTGAACACGATCAGGAGTTGCCCGGTGCCGGGCGGCGAGCCTTTGGCATCGAGGAACGACGAAGCATCGGCGGCGTAGTTGGCCCCGGTCAGCCCCGCGCTCAACAGCTCGACCATCAGCGCGAGCGCCGTGCCTTTCGCGTCGCCAAGCGGCAGCATGGTGCCCTGGAGCGCCGCGTTCGGATCGGTCGTCGGCTTGCCGCCGGCATCGAGCGCCCAGCCTTCGGGAATTTTCTCGTTCTTCTGTTTCGCGGCGAGGATATTGCCGCGCGCGACCTTCGACAGCGACAGATCGACGACGATCGGCGGCTTGCCCGGCAGCGGGCAGGCAAAAGCGATCGGGTTGGTGCCGAACACCGCTTTCGAGCCGCCCCACGGCGCGATCGCGCCCGGCGTATTGGCGAACAGCAGCGCCATCAAGCCCTGTTCCGCGAGCTTCTCGACCGGCAGGCCCGCCGCGCCGCAGTGATGCGAGCGATGGATGCCGGCGGACGCGATGCCGTTCTTCCTCGCCGCGCCCGGCAATTCACCGAGCGCAAGATCAATCGCCGGGTAAGCGAAACCGTGCGCGGCGTCAATCACGGCGACGCCCGGCCTGTTCCACTTGAGCGAAGGCCTGGCGTTGCCGTCGATCTTGCCCGCTTTGACCTGTGCCGCGTAAGTCGGCACCCGCGACAGGCCGTGGCCCTTGAGGCCGTCGGCTTCGGCGGCGACAAGCGCCCGCGCGACGCTTTGCGCATTCCCGGCGGAAGCGCCCGAACGCGTCAGCGCAGCCGTTACAAGTTCCTGGGCTTCGGATAGCGAGAGCGTCGGCATGGCTGTCTTCCGCGGTTACTTCTTGAAGTGATCGCGGATCTTTTCTGCGACCATGAACGAAACGCGCTGGTTCGCCTCCGCCGTGCCCGCGCCGACATGCGGCGTCAGGATCAGGTTCGGGCAATCGGCAAAAACTTTCGCGCCTTCCTTCGAGAGCGGCTCCTCGGTGAAGACATCGAAAGCCGCGCCGCCAAGCTGACCGGAGCGCAGCGCTTCGGCGGTCGCCGCTTCATTGGCGACGCCGCCGCGCGCGGCATTCACGAGAATCGCGCCGCGCTTCATTTTCGCCAAAGCCGCGCGGTCGATCAGGTCTTTCGTCTCCGCGGTGAGCGGCACGTGCAGCGAGACGACATCGCTCGTCGCAAGCAGCGTGTCGAGATCGAGCGACGGCACCTTTCCCCACGGCTGCGACCACGCCGGATCGCCCGCCTTGAGGTGCGGATCGTAACCGACGACTTCCATGCCGATCCCGGCCGCCGTGGCGGCCAGCATGCGGCCGATCGCGCCGAAGCCGACAATGCCGAGACGCTTGCCGGCGACTTCCCGGCCCTGCCAGCGGGCGCGCGGAAAATCGCCCGCCAGCACTTCGGGCGTTGCGAAAAACGCGCGGCGCAGCAGCGCGTAGGTCGCGCCGATGACATATTCGACGACCGACTGCGCATTGGCGCCGGTCGCGGGATAAACCGCGATGCCGCGCGCCTTGCAGGCCGCCATGTCGATATTGTCGAGGCCGACGCCGAGGCGGCCGATGGCGGCGAGATTTTTCGCGTGCCGGAGAACTTCCGCGTTCACCTGCGTGTTGTTGCGCACGATCAGCGCCGGCACATCCGCGACGGCCTTGCAAAGATCGGCGTGGCGCAGAAACAGCTTGGGTTCGTAGATGATGTTAAAACCGGCGAGGACGTCCTTGAAGACGTCCTCGTCGATCGTTTCGGTAATGAGAAGATCTGTCATGATGCGCGCAAATTACGCGCTTCGATACAGCTTTGTCAGCACGAATTCGCGGTGACCGAGCGCTTCCGATGCGGTGAGACGGCCGTTGGCGGTGCGCATGATCATCTCGATCAGGGCGTCGCCCGCTTCCGGGATGGTCTGATCGCGGCGCAGGATGCCCGATACATCGAGATCGATGTGCTCCGACATCGTCCGCACCGTGCGCGGATTGCCGCTGATCTTGATGACCGGCACGATCGGGTTGCCGATGATGTTGCCCTGCCCGGTCGGGAAGGTGTGGATGACGTAGCCGCCCGCCGCCATCAGCGTGACGCATTCGGCCGCGGCCGACGACGTATCCATGTAATAAAGACCGGGGCCCCTGGCCGGCGTTTCGGCCGGTCCGAGCACATCGATGTATTTGCAGGTGCGGCCGATCTTCTCGAGATTGCCGAGCGCCTTTTCCTCGATGGTCGAAAGACCGCCGGCGATATTGCCCTTGGTCGGCTGCGAGTCCGAGAGGTCGTTGGTCTTGTGGGCCTGAATGACGTCGTCCTCGTAAGCCTGCCAGGTTTTCATCCACTTCTCGCCGATCTCGGGCGAGATGGCGCGCGCCTTGGCAAGATGCTCGGCGCCGGTGATCTCGGAGGTTTCGCCGAACACGCCGTGAATGCCTTTCGGGATCAGCTTGTCGTACATGTTGCCGACGGTGGGACAGGACGCGAGGCCGGTGGTGGTGTCGCTCTCGCCGCACTTGGTGGAAACCCACAAATCGGAGATGTCGCACTCCTCGCGCTTCAGCTCGGAGGCCCACTGCACGTATTCCTTCGCGACGCGCGAGGCGCGGGCGATGGTGTCGATGTCGCCGTGCAATTCGATGCCGAAGCCGACGACGGGCTTGCCCGTTTTCTTAATGCCTTCGACGACGCGATTGGTCCACTGCTCCTCGATGCCGATGACGACGACCGCCGCGACGTTCGGGTTCGAGCCGGTGCCGATCAGCGTGCGGAAGTGCAATTCGAGATCTTCACCGAACTGCAAGCGCCCGTAAGCGTGCGGAATGGCGAGCGTGCCCTTGATGTTGTTGGCGACCGCTTCGCAGGCCGCGTTCGAGAGATCGTCGAGCGGGAGGATGACGACGTGGTTGCGCACGCCGACACGGCCGTTTTCGCGGCGCCAGCCCTGAAACTTCATGTTCGACTTACCGTTGGCCTGGGCCATGATTACCACCGCTTGGTCTTGAGGTTGTGAACGTGGACGTGTTCGCCTTGGGCGATATCGGCGACGGCTTTGCCGATGTCCTGGCCGTATTTGATGACCGTGTCGCCTTTCTTGATGTCGGTGAGCGCGATCTTGTGGCCGATCGGAACATCCATTTTCGATTTCAGGTTGAAGGAAGAATTATCGGCGGTCACGACGCACAGCATATCGGTGCCTGCCTTCAGGCCTTCGATTGCCACGACACCGACGGTGTCTTTTTTCTCGTGAACCAGCAGATGCGGAATTGCCATCGCACGCCCCTTTGTCTTGCCAGAGCCCAATTCTTCTATAAGATATAAGTCAGAGTCAATGAGCAACTCGCGGCTTTAGGATGGCGCCGATGGAGACCCGCAATCCGCTTGGCTTTCGCCCGCTGTACCGGCAGGCGCGCGACGTGCTGGTCGGCCGCATCAACGACGGCACCTGGCAGGCGGGCCAGGCGATTCCGAGCGAAATGGAAATTGCCGCCGATCTCGGCATCTCTCCGGGCACCGCGCGCAAGGCGCTCGACGAGATGGAGTCGGAAAATCTCGTCGTCCGCCATCAGGGGCGCGGCACATTCGTCGCGCGTCACGACGACGCGCGCATCATCTTCCAGTTCTTCAAGCTGACGCCCGATAGCGGCGAGCGCGAATTTCCGACGAGCAAAATTCTGCGCATCGATGTCGGCAACGCCAGCGCGGAAGCCGCGAAGGTGCTCAAATTGCGCAGCGGCGCGCGCGTTTTGCAGATCGAGCGCATCCGCTCGCTGTCCGGCAAGACGGTGATCGCCGAGACGATCACGCTCCCCTACGCGCTGTTTAACGGCGCCGAGAAGCTCGAGCTGCCAAACAATCTATACGAGCTTTATCGCTCGCGTTTTGGCGTTACGATCGCGCGCTCGACCGAGAAGCTGAAAGCGGTCGCCGCCAAGCGCCGCGAGGAAAAGCATCTTGGCGTCAAAGCCGGCGCGCCGCTCCTGTCGATCGACCGCACGGCCTTTTCGCTCGACGGCAAGCCGACCGAATGGCGCGTCTCGGTCTGCCGGACCGACATCGTTCATTATCTGTCCGACCTGAAATGAAAGGAGCCTGAAAGCGCATTTGAGGAAACGCCGCCCCGCAGAAAAAACAGTTGCCATCATCGCAAATAGCAGATGATATGTGGGGAATAATATAAACTACAAAAAACACATGGAGTTATGAGATGACCCGTAAATCTCGACCGAAATGGGCACTATCGCTATTTGCGGCAGCGGCCGTTCTCGCCTGCTCCGCGCCCTACGCCAGCGCCGAAACCCGCATCGTGCGGGTCGCCAAGCAGTTCGGCATTTCCTACCTGCCGCTGTCGGTGATGGAGGAAAAAGGCCTGATCGAATCCGAGGGCAAAAAGCTCGGCCTCGATCTCAAAACCGAATGGCTGCGCTTCACGGGCGGGCCCCCCATGAACGAAGCCATCGTCTCGGGCAATCTTGATTTCGCTTCGGGCGGCGTCGGCCCGCTGGTGACGGCATGGGCCCGCACCCAGAAGAACATCAAGATCAAGGGTATCGCCGCGATCAACGCGATGCCGCTGTTCCTCAACACCATCAAGCCCGAGATCAAGACGATCAAGGACTTCACCGAAAAGGACCGCATCGCGCTGCCGGCGGTGAAGGTGTCGATCCAGGCGGTCGTGTTGCAGATGGAAGCCGAAAAAGTTTTCGGCAAAGGCCAGGAGCACAAGCTCGATCCGTGGACCGTCTCGCTCAGCCACCCCGACGGTTTGGCGCAGATGATGAGCGGCAAGTCCGAGATCACCGCGCATCTGACTTCGGCGCCCTATCAGTATGAAGAACTGAAGGACAAGCGCGTGCACAAGGTGCTCGACAGCTACGAAGTGCTCGGCGGGCCGCACACCTTCAACTCGGTGTGGGCGACGGCGAAGCTCTACGAAGGCGAGCCGAAGGTCGTGCAGGCGTTCCTCGCGGCGCTCGAGGAAGCGATGAAATACATCAAGGCCGATCCCGACGGCGCCGCGAAGCTGTGGGTGAAAAACAACAACTCGAAGCTTCCGGTCGAGGAAGCCGCGCGCATCATCAAGCTGCCGGAGAACGAGTGGACGATGACGCCGAAGAAGACGATGGCCTTTGCCGATTACATGTCGCGCGTCGGCATGATCCCGGTGAAGCCGGAGAGCTGGAAAGATCTTTACGTCAAGAACATCCACAACCTGCCCGGAAGCTGATCGTGAACGCGACCGTACGAGCCACGGCACCGCAGACGCCGCCTAGCGCGGCGTCTGCCCTGCTGGATGTCAGCGGCGTCACGCTGCAATACAAGACTCCGCGCCATCTGGTGACGGCGACCTACCGGGTGAGCTTCAACGTTCACCAGGGCGACCGTTACGTCATCCTCGGCCCGTCGGGCTGCGGCAAATCCACCATGCTGAAGGCGGTCGGCGGCTTCATGTCGCCGGTCGAGGGTTCGATCTCGATCCGCGGCCGCAAGGTCGACGGCCCGGGGCCGGACCGGATGATGGTCTTCCAGGAATTCGAGCAGTTGATGCCCTGGAAGACCGTATTCGGCAACGTGCTGTTTCCGATGAAGGCGACGAAGAAATTCCCGCGCGGCGAAGCCGAGGCGCGCGCGAATTCCGTGATCGAAAAGGTCGGGCTGTCGAAGTTCAAGGACATCTATCCGCACATGCTGTCGGGCGGCATGAAGATGCGTGTCGCGATCGCGCGCGCGATGGCGCTCGAGCCGGATATTCTCCTGATGGACGAGCCGTTCGCGGCGCTCGATGCCCTCACCCGCCGCTCGATGCAGCAGGAACTCCTGTCGCTTTGGGATCAGTTGCGCTTCACGGTGATGTTCGTGACGCACTCGATCGAGGAAGCGGTGCTGGTCGGCTCGCGCGTCCTTGTGCTTTCGCCGCATCCGGGCCGCGTGCGCGCCGAGCTCGACGCCAGTCAGCTCGATTACGACGCGGTCGACAAGCCCGAATTCGGCGCGATGACCAAGCGCATCCATGACCTGTTGTTCGCCGAGCCGCAGGCGGCGGCTGCGAAAAAAGCGAGTGTATCGACATGAGCAATCTCCTCGCCCGCCCCGAAATCGAGATCGAACTGACCGAGGCCGGCACCATCGGCGATGTCGAGCGGCCGCTTTCGCTGATCGAGCGTATCGTCACCAACGAGACGTTTCAGCGCTTCGCGATTCTCGTCACGCTCCTGGTGATCTGGGAAGTCTATGCGCGCTGGCTCAACAACTCGCTGCTGTTCCCGACCTTCACCGAAACGATCACGACGTTCTGGCACGACATCCGGAACGGCACGCTGGTCAACCGCACGATAACTTCGCTGCGAACGCTGGCGATCGGCTACACGCTCGGGCTGCTGATCGCCGGCGTGTTCACGACCTTCGCGGTCGCGAGCGGCATCGGCACACGCATCCTCTCCACGCTGACGGCGATGTTCAATCCGCTGCCCGCCATCGCGCTCCTGCCGCTGGCGCTCATCTGGTTCGGCCTCGGCACGCCGTCAATCGTCTTCGTCATCATCCATTCGGTGCTGTGGGCGGTCGCGCTCAATACGCTGAGCGGCTTTCGCAGCGTGCCGGAGACGCTGCGCATGGGCGGGCGCAACGTGGGCCTCAAGGGCGCGCGTTACGTTGGCCTCATCCTGATCCCAGCGGCCTTCCCGTCGATTCTCGCCGGCCTCAAGATCGGCTGGGCCTTCGCCTGGCGCACGCTGGTCGCGGCCGAACTCGTGTTCGGCGTCTCGGCGCGTTCGGGCGGCATCGGCTGGTACATCTTCGAGGCGCGGAACGAACTCGACACCGCGACGGTGTTCGCGGGCCTTCTCACCGTCATCCTGATCGGCCTTCTGGTCGAATCGGTGATCTTCCGGGCGATCGAGGCGCGCACCGTGAACCTGTGGGGCATGCAGCAATGACACAAGGCGCGCCCGCGCTCGAAATCGAAATCTGGCGCGGCGCAGCGGAAGGCTCGTTCCAGACCTTCAAGACGCCGCGGCGCGAGCACCAGACGGTGCTCGACGTCGTGACCGAAATCCAGCGCGAGCAGGATCCGACGCTCTCCTATCGCTTCGCCTGCCGCGTCGGCATCTGCGGCTCGTGCGCGATGGTGGTGAACGGGCGTCCGCGCTGGACCTGCCGCACGCGCGTCAGCGAAGTTCTGGAGAACGGCAACCATATCCGGCTCGAGCCGCTGCGCAACTTCACCGTGGTGAAGGACCTCACGGTCGAGATGACGGCCTTCTTCGACAAATGGAAGGACGCGCACGGCTATTTCGAGCCGGGTGACAAGCCCGCCGGGGATTTCGCTGCCGTGAAGCCCGACAGCAAGAAGCGCCGCGCCGTCGATGAGAGCATCGAATGCATCGGCTGCGGCGTCTGCTACTCGGCTTGCGACGTCGTGGAGTGGGACAAGGATTATCTCGGCCCGGCCGCGCTCAACCGCGCATGGACGCTGGTGAACGACGTGCGCGATCAGGGCAACGCCGCGCGCCTCGATGCCGTCGCCAGAAGCGAAGGCTGCCAGGCCTGCCACACCCATATGAACTGCACGCAGTTCTGCCCCAAGGGCATCGCGCCGACCTATTCGATCGCCGGCCTGAAGCGCAAAGTATGGTGGCGCGCGTTTTGGGGGACGCCGTGAACCCGAAGCTGTTTGTCGCGCAGCGGCTTTCGGCCTTCGTGCTTGCGCTCGCGGTCGCGGTGCATCTTGCGACCATCCTCTATGCCGTGCGCGGTGGGCTGACGGCCGGTGAAATCCTCGCGCGCACCCACGGCAATCCTGCTTTTGCGCTGTTTTACGCGGCGTTCGTCATCGCCGTCGCCGTCCACGCGCCGATCGGCCTTCGCAACGTGCTGCGCGAATGGACGCCGTGGCGCGGGCGCTCGCTCGATGCGGCGCTTGCCCTGTTCGCGCTTGCCCTGCTCGCGCTCGGCTTGCGCGCCGTTTACGCGGTCTGTGCGTGATGCGCGCCTCGCACACCCAGCGCGGTTTCATCGCCGCGACGCTCCACCGGCTCTCCGGGATCGCGCTTGCGGTTTTCCTGCCGCTGCATTTTCTGGCGCTTGGCACCGCGCTTTCCGGCGCAAATGCGCTCGACAGCTTTCTCGCCCTCACGCAGCAGCCCGCCGTCAAATTCGCCGAATGGGGCATCGTCGTTGCGCTCGCGATCCACATGACGCTGGGCCTCAGGCTGCTCGCCATCGAATTCTTCGCCTTTCGCGAAAAAAGCGCGGCGGTGCTTTCGGCCTGCACCGCGGCGGTGCTCGCCATCGGGCTCGTCTTTCTCCTCAACATCGGGTGAGCGATGATCGCCGGATTTTCCTACGACACCATCGCGATCCTCTGGATCGGCGCGCTCGCCGGCGGCATCGCGGCGGGCGCGAGCGGTTTCGCGTTCGGCCTCGTATCGTCCTCGATCTGGCTGCATCGCATCGACCCGATTCATTCGGCGATTCTCATCACCGCTTCGGGCACGTTCCTGCATACGGCGACGCTGTGGCCGCTGCGCCGTCACATCGAGACCGCGCGGCTATGGCCGTTCATCATCGGCGGCATCGTCGGCGTTCCGTTCGGCATTTATTTTCTCGCTTATACCGATGCGGGCGTGCTGAAGATTTTGCTCGGCATTTTTCTCGTCGTGTTCGGCAGCTACACGCTGCTCGCGCCAGCGCTGCCGCGCATTACCGCCGGCGGGCGAAGCGCCGATGGAACCATCGGCTTTGCGGGCGGCATTCTCGCCGGCCTTGGCGGCTATTCGGGCGTGCTGCCGACGATCTGGACGCAACTGCGCGGCTGGTCGAAAGAAGTGGCGCGCGCCGTCTATCAGCCCTACGTTATCGTTATCCAGGCGATCACGCTCGCGGGCATTTTATTCATCGCCTTCGACCGCATGACTGTCGTTCTGCTCGCCATCGTCGCGCTGCCGGTGCTGTTCGGAACCTGGATCGGCTGGCAGCTTTTCGGCAGGCTCAACGACAGACGGTTTCGCCAGGCCCTTGCCGTGTTGCTGATTGCGTCGGGTGCGACGCTGGTGATTTGAGGTAAGCCAATGCAAGTCGATATCAAGGAAATCGAGGAAGTCGCGAAGACACTCTACATTCGCGCGCTGAAACTCCTGCCAACCGACATCAAGCAGGGCTTCGAGCGCCTGATGCGCGACGAAACCAGCACGACCGGCAAGACGGTGCTCGGCACCATGGTCGAGAACATCGCCGTCGCCGAGCGCACCAAAAATTTGCTGTGCCAGGACACCGGCATTCCGATCTACAACATCAGGATCGGCCGCGATGTTTCGCTCGACGGCGCGGCGATGAAGGAAGCGATCCGCAGGGGTTGCGAGCGCGCGACGAAAGAGCATCCGCTGCGCTCCTCCGTCGTTCACCCGATCACCCGCAAGAACGAGCAGACGTCCTGCGGCATCGGCGTGCCGGTCATCAACATCGACTTCGACGAGCGCCCGGAAACGCTCGAGATCGAGATGATCCCGAAGGGCTCGGGCTCGGAGAACGGCTCGTTCCTGCAAATGCTGATCCCGGCCGACGGCGTCGGCGCGGTCAAGCGCTTCGTCGTCGATAAAGTCATCGAATGCGGCGGCCGCGTCTGCCCGCCGACCATTGTCGGCGTCGGCATCGGCGGCACTTCCGACGTCTGCATGCATCTTGCGAAGGTGGCGGCGACGCGCCCGCTCGGCTCGAAATGTTCCGACGAGGAAGGCGCCAAGATCGAGGCCCAGCTTTCGGAAGCGGTGAACGAGCTTGGCATCGGCCCGCAGGGCCTCGGCGGGCGCTCGACTTCGTTCCGCGTGCATGTCGAAGTCGCGGCGACCCACATCACGATGAACCCGGTCGCGGTCAACATCCAATGCCACTCGGCGCGGCGCGCGAGCGCCACAATCACGCCGGGCGGCATTGCGTTCGCGTGAGGCAATCATGGCACACCATGTTCTCGACATGCCGATCGATGAGGCGCAGGCGCGCGCGCTGAAGCTCGGCGATACGGTCACCCTGGAGAAGACGCTGTTCGGCATTCGCGACGCCACCCTGATCGCGATGTTCGACAAGGATCGCCGCACGCGTTTCGACCTCAAGGGTCATGCCGTCATTCACACCGCGCCGAACGTAAAGAAAGCCGATCAGCGGCCGGGCAACAATTCGGGTTACGAGCCGGTCTGCATCGGCACCACGACCTCGATGCGCATGGAGCGCTTCACGAAGCAGCTCATGCAGCGCGAGGGCGTGCGCGTCATCATCGGCAAAGGCGGCATGGGCCCGGCGACGCTGGATGCGCTCAAGGAATTCGGCGGCGTTTATCTCGCCATCGTCGGCGGCGCGGCGGCGCTCGAGACGACATGGATCGAGGAAATCGAGGACGTCGATATGGACGACCTCCATCCCGAGAGCCTGTGGAAATTCCGCATCAAGGGCTTCGGCCCCCTGCTCGTCACGATGGATTCGCATGGCGGCTCGATGCATGCCGAAGTCAACGCGAGCGCCGCCGCGAAGCGCGCCGACGTGCTCGCCAGGATCGGCGGGCTCTGATGCGGACCATCGAGACCGATATTCTCGTTTTGGGCGCCGGCGGCGCCGGACTGTTCGCGGCGCTTCACGCCAAGAAAGCCAATCCCGATCTCGATGTGACGATCGCGGTGAAGGGCCTTTTGGGCAAATGCGGCTGCACCCGCATGGTGCAAGGCGGCTACAATGTTGCACTCTCGCCCAACGACTCGGTCGAGCGCCACTTCATGGATACCATCGAAGGCGGCAAGTGGCTGAACCGGCAGGATCTCGCCTGGACGTTAGTGACCGTCGCGCAAAAGCGCATCCGCGAGCTTGAAAACGAGCTTGGTTGCTTCTTCGACCGCAATCCCGACGGCACGGTTCACCAGAAGGCATTCGCGGGCCAGACTTTCGACCGCACCGTGCACAAGGGCGATCTCACCGGCATCGAGATTATCAACCGCCTCGCCGAGCAAGTCTGGCGGCGCGACGTCAAGCGCATCGAGGATCATCGCGCGCTCGATCTCATTCCGAGCGCCGACGGCTCGGAGCTTGCGGGTGTCTTGATGCTGGATATGCGCAGCGGCGAGCCGCTTTTGGTTCGCGCGCGCGCGACATTGCTCGCCACCGGCGGCGGGCCGACGATGTACAAATATCACACGCCGTCCGGCGACAAATCCTGCGACGGGCTTGCGATGGCGCTGCGCGCCGGGCTGACGCTGCGCGACATCGAGATGGTGCAATTTCATCCGACCGGCTTGCTCGCCGGCGAAGGCACGCGCATGACCGGCACGGTGCTGGAAGAAGGCCTGCGCGGCGCCGGCGGCTACCTCGTCGACTCGCAGGGCAAGCGCTTCATGTTCGATTACGACGAGCGCGGCGAGCGCGCGACGCGCGACATCGTCAGCCGCTCGATTTTCGACCGCATCCGCAAGGGCTTCGCGAGCCCGCATGGCGGCGTCTATATCGAGATGGCGCATCTCGGCCCCGATAAAGTGCGCCGCCAGTTCAAGGGCATGGTCGACCGCTGTGCCGATTGCGGCTTCGATCTTGCGGCCGGCCGCGTCGAGGTGATCCCGACCGCGCATTACATGATGGGCGGCGTCGAGTTCGACGAGGACTGCACCACCGCGCTGCCGCGGCTTTATGCGGCGGGCGAAGACACCGGCGGCGTGCATGGCGCCAATCGCCTCGGCGGCAACGGCGTCGCCAATTCCACGGTATTCGGCGGCATCGCAGGCGATGTGATGGGCAAGCGCGTGACGCCGAACGGCGCCCTGCCCGAGCCGAACCGCGCTTCGATCGAAGCCGCGCATGAGCGCGCCTTCGCGCCGCTCGGCAAGAAGCCCGGCGACCTCAGCGCGATGCGCGAGCACTTATATAATGTGATGTGGAACGATGTCGGCATCCTGCGTACCGGCGAGAGCCTTGCACGCGGCCGCGCGTTGCTCGACACGCTGGCGAAAGAAATCTCCGCCTGCGGCGTCGCCGACTCAAACCGCCGCTATAACCTGACCTGGATGGACCGGCTCAACCTCGAAAACCTCACGCTCATCAGCCGCGCCATTTGCGAGGCCGCCGACCACCGCCACGACAGCCGCGGCGCGCATTTCCGCGAGGATTTCCCCGAGGCCGGCGATCTTGCGACCTCGCGCTACACGCAGGTGAAGCTCGACGGCGGCAGGATCGCCGTCGGCACCGAGGCCGTGAAATTCACCCACGTGAAGCCGGGCGACACGCTGCTCAAGCAGACGGCGGCGGAATAGCTTGCGCTACACGCATTGCGTTTCATTGCGGTGCGATACCAGCCGCGGCGACTTTCACTTCCGGGACAACAAAACTCTTGCCGCCGCCGCATTGGATGCGACACTAGCGCGGCATTCTGTTTTCCCTTCATTCCTTTCAAGACATAGCGAAGCATCCGCATGACAACTCCGGCCATCATCACCGTCGCCATCACCGGCTCCGTTCCGCGCAAGGCGGACAATCCCGCCGTTCCGATCACGCCCGCCGAGCAGATCGAATCGACGCACGAAGCCTTCGAGGCCGGCGCCACCGTCGCCCACATTCATGTGCGCAATCCGGATGAGAGCCCAAGCTCCGATCCCAAGCTGTTCGCCGAGGTGCAGGAAGGAATCCGCAAGCATTGCCCCGGCATGATCGTGCAGTTCTCGACCGGCGGGCGCGGCCGCGACCAGAACGAGCGCGGCAGCATGCTGCATCTCAAGCCCGATATGGCCTCGCTTGCGACCGGTTCAGTCAATTTCGCCAAGCTGATTTACGAGAACACGCCGCAACTGATCGAGGCGCTCGCAAAATCAATGCTCGAGAATAATGTGAAGCCCGAGATCGAGGCGTTCGATGCCGCGATGCTCTACAACGCCAAAAACATGGCCGAGAGCGGCCTTCTGAAGCGCCCTTGCCAGGTGCAATTCGTGATGGGCATTCCGAACGCGCTGCCGCCGCGCCGCAAGCTCCTCGAGTTTCTGCTTTCGGAACTGAAAGAGCTGATGCCGGACGCCACCTGGTCGGCGGCGGGCATCGGCCGCACGCAGCTCGAGATCAATCATTGGTGCCTTGAGCTCGGCGGCCATGTGCGCACCGGGCTCGAGGACAACGTAAAATTCGACAAGGACCGGCTCGCCAAAAGCAATGCCGAGCTGGTGAAGCGGGTCGCGGATCTGTGCGGCAAGTACAATCGGCATCCGGCGAGTGCCGCAGAAGCCAGAAAAATACTGCAATTGCCCCCGGCCTAGCCGGGTATTGGGGAGGGAAGCATGAACCGACAAAAAAAGAGCGGCTGGCTGTTCATGGCGGCCGCCGTGCTGACATTTGCCGCTTCGGCGAATATCGCGGAGGCGCAGACGCGCGTTGTCCGCGTCGCCAAGCAATACGGCATCTCGTATCTGCCGCTCACCATCATCGAGGAGAAAAAGCTGATCGAATCCGAGGGCAAGAAGCTCGGGCTCGATCTTTCGACCGAGTGGGTGCGCTTCACCGGCGGGCCACCGATGAACGAGGCCCTCGTCTCGGGCAATCTCGATTTCGCCTCGGGCGGCTCGCCCCCTCTCGTCAGCGCATGGGCGCGCACCAGGGACAACATCAAGATCAAGGGCATCTGCGCGCTGAACTCGATGCCGCAATGGCTCAACACCACCAACCCGAACGTCAAGACGATCCGCGATTTCACCGAGAACGATCGCATCGCGCTTCCCGCCGTGCGCATCGCATTGCAGGCGATCATTTTGCAGATGGCGGCGGAAAAGGAATGGGGCACCAGCGAAGCACACCGGCTCGACAAGTGGACGGTGTCGCTCAGCCATCCCGACGGGCTGGCGCAACTCCTGGGCGGGAAGACCGGCATCACCGCGCACTTCACCTCGGCGCCGTTCATGTATCGCGAGCTTGAAGACAAGCGCGTGCATAAAGTGCTCGACAGCTACGATGTCTTCGGCGGGCCGCACACCTTCATCGTCGTATGGGGCACGGCGAAACTCTACGAAGGCGAGCCGAAGGTCGTGCAGGCGTTCCTTGCGGCGGCGCGCGCCGCGATCAAGTTCATCAACGACGATCCGGCGGCCGCGGCCGCGCTATGGGTGAAGGCCGACAACTCGAAAATTTCGGTTGCCGACGCAGAGAAGATCATCCGCGACAAGGTCAATGTCTGGACGATGACGCCGCAGAAGCTCGGCGTCATCGCTTCCTATATGGGGCGCGCCGGCATGATCCCGGTGACGCCGAAATCGTGGAAGGACATGTTCATCGACGCCGTGCACGACCTGCCCGGCGACTGACCCAAACAAAAAGCCCGGCTCCGCGCCGGGCTTTTTTTCGTTGATTTGAAATAGTTTAGCGCGCGATCAGCCGGGCGACATCGGCCGGCGTATCGGCGACCTTGATCCGCGCCGCTTCCAGCGCCGCGCGCTTCGAGGCATAGCCGCCTTTGTTGCCGACGACGATGGCGCCAGCGTGGCCCATCTTCTTGCCCGGAGGCGACGAGCGGCCGGCGATGAAGGAAACGATCGGCTTCTTCATCGACTTTGCGTATTCCGCCGCATCCTCTTCCATCGCGCCGCCGATCTCGCCGACGAGCACGATGGATTTCGTGCGCTCGTCTTTATCCAGCGCCATCAGCGCGTCCTTGGTCGTCGTGCCGATGATCGGATCGCCGCCGATGCCGATGAAGGCCGACTGGCCGAGCTTGGCGCGCGTGAGATTCAGGCAGACCAGCGTGCCGAGGCTGCCGCTGCGCGAGATGACGCCGACATCGCCGGGCATGAAGATCGAAGGATTATGCCCCGGCATGATGCCGACGAAGCCCTCGCCCGGCGTGACGATCCCGGCCGTGTTCGGGCCGACGATCCGGCTGTCGGAGTCGCGGAGCCGCGCGAAAATCTCCAGCACGTCGTGGCTCGGAATATGCTCGGTGAGCACGACGATGGTTTTGATGCCCGCGTCGATCGCATCGATGATCGCATCCTTCGCCATCAGTGGCGGAATGAAGATCACCGAGATGTCGCACGGCGTTTCTTTCGTGGCTTCGACGGCGGAGCGAAACACCGGCAGGCCGAGATGCTTCTCGCCGGCGCGCTTCGGGTTGACGCCGCCTGCGACGGCGGTGCCGCATTCGATCATCTTCTCGGTCCAGAACGTGCCCTGCTTGCCGGTGATGCCCTGCACCAGAACTTTTTGTCCGCGCCGGTAAATCATTTCGCCGCCTCGATTGCCGCCTTCACGGCGTCTTCCATGAAATCGTAAGGCTCGATGCCGAGTTCGCCGCGCACGAGCTTGATCGCTTCTTCCTGCCCGGTGCCGTGGATCGAGAAGAACACCGGCACGGTGGGCTTGAGCTTCTTCCACGCCTTGATGACGCCGTCGGCCATCACGTCGGTGCGGGCGAAGGCGCCGCAGAAATTGATGACGAGGCTTTTGACGCCGGGGTTCGACAGCACGAGATCGAGCGCGATCTCGGCCTTGGTGTAGGCCTCGCCGCCGATCTCGAGGAAGTTCGCGGGCTTGCCGCCGAGATGATCGATGACATCCATCGTCGTCATCGTCAGCCCCGCGCCGTTGGCGAGCACGCCGACATTGCCGTCGAGCTGGATGAATTTGAGGCCGTGCTCGGCGCCGCGCTTCTCGAGCGCGGTCATTTCCGGCGGCGACGCAACGGCGGCAAGTTCGGGCTTGCGCACGCCCGACGCATCGTCGAGCGTGAACTTGCAATCGAGCGCGACGACGCGGCCATCCTTCAGGATCGCGAGCGGGTTGATTTCGGTAAGCTCCGCGTCGTTGGTGTCGAACGCCTTGTAGAGCTTGACGAGCACCTCGCCGACAGCGGAAGACGCCTTGCCAAGATCGAGGCCCTTCAGAAGCTCCGCGGCGTCGGCGGCGGAAAAGCCGCGCTTGATATCGACGACATGGCGGCGGATCGCCGCCGGATTCTTCTCGGCGATCTCCTCGATATCCATGCCGCCTTCGGTCGAAAACAGGATGAGCGGGCTGCGGCTCACAACATCGATCAGCACGGCGGCATAAAGTTCGCGCTCGATCGGGCAGCGCTCCTCGATCAGGACGCGGCGCACCTGGCTGCCGCCGATGGTCATGCCGATGATTTCGCCCGCGGCTTTCCCCGCTTCTTCCGGCGTATCGGCCATTTTGATGCCGCCCGATTTGCCGCGCTTGCCGGCCGGCACCTGCGCCTTGACGACGGCGGGGCCGATTTCGCGCACGGCGGCCGCGGCCTCCTCCGGCGTCTCGCATACCTTGCCGCGCGGCGTCGGCACGCCGCCGGGCACGAGTACGCTACGCTTTGCTGCGTATTCCTCGAGATTCATTTTCCTGTCTTTCTATTTTCCGTACTTCTGCCAGTGCGGCCCGAACAGCGCTTCCTCGCTCGGCTTGTCCTCGGGAATCGGCGTCACGAGGTGCGTGATATTCAGGAAGTGCTTGTAGTTCAGGTTTTCGGAGATCGAATTCTTCTGCCACGAGCCGCAGCCCATGGTCAGGGTGAATTCGAGGCCGCTGTCGAAGCCACCGCCATTGCCGAAGGTGTGCGCGAAATTGATCAGCACGCGCACGACCGAAAGCTCCTCGGCGAGTTCGCGAGCGCGCGCCATGTTCGTCGTGTGCAGGCCCATCGAATGGCCGCGGCCCTGGAAGTTGAGGATCTTGTTGATCGTATCCTTCGCGTCCTTGAAGTCCCTGGCGCGATAGACGGTGAGAACAAGTGCGAGCTTCTCGCCCGAAAGCGGATAGCCCTTGCCGATCCCGGTCTCCTCGACCATCAGGAATTTCGATTTCTCGGCATCGGCGGGCAATCCGAAGCCCTTGGCGAGCACCGGCATGTCGCGCGCGATCAGATGGCGGTTGAGCTTGCCGTTCTTCCACAGCTCGTCAATCACCGTCTGCTTCTTCGACGGATCGACGAGATAGCCGCCTGCCCGCTTCAGGGCTTCGATGGCCTTGTCGTAAACCGCATCGACGATGACGACGGCGTTCTCCGACGAGCACGAAGTCGCATTGTCGAAAATCTTCGAGGCGCAGATTTTTTTCGCCGCGTCGTCGAGGTTTGCCGTCTCGTCAATGATGACCGGAACGTTGCCCGCGCCGACGCCGATCGCCGGCGTGCCGGACGAATAAGCGCGCCGCACATTATCCTGCGAGCCGGTGACGACGACGAGATCGACCGCTTCCATCAGGGCCTGCGTCGTATCTTTCGTGACCGGATTGGGCAGGATCTGCACGAGATCTTCCGGCAGGCCGATCTGGGCGAGGCTTTTGCGCATATATTCGACGGCCTTGGCCGTCGTGCGATAGCCGAGCGGCGACGGCGCGACGATGATGGCGTTGCGGCCCTTGATGGCCATCATCGCCTTGTTCACCGGCGTTGCGCCGGGGTTGGTCGAAGGCGTCACCGCGCCGACGACGCCGATGGGCTTGGCGAATTTCACGATGCCGCGCTTGTCGTCGCGCTCGATCTCGCCGACCGACTTCACGCGAAGAAGATCGCGCAGCGTGCCGAAGGTCTTTCGCGTCTTCTTGATGATCTTGTCCGGCACATTGCCAAGACCGGTGTCCTGCACCGCAAGCTCGGCAAGTTCCCTGGCATGCTCGGGCTTGTAGAGCGACCAGGCGATGGCGCGCACGGCTTCGTCGACGCGTGCCTGATCGGCCTCGGCGAAAGCTTGCTGCGCGGCGCGGGCGCGGCGCATCAGATCGGCCGCGATCTCCTGCGCGGGCGATACGGGTTTCATTTCGGCAACGGCAGCCATGCTTCACTCCATTCGCGTTGGCGGCAAGATTTTCTCCGCACCTCGCCGCGGCAGAAACTTTTGTTCCGCTTTATTTGCCCGACCGCGCCGCGGCGGTAAAATTGATAATATGCATTGTCATCATTCGCGGCTTTTATTGCGGGAAATGGAACACGATTTCACCGCTGCGGTTACGCTCCCCGCTTTGCCGTATCCGCCTTCTTCGCCCGCCACTGCTGGAAGAACGGCAACAGCAGCATAATCGCCGTGAACACCATGACAGTGCCGGAAATCGGCCGGGTGAAGAACACCGTCCAGTCGTTGCCGAAACTGATCATTGAATTCATAAAGGCGGCTTCCGTCAGCGGCCCGAGAATGACGCCGAGCACCAGAGGCGCGATCGGAAACCTGAAGCGCTCGAACAGATAACCGATGACGCCGAAACCGATCATCAGCCAGAGGTCGGTGATGTTGTTGCGGATCGACAACGCGCCGACGAAGCAGAGCGTCATCACATAGGCCGACACCACTGCTTCGGGGAGATCGAGGATCTTCACCAGCGGGCGGATCGCGAAATAGCCAACGACGCTCATGAACGCGAGGCCGATGAACACCGAAGCGAACACGGTGTAAACGATCGGCGCCGAAGTCGCCATGACCTGCGGCCCCGGCTGGATGCCGTGCAACATGAAGGCGCCGAGGATGATCGCTGTCGCGCCGCTGCCGGGGATGCCGAGCGCAAGCAGCGGCACGAGCGCGCCGCCAACCGAAGCGGTCGCCGCCGCCTGCGGCGCGACGATGCCTTCCGGAATGCCGGTGCCCATTTCCTTGCGGCGCTTGCCGAATTGCGACTCCATGCCGTAGCTCACGAACGAAGCGATCGTGGCCCCCGCGCCGGGAATAAGACCGATGATATTGCCGAGGATGCTGGCGCGCGCGAACATCCATTTCAGCGGCGCCATTTCGCGCCAGGTCGGAAGTTCGGTGCGCGCGTTGCTGATCTTCTCGATCGGCTTGGTGGCGAAGCCCGTTTCGAGCCGCGTCAGCACCTCGCCGATGCCGTAGGCACCGACCATCACCACGAGAAATTCGATGCCATCGGCGAGGATCGGCGAGCCGAAGGTGAAGCGATAGGCGCCGTAGGTCTCGTCGGTGCCGACCGTCGCGATCAGCATGCCGACGCAGAGACTGATGAGCGCGTTGGCGAGCGAGCCGCTGCCGAGCGCGACGACGCTCGAAAGGCCGAACACGAGGACGGCGAAATATTCCGGCGTCGAGAAGCGCAGTGCGAAATGCGCGAGCGGCTGCGTAAGCAGCACCATGATAACGGCCGATAAAAGACCGCCGCCGAGCGCGGCAACCAGCGTCCAGCCGAGCGCTTTTGCCGGCATGCCCTTGCGGCCCATGGTGTAGCCGTCCCACAGCATCGGCACGTCGATCGGCTCGCCGGGGATCTTGAACAGAATCGCGGTGAAGGCACCGCCGTAAGTGCCGGAGACATACATCGCCGTCAGCAGCACGATCGAGGCCGTAACGTCCATGTGATAGGTGAACGGCAGCGCCAGCGCGACGCCCATCACCAGCGTAAGGCCCGGCAGCACGCCGACCAGAAGGCCGATGACGATGCCGATGAACAGCATCAGAAGATGGACCAGCGTAAAGCAGTTGAGAAAACCGTGCCCAAGCTGAAGCAGAATGTCGCCCATAATGATGTGTCCTTGCTTCAGCCGCCGAGGATGACGCGAATGAAATCCGTGATGGCATCGAACGGCGGCTCACCGCGCGGCAAAGAGACATAGGCGATGCGCATGAACAGGATCGCCGCCCCGATCGTTATGCCGAACGACGTCAGCCAGATCGCAAGGTGGTTGCGATAGCGGCCAAGGTACATGAAAGCCGCAAGAAACAGGAAGGTGCAGAACAGGAAGCCGAGCGTCGTGACCATCACCGCATAGGCAAGCACCAGCACGATGCCGGCCGTCAGCAGCCACGGATAAGTTTGCGGCGGCGCTTCGTCTTCCTCTTCTTTCTCGAAAGTTTCGGCGATGCCCTGCGCTTCCTGCCTGCTGCCGAGCAGGCGCCGGATAATCTCGATCACGCAGACCAGCGCCATCACGGCGATCGTCGCCTTCGGCCAGAAATCCGGGCCGAGGCTGCCGGCATGTGCCGAATATTCGATCTGCTGTGCGTAGTGATAAAGAACGGCGGCGAGGATCAAGCCGGCGACGTAAGGAAGCGTAGAACGAAGTGCGTTGTTTTCCATGACGCCGCCAGCCTGTTTATTGCACGATTGCTTCAAAGTTACTTGGCCGGTGCAGCTTTCTTCATGTCTTCAAGCTGCTCCTTGACGAACTTGCCGGCCTTGTCGGCAGGCTCGAAGCTCGCCGGATCGCCGAACTGTTCGGCCAGAAACTTCTTGTATTCGGGCGATGCCGCGACCTTGGCCAGCGCGTCCGAGAGTTTCTTGACGACTTCCGGCGGCGTGCCGGAACGCACGACGATGGCGCGGAACTGCGGCAGCGCGATCTTGTAGCCAAGCTCGAAGGACGACGGCACATCCTTGAAGGCATCGAGACGCTTTTCGCCGAACAGCAGAATCGGCCGCATCTGCTTGCCGCTCAGAAACGACGCGACGTCGCCGGCCTGCTCATAAAGAGCGTCGGCGTGGCCGCCGAGGATCGAGACATAGCGCTCGCTCGGCTTGGAGAACGGAACCTGCACGACCTTGATGCCGCCCTTCTCCAGCACGGAGAGCGAGAAATCGTCGACGCTGCCGAAGCCGAGCGTGGCGACCTTGAGTTTACCGGGATTGGCCTTGGCGTCCTTTTCGAAGTCGGCCCAATTCTTGTACTTGCTGTCTTCCTTCACAAAGATGAAGGACGGTCCCTTGATCATCACCGCGACCGGCGTGATGTCCTCCATCTTCCAGCGCGGCGTCTTGCCGGCCAGGAGCGCATGGCTGTCCGCGATATAGATCGCCATCGAGTAGCCGTCGGCGGGCGCTGCCAGAAGTTTCGCCATGCCGGTTGCGCCGGTGCCGCCCGGCACGTTCACGACCGGAATGCTCTGGCCGATGATCGGCTCCATCAATTTCGCTGTAAGGCGCGCGAGCTGATCGGCACCGCCGCCAGGGCCCCACGGCACGATCAATTCAATCGGCCGCTCCGGATAGCCTGCGGCCGTTGCCTTGCCGGTTGTGAGCGCACCGCACAATGCGATGGCGAACAAGACGGCAAATGCGCGCAAAGAAGGAAGCATCGAGAATTTCGTGAGTTTCATGGCGTTACCCTCCGAACATTTCGTTTTTATGTGTCGCGAGCGAATCTGCGTCCGCTTGGCGCACAATGGTTTTTCCTATGGTGCACGATGCAGCAACCGTGACAAAATTGATAATCTGCATCGGGATCATTCGCGGGATTTATCATTGAATCAAGACCTCGATATTTCGCTGTTGCGAACATTCGTCGCAATCGTCGACACCGGCGGACTGACTTCCGCGGGCAAAAAGGTCGGCCGCACACAGCCCGCGATCACTCATCAGATCAAGCGGCTGGAAAGCGCCGTCGGCCGCACGCTATTCGGCGAGAACCGCCGCCAGCTCGTGCTGACGCCCGACGGTGAAGTGCTGCTCGAATTCGCGCGCTCGATGCTGCGCCTGAATGACGAAGCACGCAATCGCTTTGCGGAGCCCGGCATCGCCGGCCATGTCACGCTCGGCACGCCGGATCTCTACGCCGCATATCTTTTGCCGGAAGTATTAGAAAATTTTTCGCGCGCCCATCCCAATGTCGAGATTCATTTGCGCTGCACACGCAGCGTTCATTTGCAGGCCGCGCTCGAGCGAGAGGAACTCGACATTGCCTTGATGACCAATCAGCCGGGTTTTCGCGCCGGCGAATTGATCCGGCATGAGCCGGTCGTGTGGGCGGCCAGCCCCAACGGCACGCAGGAACTCCGGCGGCCGGTTCCGCTCGCGGTGCTGCCGCAGGGCAGCGTTTATCGCCAGATCGCCATCGATGCGCTGAACGCCGGCAACGTGCCGTGGACCATTCGCTCGATCTGCGACAGTTTCGCGGGATTGCAGGCGGCGGTATTCGCGGGCATTGCGGTGTCGGCGTTTCCACGCTGCACGATCACGCCGAACGTTCGCATGCTCAACAAGTCCGATGGCTTGCCGGAGCTGCGGCCGATCGAGCTGGTGCTGCACCGGAAAGAGCAAGGCATTCCGGAAGCTGCCGAGCAGCTTGCACGTTATCTTGCGCGCGAATTGAGCAATCTTTCCGATACAAAATAAAATGGCCGCGCGACGCCGCGCGGCCATTCGCATGCGCTTGCAAGAGAATCAGACGGCGCCCTTCTGCGGCCGCATGTCCTCGCGGCGGATACCGGCAACCGGCACCGGCTTCTTCATCGCGTCGCGGCGGAACGGCTCGCCGAGTTCCTGATTGAGCAACACCTCGATGAAGGTTGTCTCGCCCTTCTTCTGCGCTTCGCAGGCATCCTGCAGCGCCTGGGTCAGTTCCTGCGGAGTCTTCACGGTGACGCCCTTGAGGCCGCAGCCGATCGCGACCTTGGCGTAGCTCAAGTGCGGGTCGAGTTCGGTGCCGACGAAGTTGTTGTCGTACCAGAGGATCGAATTGCGCTTCTCGGCGCCCCACTGATAGTTGCGGAAAATGACCATGGTGATGCCGGGCCATTCCTTGCGGCCGACCGAGCTCATTTCGTTCATGGAGATGCCGAAGGCGCCGTCACCGGCGAAGCCGACGCAAGGCGTATCGGGATTGCCGATCTTGGCGCCGATGATCGACGGGAAGCCGTAGCCGCACGGGCCGAACAAGCCGGGCGCGAGATACTTCCGGCCCTTCTCGAAGGTCGGATAGGCGTTGCCGATCGCGCAGTTATTGCCGATGTCGGACGAGATGATCGCGTCGCGCGGCAGGCCGGCCTGAATGGCGCGCCACGCCTGGCGCGGCGACATGCGGTCGCTGTCGCGCTTGCGCGCGTCCGCGTTCCAGGTCGTGCCCGGATCGTCTTCCTCGTGATCCATGCTGGAGAGCGTCTGCAACCACTTCGACTTCGTCGAGTGAATGAGCGCCTTGCGCTCCTCGCGGCCGGCGTTACCGGCGCTTGGCGCGAGCTTGGCGAGGATCGCCTTCGCGACGAGCTTCGCATCGCCGCAGATGCCGACGGTGACGGGCTTGGTCAGGCCGATGCGGTCGGGATTGATGTCAACCTGAATGACCTTCGCGTCCTTCGGCCAGTAGTCGATGCCGTAGCCCGGCAGCGTCGAGAACGGATTGAGGCGCGTGCCGAGCGCGAGAATGACGTCGGCCTTCGAGATCAGCTCCATTGCCGCCTTCGAGCCGTTATAACCGAGCGGGCCGACGGCGAGACGATGCGAGCCGGGGAAAGAGTCGTTGTGCTGATAGTTGTTGCAGACCGGCGCGTCGAGTTTCTCGGCGAGCGCCGCGCAATCTTCGATCGCACCGGCGAGC
>Ga0182740_1000880_pt1 | contig 23611 bp, 26 predicted proteins | sample eDN5th37CKraftBY_FD_128872 | JGI IMG/M metagenome (GOLD analysis project Ga0182740, IMG submission 128872) | Enriched backyard soil microbial communities from Emeryville, California, USA - eDNA 5th pass 37_C Kraft BY (version 2) (version 2) | ecosystem: Environmental > Terrestrial > Soil >...
CTCGGTCAGGCCGGTGCGCAGGCCGTTGACGTGGGTGCCGTGCTGGGCGGTGGGGATCAGGTTGACGTAGCTCTCCTGCACCAGCTCGCCTTCCGGCAGCCAGGCCACGGCCCAGTCGACGACTTCGGTTTCCTTCTTCAGGCTGCCGACGAACAGCTCGGCCGGCAGCATCTCGCGCTCGCCCAGCTCGGCCTTCAGGTAGTCGCGCAGGCCGTCCTCGTAATGCCAGCTCTCGGTTTCGCCGGTGGCCTCGTCGGTCAGCTTCACCGTCAGCCCGGGGCACAGCACCGCCTTGGCGCGCAGCAGGTGGCGCAGCGCGCGCAGGTTGAACTTCGGCGTGTCGAAATACTTCGGGTCGGGCCAGAAGCGCAGGCGGGTGCCGGTGTTCTTCCTGCCCACCGTGCCGACCACTTCCAGCGGGCTGGCGCGGTCGCCGTCGCGGAACGTGATGCGGTGCTCGTTGCCCTCGCGCTTGATGTGGATTTCCACCAGCGTGGACAGCGCGTTGACCACGCTCACGCCGACGCCGTGCAGGCCGCCGCTGAAGGTGTAGTTGCGGTTGCTGAACTTGCCGCCGGCATGCAGCCGGGTGAGGATCAGCTCGACGCCGGGGATCTTCTCCTCCGGGTGGATGTCCACCGGCATGCCGCGGCCGTCGTCGCTGACCTCGCAGCTGCCGTCCTTGAACAGGACGACCTCGACGGTCTTCGCGTGCCCGGCCAGCGCCTCGTCCACCGAGTTGTCGATGACCTCCTGCGCCAGGTGGTTCGGGCGGGTGGTGTCGGTATACATGCCGGGACGGCGTTTGACCGGGTCCAGGCCGGAGAGGACTTCGATGTCGGCGGCGTTGTAGCGGGCGTTCATGTATCTCGATGCGGCAGTGCGACGGGCAAGTTTGCGGTCTGCCGGCGGAATTTGCACGCCGGGCATTCAGTGCCGGGAGGGGCGGGCGTGGGTATCCTGCACCGGTCGAGAGGCATGCAACCGGCCCCCTGTGCCGGTGCGAACCCGGAGGATGATGATGAAATCGTCGAAATTGCTGGCCTGGGCAGTGGCCGCTGCCGCCGTCGTGGCGGTACCGCTGGTGATGGCGCAGAGCGCTGCCAACAAGGGCAAGACGGCCGAAGCCGCGCAGGATGCGTCCGCCGACAAGGCGAAGGCCGAGGCCGAGCAGAAGGCCCGGCGCCGTGCCGCGGCCGCCGCGCAGCAGAAGGCCCGGGGCGAGCAGCCGGCCCCGCGCGAGGAAGAGGAAGAAGAGGAAGCCCGCAAGCGTCGCTGACGCGGGTTTCCCGATGGTGGATGGACGCCCCGGCGCTGGCCGGGGCGTCTTTTTTTTGAGGTCGCCGCATCCCGCGCTTGGGTGTTCGCGCGACAACCTTTAAACTAGGGCTTTCCGGGAGGCAAGTGAGCCATGACCCCCCTTATTTTCGTTACCGGCGGCGTGGTGTCCTCGCTTGGCAAGGGCATCGCCGCCGCGTCGCTGGCCTCCATCCTCGAGGCGCGTGGCCTGAAGGTCACGATGATGAAGCTGGACCCGTACATCAACGTCGATCCGGGCACCATGAGTCCCTTCCAGCACGGCGAGGTCTACGTCACCGACGACGGTGCCGAGACCGACCTGGACCTGGGCCATTACGAGCGCTTCGTCCATACCCGGCTGAGCCGAAAGAATTCGGTCACCACCGGGCGCATCTACGAGAACGTGATCCGCAAGGAGCGCCGCGGCGACTACCTCGGCGCCACCGTGCAGGTGATCCCGCACATCACCGACGAGATCCGCCGCTGCATCGACGAGGCCACCGAGGGCTTCGACGTGGCGCTGGTGGAGATCGGCGGCACCGTCGGCGACATCGAGTCGCTGCCGTTCCTGGAGGCGATCCGCCAGGTGCGCACCGAGCGCGGCCCGGAGAAGGCGCTGTTCATGCACCTGACGCTGGTGCCGTACATCGGCGCCGCCGGCGAGCTGAAGACCAAGCCGACCCAGCACTCGGTCAAGGAGCTGCGCTCGATCGGCATCCAGCCGGACGTGCTGCTGTGCCGCTCCGAGCAGGCCATCCCCGATTCGGAGCGGCGCAAGATCTCGCTGTTCACCAACGTCTCCGAGCGCGCGGTGATCAGCGTGCCGGACGTGGACGTGCTGTACCGCGTGCCGATGGGCCTGCATGCGCAGGGCCTGGACGATATCGTCGTCAACCAGCTCAAGCTCGCCGACAAGGCCGGCCCGGCCGACCTGTCCGAGTGGGAGGCGGTGCTGGATGCGGCGCTGCACCCGTTGGACGAGGTCACCATCGCCGTGGTCGGCAAGTACGTCGATCACCAGGACGCCTACAAGTCGGTGGGCGAGGCGCTCAAGCACGGCGGCCTGCGCCAGCGCACCAAGGTCAACCTCAAGTGGCTGGAAGCGCAGGAGCTGGAAGGCTCGGACCTTTCCGCGCTGGACGGCGTCGACGGCATCCTCGTGCCGGGTGGCTTCGGTGACCGCGGTTTCGAGGGCAAGGTGCTCACCTCCCGCCATGCCCGCGAGCACAAGCTGCCGTATTTCGGCATCTGCTACGGCATGCAGGCGGCGGTGGTGGACCATGCCCGCCATGTGGCCGGGCTGGACGGCGCCAACAGCACCGAGAACGACCGGCAGACGCCGCACCCGGTGATCGGCCTGATCACCGAATGGCGCACCGCCAGCGGCGAGGTCGAAAAGCGCGACGAGAAGTCCGACCTCGGCGGCACCATGCGCCTGGGCCTGCAGGAGCAACGGCTGAAGCCGGGTACGCTGGCGCGCGAGTTGTACGGCAAGGACGTGGTGGCCGAGCGCCACCGCCACCGCTACGAGTTCAACAACCGCTACCGCACCCAGCTGGAAGATGCCGGGTTGGTGATCTCCGGCAAGTCGATGGACGACACGCTGGTGGAGGTGGTGGAACTGCCGCGCGACGTGCACCCGTGGTTCCTGGCCTGCCAGGCGCATCCGGAATTCCTGTCCACCCCGCGCGGCGGCCACCCGCTGTTCATCGGTTTCATCCGCGCGGCGCGCGAGAAGAAGGCTGGCGGTAAGTTGCTGAAGGAAGCGCGGGCCTGATGTTCATCACAGCCACTGCAGGTGCGGCGTCAGTCGATGCTTTGTAGTGGCTTCCGAAAAGTGCAGTCGCGACTTGCGTCGCTCCTACCGAGGTATTGATTACATGAAGCTCTGCGGATTCGAAGTCGGCCTGGACCAGCCGCTGTTCCTGATCGCCGGCCCGTGCGTGATCGAGTCGATGCAGTTGCAGCTCGACGTCGCCGGCCAGCTCAAGGAGATCACCGGCAAGCTGGGGATGAACTTCATCTTCAAGTCCAGCTTCGACAAGGCCAACCGCACCTCCGGCACCAGCTTCCGCGGTCCCGGCATGGAGGAAGGGCTGAAGGTGCTGGCCGAGGTGAAGAAGCAGATCGGCGTGCCGGTGCTGACCGACGTGCACGAATACACGCCGATGGACGAGGTGGCCTCGGTCGTGGACGTGTTGCAGACCCCGGCCTTCCTCGTGCGCCAGACCGACTTCATCAAGAAGGTGTGCGCCGCCGGCAAGCCGGTGAACATCAAGAAAGGCCAGTTCCTGTCGCCGTGGGACATGAAGCCGGTCGTCGAGAAGGCCAAGTCCACCGGCAATGCCGACATCATGGTCTGCGAGCGCGGCGCCAGCTTCGGCTACAACAACCTGGTCAGCGACATGCGCTCGCTGGCGGTGATGCGCGACACCGGCTGCCCGGTGGTGTTCGACGCCACCCACTCGGTGCAGTTGCCGGGCGGGCAGGGCGGCAGCTCCGGCGGCCAGCGCGAGTTCGTGCCGGTGCTGGCGCGGGCGGCGGTGGCGGTGGGCGTGGCCGGGCTGTTCGCCGAAACCCACCCGGACCCGTCCAAGGCCCTGTCCGACGGCCCCAATGCGTGGCCGCTGGGCAAGATGGAAGCCTTGCTGGAAACCCTGCTGGCGCTGGATTCGATCACCAAGAAAAACGGGTTTCTCGAAACCACGCTCTGAACCCGAACAATGGCCCGCCCCGCGCGGGCCATTGGTTTTCACGGTAGTGCCGGCCGCTGGCCGGCAACCTCGCATTTCCAGCATTCATGCAGATGCCGGCCAGCGGCCGGCACTACCCCGGCGCTTTCAGCCGCAAGCAACGCGTCGCCCCCGCAGGCGCATCGTTTAAACTGCGGGGCGGTTTCACATTCCGTCCCCTACGAGTCCATCCTGCCGACCATGACCAATATCGCCAAGATCCACGCCCGTGAAATCCTCGACAGCCGTGGCAACCCCACGCTGGAAGCCGAAGTTACCCTGGCCGACGGCTCGTTCGGCCGCGCCGCGGTGCCCTCGGGCGCTTCCACCGGCACCAAGGAGGCAGTGGAACTGCGCGATGGCGACAAGACCCGCTACCTGGGCAAGGGCGTGCGCGACGCGGTGGCCAACGTCAACGGCGCCATCGCCACTGCGTTGAAGGATTTCGACGCCGCCGACCAGGCCGGGCTGGACCGCCGCCTGATCGACCTCGACGGCACCGAGAACAAGGGCCGCCTCGGCGCCAACGCACTGCTGGGCGTGTCGATGGCTGCCGCCCATGCGGTCGCCGCGTCGAGGAAGCAGGCGCTGTGGCAGTACCTGGCGGGCATGACCGGCGCCACGCCGTCGCTGCCGGTACCGATGATGAACATCATCAACGGCGGCGCGCATGCCGACAACAACGTCGACTTCCAGGAATTCATGGTGCTGCCGGTCGGCTTCACCTCGTTCAGCGAGTCGCTGCGCGCCGGCACCGAGATCTTCCACTCGCTGAAGTCGGTGCTGAAGGGCCACGGGCTGAGCACGGCGGTCGGCGACGAGGGCGGCTTCGCCCCGGATTTCCGCAGCAACGTCGAGGCGCTGGACACCATCCTCGAAGCCATCGGCAAGGCCGGCTATACCGCCGGCGAGGACGTGCTGCTGGGCCTGGACGTGGCCTCCAGCGAGTTCTACGAGAACGGCAAGTACAACCTGGTCGGCGAGAACAAGCGCCTGACCTCCGAGCAGTTCGTCGATTTCCTCGCCGACTGGAGCGCGCAGTACCCGATCATCACCATTGAGGACGGCCTGGCCGAGAACGACTGGGCCGGCTGGAAGCTGCTGACCGAGCGCATCGGCGGCAAGGTGCAGTTGGTCGGCGACGACCTGTTCGTCACCAACCCGAAGATCTTCGCCGAGGGCATCGAGTCGGGCACCGCCAACGCGATCCTGATCAAGGTCAACCAGATCGGCACCCTGAGCGAGACGCTGGAGGCCATCGCGATGGCCGACAAGGCGCACTACGCGGCGATCGTCTCGCACCGCTCGGGTGAAACCGAGGACACCACCATCGCCGACATCGCCGTGGCCACCACCGCCACCCAGATCAAGACCGGCTCGTTGTGCCGCAGCGACCGCGTGGCCAAGTACAACCAGCTGCTGCGCATCGAGGAAGCCCTCGGCGCCGGCGCGCGTTACGCCGGGCGTGACGCGTTCGTCTCGCTCAAGCGCTGACGGCCCATGCGCAACTGGCGCTGGCTGTTGCTGGTGCTGGCGGTACTGCTGGCCGGCCTGCAGTACCGCTTCTGGTTCGGCCCGGGCAACTCGGGCGAGGTGATGATGCTCGAGGCCCAGGTCGCCAACCAGAAGCGCGACAACGAAGGCCTGCAGCAGCGCAACGACGCGCTCGCCGCCGAGGTCAAGGACCTGAAGGAAGGCGAGGCCGCGATCGAGGAACGCGCGCGCAGCGAGCTGGGCATGATCAAGCCCGGCGAGAAGTTCTACCGCGTGGTCGAGGACGCGCCGGTCGCAGCGCCGGCGCCGGCCGGCAGCGGCGCGCACGGTGCCGCGACGACGGAGCCGTTGCCGTGAGCACGCAGGTGTGGGCGGTGGTGCCGGCTGCCGGGCGCGGTACCCGCTTCGGCGGGCCGCTGCCCAAGCAGTACCTGTTGGCGGCGGGCGAACCGCTGCTGGCGCACACGCTGGACGCCCTGCTGTCGCACGCGGGCGTGGCCGGGGTGATGGTCGCCATCGCCGAAAACGACGCCGACTGGCCCGGCTGGACCGAACTTGCCGGCAAGCCGGTGCTGACCTGCACCGGCGGCGCCACCCGCGCCGACTCGGTGCTGGCCGGGCTGCAGGCATTGCCGGACAGCGTGCGCGCCGACGACTTCGTGCTGGTGCACGATGCCGCACGCCCGAACCTGCCGGCGGCCGACCTCGGGCGCCTGCTGGAAGTGGGGCGCATCGACCCGGTGGGCGCGATCCTCGCCGCGCCGGTGCGCGATACCCTCAAGCGCGCCGGCGATGACGGCGGCATCGACCGCACCGAGCCGCGCGAGCGCCTGTGGCGCGCATTGACCCCGCAGTTGTTCCGCCGCCACCAGTTGACCCGGGCCCTGCTCGACGCGACCGGTGCCGGCGTCGCGGTCACCGACGAGGCGATGGCGATGGAGCGGCAGGGCGCGCGCCCGCTGCTGGTCGAGGGCGACGAATGCAACTTCAAGGTCACCACGCCGGCCGACCTGGCCCGCTTCGAATTCGAGCTGTCGCGCCGCGGCGGCTGATTTCCCCGCCCGGTGCGAGAATGCCGGGCCCTACACGACGTACACGACCGCGATGAATGCCTCCGCTCCTTTTCCGCCCATCCGCATAGGACAGGGCTACGACGTCCATGCCTTCGGCGAGGGCGACCACGTAATGCTCGGCGGCGTGCGCGTACCGCACCGCTGCGGCGTGCTGGCGCACAGTGACGGCGACGTGATCCTGCACGCGCTGTGCGATGCCATGCTCGGCGCGCTGGCGCTGGGCGACATCGGCCAGCATTTCCCGCCCAGTGACGCGCGCTGGAAGGGTGCGGACAGCAGCGATTTCGTCCGCCATTGCAACGGCCTGCTGCGCGAACGCGGCTGGCAGGTGGGCAATGCCGACGTCACCGTGATCTGCGAACGGCCCAAGGTTGGTCCGCATGCATTGGCGATGCGCGGGAAAGTGGCGCAATTGCTGGGCGTGGAACCGGACCGGGTCAGCGTCAAGGCCACCACCAGCGAAAAGCTGGGCTTCACCGGCCGCGAGGAAGGCATCGCCGCGCAGGCGGTGGTGCTGTTGGTGGCGGCATGACCGCACTGCCGCTGGCGTTTGGCGCGCCACTGCTGGATGCCATCATCCGCAGCGTACCGGAGGACTTCCAGGTGGACGAACTGCCGGCCTTCGAGGCCAGCGGCGAGGGCGAGCACCTGCTGCTGGAGATCCGCAAGCGCGGCGCGAATACCGTGGCCGTCGCGAAGCGGCTGGCGCAATGGGCCGGCGTGGCGGAGATGGGCGTCAGCTACGCCGGGCAGAAGGATCGCCATGCGGTGACCACGCAGCGCTTCAGCGTGCATCTGCCCAAGCGCGTCGCGCCCGACCTGACGCTGCTGGAATCGGACGAAATCCACGTGCTCGCCTCGACCTGGCACAACCGCAAGCTGCAACGTGGCGCGCTGGCCGGCAACCGTTTCAGGCTGGTACTGCGGCAAGTGCAGGGCGAGCGCGGGGCCATCGACGAACGCCTGCGGACGATTGCCGCGCGCGGCCTGCCCAACTGGTTCGGCGAACAGCGCTTCGGCCGCGACGGCGGCAACGTGCCGGCCGCGTTGCAGATGTTCGCCGGCCGCCGCATGCGCAGGGACCAGCGCTCGATGCTGCTGTCCGCCGCGCGTTCGGCGTTGTTCAACCGGGTGCTGGCCGCGCGGGTGGAGCAGGGCTGCTGGGATGTCGCGCTGGATGGAGAGGTGTGGATGCTGGACGGCAGCCGCTCGGTGTTCGGCCCAGAGCCGATGAACGACGCGCTGGCCGAGCGGCTGGCGCGTTTCGACATCCATCCCAGCGGACCCTTGTGGGGCGTGGGCGAGCTGCGCAGCACCGGCAAGGCACTGGAACTGGAGCAGGCGGCACTGGCCGACGAGCAGGCACTGGCGTTGCGCGCGGGGCTGGAACAGGCCGACCTGAAGCAGGAACGCCGCGCCCTGCGGCTGCGCCCGGCATCGATGCAGCACGCATGGTTGCAGGACGACGCGTTGGAGCTGTCCTTCGCATTGCCACCCGGGTGCTACGCCACTGCGGTGCTGCACGAACTGGGCAGCGTGGTTGAAGCCCAACGTCCATAGCCGCTCGTGGTGGCGACGACATGGGTCGTGGATGCGGGGCAAGCCCCGCATCTACGGAAGATGTGGGCGCCTTTGCAGGTGCCGGGCTTGCCCGGTACATGGCTTCATCGGCAAGCCCCGAAGTGGCCCCCGCTGGGACGAGGGTAGGCCGGGGCTACGCCCCCGGCGCTCCGACGGGCTGCGCAAGGCCTGTTGTTTTACATTCCAGAGCGCCGGGGGCGTAGCCCCGGCCTATGGAGCATGTGCGGTGCACGGATCAGCGCTGCGCCAGCAACACCAGCACCGCGCCGGTGCCGCCCTGCGCGGCGGGGGCCGAGTGGAAGGCGAGCACGTCGTTGCGTTGGCGCAGCAGGCGGTCGACCAGGTTCTTCAGCACCGGTACGCCGCCGTCGGCCTGCAGGCCCTTGCCGTGGATGATGCGCACGCAGCCATGGCCGTGGTCGTGCGCCTCCAGCAGGAACTGCCGCAGCAACTGCTCGGCCTGCACGGTGTTGGCGCCGTGCAGGTCCAGTTCGTCCTGCACCGAATACTGGCCGCGCTTGAGGCGCTGGAACATGCGCGGCGGCAGGTTGTCGCGGCGGTAGCTGGCGACGTCGCCGGCTTCCAGCGGTGCGCTCGAATGCAGCAGCCGGGCGAACTCGCCCAGCGCCTGCGCCTCGTCCTGCTCGGCCATGCGCGCGCGCGGCTTCGGGCGCGGCTTTGCGACGGCCGGCGTTTCCACCTTGCGCAATGGCGTCACTGCGCCGATGGCGGCGCGGAACAGGGCGCCATCGTCTTCGTCCTGCGGGTCTGACATGGGCACAGCGTAACGCGTGCGCCCGCGCGCCGCCGCCATCGCGGGGGAGCCGGGTGGCGCATTCCGGTATCATGGGCAATCACGGTCGGGCCGGCCGGTGCTCCATGCACCACCGGCACGGCAGCAGGCGGCGAGGCAGGATGGCGCCGCCATCGATTCACCGATTCAGGTCTTCAATGCGCGTACTTGTAAGCAACGACGACGGCGTGGACGCCCCCGGCATCAGGATGCTCGCCGACGAGCTGCGCGCGGCCGGGCACGAGGTCACCGTGGTGGCCCCGGACCGCGACCGCTCCGGCGCCAGCAATTCCCTCACCCTCGACCGGCCGGTGCGGCTGCGCCGGATCGACCACTACACCTGCGCGGTGGCCGGCACGCCCACCGACTGCGTGCACCTGGCGCTGACCGGCATGCTGGAGCACGAGCCGGACATCGTGGTCTCGGGCATCAACGATGCCGCCAACCTCGGTGACGACGTGATCTATTCCGGCACCGTGTCGGCGGCGATGGAAGGGCGCTTCCTCGGCCTGCCGTCGGTGGCGGTGTCGCTGGTCACGCACCGGCACGAGGCGAAGAATTTCCGCAGCGCGGCGCGCGCGGCGGTGGCGATCGTGGCGCGGCTGAAGGCCGACCCGCTGCCGGCCGACACCATCCTCAACGTCAACGTGCCGGACCTGCCGTGGGAGGAAATCCGCGGCTTCGAGGTCACCCGGCTGGGCAACCGCCACCGCGCCGAGGGCTGCATCCCCGCCACCGACCCGCGCGGCAACACCGTCTACTGGATCGGCCCGGCCGGTTCCGAGCAGGACGCCGGCCCCGGCACCGATTTCCATGCCGTGCGCAGCGGCCACGTCTCCATCACCCCGATCCAGGTGGACCTGACCCGCTACGAGGCGCTGGAAAAGGTCGCCAGTTGGGTGGGCGGGCTGTCGGCGACGCTGGGGCGGCCGGCATGACGCCACGCCTGCGTCTTTCCCCCGAGGCGGTCGGCAGCGGCATGACCTCGCAGCGGGTGCGCGACCGGCTGGTCGAACGCCTGCGCGACGGCGCCCACAGCGGCGGGGGCATCGGCAACGAGAACGTGCTCAACGCGATACGGATGGTGCCGCGGCACCTGTTCATCGACGAAGCGCTGGCTTCGCGCGCCTACGAGGACACCGCGCTGCCGATCGGCCACGGCCAGACCATCTCCCAGCCGTGGGTGGTGGCGCGGATGACCGAGGCGGTGCTGGCGGTTGAGCCGAAGACCGTGCTGGAGGTGGGCACCGGCTCCGGCTACCAGGCCGCGATCCTGGCCGCGCTGGGGCTGGAGGTGTTCACCGTCGAGCGCATCGGCGACCTGCTGCGGCAGGCCCGCAAGCGCTTCCGGCAGTTGGGCATGAACGTCCGCAGCAAGCATGACGATGGCCGCATCGGCTGGCCGGAGCATGGCCCCTATGACGCGATCGTGGTCACCGCCGCCGCGCCGGCGCTGGTCGATGCCCTGATCGAACAGCTCGCCGTCGGCGGCCGGCTGGTGGCGCCGGTGGGCGGCTCCGGCGGGCAGGCGCTGCTGCAGCTCACCCGGCAGGCCGACGGCGGCATCGTGCAGGAAGAACTGGCCCCGGTCAGCTTCGTGCCCTTGTTGTCGGGCATGCTGGATTGAACGCGCGCAACGGTACGGGAACGCATTGACGATGAAGATCTTCGGCCCGCTGTACGACCGCGCGCTGTACTGGGCCGGCCACGAGCGCGCGCCCACCTACCTGACCGTGCTCAGCTTCGTCGAGGCCATCATCTTCCCGGTGATGCCCGAGGTGATGCTGATGCCGATGTGCGTGGCGCAGCCGCGCAAGGGCTGGCGCCTGGCGACGATGAGCCTGGCCGCCTCGATGCTGGGTGCGCTGGTGGGCTACGCACTGGGGCATTACGCGTTCGAGGCGCTCAAGCCGCTGTTCGCGATGCTGGGCATGCTGCCGGCGATCGAATCGGGCATCGCCACCCTGCAGGCGAAGATGGCCGAATCGCCGTGGGCGGTGTTCACCTTCCTGGTGCTGGGCGGGTTCATGCCGATCCCGATGAAGGTATTCACCTGGGCTTCCGGTATCGTCGGCGTGCCGCTGCCGCAGTACGTGTTGAGCATGCTGGTCGGGCGCGGCAAGCGGGTCTACCTGCTGGCCGCGGTGATCCGCTTCGGCGGCGCGCGCGCGGCCGAGGCGCTGCGGCGCTGGATCGAACCGCTGGGCTGGGTGGCGACCGCGCTGGTCGCCCTGCTGGCGGGCTGGTTGATATGGAGGGCGAAATTCGCATGAGCGCAGACCTGATGTCCAAGGCAATCCGCAACACGCTGGCGGCGACGTTGGTAGTGACCCTGGCCGCATGCGGCACCGCCACGGTGGTAAAGCCGACGGGCGCCGCTTCGTCGGCATCCAGGACCACGCCACGCACCTCGGTGCCCAAGCCGGGGCAGACCGCGGTGGTGCGCCGTGGCGACACGCTGTATGCGCTGGCCCGCCTGCACAACATCACCCCGGCCGACCTGGCCGCCTGGAACGGCCTGTCCGCGCCCTACACCATCTATCCGGGGCAGTCGTTGCGGCTGTATCCGGGCAGCGGCACCGCTGCCACGCGGCCGGCGGCCGGCGGCACCGCGGCGACTCCCGCACGGACGCCGGCGCCGGCGACCCCGGCGCCGGCCAACAGCGGCATCGGCTGGCGCTGGCCGGCCGACGGCGTGCTGGTCGGGCGTTTCGCCGCCGGCGAAACCACCAAGCAGGGCATCGACATCGCCGGTGCCAGTGGCGACAGCGTGCGCGCGGCCGGGCCGGGCGTGGTGGTCTATTCCGGCGCGGGGCTGGTGGGCTACGGCGAGCTGATCATCATCAAGCACAACGACCAGTGGCTGTCGGCCTACGGCCACAACCGCAAGCGGCTGGTCAACGAGGGCCAGAGCGTCAAGGCCGGCGAGCAGATCGCGGAAATGGGCCGCACCGGCACCACCCGCGACATGCTGCACTTCGAGATCCGCTACAACGGCAAGCCGGTGGACCCGCTGGGTTACCTGCCGAAGAAATAAGGCCCGGTAGCTGCGTGGGTTGCGGGGCTTTCGCCGGGAAAACCCGCATGGGGCAAGCCCCATGCCTACGATTGCCTTCACCGGGTGAGTAGGTCGGGGCTACGCCCCCGACGGCATGGCCTCAGCCGCCGCCCGCTTCGAGCATGAACGCCGCCACCACGCGGCGGTTCTCGCTGGCCAGCACGTTGAAGGTGCGCGCAGCCGAAGCGTTGTTCATCACCTCGATGCCGATGCCGCGGGTCAGGCAGGCGGCCATGATTTCCGCCGGCGGGAACACCTGCTGCTCGCCGGTGCCGAGGATGAACACCGCCGGGTTCTGCTCCAGTACCGGGGCGAGGTCGCCCACGGTCAGCTGCCGGGCCGAGGTGACCGGCCAGTCCTCGACCAGTTGATCGGGGGCGAGCAGGAAGCTGCGGGTCAGCAGCAGGTCGTTGACCCGCGCCTGCCGGCCGCTGGCCGCGCGCAGGCTGTAGGTGTAGTCGGGCAGTTCGCGGCTCAGCTGCATGGCGTGCCCCGGCCGCTCAGTTGCGCGGCAGGATGATCTGGCGCTTTTCCTTCGCCGGGCGGTACAGCACGGCGACGTGGCCGATGCGCTGCACCAGTGCGCCGCCGCTGGTCCGGACCAGTTCGTCCACCATCGCCTCGCGCGCTTCGCGGTCTTCCGCGGCCACCTTCACCTTGATCAGTTCGTGGCGCTCCAGCACCTCGTCCAGTTCCGCCAGGAAGGCGGGGGTGACCCCCTTGCCGCCGATCTGCAGCAGCGCTTTCAGGTCGTGGGCCATGCCGCGCAGGAATCGGTTCTGGGCCGGGGTGAGGACGATGGACATGCAGGGTTTACGGGTCATCAAGGGGGTTCAGGGTATCATGCCGGCCCCTCAGAGCCCCATTGCCGATGTCCCGCAGCAAGAGCAGTCAACGCTGGTTGAAGGAGCATTTTTCCGACCCCTTCGTGAAGAAGGCGCAGGCCGAGGGCATGCGTTCGCGCGCGGCCTACAAGCTGGAGGAGCTGCTCGAACGCGACCGCCTGCTGAAGCCGCACATGGTGGTCGTCGACCTGGGCGCGGCGCCGGGCGGTTGGTCGCAGCAGGTACGGCGACAGATGGGCGATACCGGCCGGGTGCTGGCGCTGGACATCCTGGAGATGCCGCCTCTGGCCGGGGTGGAGTTCCTGCACGGCGATTTCCGCGAGGACGAGGTGCTGGCGCGGTTCGAGGCCATGCTCGGCGACCAGCCGGTGGACCTTGTTTTGTCGGACATGGCCCCCAACAAGAGTGGCATGGACGCGGTGGACCAGCCGCGGATGATGCATCTGGCTGAACTTGCAATGGATTTTGCCGATAACCACCTCAAGCCGGGTGGTGCGTTCCTGATCAAGCTGTTCCAGGGCGTCGGCTTCGACGACTACGTGCGGGAGATGCGCCGCCGCTACGACAAGGTCGTGATCCGCAAGCCGGAGGCCTCGCGCAAGCGTTCACCCGAGGTTTATGCCCTGGGCCAGAGCAAGCGCGCGCAGATAAAGTAAGCTCGACCCCATACGAATCGCGTCAGAAAGCCAGAGGAACACCGGAGCCGATGAGGATGAACGACCTGACCAAGAACCTCCTGCTATGGGTGGTTGTCGCCGTCGTGCTGATGGTGGTGTTCCAGAGCTTCGCCCCGCGCGGCGGCACGCCGACCGTCGGCGACGCCAGCAACTACACCCAGTTCCTGCAGGAAGTGGACGCCGGGCGGATCAAGTCGGTGGAGTTCACCGACGACACCACCCTGACCACCAACGCCATCCGCTACCGGCGCAACGACGGCACCGAGGGCTCGCTGTACGCGCCGCGCGACGAGAAGCTGATCGACCAGCTGTACACCAAGAAGGTCGACATCGTGCGCATGAAGCCGGCCACCGGGCCGAGCTTCTGGAGCATCGCGCTGCAGTTCCTGCCGGTGCTGCTGCTGATCGGTTTCTGGATCTTCATGATGCGGCAGATGCAGGGCGGTGGCGGCGGCGCCAAGGGCGCGATGTCCTTCGGCAAGTCGCGGGCCAAGCTGCAGGGCGAGGACCAGATCAAGGTGACCTTTGCCGACGTCGCCGGCTGCGACGAGGCCAAGGAGGAAGTGGGCGAGCTGGTCGAGTTCCTGCGCGACCCGTCGCGCTTCACCAAGCTCGGCGGCAAGATCCCGCGCGGCGTGCTGATGGTCGGCCCGCCCGGCACCGGCAAGACCCTGCTGGCGCGCGCGATCGCCGGCGAGGCCAAGGTGCCGTTCTTCAGCATCTCCGGCTCGGACTTCGTGGAGATGTTCGTCGGCGTCGGCGCCAGCCGCGTGCGCGACATGTTCGAGCAGGCCAAGAAGCACGCGCCGTGCATCATCTTCATCGACGAGATCGACGCGGTCGGCCGCCATCGCGGTTCCGGCATGGGCGGCGGCCACGACGAGCGCGAGCAGACCCTGAACCAGATGCTGGTGGAGATGGACGGTTTCGAGGGCGGTGAGGGCGTGATCGTGATCGCCGCCACCAACCGCCCCGACGTGCTCGACAAGGCGCTGCTGCGCCCGGGTCGCTTCGACCGCCAGGTCATGGTCGGCCTGCCCGACATCAAGGGCCGCGAGCAGATCCTGCGCGTGCACCTGCGCAAGGTGCCGGCCGCCGACGACGTCAAGCCGGAAGTGCTGGCGCGCGGTACCCCGGGTTTCTCCGGCGCGGACCTTGCCAACCTGGTCAACGAGGGCGCCCTGTTTGCCGCACGCCGCAACAAGCAGGAAGTGGGCATGCAGGACTTCGAGGACGCCAAGGACAAGATCTACATGGGTCCGGAGCGCCGCAGCATGGTCATGCGCGAGGACGAGCGCCGCAACACCGCCTACCACGAGTCGGGCCACGCGGTGGTCGCCATGACCCTGCCCAAGGCCGACCCGGTGCACAAGGTGACGATCATGCCGCGCGGCTGGGCGCTGGGCGTGACCTGGCAGCTGCCCGAGCACGACCACATCAGCAAGTACAAGGACCGCATGCTGGAAGAGCTGGCGATCCTGTTCGGCGGCCGCATCGCCGAGGAGATCTTCGTCGGGCAGATGTCCACCGGCGCCTCCAACGACTTCGAGCGCGCCACCAAGCTGGCCCGCGGCATGGTCACCAAGTACGGCATGTCCGACGTGCTCGGCACGATGGTCTATGCCGACGACGAAGGCGGCTACGGCATGCACAGCAAGACCATCTCCGAGGCCACCCAGCAGAAGGTGGACGCGGAGATCCGCCGCATCCTCGACGAGCAGTACCACGTCGCGCGCAGCATCCTGGAAGAGAAGCGCGACATCGTAGAGGCGATGACCGCCGCGCTGCTGGAGTGGGAAACCATTGACGCCGAGCAGGTCAAGGCGATCATGGAAGGGCGCAAGCCCGAACCACCGGCCGGCTGGGTGGACAAGCCCAAGAGCGACCCGTCGGACAGTGACAAGGGCGGCGACGAGCACCCGGTCGCGCCGATCAGCGATCCGGCCGGGCAGCACTGAATCCTGCCGCTGCGATGAAATGGAACGGGCCGGATTTTCCGGCCCGTTTGCTTTCATGTCGATTCCTCATCTCTACGGGAGACAGCCCGGCAGGACTGCCGGGCTGCGCGGCGAAGCCGCCCGAAGGGTGAGGCACAGGGATGTGCCGAATGCAGGTGCCCGAAGGGCGGATGAGGGGCGAACGAAGTCCATGATGGTTAACCACCTGTACTCCGTTCGCCCCTCACCCCAACCCCCGCTCCGCGCCCCGGCCCTTGCGCTGGCGCAAGGGCGTTCGAGGGGCAGCGAACCGGTGGTTCGCAAGCTGCCCCTCTCACCCCGCAGGGAGAGGGGCTTTAATCTTGCATCTTGTCGCCCGGTAGAAAATCTCCTGATCACGCAGCAACCTTCGTACCCATGAACCAGCCTTCGCCCAACACTTCCACCCACATCCCCGAAATGGTGATCGCCACCGTGGCCGGCGTCGCCTTCGCGATGAAAACCGGCCATTACCTGACCGGCATCCTTCTCGGTATCGCCTTGGGCGTGGTGTTGAGCCTGGTCGGCACCGCCATCCGCGCAAGGAGCAAACGCTGATGTTCGATACTTCCCCGGTACTGGACTGCGCGGGCCGCCTGTTGCGGCTGGACCGGCCGCGGGTGATGGGCATCGTCAACGTCACCCCGGATTCGTTCTCCGATGGCGGCCTGCATTTCGACACCGACGTGGCCATCGCCCACGGGCTGGCGCTGGTGGAGCAGGGCGCCGACCTGCTGGACGTGGGTGGCGAGTCCACCCGCCCCGGTGCCGCGCCGGTGTCGGCGCAGCAGGAGATCGAGCGCGTGGTGCCGGTGATCGAGGCACTGGTGGCGCGTACCGGCGTGCCGGTCAGCGTCGATACCTGCAAGCCCGAGGTGATGCGCGCGGCGCTGGCCGCCGGCGCCGGCATGGTCAACGACGTGCAGGCCCTGCGCCAACCCGGCGCGCTGGAGGTGGTGGCCGGTTCCGGTGCCGCCGTGGTTCTGATGCACGCGCTGGGCGGCCCACACGATGCTGGCGTGGCACACGATTACGACGACGTGGCTGGCGAGGTGCAACGCTTCCTGGCCGAACGCGTCTTCGCCGCGGAAATGGCCGGCATCGTCCGCGCCCGGCTGGTCGCCGATCCCGGCTATGGCTTCAACAAGGACACCGCGCAGAACTTCGCGCTGCTGGCGGCGCAGGAAAAGCTGCTGGCGCTGGGCGTGCCGCTGCTGGCCGGCCTGTCGCGCAAACGCTGCATCGGCGAGATCACCGGGCGTGCGGTGGCCGGCGAACGCGTCGCCGGTTCCGTGGCCGCGCACCTGCTGGCGGTGCAGCGCGGGGCGAAGATCGTGCGCGTGCACGACGTGGCCGCCACGGTTGACGCACTCAAGGTGCTGGGCGCGCTCGACGCGGTACCGGCGCCACGTATCGACCAGCCTGCAATGCCACGCTGGCCGGACGAGGACTGATGCCGGCCGACGCGCGCCCGCTTGCCATCGCCCTGATGGGCCCGACCGCCTCGGGCAAGACCGCGGCGGCCATCGAACTGGCGCAGGCGCATGGCGGTGAAATCGTCAGCGTCGATTCGGCGCTGGTGTACCGCGGGCTGGACATCGGCGCGGCCAAGCCGGACATGGCCGAGCGCGCCGGCATCGCCCACCACCTGCTGGACCTGCGCGACCCGTGGCAGGCCTACTCGGCCGCCGAGTTCGCCAGCGATGCGGCCGCGGCGGTGCGCGGCATCGTCGCGCGCGGCAAGCTGCCGATCCTCGCCGGTGGCACCGGCCTGTATTTCCGCGCGTTGCTGCAAGGCCTGTCGCCGATGCCGGAAGCCGATGCGGCCATTCGCGCGCAGATCAGCGCCGAGGCCGAAACCGACGGTTGGCCGGCACTGCATGCGCAACTGGCGCGGGTCGATCCGGCGGCGGCCAGGCGCATCCACGCCACCGATCCGCAGCGCATCCAGCGCGCATTGGAAGTACATCGCCTGACCGGCAAGCCGATCAGCTACTGGCAGGCGCAGCCCGGCCTCGCCCGCCTGCCGGCGCGCGTGTTGAAGCTGGTGCTGGCGCCGGCCGAGCGTGCGGTGCTGCACCGGCGCATCGAAACGCGTTTCGACCTGATGCTGGCGCAGGGCTTTCTCGACGAAGTGCGCCGCCTGCGCGCGCTGCCGCGGATGGCCGAGGTGGAAAACCCGCTGGACCTGCCGGCCATCCGTGCGGTCGGCTACCGCCAGGCGTGGCAGTTCCTCGACGGGCAGGGCAGCGCCGCCGAGTTCCGCGACCGGGGCATCTTCGCCACCCGGCAGCTGGCCAAGCGCCAGCTCACCTGGCTGCGCGGCGAACTGGACGCGCGCTGGTTCGATCCGGCCGGCGACATGCCGCGCCTGCGCGAGGCGGTTTCGCTGTTTCTGGCAAGGTGAGCGGGCGTGCGGCGGTGTACCATCGGCACTCCGGAGCGGCGGGGGGAACCGCTTCGGCCCATAAGAACAATAACGAGGAGTTGACATGTCCAAGGGGCAATCCCTGCAGGATCCTTTTCTGAACGCATTGCGCCGCGAGCGGGTGCCGGTGTCGGTGTACCTGGTCAACGGCATCAAGCTGCAGGGCACGATCGAGTCGTTCGACCAGTTCGTGGTGCTGCTGCGCAATACCGTCAGCCAGATGGTCTACAAGCACGCCATTTCCACCGTGGTGCCGGCGCGCAACGTCAAGGTCGGGCCGGGCGGTGGTTACGTGCAGTCGACGGACAACGGCCAGGCAGGCGATGACGACAACGAATAAGCAGGACGTGGCGCGTGTTTGACCGTTCGAAGAAGGGCGAACACGCGCTGTTGATCCAGCCGCACTTCGGCCGGCTGGAAGAGGATGTGCTGGAAGAGTTCACCGACCTGGCCCGCTCGGCCGGCGCCGGCATCGCGGCCACCGTGACCGCGCGCATCGACCGTCCCAATCCCTCGACCCTGATCGGCAGCGGCAAGCTGGACGAAGTGAAGGCGGCCGCCGAAGCGACCGGCGCCGACCTGGTGCTGGTCAACCACCCGCTCACCCCGGTGCAGGAGCGCAACCTCGAACGCTTCCTCGAGCGGCGCGTGATCGACCGCACCGGGCTGATCCTGGACATCTTCGCCCAGCGTGCGCACAGCCACGAGGGAAAGTTGCAGGTGGAGCTGGCGCAGCTGCGCCACCTCGCCACCCGGCTGGTACGCGGCTGGACCCACCTGGAGCGCCAGCGCGGCGGTTCCATCGGCCTGCGCGGTCCCGGTGAAACCCAGCTGGAAACCGACCGCCGCTTGTTGCAGAAGCGCGTGGAGCAGTTGCAGAAGCGGCTGGAAAAGGTGGAGGTGCAGCGCACCCAGATGCGTCGCGCGCGCGTGCGCAGCGAGATGCCGCGGGTGGCGCTGGTCGGCTATACCAATGCCGGCAAGTCCACCCTGTTCAACGCATTGACTGGTGCCGGCGCCTATGCCGCCGACCAGCTGTTCGCCACGCTCGACCCGACCGTGCGCCGCATCGCGCTGCCCGGCGGCAACGCCATGCTGGCCGACACCGTCGGCTTCGTCCGCGACCTGCCGCACGAACTGGTGGCCGCGTTCCGCTCCACCCTGAGCGAAGCGCGCGAGGCGGATTTCCTGCTGCACCTGGTCGATGCCGCCGACCCGTTGCGCGAGGAACGCATCGCCCAGGTGGACGAGGTGCTGGAGGCGGTGGGTGCCGGTGAGCTGCCGCAGCTGCTGGTATTCAACAAGATCGACCGCATCGAAGGTGCCGACGTGCGCCACGACGCGCAGGATGGCGTGCCCGACGAAGCGCGCCGCGAGCGGGTATGGATTTCTGCGCGCGACGGCCGCGGGCTGGAGCTGCTGCAATCGGTGCTGGGCAAGCGCCTGGGCCTGCAGCACGTCACCGGCAGCGTGCGCCTGCCACCCGAAGCCGGGCGGCTGCGCTCGCGCCTGCACCAGCTGGAGGTCATCCGCAGCGAACAGGCCGACGAGGAAGGCTGGCTGGTCGAGGTGGACATCCCCATCGCCGAAGCCGAGAAGCTGGCCGCCGGCGCCGATGGGCAGGTGATCCGCGCATTGCTGCCGGAGCGCGAGCCGGAGTGGTGAGCGACCGCAATCCGTAGGAGCGCACCTTGGTGCGCGATGAAGCTTTCCCGGTGAAGCCCCATCGCGCACCAAGGTGCGCTCCTACGGGTTTATTGCAGTGTCGCCAGCCGCTGGCCCAGTTGCACGGGGCTTTCGGCTTTCAGCGCCGGGTCGAATGCCGCCACGCCCGGCGGCAGCAATACGATCACGGTGCTGCCGTAGTTGAAGCGCGCCATCTCGGCGAACCTTTCCAGGGTGATGCCCTTGCCGCGCCAGTCCTTGCGGGTGATACGGTCGCCATAGGCCGGGATTTCCTCGCCGCTCCATACCGTTTCCACGCCGCTGACCAGCAGTGCGCCGACCATCACCTGCACCATTGGCCCGAAATCGGTGTCGAAGTGGCATACCAGCCGTTCGTTGCGGGCGAACAGGCGCGGCACCCCGGCCACCGCGGCGGGGCCGACGCTGAACAGCCGCCCCGGCACGTGCACGGTTTCGCGCAGGGTGCCGGTCCACGGCATATGCACGCGGTGGTAGTCGCGCGGGGACAGGTACACGGTGGCGAACAGGCCGTCGGCGAACGGTTCGGCAGCGGCCGCGTCGCCGAGCAGTTCGGCGGCGGTGAACGACTGGCCCTTGGCCTGGAAGATGCGGCCGTCCTCGATCGGGCCGAGCTGGCTGATGCGGCCGTCGGCGGGCATCAGCAGGGTGCGCGGGTCGGCGTCGGCCACGCGCGCGCCGGGCTTCAATGCGCGGGTGAAGAAGCTGTTGAAGCTGGCATAGCCGCGCGGGTCGGGGTTGGCGGCTTCGGCGAGGTTGACGCCGAACCTGCGGGTCACCGTGTCGATCAGCCAACGCGAGACGCGCGGGTTTTGCGAATAGGCCAGCGAGCGGGCAAGCGAGGACAGCAGGCGGTGCGGCAGCGCGTAGGTAAGCGTTGTCAGCAGGGTCATGGAGCGGATTTTCCGGTGAGCATGGTCAGGTCGCGGGCGATGGCCTGCGGGTCGAACGGGGGGCGCATAAGCCCGGCCAGCCGGCCCTCGGGGTCGAGCACGGCGATGCTGGCCGAGTGGTCCATGCTGTAGTCGTTCGGGTTGGCCTTGAAGTTCTTGCCCGGCGCCTTCTGGAACACGAGGCCGAGCGGGGTGGCGAAGCGCTCCAGCGACGGCACGTCGGCGGTGGCGGCGAGGGTGTCCTTGTGGAAGGCGTGGGCGTATTCGCCTAGCCGCGCCGGGGTGTCGCGCTCGGGGTCCACGGAGACGAACACCACGCGCGGGCGCAGGCTTTCGGGGATGGTTTCCCACTGCTTCTGCGCACGCGCCAGCTCGGCCAGCGTGGTCGGGCACACGTCGGGGCAGGAGGTGAAGCCGAGGAACACCAGCGTCCAGTGCCCGCGCAGCTCGCCGGGGATCAGGCGGGTGCCGTCGGACTGGCTCAGGCTGAAATCCGGCAGCGCGCGCGGGGTGGGGTAGAAGATGATCGAGCCGGTATCGCGCTTGCCGGCGCCGGCCGGGCCGAACACCTTCTGCGCCAGCAGCAGGCCCAGTGCCGCCGCCAGCGCGATGGCCAAGACGATGCCGGTATTGCGGTTGAACATGGGCCGATTCTCCGTGGCGGGGCGGTGGGGTGGCGCTGGTGCGTGGCGGTGCGGGCAGGATGCCGGGCGATTGCCGAAGTTTCGGCTGCAACCGGCGCTCAATATACCGGGTGCGTGCCTATAATCGCAGTCCATTCAAGCCTTTCCGCATTGCCATGACTGCCCAGGCGGCCGCCGAACTCAACACGATCATCGACCTGATCCGCTACGGCGCCAGCCGTTTCAACGCCGCGGGCCTGACCTTCGGACACAGCTACGACAACGCGCTGGACGAAGCCACCAGCCTGGTGCTGCACGCCCTGCACCTGCCGCCGGACCTGGGCCCTGCCTACGGCCAGGCGCGGGTGCTGGGCGATGAAAAACTGCAGGTGCTGGCGCTGTTCGAGCGCCGCATCGCCGAGCGCGTGCCGGCCGCCTACCTGATCGGCGAGGCGTGGTTCGCCGGGCTGAGCTTCAAGAGCGATGCGCGCGCGCTGGTGCCGCGTTCGCCGATCGCCGAGCTGATCCTGGAGGGCTTCGAGCCGTGGCTGGCCGGGCGCGAAGTCACCCGCGCGCTGGACCTGTGCACCGGCTCGGGCTGCATCGCCATCGCGATGGGACATCATCATCCGAACTGGCAGGTGGACGGCAGCGACATCAACGACGCCGCGCTGTCGCTGGCCGCCGAGAACAAGGAGCGCCTGCTTGCGCACAACGTCGAGCTGGTCAAGAGCGACCTGTTCGACGGGCTGGCCGGCCGCACCTACGAGTTGATCGTCACCAACCCGCCCTACGTCACCAACGACGAGACCGACGCGCTGCCGCGCGAATACGCGCACGAGCCGGAACTGGCGCTGCGCGCCGGTGACGACGGCCTGGACCTGGTGCTGAAGATCCTGCGCGACGCGCCCGACCACCTCACCGAGGACGGCCTGCTGATTTGCGAGGTCGGCGATTCCGAGCAGCACGTGACGCGTCTGCTGCCGGAGCTGGACCTGGCGTGGATCGAGTTCAAGGTCGGGCAGATGGGCATCTTCGCGGTCGAGGCCGCCGAGCTGCGCGCCCACCACGCGCGCATCGCCGAGCTGGCGGCGCAGCGATGAGCTCCAATTCCTTCGGCAGGCTGCTGACCGTCACCACCTTCGGCGAATCGCACGGGCCGGCCATCGGCTGTGTGGTCGACGGTTGCCCGCCGGGGCTGGAGATCGCGCCGGAGGAATTCGCCCACGACCTGCAGCGCCGCGCCACCGGCAAGAGCCGCCACACTTCGGCGCGGCGCGAGGCCGACGAGGTGGAGATCCTCTCCGGCGTCTACGAAGGCCGCACCACCGGCACCCCGATCGCGCTGCTGATCCGCAACACCGACCAGCGCAGCAAGGACTACGGCAGCATCGCCGCGCAGTTCCGCCCGGGCCATGCCGACTACAGCTACTGGCAGAAGTACGGCATCCGCGACCCGCGCGGCGGCGGCCGTTCCTCGGCGCGCGAAACCACCATGCGCGTGGCCGCCGGCGTCATCGCCAAGAAGTGGCTGAAGCAGCATCATGGCGTGAGCGTGCGCGGCTGGCTGTCGCAACTGGGCGAGATCACCCCGGCCGGCTTCGACTGGAGCGCGGTCGAGGACAACCCGTTCTTCTGGCCGCACGCGCCGCAGGTGCCGGAGCTGGAGGCGTACATGGACGCATTGCGCAAGTCCGGTGACTCGGTCGGCGCGCGCGTGAATGTGATTGCCGACGGCGTGCCGCCGGGTTGGGGCGAGCCGATCTACGGCAAGCTCGACGGCGAGATCGCCGCGGCATTGATGAGCATCAACGCGGTCAAGGGCGTGGAGATCGGCGACGGCTTCGCCAGCGCTGCGCAGAAGGGCACCGAACACCGCGACCTGATCACGCCCGAAGGCTTCCAGTCCAACCATGCCGGCGGCATCCTCGGCGGCATCGCCACCGGCCAGCAGATCGTCGCGGCGATGGCACTCAAGCCGACCTCCAGCCTGCGCCTGCCCGGCGCGACGGTGGACGTGGCCGGCAACCCGGTCGACGTCATCACCACCGGCCGCCACGATCCCTGCGTCGGCATCCGCGCCACGCCCATCGCCGAGGCGATGCTGGCGCTGGTGCTGATGGACCAGGCGCTGCGCCATCGCGCGCAATGCGGCGACGTCGGCGATGTCTCACCGCGCATCCCCGGAAGCCTCGATGGCTGAGCGCCGCCCCCGCGTCTGGGTATCGCAGCCGCTGTTCGACGACACCGTCGCGCAGCTGGCCGCGTACTGCGACGTGGTCGCCACGCCCGCTGTCACCGCGCATGACAGCGCCGCGCTGGCGGCGCACCTGTCCGGCGCCGACGGCGCGCTGGTCACCCTCAACGAACGCATCGGCGCGGCGGAAATCGCCGATGCGCCGGCGCTGAAGATCGTCGCCAACGTCGGCGTCGGC